>OEIV010000303.1_pt1 | contig 29350 bp, 21 predicted proteins | sample 1539231 | NCBI WGS metagenome assembly OEIV01 (sample SAMN03794762, study PRJEB22550) | activated sludge metagenome | feature: wastewater treatment plant; material: activated sludge; isolation source: Wastewater treatment plant of a petroleum refinery complex | place: Argentina: Buenos Aires ... | reverse complement strand
TTCGGCGTCGACGATCCGCGCATGGGCGAGGAGCTCGCGCTGGTGTGCTACCTGCGTCCCGGCACCGCGCTGGATGCCGAGGCGCTGCGCGCGCATCTGGGCGAGCGGCTGGCCGCCTACAAGGTGCCGAAGTACATCGCCTTCTCGAAGACGCCGCTGCCGCGTAACGCCAGCGAGAAGCTGCACAAGCTCAACGTCAAGGCGGCGTTTCTGGAGGGGCATTACCCTCCGCAATGAATGCCCACATGCATGTCCGGCTTGCAGGTCGGGCTTGTAGGTTGGGCTTCAGCCCGACAAGGGTTCGGCATCGCCGAACCCGTCGCTTCCCGGCAGGCAGCTGTCGGCATGAATGCCGACCCGGTGTGCCGACTCACATCTGTTCAGCGGCCCGTGTACTGGCTCCGGAAGTGCGGGATCACGTGGCGGGTGATGTTGCGCGCGTCCCGCATGGCATCTTCCGGTTGTGTTGTTGTCCTTCGGTGCGCTACCACCGTTCCGGTGTCTCATCCAGGCCGAGCGGCCTCTGATACGAGACATCGCGCTTGTCGCGCAGTCCCTTCGTGTAGCCCTGGTCGTGAAAGAAGGGCATCTTCAGGATGGATGCGTCGCCGGACAACAGCACATCGACGGTGCTGCGGCGCAGGGCTATCTTCCATTCCCCCTCGCGCCTTTCCAGCCGGTCGACGTAGCGACCGCTGATCAGCCGGGCGCTCTCACCGTCGTTGTTGAGCAGGATCACCAGCACATAGCTCTCGCAGTGAGCCACGTCGCCGTCGATCTCGCAGGTGTGCGTGGTGATGTTGTGCGTGTGGAGCAAGGAACCCTTCGCGTGCACCTTGTTGGCCCAGCGGGCATATTCGGGGCCGGGGTTTATGGCAAAGCCGTGCTCGTCGATGCCATCCTCGTGGTAGGCGCGGGTCAGCAACTCGATGTCGTGGCGATCGTGACCGCGGGCGTGGCTGGCGATGCAGTCGAGGATGGCACTGCGGTCCATGAGATAGCGGACGTCCTGCCGCAACTGTTCGAGAGTCGTGTCGCTCATGGTCTGCTCCTTGCGGGGATTCGCCTGCGGGCTAGCGGATGATGTACGGGTACTGCACGCGCGGCTCGACCTTGTGGGTATCGCGACAGGAAACCGGTTGGCGGCCGCCTTCGTCCGTGATGCCGTACTTCAGCCCCATTTCCGCGCCGATCACCGTCCGGCCGCTCATCTCCAGCAGCGTGGGATCCTTGTAGAGCGCCCAGATCACGTGGCCCGTGAACTCCGGTGTTTCGGTGATCCCTGCCAGGTGGGCGTATTTCTCCGGAGCCGAGTCGATCAGCCTCTGCAGCCGCTCCGCCTTCAACGCGCCCATCCAGATCGATACGGCGGCGACATCGAAGTCCTTCAGATCCACGGCCATGTCGGCGGCAAACTTGTCCATGCCGGCCTTGTGCGCGCCGTAGACGGGGCCGTAGACGTAGTGGACCGAACCGGAGGCCGAGGTGAACACGATCAGGCCATGGCGCCGCGACCCCATCGGCGGCGCGGCGTAGTAGCTCGCCACGTAACTGCTGCGCAGACCGACGTCCAGCATTCCGGCTACGCCGAGCGACTTTGCCCAGAAAGGCCCGGGAGCGGTGAGGTCGTCGTGAATGGCGCAGGCGTTGTTGACCAGGATGTCCAGTCGACCCTGTTCGCGTCGCACCTGTTCGAACAGTGTCTTTACCTGGTGGTCGACCGCGTGATCGACGCGCACCGCGATGCCGGTACCCCCGGCCGCAGTTACCCTTTCCGCGGTCTCGTGGATGGTTCCGGGCAGTGGCGAATCGTCGCGCGTCTCCGAACGGCCCGTGACGTAGACCGTACAGCCATGGCTTCCCAGCGCGAGAGCGATCCCGCGACCGGCACCGCGGCTGGCACCGGTAACCAGGGCAACTGGAGCGCTTTCGGACATGGGTGCGACCTCGAACAGGTTCCTGATTGAGCGATCTCGCGCCCGGACGCGAACGAGCGTCAGGCGAAGGGCTCGTCGCCGGCAATCTGGGTCCGGTACATCAGGCGGCCGCTGTCGAGCGGGTACGGCAGCGCCCGGTGCATGGTGCCGGTGTTGTCCCAGATGACCAGGTCGCCCAGCTTCCACTCGTGGCGATAGACGAACTCCGGTCGCGTGGCCCATTCCCGCAGTCGCGTCAGCAAGGCCCAGCCTTCGCGCAGATCCATGCCTTCGATGTGCGAGGCAGTGGAACCCAGCACCAGCGATTTGCGCCCGGTGCGATGGGTCCATACCAGAGGCAGCGTGTTGGGCTGGTACTGCTGCCACTTCTTCAATTCCTCGTAACCCGGTTCCGGATTGACGCAGCGCTGTGCCGTTTCGAACATGTGCACGACTTTCAGCGTGGCCAGCGCCTGTTTCTCGGCTTCCGGCAGTTCATCCCAGGCAGCATAGGTGTTGCAGAACTCGGTCTGGCCGCCGGTGGCGGAAAGCCGCCGCGAGCTCATCACCGAGGCGAAGATCGGCGTATGCAGCATGGTGCCGTCGATATGCCAGTAGAAAGCCCCCTTGATGTAGTCCGCCTTGGGATTCTCCAGCGGATCCATGGTGATCCTGGTTATCTCGCAATCCTGTGAATCGGACCCGAGCGTTCGGGTAAAGGCGATCTGCTGGGCCTCGCTGAGGTCGAGTTCGCGGAACGCAACAACGCCGCGCTGCTCCAGCAGGCTGCGGATCTCGGCGGAATGCCGTCCGCTCAGCAGCGCATCGACATCCGCCCGCAACTCGCTGCCAATACGCGGCGCCAGGTCGATGCGCAACAAGCCTGGATCCGCTGTCTGCCTTGCGCTCGTCACAATGAAGCCCTCTGTCGGGGAGTCCGGATCACGGGGATGTCTCTGTCGGGCACTGCTTCCCGAAAGCTGAACAGGTGGTCAGTTTATAGCGCCGCTGTGGATCCAAAGTCAACAGGGGCGTCAGCCGCGCCCGCAGCGGGCAGTGGGCGCGGTGGATCGGCGCGTGCGAAACGCAGCGGCGTGGAAACGACTCAGCCGGCCGGTTTGCCCAGCCGCTGCAGCCACCATTGCACGAATTGCCTGGCGTCATCGTGCCCCAGGGTGATGCCGAGCCCGGCTTCCATCACCAGCGTGCGGGCAACCGCGATCAGCAGTACGTTCAGGCCCGCGGTCGAGCAGCCGGGCGGCTGGATGGCGTCCACGTCGACGAGCGAGGCGAGAATTCTCGCGCGCCGCTGGCGCTCGCGCCGGGTCATCGCGGCGATCTCCTCGCGGATCGCCTTGCGGTGGTTCGCGAGGGCCATGAATTCCATCGCGAGCGCGGTCTGCTCCTGGTTGCAGTACACCGACCAGAGGCTCTCCGGCGACTGCGCCGATTGCACGGCGTCGTCGAGTTTCCCCGCTTCGCGCGCGGCAGCGCGCCGGAACACCGCGAGGAACAGATCGTCCGTGGCAGGAAAGTAATAGTGCACCAGGGGAGGCTTGAGACCGGCCTCCTTGGCCACGCGGCGGGAACTCACCGCGGCATAGCCCTCGTCCAGCATGAGACGCTCGGTCGTGTCGATGATCAGCTTGAGCGAGGCCTCGCCCCTGGCATTGGTGGCGCCTGTGCGCGCGGTCCTGCGTGTCCGGGACGATACCGCCTGTTTTGCTGAGGTGGGCATGACGGGAGAGTACTTGCAGTGCGCATTTTCACGACGTTGGAGGTACTCTAGCACGCACCCCGGATTCTTTCGCGCCAGTGGACGGAGCGACGGTCTGCGCCGCGATCCCCCCGGACGGATCACATTGTTTCGAGCACAGGAGAAGCCATGAAACTACGCGTCGTGCAGTGGTCCGTGGTCAACGTCGGGCGGCGCTCGATCATCGCGATCCACGCCAATCCCCATCTCGAGCTCGTCGGCTGTTACGTGCGCGGAGCCGACAAGGCGGGCCAGGACGCCGGCGTGCTCGCCGGCATCGGCCCGATCGGTATCGTCGCCGGCAGCGATGTCGAGGCGCTGCTGGCGCTTAAGCCCGACTGCGTGAGCTACAACGGCCTGTGGGCCAGCCCGGAGGATTTCTGCCGCATCCTCGAGCGCGGCGTCAACATCGTCACGACCTCGGCTTTCGTCACCGGGCACTCGCTCGGCGCCGAGGCGCGCGAACGCATCCAGGCCGCCTGCCGCCGCGGCAACAGCTCGATCTTCGGCAGCGGCATCCATCCGGGCTTCAGCAGCCTGATCAGCCTGGTGGCGGCCGGCATCTGCGACCGCATCGAGAACGTCTCGCTGCTGGAGTCCGTGGACGCGACCGGCTACGCCTCGAAGGAAACCTGGGAGAGCTGCGGCTTCGGCGCGCCAATCGGCACGCCGGGCCTGGAGGAGGTGCTGCGCAAGGGATCCGCCGTGTTCTCCGACGGCATCCACCTCGCCGGCGAGGTGCTGAAAATCAAGTATGACGAGATCGCGTTCCGCGCGGAGTTCTCGGCAGCCGTGGAGGACAGCGACTTCGGCTTCATGCAGATCGCGAAGGGTTGTGTCGCGGGCGTGAACGCCGGCTGGCACGGCATCGTGAACGGCAAGTCCGTGGTGGAACTGCGCTACCGCTGGAAGATGGGCGCCCGCGTCGAGCCCGACTACCCGCTGCACCAGGGCTACGTGGTCAACGTGCGCGGGCGTCCGAACGTGGAATTCACGCTGAAGCACAGCATGCCGCACGGCGAGGTGGCGCACACGCCGGAGGAAGGCATGCAGATGAACCTGATCACGACCGCGCTGCCGGCCATCAATGCGATCCCGGCGGTGTGCGCCGCGCCGGCCGGCATCCGCACCTACGCCGACCTGCCGCTGATCTCCGGTGCCGGCTTCGTGGTGCGCTGAGGCAAGCCCCCCGGTGGAGCGGCTCGATGCGGTGGTCATCGGCGCCGGCGTGGTGGGCCTAGCTGTGGCGCGCGCACTGGCGCTCGCCGGGCGCGAGGTCACGGTGCTGGAGGCGGAAACGCGCTTCGGCATGCACGCCAGCAGCCGCAACTCCGAGGTGATCCACGCGGGGATCTATTACCCGCCCGGCAGCCTGAAGGCGCGTGCCTGCGTGGCGGGCCGGGACATGCTCTACCGCTACTGCGCCGAGCGCGGCATCGCGCACCGGCGCATCGGCAAGCTGCTGGTCGCGGCGCATGCGGATGAAGTTCCCGCGCTGATGCATTACCTCGACACCGCGCGCGCCAACGGCGTCGATGACCTCCGCGTGCTCGAACGTGCCGAGTGGCGCGAACTCGAGCCCGAGGTGGAGGCGATTGCCGCCGTGCTCTCGCCGTCGACCGGCATCGTCGACAGCCACGCACTGATGACGAGCCTGCTGGGTGATCTCGAGCGCGCCCGCGGCACGCTGGTGTGCAGCAGCCCGGTGTTCGGGGGCGCAGTGACGGACGGGGGGCTGCGGCTCGACGTCGGCGGCGCGGAACCGGTGCGCATCGCCTGCCGCACGGTGATCAATTGCGCCGGACTGCGCGCACCACACGTTGCCGCGGCGCTCGGCACGCCGCCCGCATGGGTGCCGCTGGCGCATTTTGCGCGCGGCCGCTGGTTCGCGCTGGCGGGCGCGTCGCCGTTCCGCCGCCTGGTCTACCCGATGCCGGAAGCCGGCGGGCTGGGCGTGCACGTGACGCTGGATCTCGCGGGACAGGCGCGCTTCGGTCCGGACGTCGAGTGGATCGACGGCATCGACTACTGCTTCGGCGAGGGGCGCGAGGCGGCGTTCCGCGCGGCGATCGCGCGTTACTACCCGGGCATCGGCAGGCGCGAGCTCGCGCCTGCGCACTGCGGCATCCGGGCGAAGATCGCCGGCCCCGGCGAGCCCGCGCAGGACTTCCGCGTCGACGGTCCGCGCGAGCACGGCATCTCCGGGCTGGTGAACCTGTTCGGCATCGAGTCGCCGGGGCTCACCGCGGTGCTGGCGCTGGCGGAGATCGCCACGGCGCAGATCGCCGATTCTCCGCGAACTCCCTGAAATTCGCGCGTGGCGCCGGCCTGCATCCTGAGCTCTTCCTGAATTCCTGGTTCACCAGAGCACGTTGTGATCGACATCGCCCAACCGGCTCACGCCCGTCAACGCCATCGAGACGTCGAGTTCGTTGCGTATCAGTTCGAGCGCGCGCGTGACGCCGGCCTTGCCCATGGCGCCGAGGCCGTACAGGAACGCCTTGCCGATCATCGTGCCGTGTGCCCCGAGCGCCAGAGCCTTGAGCACGTCCTGGCCGCTGCGCACGCCGCTGTCGCAGAGCAGTTCTGCCTCCCCGCCCAGCGCGTCGGCGATGCCGGGCAGTGCGTCTATCGCCGCAGGCGCGCCGTCGAGCTGGCGCCCGCCGTGGTTCGAGACCACGATCGCATCGGCACCGGCGCGCACCGCGTGCCGTGCGTCGTCGGGATCGAGTATGCCCTTGACGATCAGTTTGCCCGGCCAGCGGCCGCGCACCCACTCGACGTCGGCCCAGTCGAGCGAGGCATCGAACTGTCCGGCAATCCATTGCGACAGCGTGGCGAGTCCGCGTCCGGTCGGCGCATAGCCGGCGAGATTGCCGAAGCTGCGCCCCTTCGCCCCGAGCATGCCCAGCGCCCAGCGGGGTTTCAGCGCCATGTCGAGCAGGTTTGCCACCGTCAGCTTCGGGGGCACCGTGAGCCCGTTCTTGAGATCACGGTGGCGTTGTCCCTGCACCTGCAGGTCGGCGGTGAGTATCAGCGCCGGGCACCCGGCCGCCACCGCGCGCCCGATCAGTTCGGCCACGAAGCCGCGATCGCGCATCACGTAGAGCTGGAACCAGAAGGGCTCGCGCGTAGCCGCACGCACCTGCTCGATCGAGAGGATCGACATCGTGCTCAATGCGAAGGGCACGCCGAATTCCGCGGCGGCCTGCGCCGCGAGCATCTCGCCGTTGGCGTGCAACAATCCCGTCAGCCCGGTCGGCGCGAGCGCCACCGGCATCGTGACCGGCTGGCCCAGCATCGTGCTCGCGGTGCTGCGCGCCGAGACGTCGACCATCACGCGCTGGCGCAGCCGGATGCGGTCCAGCGCGGCGCGATTGTCGCGGATCGTGAGCTCGTCGTAGGAGCCGCGGTCGACGTAGTCGAAGATCGCGCGCGGCGCGCGGCGTTTGGCGAGCAGCCGCAGATCCTCGTTGCAGGTAACGACGCGAGCCATGTCAGACGATGCCCGAGCCGCTGCCCGCGACGGCGGGTCGGGCCGGCGCGAGGCGCTCGCGGTAGCGCGCCGCGCGGTAGCAGGTGATCGGGTCGATCGCGCCGCCGGCGCGCCGGCGCGCCTCCGCCAGGATCGGCGAGACGTCGCAGTGGAAGGCGCGCTTGAGAGTGTTGCCGGCCATCAGCGCGTCATTCGCATCCTGACAGGCACCGAGCGCTGAGCGGTCCACCAGCAATGCCTGCACGTAGCAGCGCTGCACCGTGGACGCGGAGTTCATCAGGCTCTCGATCGGGTCGGTGACGTTGTGCGACTGGTCCAGCAGGTAGGCGGGATCGAAGCCCGGCACCTGGCGCTGTTGGGCATCGACCAGCTCGTTGAACACGAGGAACAGCTGGTAAGGGTTGATCGAGCCGCTGTCGAGATCGTCGTCACCGTACTTGCTGTCGTTGAAGTGAAAGCCTGCGAGCTTGCCGAACTGCACCAGCCGCGCCACGATCATCTCGATGTTCACATTGGGGGCGTGGTGTCCGAGGTCGACCAGCGAGCGCGCCTTTTCGCCGAGCTGCATGGCGCAGAGCACGCTGGTGCCCCAGTCCTGGATCACGGTGGAGTAAAAGGCCGGCTCGTAGCACTTGTGCTCGATGTACATCTGCCAGTCCGCAGGCAGCGCCGCGTAGATCGTGCGCGCGGAATCGAGGTAGCGTTCCAGCGCGCGCACGAGGTGCTGCTGCCCGGGGAAATTGCCGCCGTCGCCGATCCACACGGTCAGCGCGCGCGAACCCAGCGCCTGTCCGTAGCGGATGCAGTCGAGGTTGTGCGCGATTGCCTGCTCGCGGACCGCGGCGCTGGTGTGCGTCAGCGAGCCGAAACGGTATGACAGCGGCTGTCCCGGCTGGTCCTGGAAGGTGTTCGAGTTCACCGCGTCAAAGCCGAGCCCGAGCGCAGCGGCGTGTTCGCGCAGCGCCGCGTAGTCCTCGACGCAGTCCCAGGGGAAGTGCGGCGAGACGCGCGGTGTGCAGCGCACCAGGCGCTGGATCACGGCGCAGTCCTCGAGTTTCTCGAACACGTTGCGCGGCTCGGCGGGTCCCGGGAAACGCGCGAAGCGCGTGCCGCCGGTGCCCACGCCCCAGCTCGGTACGGCCACCGCGAAGGCGGCGGCGCGCGCGGTTATCGCCTCGATGTCGACGCCCGAGCGCGCCAGCTGCGCGCCGAGCGTGGCGTAGTCGCTCGCGAGCGAGGTGGCCAGCGGCCGGTTCTGCGTCTGGATGAAATCCTCGGTGAAGATGCTCATGGCCCTGCCTCTAGCGCGTGAACGACGGCGCGTGCCCCGCGTCGACGTTGATGATGTTGCCGGTCGATTTGGCGGAGCGGTCCGAGACCAGGAAATACACTGCCTCGGCGATGTCCTCGGGGAAGACGTTGCGTTTGAGCAGGCTCCTCTGGCGGTAGTGCTCCTCGAGCTCGCTCTGGTCCATGCGGTAGGCCTCGGCGCGCTCGCGCCGCCACTCGCCGCCCCAGATCTTCGAGCCGCGCAGCACGGCGTCGGGATTGACCACGTTGCAGCGGATGCCGAGCGGAGCGCCCTCGAGCGCGACCGCGCGCGCCAGTTGCACTTCGGCCGCCTTGGCGGTGCAGTACGCCGATGCATTCGGCGAGGCCACCAGCGCGTTCTTGCTGGCAATGAAGGCGATCGCGCCGCCGCAGTCCTGGCGTTTCAGCAACCGGAAGGCCTCGCGCGTGACCAGAAAGTAGCCGGTGGCGAGGATGGCGATGTTGCGGTTCCACAGTTCGAGGCTCGTGTCCTCGAGCGGTGCGGAGCTCGCGATGCCGGCGTTCGATACCAGGATATCGAGCCCGCCGTACTCGACGGCGAGCCGCTCGCAGGCTCGTGTCACGGAGTCCTCCCGCGTCACGTCGCAGATCACGCCGCGCACGGCGTCGGCGCCGTGCGCCTCGGCAAGCTGTCGAGTGATGTCGTCCAGCGCGGCCTGGTCGATGTCGGCCAGCATGACGCAGGCGCCTTCCCCGAGCAGCCGGCGCGCGGTCGCGCTGCCGATACCGCCCGCGCCGCCGGTCACGAGCGCCACGCGGCCCGCGAGGCTCTTCGGCGGCGGCATGCGCTGCAGCTTCGCCTCCTCGAGCAGCCAGTACTCGATGTCGAAAGCCTGCTGTTCGGGCAACGCCACGTAGCTGTCGACGCGCTCGGCCTCGCGCATCACGTTGATCGCGTTCACATAGAACTCGGCGGCGATGCGTGCGGTGGCCTTCTCGCGTGCGAAGCTGAACATGCCCACGCCGGGCACGAGGTAGATCACCGCATTGGCATCGCGCATCGGCGGGCTGTCGGGCCGCGCGCAGCGCCGGTAGTACGCGGCGTAATCCGCACGATAGCCGCCGAGAGCGTCTTCGAGGGTGGCGTCGCAGCGCGCGAGCTCGGCCGAAAGATCCGGCGCCGCGGGATCGAAATCGAGTACCAGCGGGCGGATCTTGGTGCGCAGGAAGTGGTCCGGACAGGAGGTGCCCAGCGCGGCGAGCGGCCCGAGGCGCGCGGAATGCACGAACTCCAGTACCGGGGGCGAATCGTCGAAGTGCCCGACCTTGTGCTGTCCGGCGCTGATGCGCCCGCGGATGCGCGGCATCAGCGCGGCGGCGACGCGGCGTCGTTCGATGGCCTCGGTGATGCCCGCATGGCGTGGCCCGCCGAAAGCGTCGGTCCTGCCGTGGGCGGCCAGCCATTGCGCGGCGCGGCGCACGATGCGCAGTGTCGTCTCGTAGCAGGCCCGCGAGCTCTCGCCCCAGGTGAACAGGCCGTGGCCTTGCAGAACGGCCCCGCAATACTGCGGGTTTTCGCGTGCGAGCCGCTCCAGTTTCAGGCCGAGGTCGAAGCCCGGACGCTGCCACGCCAGCCAGCCGATCTCGCCCCCGAAGATCTCCGCGCTCAGCTCGCGGCTGCGCTGCGTACAGGCAATGGCGATCACGGCGTCCGGGTGCACGTGGTCGACGTGTGCGTGAGGGATGAAGGCATGCAGTGGCGTGTCGATGCTCGCGGCGCGCGGATTGAGGCCGAAGGTGCAGTGCGGCAGGTAGCCGACCATTTCGTCCTCGTGCGCGAGGCCGCGGTAGCGCGTCTTCAGTTGCTCGAGCCTTGCCAGATAGAGCGTCGCGAATCCGTCCAGTTTCATGCTGCCCAGATCGCCACCGGAGCCCTTGACCCACAGCACGGTCTCCTCGGCGCCGCTCAGCGGGTCCGTGCCGGGCAGCTTCGCGGAGGTGTTGCCGCCGCCGAAGTTGGTGATGCGCAGATCCCGACCCAGCAGGTGCGAGCGGTAGAGAAGCAGTTGCGGGTCGTCCAGGGAGGCCGCGTGCGCGTCGTCCCAGAGATTCTCGATGGGCTGCAAGGGTGAGTCTCCAGCGGCGGGCGCTGGGTGAGGGTTCCTAGGCTATACGATTGGAACGGGCAAAAGCAGTCAAAAGCAATCAGGATATTGCAAATCAGATCAGACTCGATTAAGGTCGCCAAATCCCTGCCAGGTCCGGTACGGACGGGAAGCCCATGCTGGAGCAGCAACGTCATCGCCTCATCCTCGACCTGCTCGAGGAACGTCAGTTCGTACGCCTGCAGGAACTGGTCGAGGCGTTGAATGCCTCGCCGGCCACTGTCCGGCGCGACATCAACAAGCTCGCCGAAGAAGGGCTGCTGACGAAAATCCACGGCGGCGCGCAGCTGGCGACGTCCGAGGCCGCCGCCAAGACGCCGCGCAAGCAATTGCAGGGCGCGGCCTTCCTGGCGAGCCTCGAGCGGCACGTGGCCGAAAAGCGCGCGATCGCCCGGCGCGCCGTGGCGCTGTGTCAGGACGGCGAGACCATCCTGGTCAACGGTGGCAGCTCGACGTTCATGATGGCCGAGTTCCTGTGCGCGCGTGACATCAACGTGCTGACGAATTCATTCGCGCTGGCCGGCGTCCTGCTCGAGTCGGGAAAGTGCCGCGTCACGCTGCCGGGCGGCGAGCTCTACCGCAAGCAGAACATCATCGTGAGCGCCTTCGAGGACGACCTCATCCAGCGCTATCACGGCAGCCGCATGTTCATGGGCACGCCGGGCATCGGCGTACACGGCGTGATGGAATCCGACCCGCTGCTGATCCAGGCCGAGCAGAAGCTGCTGCGTCAGGCCGAACAGCTCGTGGTGCTCGCCGACAGCAGCAAGATCGGTGCGCGCGGGCAACTGGTGTTCTGCCCGCTCGGGGAAGTCGACATCCTGATCACCGACAGCGGCATCGACGCCGGTTCGCGCAGGCTCTTCGAGGAGGCCGGCATCGAAGTCATCGTGGTCGAGCCGGCGACGGATGCATCGCAGCGTGATGCGCAGGGACCGGAGCGCGCCATCGCATGAGTCACTCGCTGGTCTTCGACATCGGCAAGACCAACGCGAAGGCACTCGTTTTCGATGCGGGGCTCGAGTGCGTGTACCGCGCGCAACGAGCGAGCGAAGTCATCGCTGCAGGCAGCTATCCGCATCTCGACGTCAACCGGCTGTGGGAGTGGATGCTCGGGTCGATGCGCGATGCGGCCGCGCGCTTTCGCATCGGGCGGTTGAACGTTGCCACGCATGGCGCCACCGCGGCGCTCATCGACCCGACGCTCGGCGAGGACGGCCTGGTCCTGCCGGTGCTCGACTATGAATTCGACGGTCCTTCAGGCGCCACCGGCTACGACTCGCTGCGTCCGGCCTTCGCCGAAACCCTGTCGCCCGCGCTCCCGGCCGGACTGAACCTCGGCCGCCAGCTGTGGTGGCAGCAGCAGTGCTTCCCCGCGGAATTCGCGCGCACAGGCGCGATCCTGATGTACCCGCAGTACTGGACCTGGCGCCTGAGCGGCGCATTGACCGGCGAGTACACATCGCTCGGTTGCCATACCGACCTGTGGGCGCCGCGGGAGCGGGACTATTCGTCTCTTGTTCGTTCGCGCGCCTGGAGCGCGAAGTTCCCGCGTGTCGTCTCGCCGTGGGTTGCTCCTGCCAGCCTGCGCGAGGTGATCGCGCGCGCGACCGGCTTGCCGGGAGACTGCGCGGTGTACGCCGGCGTGCACGACAGCAATGCCGGCTTCGCGCGGCATCTGCGTGCCGCGCAGGGACACCCCTTCGTGCTGGTATCGACGGGTACCTGGGTGGTCTGCATGGCCTCGGCCGCTGCGGTGCAGCGGCTGGATCCGGCGCGCGACATGCTGGCCAATGTCGACGTGAACGGGGACCCGGTGGCGTGTGCGCGTTTCATGGGCGGGCGGGAATACGCGAGGATCTGCGAGCTCACCTCGAGCGATCCCGCGCAACCGGTCACGCTGGATCAGATCCGGGCGACTGTGGATTCGGAGATTTTCGCGCTGCCGGATTTCAGCGGCGGCAGCGGTCCTTGTGCCGGCCGGGAAGGGCGGATCACCGGGCAGCCGGCGCACGGCGCGGCGCTGGCTACCCTTTACGTCGCGCTGATGATCGAGCTCGAGCTCGAACTGCTCGATGCACCGGGCGCGGTGCTGATCGAGGGTGCGTTTGGCGCGGATCCGCTGCTGTGCTCCCTGGTGGCCGCGTTGTGCGCGCGGCCCGTGTACCTGTCGGGCGCGACGGATGCCACGGCGCTCGGCGCGGCGATGCTGTGCGCCTGGGATATCGAGCCCGAGCCCGCACGGCGCGAGCCCTGCGAGCCATGCGCCGTGCGTGGGCTGGAGGCGGATCGCGCTGGCTGGCGCGCGCGTCTCGAGCCCGCTGATCGCGTTTCGCCAACGACGCGCAAGGCATCCGGAGCGCAGCGATGACGAAATCTGACCGCAATCCCCTGCGCTTCGCGTTCCTGATGGTCGCCAGCCTGTTTTTCATCTGGGGGTTCTGCCATGCCATGCTGGATGTGCTGAACAAGCACTTCCAGGACATCCTGCACGTCAGCAAGACGCAATCGGGGTTCATCCAGACGTCCGTCTTCGGTGCGTACTTCCTGATGGCGCTGCCCTCGGCCCTGCTGATCCGGCGCATCGGCTACCAGCGCGGCATCCTGGTGGGCCTGGCCGTGCTGGCAATCGGGGCATTCCTGTTCATCCCCGCAGGATTGGTCTTCAAGACTTTCTGGTCGTTCCTGCTCGCGCTGTTCGTGCTTTCCAGCGGTCTGGCGTGCATCGAGACCGCGGCGAATCCCTACGTTACGGTGCTCGGCCCGAAGGACGCCGCGGCGGGCCGGCTGTCCACCGCGCAGGCATTCAACTCCGTGGCCTACATCATCGCGCCCACGGTGGGCGGCGCCTTCATCTTCGGACAGCCCCAGCAAGCCGGAGCGGCCGCGGACTTTCACTCGCTGGTCGTGCCCTACGTCGTGCTCGGCTGCGTGGTGCTGCTGGTGTTCGGGGCGTTTTCGCTCGTGAAGCTGCCGGGCATCGACGATGAATCCGGCGAATCCGGCGAATCCGGCGAGGCCGCCGCGGCCGACGATTCCCCGCTCCACCGGGTGCCGCTGCTGCGCCAACCGCATTTTGTCTGGGGCGTCGGCACGCAATTCCTCTACGTCGCCGCACAGGTCGGCGTGAACGCGTTTGCGCTGAACTACATCCTGGAGAACGCGATCACGAGGGACGCATCGGGCGCCGTCCGCACGGCGCCGCTGTTCGCCTGGTACGCCGGCATCACGAATGCGGCGCGACCCGAAGCCACGGCGGCCTACGTGATCACGATCGCGATGGTGCTCTATGCCGTCGGGCGTTTCTCGGGCGCGCTGATCACGCGAGTGATCAAGCCGCATCTGCTGCTCGCGCTCTACGGTCTCCTGAATTCGATCGTGATCCTGTTCGTGATGGCGGACATAAAGCACGTCTCCTGGATGATCCTGCCGTTGTGCTGGCTGTTCATGTCGATCATGTTCCCGTTCATCTTCGCGATGAGCCTGCGCAACCTCGGCCCGCAAACGAAACTCGCGGCTTCGTTCCTGATCATGTCGATCGTGGGTGGGGCTATTTCCCCGCCGCTCATGGGCTGGCTCGCGGACCGTTACGGCAGCATGGCGGTCTGCTTCGTCCTGCCGCTGGCCGGATTCGTCGCGCCTGCGGTCTATGGACTGCTTTATCCACGCTTGCTGGAGAAATCCGCGTATGCAGCATGAAGTGCCCGCAAACCGGGGAGCGGCGGCGCGGCGCTCGGGGCGCGAAGCCTGTCGCGAGTTCTGCTTTTGCCCGGCGGCTTCCACCATTGCTTGCTGTGGCGCGCTGTGCCGCGTCGTCTCATGTGCTGACAATGACAATGTGTACCCACTCAGGGAGATGAACTCATGAAAAGACAACCGTCCAATTCGATCCATTGCGCCTCCGTCGGGTCGTTCTCGCAAGGTACGCGTCTGCGGCGCAATGCGCTGTTCCTCGGCATCGCTGCCAGCGTGGCTGTTGCGCAACCCACCCTCGGTCAGCCTGCCGCGGGGGGGCAGGAACTGGAGGAAATCATCGTCACCGCGACCCGCCGCGAGCAGAGCGTGCAGGACGTGGCGGTCTCGATCACCGCACTGAGCGGAGAGCAGCTGGAAAAACTGAAGTTCTTCGAGTTCGACGACATGGCCGCCGCGACGCCGGGGCTCTCGATGACCAGCACGGCACGCGAGCCCGGGGTGATCGCGGTGCGCGGCATCGGTTTTGCGCCCAACTCCTCGGCGCCGCCCGCCGTTGACGTCTACCTGAACGAACTGCCGATCGATGCGGTATACGCGTTCACCAGCATCTACGACATCCAGCAGATGGAACTGCTGCGCGGACCGCAGGGTACGCTGCGAGGCCGCCCCTCCCCGGCAGGCGCGGTGACCATGACCACCCGGCGGCCGCACCTCGGCGAGGTGGGCGGCAGCGTCTCGGGATCCTTCTCGGACGCCGATGCGCAGAACTACCAGGGTGCCTTGAACGTTCCGATCGTAAAGGACACGCTGGCGCTGCGAGTGGCCGGGGTCAAGAACACCAACGAGGGCCCCGGGGGCAAGCTGCTGAACGGCGACGCGCCGGAGATCGACGACGAGGGCCTGCGGGCCACCCTGCTGTTCCGGGCGACGGATGACCTGGAATTCCTGCTCACGCACCACTACATGGATCGCGCGATCGACAATTTCACCTTCGTCGAGGGGGCCGGTGCCGGCTACAACGGCCCGGCCATCTCGGCGGACGACCGCCGTGGCGTGGCCGAGAAAATGGGAAGGCAGGACCAGGAGATCGAGATCACCTCGCTGCAGGCGAACTGGGACATCGGGGAGCACCAGCTCGTCTATATCGGCGGCTACCAGGACCTCACGAACGAGTTCATGCAGGATCTCGACGGCGCCAATGCCGTTGTCGACTATTCCTCGCTCCAGCACACGGCCACGGACTTCGAGGTCACGACGCACGAACTGCGTTTCGAGTCCGGCGGCGGCGGGCGCATCGATTACAGCGCGGGGCTATGGTACAGCGATACCGAGACGAGCACTGATGTGCACCAGGTTGCGGAGCTCACCGGCGCCTTTGGCTACCCGCCGACGCCCCGCGGGCCGGCGGACCCGGCATATCTGATCGGCGTCGACATCTACATCCCGACGGACGCGGAGAACACGGCGGCCTTCGGGCACCTCGAGTTCCATGTGACCGACAAGCTCGACATCGGCGTGGGGGCTCGTTATCTGGAAGAGAAATCAGAGCGGTCGCAGCAACTGGACCTCGGCTCCTCGCTCATCGCCATCGATATCGGGCAGGGAGAGCCGTTGACGAGCATTCTGTGCCCGACGATACTGGGCCAGGTCACCGGGCTTCCGTGGCAGGGCCAGACCTATCCGAATACCTGCGACCTGGCGCTTGCAGCGTCCTCGTTCTACCAGCCCGCGGAAGAAGACTGGGACCACTGGGTCTACGATGCATCGATCAGGTACAGCCTGAGCGATTTGACCATGGTGTACTTCACGGCCGCCCACTCCTGGCGCCCGCCCGGGGTCACCGTGGGGATCACCGCGCCGATCCCCGACGACATCCTTTTCGGGCCGCCCGAGCAGTCCGATGCCTTCGAGCTCGGACTGAAGTCCGAGTGGCTGGATCGACGCCTGCGCTTCAACGCGGCGATGTTCTACCAGGAGTTCGACGGTTTCATCGGCCGCTTCGAGGATGTGCCCTACGTCAACGACAACACGCAAACCGTCGACGAGGGCGGCTTCACCTACAACGGCGACGCGATCGCATACGGCCTCGAGGCCGACCTGTTCTGGCTGATCAGCGACGAGTGGACTGCCCAGCTCTCGATGAGCGCGCAGAAGGGCGAGTTCGACGACGCCAGCGTGCCGTGCCGGGATACGGATTTCGACGGCAAGCCCGATAACGGCGCCAACCCGGCCTATGCCGACTGGGGTGCATCGGGCCCGGTGGCCTTCTGCGTGAGCGACGATCCCATCTCGAACCTGCCCGAGTGGAATGCGACGCTGCAGTCCGAGTACGTGATCCCGCGCGACGCGCTGGAGTACTACCTGCGCGGGCTGCTCAACTACCAGCCCGAGAACGACAACTTCACGACGGGCTTCGAGCGTGACTCCTTCGCGCTCATGAACCTGTATGCCGGGGTGCGCAGCAGCGATGGCCGCTGGGACGTGACGCTGTGGGCAAAGAACGCGCTCGACGAAGACACGGTCCTTCAGCTCGATTCGGAAGGCGTGGTGGCCGGCTTCGCCTCGGGCTATCGCGGCGTGGCCGTGCTGCCGGAGCGGGAAATCGGGGTCAGCGTGCGCTACGCCTTCGGGTCTGACTGATCCCGAGCGGCGCCAGCGGTCACCGACGCCTTGGCGGCGACCGCTGGCGCGCTTCTCCTATGTCGCAGGGCCGTCGAGTCATGCCACGGGTCGTTCGTTTCCTGCTCTTGCCGATCGGCTTCCCCGGAAGCCGGGCATGAACAAAACACGCCCGCAGCAAACGTACAAGGTCCGACTTCAGTCGGACATGGTCCCGTAGGTCCGACTTCAGTCGGACATCGAACGAATCGAGAGGGTGAGCAAGATGTCAATCGTGAAGCGTATCGCGTCCGTCATCGCGGTGCTGATCGCGCTGCTGATCTTGCTCGCGCTCGGCGGCGTCGGTTGGGTCGTCCACAAGACGAGCCAACACCTCGCGCCGCCGCCGGATCCTTCAGGGCAGCCGAGCATCGCCTCTTACGTCGAGCCCGCGCCCGTGGCGCCGGCGCAACCGCCCGAGTTGGTCTCCGGTTTCAGCTGGGACACGATACTCACGCCGCCGAAGTCGGCGCGGCCGTGGACGCGCTGGTGGTGGCCGGGCGGCGACGTGGATGCCGCCACGCTCACGCGCCAGCTCGACGAACTCGACGCCGCGGGCTTCGGTGGCGGCGAGGTGCAGCCCTTCCTCAGCGGCATGCTCAATATCGAGAACGAGGCCACCTGGGAGCGTGTCTACGGTTTCGACGAGCCGCCGTACTACGGGACGCTGGACGCCGTGATGTCCGCGGCCGCCGAGCGAGGCATGCAACTCGACCTCACGCATTTCAGTGGCTGGCCGCCGGGCGGCCCCGAAATCAATCTCGACGACAGCCTCACGGTGATCGCTCACGCCGCGCACAGGGTGAAGGGCGGCAGGACCGTCGCGCTCGAACTGCCGAAGCCGGGCGCGGGCGCGAGCGAATACATCTTCACGGCGATGGAATTCACGGGAGCCGACTTCATCAACTTCCCGGCCGCGAACGCACGCCTGCTCAGCGTGCTCGCCGCGCGGGTGGTAGCGGGCGAACACGGCTGGAGTCCCTTCGATCTCGACGATACCGTCACGCTCGATCCGGCCTCGGTGCAGGTGCTGACGGCCCGGGTCGAAGGCGGTGTGCTCCACTGGGAGGCGCCGCCCGGCGAGTGGCAGATCATCGCGAGCTACCTGCTGCCCTCGGGCGAGGTGCCGATGGGCGCGGCGCAGAAGCCGCAGGGCTTCGTCGTGGATCACCTGCGCAAGCCGCAGGTGCTGGGTCACTACGAATACGCCTTCGGCAAACGCACCGGGCTGCCCGCGCACTATGGCAAGGGCTTGCGCGGCTTCTTCAACGACAGCCTGGAATTCCGCCTCAAGCGCATGAGCGTCGAGGACATCCTGCCGGAGTTCAGGGCGCGCCGCGGCTACGACCTGGAGCCGCTGCTGCCCGCGATCTACGTCGAGGGCAAGGACAACGTGTATTTTCGCGAGATCGTCGGCATCCACGCGGCACCGGAGTTCGAGTTGACGGCGCAGGACGAGCGCATCCGCCACGACTACCAGAAGACCTTGTCGGATCTCGTGATCGAGCGCTTCGTCGAGACGTCCGCCTCATGGGCGGCGCAGCGCGGGCTCGTCTCGCGCGGGCAGAGCTACGGCATGGACCTCGACATCCTGCGTGCACTGGGCGCGAACACCATCCCGGAGACGGAGCAGCTCTGGGCCGGCGGCTCCGATCTCGGGCTCAAGATGGCGAGCTCCGCGGCGGCGCTCTACGGGAGGCCGCTGGTGAGCGCCGAGTCCTTCGTGTGGATCCAGCGCGACTGGACCACCACGCCGCGCAAGCTCAAGGCCGCCGCCGACAAGCTGCTGCTCGCGGGCGTGAACCACATCGTCCACCACGGCACGCCCTACCCGTGGACAGCTGACGCGTCGAAGCCCTACGGCGAAGAGGGCTGGACGCCGTTCAGCGGGCCGCAGAACCCGGCGCATTTCTCCTCGATCGTCGGTCCGAACAACCCGGTGCTCTGGGCGGACGTGCCGGCGATCAATCGCTATATCGCGCGCAGCCAGAACCTGCTGCGCCAGGGGCGTCCCGCGATCGACGTGCTGATCTACTACCCGTTCCTCGGCTTTCACGGGGCCAACCCCGAGGCCGGCGAGCCCGAGCCGCTGCTGAACGGCTCCATTCCCGATGCGGATCCGCCGGTCGATGTGCGCGAGGATCCGGTGCTGACCAGTGGCAAAAAGACGCTGGATGCGGTGTTCACGCTCCCGCCGAAGCAGGAAGACGAGCGCGACGCGTGGGTGCGCACGCTGCTGCCGCTGGTGCGAGAACTCGACCGGCGCGGCATCAGCTGGGGCTGGGTCAACGACCACGCGCTGCAGAGCGGGAAGATCGGCGCGCGCACGCTGCCGGCCTCTGGCGGCAGTTACCAGGCGGTGCTGGTGGCCAATGCGCCAATGATCGAGCAGCAGACGCTGCACGCGCTCGCGGGCCTCGAGGCCGAGGGCGTTCCGGTCGTATTCGCCGGAGCGCTTCCCGAACGTCAACCGGGCTATCTGGACGCGGCGCAGGGCGATCGCGAGGTGCAGCAGCTCGTGTCGCAACTGATCGCGGACGGCGCCGCGCAGCGCCCCCTGGATGCGGCGTCGCTGGCCGATGCGCTGCAGGAGCGGATCCTGGCGCCGGTGCGTCATCTCACCCGGGGACCGATCCGCAGCTTCCGGCGCCAGCTCGACGCGCAGCAGGACATCCTCCTGTTTGCCAATCAGGGCGCAACAGCGCAGACGCTGCAGTTGCAGGCCGAGGCCGGCCAGGCGCTATGGTGGTTCGATGCGATGAGCGGCGCGGCATGGCCGGCCGAGACGACCGACGGCAGCTTGTCCCTGGCGCTGCTGGGTTACGAGAGCCGCTTCCTGATCCGCGGCGTGCCGATGCCGGCGACGTTGCCCCTGCGCATTGCCGACAGCGTGGCGCTGCAGCATCCCGCGCGCAGCTGGCCGCTCGCGGACTGGGAATTGGCGATGGACGGTGCGCCGGGGCAGCCCACGGGACTCGGGGACTGGCGCGAGGATCCGGTGCTCCGTCACGCACGCGGCCCCGGCGTGTATACGCATCGTTTCGTCCTCGACGGGCCCCGCCCGGGCGCGCGCTATCTGCTGGATCTGGGGCTGGTGCAGGGCACGGCCATGGTTCGGGTCAACGGTCGGGACATCGGTCGCGCGGGGGTTCCACCCTTTCTGCTCGATGTCACCGCAGCGCTGCAGCCGGGCGAGAACAGCGTCGAGGTCGAGGTGCTGGCGCCGTTACGGAATTATTTCGTGGGCCGTGCGCTGGCCGGCGACCCGCACTACTCGCACATGAAGGGCTACGAGCACCAGCTGGTGGCCGCCGGGCTGATCGGACCGGCGATCCTGGCGGAGGTTTCGCCGTAGCAGAGCCGAGCGCGCGCCAGGGGCAGCGGTGCGCGCGCGGTATGGATAAGGCAATTGCCAGCTGTATCATGCAGACGAAAGACGAAAACGAAGTCCGGGAGCATCCATGATCGATCGGTGCATTGGCTCATTTCTCGAGAGAGGGCAGCGACGATGACTACACGTTGGCGCTGGTGCTGGCGCGTGCTCGGGGTTGTGCTGGTGGCCGCACTGGCGTTTGCCGGCTATGGCGTCTGGCAGGCACGATCGATGGGATTCCTGCGCAGCCCCGTGTTCGAGACCGAGCGCCCGCAGCTGCCGCCGTTGCAGCACCCGGCGGTGCTGGTGTTCTCCAAGACAAACTCCTTTATCCACAAGGAAGCGATACCTGCCGCGCAGTAGTTGCTGCAGCAGATGGCGGGCGAGCAGGGCTGGAGCGTCTTCCTCACCGACAGCGGCGCCGTGTTCAATGCAGAGGATCTGGCGCACTTCGACGTGGTCGTGTGGAACAACGTCACCGGCGACGTGCTGCTGCCGCAACAGCGCGAGGCGTTCCAGTCCTGGCTGGAGCAGGGCGGCGGCTACGTCGGCATCCATGCCGCCGGCGACAACAGTCACGCGCCGTGGCCGTGGTACCTCGACACCGTGATCCGCGCGCAGTTCATCGGTCATCCGATGGCCCCGCAATTCCAGCAGGCGACCCTGCGCATCGAGCAGCCCGCGGACCCGATCGTCGCGCCGCTCGGCACGGAATGGCAGCGTACCGACGAGTGGTACTCCTTTGCGAAGAGCCCGCGCGCGCCGGATATCCGCGTGCTGGCGACGATCGACGAGAGCAGCTACGCACCGGGCGAATTCTTCGACGGCACCTCGCTCGCGATGGGCGCGGACCACCCGATGATCTGGAAGCACTGCGTGCGCAAGGGCCGGGTGTTCTATGCCGCGCTGGGGCATACCGCGGAGACATTCGCCGAGCCGCAGTACCGTGGGCTGCTGCAGCGCGCGATCGCCTGGGCAGGTCGTATCGGCTCTCCCGCGGCCTCGCCGATGCCGCTCGATTGTGAATGAATGCCTACAGGGAGTGAATCGCGATGAACCGACGTGAACTGCTGCTGGCGGCCATATCCACGATGGCCGGGGTCATGGTCGGCTCGCCCACGCTGCGCGTGATCGCAGGCGAGGCGCCGACCGCCTCGGCCTCCAGGGTGGTGCTGCAGGGCCACCAGCCGGAGATGGTGCGCGTGCTCGCCGAGATGATCATCCCCGCGACGGATACGCCGGGCGCCATCGAGGCCGGTGTGCCGCGTTTCATCGAGATGATGGTCGCCGACTGGTACACCGATACCGAGCGCGGGATCTTTCTCGACGGCCTCGCGGCGCTCGATGCGTCCTGCCGCACCGCCTACGGCACGGATTTCCTCGGGTGCAGCGCCGAGCAGCGTGTTGCGGCACTCTCCGAGGCCGAGAAGAACGCCGCCGCTTACGTGAGTCCGCTCCCGCCGGGATTCCTGGCGACGATGGCGAAACTGATCGATGAGCGCACGCCGTTCTTCGCCAAGCTCAAGGAGCTGACAGTGGTGGGCTATTTCAGCTCCGAACTCGGGGCCACGGAGTTCCTCGAATACAACCCCATGCCCATGCGCTACGACGGTGACTTCGACTTCGCCGAGGTGGGGACGCACTGGAGTCACTGAGCGCCGGCAGGGCGTGCAGTGCGGCGCGACGTCGAGGGGTGCAAAGGGCCTGACGCGCGAAAACGACAAGAGGATCGGGGAATGAGCATGGATTTCGACGTCATCGTGGTCGGTTCGGGTGTCACGGGGGGCTGGGCCGCGAAGGAGCTCACCGAGAAGGGCCTGAAGGTGCTGGTGCTCGATCGCGGCAGGCCGCTGACGCACGGTTCCGGTTACACCACCGAACACGCGCCGCCGTGGAAGATCCCCTTCGGCGGCAAGCCGCTGCGCGAGCTCTACGCGCGCGATTACGCGGTACAGAGCAAATCCTATGCTTTCGACGAGACCACGCGGCACTTCTGGGTCAAGGATTCGGACTACCCGTACACGCAAGCGCAGGATGCACCTTTCCACTGGCTGCGCGCCGACGTGGTCGGCGGCAAGTCGCTGCTCTGGGCGCGGCAGGTCTATCGCTGGAGCGATCTGGACTTCGAGGCAAACCGGCGCGACGGCCACGGTGTCGACTGGCCGATCCGTTACCGCGACCTCGAGCCGTGGTACGCACACGTCGAGCGTTTCATCGGCGTGAGCGGCCAGGCCGAGCAGCTGGCGCAACTGCCGGACAGCGTGTTCCAGCCGGCGATGCAGATGTCCGTGGTCGAGAAGGCCATGAAACAGCGGATCGAGGCACAGTTTCCCGCGCGGCGCATGACCATCGGCCGGGTCGCGAACCTCACCGAGCCGCTCGGCGACCGCGCCGCCTGTCACTACTGCGGCGTGTGCCAGCGCGGTTGTTCGCCGGGTGCGTACTTCAGCAGCCTGAGCTCGACGCTGCCGGCAGCGAGCCGCACCGGCAATCTCACGCTGCGCGCGAACAGCCTCGTCGAGGGAATCGACTACGACGCGGCACGCGGGCGTGTCACGGGCGTGCGCGTCATCGACACGGAAACCGGCGCGCGTACGCGCTTCGGGTCCAGGCTCGTCTTTCTCTGCGGTTCCACCATCGGCAGCGTTCAGGTGCTGCTGAACTCGCGCTCCGAGAGCTTCCCCCAGGGTCTCGCGAACCGCAGCGGCATGCTCGGGCGCTATGTGATGGATCACGTCAACGGCGCCATCGCCTTCGGCATCACCACCGAGTTCATGGGCAGGTATTACTACGGCTATCGCCCCAACGGGATCTACATACCGCGCTTTCGCAACCTCGATGCACAGGAGCCCGACGGCGAATTCCTGCGCGGCTACGGCTTCCAGGGGGGCGCGATGGCGCTGGAGGCGCCGATGATCGCCACCGCGATCCCGGGCTTCGGCGCGGGCTTCAAGCAGGCGCTGCGCCAGCCGCCCGCCTGGGCGTTCTTCCTCGCCGGCTTCGGGGAGTGCCTGCCCTACGCGGAGAACCGGATCACGCTGGATCCGAAGCTCGTCGACCGGCACGGCATGCCGCAGGTGCGCTTCGACGTGCGCTTTCGCGACAACGAGAAGAAGCTCCTGCAGGACGCGGCGCAGCAGGCCCAGGCGATGCTCGAGGGCGCGGGCCTGCAGAACGTGCTGTCGGTGGCGACGCCCTCCACGCCCGGGGACGCGATTCACGAAATGGGCGGGGCCTGCATGGGCCGCGACCCGCAGCGATCGGTGCTGAACGGCTGGAACCAGTCGCACGACGTGCCCAATCTCTTCGTCACCGATGGTTCCAGCATGAGTTCCTGCGGCGTGGTCAATCCCTCGCTCACCTTCATGGCGCTCACCGCGCGGGCTGCGAACCATGCGGTCGAACAATTGCGTGGCGGCAGGGTGTGACGCGGGGAGCCGGCCTCATGTCCAGGATGCGCGCGCGGCTGTGCCTGATGATGTTCCTGCAGTTCTTCGTGTGGGGAGCCTGGTTCGTGACGCTGGGTACATTCCTCGCGACCAACCTGCGCGCCAGCGGAGAGCAGACCGGCCTGGTCTTCGCGACGCAGTCCTGGGGTGCCATTGTCGCGCCGCTCTTCGTGGGCCTGGTCGCCGACCGCTTCGTGAACGCCGAGCGCATATTCGCGCTGCTGCACCTGGCGGGCGCGGTGCTGCTGTGGCGCATGTGGGCGGCGCCGGAGTTCGCCTCGTTCTATCCGTTGGCGCTCGCCTACATGATCGTCTACATGCCGACGCTCGCTCTCGCCAACGCGGTGTGCTTCCGCCAGATGCGCGACACCACGACGGAGTTCCCGCCCGTGCGGATGTGGGGCACGGTGGGCTGGATCGTCGCAGGGCTCGCGATCAGCTACGCGTTCGCGTGGGACGATCGCGCGAACATCGTCGCGGGCGCGTTGCGCAACACTTTCCTGCTCGCGGCTGTTGCCTCGGCTGTGCTCGGTCTCTACGGCTTCTCGCTGCCGGCGACGCCACCGGTGCGTGGCAGCGAAGCGCAGGTGCGCGCACTGCTCGGAGTCGAGGCCCTGGGCCTGCTGAAGGACCGGAATTTCGCGGTGTTCTTCTGCTCGGCCGTGCTGATCTGCGTGCCGCTCGCGTTCTACTACCAGAATGCGAACCTGTTCCTCGCCGAGGCGGGCGTGGCGAATCCGACGGGCAGGATGACGATCGGGCAGATATCGGAGGCCGGCTTCATCCTGTTGCTGCCGTGGTTCTTCCACCGTTTCGGTTTCAGGCGCACGCTGCTGCTGGGCATGTTCGCGTGGGCCCTGCGCTACGCGCTGTTCGCCTTCGGCAACGCCAGCGAGCTGCTGTGGATGCTGCTGGTCGGCATCGCGCTGCACGGTGTGTGCTACGACTTCTTCTTCGTGGCCGGGCAGGTCTACACCGACGCGCGCGCAGGCCCGCGCTTCAAGGCCTCGGCGCAGGGACTGGTCACGCTGGCCACCTACGGGCTCGGCATGCTGATCGGCTTCTGGATCGCGGGCATGATCACCGACCGCTACACGCTCGCCGCCGGGCACGACTGGCGCGAGGTGTGGCTGTTCCCGTCCGGCTTCGCACTCGTCGTTTCCGGGGCCTTCCTGTTGCTGTTCCGCGATACGGTGGCGACCGTGGCGCCCGAGGCGGAGCAATGAACGTCTCGCGTCGTATTCCGCTCGGCCTGGTCGGCGGTGGCCCGCGCTCGCTGATCGGCGGCGTGCATCGCGCCGCGGCGGCGCTGTCGGAGCGCTTCGAGCTGAAGGGGGGCGCATTCGGCACCGACGTCTCGCGCAACCGCGCGCACGCGCGGGCGCTCGGTCTCGACCCCGAGCGCGCATATGCAGGCCTCGACGAGATGCTCGCGGCCGAGAGCCGGCTCGCCGAGGGTGAGCGCATCGAGGTGCTCGCGGTGCTGACGCCGAATCACCTGCACTACCCGATGGTGCTGCGGGCCCTGGAGTCGGGGCTGCACGTGATCTGCGAGAAGCCGTTCACGATGAGCGCGAGCGAGGCGCTCGAGCTGGAGCGGCGCGCGCGGGAGGGCGGGCGCAAGGTGTGCATCGCTCACACCTACACGGGCTACCCGATGGTGCGGCAGATGCGCGCGATGATCGCGGCCGGCGAGATCGGTTCGGTGCAGAAGATCGACGCGCAGTACTACCAGGGCTGGATCAACGCGGCCATGCACGAAGCGGCGATGCGCCAGTCGATCTGGCGGCTGGATCCGGCGCGATCGGGGCCGAGTTGCTGCTACGGCGACATCGGCGTGCATGCCTTCAACCTGGCGGAGTACACCACGGGCTTGCGCATTGCGCGCGTGCTGGCGGATCTCGACACCTTGCGTCCCGACAATGCGCTGGACGTGGACGGCACGACGCTGTTGCGCACTGACTGCGGCGTGCACGGAGTGCTGCGCGCGAGCCAGATCGCCACGGGCGAGGAGAACGGCGTGCAGATCGCCGTCTATGGCAGCCGCGGCGCATTGAAATGGAGTCACGAGACGCCGGCGATCCTGACGCATCTGCGCGAAGACGCGCCGCGGCAGGTGTTCACGCCCGGCCAACGCTTCAACGCGGAGCTGGCGCGCACGGCGAGCCAGCTCCCGCCCGGACATCCGCAGGGGCTGGCCGAGGCCATGGCGAATCTCTACCGCGGCTTTGCCGATGCGATCCACGGCGTGCCGGGTGCGGAGGAGCGCTTCCCCGGCATCGAAGCCGGAGTCCGGGGCATGCGCTTCATCGAAGCGACGCTGGCGTCCAGCCGCGCGGGCCAGACCTGGATGGAGATCAGCGCATGAGCGCGAGCGCACCGTTCCGTCCCCGGCACATGAAGCTCAGCGTGCTCACGGCGGCACTGCAGGAGCTCACGCCGCGCGAGCGGCGCGACCCGGATCCGGATCTCGCCATCGAGGAGTGGCTGGAGTACGCGCGCGAGATCGGCGCGCCGAACATACAGCTCTCCGCGGCGTTGCATCCCGACGTCAGCGACGTGCCCGCCGCGGCGCTGCTCGATCCGGTCGCCAATACGCTCGACCTGCGCGAACCCTTCGACGCGCGGCGAGCGGCACGCGTGCGCGCGGCGATGCGCGCCAGCGCGGTCGGGCTCTCGGATCTCGCGTACTTCGACAACATGCTGGCCGCGGACGCAGGGCAGCGCCGGCGCAAGCACGAGTTCATGCTGCGCGTGTTCGACGCCGCGGCAATGCTCGGCGTCGATGGCGTCTGCGGCTTCGTCGGGCGCAATCCGCAACTGCAGATGGACGCCAATCTGGTGATGTTCGAGGAAGTCTTCGTGCCACTGCTCGCGGCAGCGAAGGCGCGCGGACTCACCTACCGGGTCGAGCAGTGCCCGATGCCCGGCTGGACGGTGAACGATGCCTGGCACAACAACATCGCCTACGCTCCGGGTCCGTGGATCGCGCTGCACCGGATCTGCGAGAAGCATGGCGTCGGCGATCAGTTCCGCATCCATTACGACCCCTCGCACGCGATCCTCATGGGCCAGGATACGCGCTCGGTCTTCCAGTACCTGAAGGACGCGGGCTACGCCTTCCTGGTAGCGGGGTTCCATGTGAGGGGGCAGGTGATAGACCCGCGCGGCCTCGCCGCCGGGGGCTATGGCGGGCAGCCCCTGCGGCGCGGCGACGGGCACGGCGCGAGGCCCGCCGATGATCCCGCCGCGCAGTCCAGCGCGTGGAAGAAGCAGACCGTGTTCAGCCAGCACGAGCTGCCCGGCACCGCGCGCCACGATCCGCTGGGGTATCTGCAGAACCGGACCGTCGACTGGCTGGATCACCAGCTCGCGGCGCGCGAACTGCTGCCGCTGGATCCGGCGAACACGTACCTCGTGGTCGAGCACGAGTATCCGCCGGCGAGGGTCCAGGATCGCGCGCTGCTCGCGCCGCTGCTCGCCGGTTCGATCGCCTTCGTCAAGGCGATCGACGAGGCCGCTGCCGCGATGTACGCGCTGCAGCACGAGATGCTGCCGCGCCAGGGAATTCCCGTGCAGGGCGTGGGCAGGGAGGCTTACCGATCCTGAACGGGGCTCTCCCGTATGCGACGGCGTCGCCGCCGGTTCAGCCCGCCATGCGCGCAAAGTCGATGTAGCCCGCCTCGCCGCCGCCGTAGATCACCGCCGGATCAGCCATCGGCGTGAGCGGCGCGCCGCGCGCGAAGCGCTCCGGGAGATCGGGGTTGCAGATGAACGGCCGGGCGAAGGAGACGGCGTCGATGCCCGGCCGCGCGAGCACCGCCTCGGCGCGTGCGGCGTCATAGCCACCGTTGATGACCAGCCGTCCGTTGTACGCCGCCAGGATGTGCGTGATGTTGAAGGCGTTGCTCGCGCCCCCGGAGCTGATGTCACCGGCCTCGTTGATGGCTTCGACGATCTCGAGGAATGCGAGGTCGCGCTTCGCGAGTTCCGCGACAGCGTGCGAGTAGAGCGGCTTCGGGTCGCTGTCGCTGCAGTCCCAGGTCACGGAGAACGGCGAGAGCCGCACCGCGGTGCGCTGCGCGCCGACCGCCGCGCAGACCGCGTCGGGGACCTCGAGCAGGAAGCGGCAGCGGTTCTCGACGGTGCCACCGTAGGCGTCGGCGCGGCGGTTCACGCCGTCGCGCAGGAACTGTTCGACCAGGTAGCCGTTCGCGCCGTGGATCTCGACGCCGTCGAGGGCGGCGGCTATGGCCTTCTGCGCTCGGGCGCGTTACTGCTGGACGACGCCGGGGCGCTCCTCGACGCCGTGGACAGGCGGGGCGGGCGTATAGACGAAGCCGGTGTCGATGAAGGTCTTCACCGCTCCCTTGACCGCCGAGGAGGAAACGGGCGGTCGCCCGTCCTCCTGGTAGAAGGTGTGCGAGACGCGGCCCGAGGGCTGGAGCTGGCAGAAGATCTTCCCGCCGGCGGCGTGCACGGCGTCCGTGACCCGCCGCCAACCCGCGATCTGCTCCGGCGTATGGATGCCGGGCGTCGCCCAGGCGCCGCGGCCCTGGATCGAGACCTGCGTGGCCTCGGTGATGATCAGGCCGGCGCCCGCGCGCTGCGCGTAGTAGGTTGCGTTGGCCGCGTTGGGTACCGTGGACGGTGAGCGCGCACGCGTCATCGCGGCCATGACGATGCGGTTCTTCAGCTCGATCGCGCCGAGCTGCAAGGGGGAGAAGAGTCTGGGGTACACGGTGCCTGCTTCCTGTATGGGGGATTGTCATCACCGCGCACCGGGCGCGGCGGCGGCGAGTATACGGCCCGAGCGTATTGCCCGGTATACGGCCCGAGCGTATTGCCCGCGCAAGCAGCGCGCGAGCCTGACGCCAGGCTCGCGGTCGCGGAGCGCGGATCGGGCTCAGTCAGCGACGGGCCTGGAAGATCGCCGCACCCGAGTGGCGCAGCAGCCGCGCGACCGGGAGCTCGAGATCGTGCGCTTCGGCGAGCGCGACAGCGTCGGAGAGGTCCTTCTCGAGGAGCGCCGCGGCGACCTCGAGCATCGCGTCCTCCTCGACGCGGTGCGGGTCGTCGCGAAAGTGCTTGTAGAACGGGGCGTGGAAAGCGCTCAGCGCCGACAGCGCCCCGCTGCTCTGCGCGACCCCCTCGACGAGCCCGTCACGCACGCCGGCGGCCCGCGCCAGTTCGACCGCCTCGATCGTCGCGGCGAAGCCGGCGAAGACGATCACGTTGTGCGCGAGCTTCAGCGCCGCGCCGCTGCCGAGACGTCCGGCCCGCACCACGCGTGAGGCGAAGCGCAGCAGCGTGGGTTCGAGCCGTGCGGCGAGCTCGCCGTCGTCCCCGACCAGCACCGACATGTTGCCCTCGCCGATGCTGAACATGCCGCGCCCGGCCACGGGCGTGTCGACTAGCGCGACGCTGCACCCGGCGGCCTGCGCGGCAAGCGTGGCGATCGTCGCGGGCAGCACCGTAGAGATCACCGCGATGCAGCCGCCGGGCCGCGCACCGGCTAGCGCACCGTCGTCGCCGCACACGGCGGCCATGCACTGCTCGTCGGTCTGTA
>OEIV010000302.1_pt1 | contig 29354 bp, 22 predicted proteins | sample 1539231 | NCBI WGS metagenome assembly OEIV01 (sample SAMN03794762, study PRJEB22550) | activated sludge metagenome | feature: wastewater treatment plant; material: activated sludge; isolation source: Wastewater treatment plant of a petroleum refinery complex | place: Argentina: Buenos Aires ... | reverse complement strand
GGGCCGACCGATATCGAATGGCTCGCGTTGCTGTGTCGTTTATGCCGACGTCGGCATAAACGACATTATGCCGACCGACGGATTATGCCGACTGGGCGGCGGGCTGTGGCTTGTTCATTGGGGGTGGGTCGCGCGGAGTCGGCATAGTTAGAGCGTTTCGAGGAACGCGAGGAGTTTGTCGGGTGGTTGGTAGCGGCCGGGCTTGCTGGTCGTGGGTGTGGTCCGATCGATGGCTCGTTGTTTGATGGTCATGTCGGCGTGGAGGTAGATGCTGGTGGTCTCGACGCTTTCGTGGCCGAGCCAGAGGGCGATGACGGTTGTGTCGACGCCGGCGTGGAGGAGTCGCATGGCGGCGGTGTGCCGGAGGGTGTGCGGGGTGATTGTCTTGGTGGTGAGCGAGGGGCAGGTGGGGGTGGCGGCGCTCACGTGCTTGCGGAGGAGTTTGGCGACGGCGTCGCGGCTCAGGGGTCGGCCTTGGCGTGTCGGGAACACGGGGTCGTCGGGTTGAGCGGCTCGTTCGGCGAGCCAGGTTCGGAGAACCGTGGTGGTCTGGGCGGTGAGCGGGGTGGCTCGGTGTTTGCGGCCTTTGCCGAGGCAGGTGAGGTGGGCGCCGACGTCGAGGTGGGTTTGGTTGAGGGTCAGGGTTGTGAGTTCGCTCACTCGGAAACCGGTCTGCGCGGCGGTGATGATGAGGGCGTGGTCGCGACGCCCGAGCCAGGTGGTGGTGTTGATCGCGGCGAGAAGGGCGTCGAGTTCGGTGTCGGTGAGGTAGGTGAGGATGGCCTTGTCGTGGCGTTTGGAGGGGATTGCGAGCACTCGTTGGATGAGCGACGCGTGCTCGGGGTGGTGCACGGCGGCGTAGCGGTAGAACGAGTGGATGGCGGCGAGGCGGGTGTTGCGGGTGCGGACGCTGTTGTGGCGGTCGTGTTCGAGGTGGTGGAGGAACTCGCCGACGACGGTGGCGTCGAGGTCGGTCAGGTCGAGTTGGTGGGGTGGGATAGCGCGGGTTTCGTGGACGTAGGTGAGTAGGAGCCGGAACGTGTCGCGGTACGCGGCGACGGTGTGGGGGCTGGCGTCGCGCTGGGTGAGGAGCCGGTCGGTGAAGAACTTCTGCAGGGTGGGCGCGAGGGCGGTCATGGGCGGGCCTGTGGTTCGAGGTGGGTGGCGGCCAGCGCCAAGAGCTCGGGCACGGCCCGCAGATACCAGTACGTGGATGACGGTCCGATGTGGCCGAGGTAGGTCGACAGGTCCGGGAGTCGGGCGTGGATGTTCTCGCCGTCGCGGTGCCATTCGATGAGGGTGGTGATGGCGAAGCGGTGGCGCAGGTCGTGCGGCCGGGGGCGACACCGCGCCGACAGCGGTTCAAGCCCGGTCTGGCGGCACAACTCGAACCACGTGAGGTGCACGTTCTGGTAGATGAGCCGGGTCCCGGTGGTGGACACGAACAGGGCCGGGGTGCTGGGCCGGGGCCGGAGGTGCTGGCGGCGTTGGTCATAGGCGGTGAGAACCTCGACAGTGGTCGAGTCCAGCGGGGCCAGGCGGGTCTTGGCGAACTTGGTGTCGCGGATGGTCAGGGTTCGCTCGTGGGGATCGAAGTCGCAGCGGTCGAGGCGGATTGCTTCACCGACGCGCATCCCTGTCACCGCCAACAGACCGATGAACGTCTCGTAGGTCATGGCCCGCCACGGCGACGCCAGAGTCCGCGCGGCTCCCATGAGCGCAGCGATGTCGTCGTCGGTGAACGGATAGGGATCGGCTCGCCGCGGTCCTCCGGTGACGGGCAGGACGTCGGGGCCTGGGACCTCGGTTGCCGGGTCGAACGCCGACCACCAGCGGGCGAAGCCCCGCGCCACCGATAGCCGCGCCGCCCACCAGTACGGGTCGGCATCCGCAGGAGTCGTGGCCCAAGCGACCATGTCGTCGACGGTCAGCACCGTCGTCCCGGCCGCGTCGAGGCCGCCGATCAGTTCCCCGAGGAACCTATCGTGGCGTTCCAGCTTGAAGCCCAGGGCCCGGCGGGCTGTCAGGTAGTCGGTCACCGCATCAGCCAGAACGCTCATGACGTCACCTCCGCGAGCTGGACCGATCGGGGCCAGGGCGGTGCCAGCAGCCGCTGCCGGTGGACCCGCTCGTCTTCGCCGACCAGGGGTCGGGGCCAGGGCCGGGCCAGCCGGCGAAGCCGATCCAGATCGACTTTGGCGTAGATCGCGGTGCTCGACACGTTCCGGTGGCGAAGCACCTGCCCGATCTCGACCAGGTCTGCACCCGCCCGCAACATCGAGGTCGCCGCTGTGTGGCGCAAGCGGTGCGCCCCGACCGTCCCCAACCCGGCTTGGGCCGCCAGGCGGCCCACGACCGCGGTGACGGCTTCCGGGGCGAGCGGACCGCGCGGCGCGCGCGACCGCACGAACACCGCCCGCTCGTCGGTCCCCGCCAGCCGCTCATGAGCCAGGTAGTCGACCAGCGCTTCGCCCACGTCGACCGGCAGCGGCAGCCGTTCCACCCGGCGGCCCTTGCCGGCGATGGTGAGCTCCCCGGCCCGCCAATCGATGTCGTCCAAGCCCAGCCCGACGACTTCCCCCCGCCGCAGACCGAGCCGAACCAACAACAGCACCACAGCCCGATCCCGGCGCCTGGTCGGCCGTTCAACGTCAACCGCGACGAGGAGAGCCTCCAACTCGGTTTCGGTCAGTCCTTTCGGCACACCCGCGTCGCGCCACCCGGCCGCGCCCAGCACTGCCGCCGACAGGTCAACCCCGACCCGACCCGTGACGTGCAAGAACCGCAGCACCGACCGCAGCGCAGTCAACTCCAACTTCGCGGTCCCCACCGCCCGACCCACACATGCCGTGCCCACATAGGACACCACCGTTGCCGCAGTCAGCGGGGCCCCCTCGACCATGACCACCTCCAGGAACCGGCGCGCCCCCCGCACCTGCGAACCGATCGTCGCCTCGGCCAAACCGCGTTCGGTCCGCAGGAATTCGGCGAACTCGCCGAGCAGAACATCGACCTCGGACAACTCCGGAGCCGAAGGTCCCGGAATCAGGCCCCCGTCGCGCAGCACCGCCACCAACGGCCGCAGACCCCGCCGCGACAGCCGGCGTGTGTAACCCGCCGCCCGGCGAAAGGCCAAGAACCGCTCCAGCTCGGCCTCCGTGAGCTCGGACAGCGACAACGACTCCGAGGACATCCACCGGCTCAGATTCGCCAGCAGCTGAACCTGATTGGCCGCTGACAACGGCGTGTAGCCCAGCTCGGCCAGCGCCTCGCCGAAGCGATCAGCGACAACCGCCAACGGCCCCGGCACAACAACACACACCCTGCTTCCCATCAATCCTCCTCGCTCGTGAAAGCAAGAAGCGTTGACCAGCAGACCGCGTTATGCCGACCCAACCAATCTCAAACCAAACGCCGACGACACCGCCAACACCCCAGTCGGCATAATCCGTCGGTCGGCATAATGCCGTCATCACCATCGGGTCACCCACAGGCCCGGATGGTTGATGCAACGCTGGACCGATCCGAACGAGCCCGACGCGATCGTGTTCCGATGGATCACCCCCGCCGGACGAGTGATCTACTCACAACGCCACGGCATCACCTGGACACCAGCCCAAGCCGCATAGGCCGCCATCCGGCCAGCCTTGGCCCGGGCCGAAACAGCCCAGCCCGAAGCGGGCCCAGCGTGACACGAGCCCGGCCCGAACCAAGCCCGGCCGGGCCGGCCCCAACCCACAAGCGAACCGGTGTAGCCCGACCCCGTCGGGCACACCGACGCGCCTGCACATACGCGCCCGCACCACTCGCTCCCGCACCCGGGCGCACGCGACCGCCGGTTCAGCGACGGCCGAAGTTCGCGAGCCGCAGGCTGTTCGTCACCACGAACAGCGACGAGAACGCCATGGCACCACCGGCGATCACCGGGTTCAGCAGGCCAAGCGCCGCGATCGGCAGCGCCGCCACGTTGTAGGCGAACGCCCAGAACAGGTTCCCGACGATGACGCGCCTGGTTCGCCGGGCGAGCGCGACTGCCACCGGCACCGACGCGATGTCACCCGACACGATGGTCAGGTCGCTCGCGGCAATCGCCACATCGGTGCCGGTGCCCACCGAAATCCCAAGATCGGCCGATGCCAAAGCACCGGCGTCGTTGATGCCGTCGCCGACCATCGCCACCACGTGACCTCGACGCTTCCAGTCGTGGACCACATCGACCTTGCCTGCGGGCAGTACCTCGGCCACCACGTCATCGACCCCGATCGCTGCGGCGACCGCTCCGGCAGCGGCGAGCGAATCGCCCGTCACCAACACCGACGCCACGCCCATCTCGCGAAGTGCATCGATAGCGGCCCGGCTGGTGGGACGGACGGTGTCGGCCACGGCGATCACGGCGGCGACCTCCCCCGGATCGCCTTCCTCCACCACCGCGACGGCCCGGCCCACCCCGATCGCATCCTGCACCGCCCGCTCTGCCCACGCCGGCAGGCCGCCGACGCGCTCGGCGATCCACGCTGCACGCCCGACTGCAACCGGCCGGCCCTCGACCAGCCCCGACACGCCGAGCCCGGCGTGCGAGTCGAAGTCGTCGACCGCCGCTGCCGCGGCGACAGCCGATGCAGCCGATGCAGCAGCAGCCGCCGCAGCCACGATCGCCGACGCGATCGGATGCTGACTTCCCGCCTCGAGCGCGGCGGCCAACCGCAGCGCCTCGCCACGCTCGGCGCCCGTCGCTGCTCCGCCGGCGGTGACCACGTCCACGACCGACATCTCCCCGGTTGTGAGCGTCCCGGTCTTGTCCATCAACACGACATCGATCGACCGCGTGGCCTCGATCGCCTCGATCCCGCGGATGACGATGCCGAGCTGCGCCGCACGTCCCGTGCCCACGAGCAGCGCCGTCGGCGTCGCCAGCCCCAGGGCACATGGGCAGGCAACGATCAGCACCGTCACAGCGGCGCCGAACGCCATCACGTGGTCGCCCCGCCACCACCACAGGGCGAACGTCACGACAGCGAGCGCCAGCACGATCGGGACGAACACCGCGGCGATGCGATCGGCGAGTCGCTGGATCGCCGCCTTCCCGCTTTGCGCGTCGCGAACGAGCCGGGCGATCTGCGCCACGGCCGTGTCGGCGCCAACGGACGTGGCGCGCACGACCAGCCGCCCGTCGGTGTTGACCGTCGATCCCGTCACACGATCGCCCACGGCCACATCCACGGGAAGCGACTCGCCGGTGACGAGCGACGCGTCCACAGCGGCACGGCCCTCGACCACAACGCCATCGGTCGCGATCCGCTCCCCCGCCCGAACGACAAATCGGTCCCCGACCTGGAGGCGGTCGATGGCGACCGTGTGCTGCGCTCCCTGAGCGTCGAGCACCACGACGTCCTCGACGCGTCGGCGGCCGAGCGCGGCGAGCGCGTCGCCGGCCCGCAGCTTGGCCCGGGCCTCCAGCATCCGACCGAGGAGCACGAACGTGATCACCGACGCCCCCACCTCGAGGTACAGGTGATGCGATCCCGAGCGCGAGAGCGACCACGACATCGACATCGTCATGCCGGGCTCGCCGGCGTGGCCGAAGAACAACGACCACACCGAGTAGCCGTACGCCGCGAGCGATCCGACGCTGACAAGCGTGTCCATGGTTGCCACGCCATGACGCAGGTTTCGCGCCGCAGCGACGTGGAACGGCCATCCGCCCCACGCGACCACGGGGCCGACCATCGAGAACACGAGCCACTGCCAGTTGCGAAACTGGAACGCGGTCACCATCGACAGCAGCAGCGCCGGCGCGGTCAGGACCGCCGAGACCAGCACGCGCCGACGCAACGAGTCCAACGCGGTTGCAGCGGCAGCGACGCGGTCGACTTCGGACGAGAGCTGCGAGCCATCGGCGCCGGCAACCGCGGCGTCGGGCACCACGTCGTAGCCGGCCGACCGGATCGCCTCGACCAGCTCGCCGCGCCCGACCGCACTCGGATCGAACTCCACGACGGCCGCCTCGGTCGCGTAGTTCACGCTCGCGGCGACGCCTTCCAGCCGATTGAGCCGCTTCTCGACGCGCATCGCACACGCCGCGCAGGTCATGCCGGTCACGCCGAGCTCGATCGTCGCGATCGAACCTTCGGATGCGGCGCCGGTGGCGCTCGTCACGCCTCGGGAGGCTCCTCGACCTCGTACCCGGCCTCGTCGATCGCAGCGACAACCGCGACCGCCTCCACGTCACCCTCGACGGTCACGAGCTTGCTCTCGAGATCCACTATCACCGAATCGACTCCGGCGACGGCACCGACCTCCTCGGTGATCGCCGCGACGCAATGCCCGCATGAGATCCCGGGAACGCTGAATACCGCTGTCGCCATGTCGATGCCTCCGCTGCTCGTTCCCGCCAAGTCTGCCGCGCTCGCACGCGGCCGACCCAGTCATGGACGGGTCGGCGAACCCCTCGGGACTCGCCGCGGTCGGCTTACGCCGGGCGCAGACGACGCAACCCGAGCACCGAGATCCCCGCACCGAGCAGCACGAGCGCGGCCGCCATGAGCACACGAGCGAACACACCGGTCGCGGCGAGGAATGAAGGTGGCGACGCGTCCGAGGTCGACGACGCGCCGGCCGGCGTGGAGGTCGAGGGGCTCGGCGAGGTGGTCGTGGTGCGCACGAACGCCTGGACCTCCGCCGAATAGGTGCCATCCGCCGGGTCCATCGACACGCCGTCGGGGTCGTCGGCGGTCACCGTGAAGGTGCCCTCGATCATGCCCGGATCCTCGACCGTCATCTCGACCACCAACTCGCAGCTCTCACCCACGGGCACGAGGGCGCACGTGTGCTGCTCGCCGCTCAGGTGGTCCACGATCGTCACGTCGTGCAGCGTGACGTCTCCGCCGTTCTGCGCCGACATCTGCACACGTATGCGATCACCCGTCGTGATCCGGCCGTCGCCGTCGAGGTCGTCGAGGAGAGAGACCGAGGTGGCAAGCTCCAACGTCGGATGCCAGATCGGACGCTCCGCGAAGTTGCGGTCGCTGCCGACCGTGTCGGGAAGCGTGACCGCAATCCGGTCATCGTTGCCGCCGTCGGTGTCCGACAGCGACACCATGTCGGCCGGCTGGTGCTCAACGATCGTGAAGTCGCCAGCGCCGAGATGCACGAACTCGTAGCGGCCGTCGGCATCGGTCGTCGTCTGCTCGACCACCGCACCTGACGAATCGACCAGGTCGAGCGCCACGTCGGCGACGGGCCGGTCGGCCGCACCGTCGAAGTCGTCGTCGCTCAGCACCAAACCCCCGACCCGGGCGCACACGTCGCTCAGCGCGGCGATGCCCGAGATCCCGGACGGACCCGCCAACACGCCCAGATCATCGAGCGTCGCCAGGCCGCTGTGACCCAAGGCGACCGACGCTCCAGCGCCCGCCATGTAGACCTCGTCGCCGTCCTGAGCGACGGCCGTCGTCGGGTTCACCGCGGGATCGACCGTGACGCCGGTCGACGGCGTGACCGACACCGTGTCGATGTCGACGGTGTAGACCGCTCCGGTCGACGAGAACAGCGTCGGGACACCATCGACCTCCGTGAGATCACCGACGCCGACCGGTGGGCTCGCGTCGAGCGGGAGCCCGGCGAGCGGACCGAGGTCTACGAGGGTGGATGTCGTGAAGTCGACCCGATAGATGTTGCCCATCACGAACGAGACGACGTAGAAGTCGCCATCGATGAAGCCGAACGCTTCGGGGAAGTCGCCCGCCGATCCCGAGGGGGCGAATCGGGCGAATCGGCCCGTGGCAACGCCGGTCGCCGGATCGATCGCGTAGAAGAGCCACGCCGGCGGAAAGCCGGTGTTGAGCTGCACCGCGGTGCCGTACAACTGGTTGCCGCCGTCCGATGCCAGCTCGAGCATCGTTGGACCCGATGAACTCGGCATCGCGACGAACTCCGGCCCGAAGCTTCGCCCGCTCACGTACCCGAGGGCGTGCGGATCGGACGGGTTCGGGGCGAACGCGGCGATAGCCGTCGCGCTCGACATCCAGACGCGCGCACCACAGATCGGGTCCTCCGCCCCTGCCGGCGCGCCGAGCGGGACGCTCGCCGCGAGCACCGCAGCCCCAACGGCGAGGGCACGCCCCGTCGATCCGATACGAGTGATTGAGCGTTTCACGATGACCGCATCGACCGCTCGCCAGCGGACTTGACTCGCAATCGCCCGCATTTGGACCGAACGGGTAGATCGGCTCACCCTCAGGGACTCCGCTCGGCCCAACGGAGCAGGGCCGCTTCCCTGCTCGCCTTGACCCGCCACACCACGGTGCCTACCGTCGCGCCGATGTCTGCGCCTGCCGCCTCGACCCCAGATCAGCGCATCGGGCGCGACGCACCCGCACCGGTCTCCGACGCCGAGGCGACCCGCCTGTTCAGCCGGTCGGTCGTGATCTCGGGCGTTCGTTGCACGCTCGCCTACGTCGTGTTCCCCTGGATCCTTCCCCTGATCGGCGTCACCGCCACCGTGGGCCCGTGGCTGGGGATCGTCATCGGCGTGGTGGCCATCGGATTCAACATCGCCAGCATCCGACGCTTCTGGATCTCTCGACACCGCTGGCGGTGGGGCATCACGGCGCTCAACCTCTCGGTCATCGCACTCCTGACCGTCCTGTTGGTCGACGACCTGATCGACGTCTTCAAGTAGGTCATGTCCGAACCGGGCCGAGCGCTGCGGCTTCTCTGGGCGGCAGTGGGGCTTGGCCTCGTCGCCGTCGGCGCCATCGGCCTGATCGTGCCCGGGCTCCCCTCAACGGTGTTCTTCGTCGCTGCGGCCTGGTGCTTCAGCCGGGCCGACGAGCGACTCGAGAACTGGCTGCTCGGCCTCCCCGTGGTCGGCCGACTCGTCGACGACTACCGCGCCGGGCTGGGGATGCCCCGCACGACCAAGGTCGTGGTTTCGTGCATCATCCTGCTCGCCGTGTCGCTGAGCGCGGCGTTCGTCGACCGGTCGTGGGTCGCGATCGCCATCCTGGTGACCGGTGCGTTCGGGATCGGGTGGGTGCTGTTCAAGGTGCCGACTCGCGAATCGCAGGTCGAACGCTGAGTCAACGGTCGGCCGCGACCAGCAGATTCCCCACCTCGACCGGGAGGCTCCACGAGTCGGCAGCGAGATGATGCTCCCGGCTCCACGCGATCACCCACGGGTCGCTGCCCGAGATGCGCAACAGGTCCGAGCCGATCTCGCCGTAGCGCAGGTACAGCCCGACACGCCTCGTGAAACCGGACCGCTGCTGCCACGCCTCGGCCAACTCACCCGCGAAAACCCCGCACAGGGTCGCGACCACGCGGCCGTAGGAGCCGAGTCCCGCCTCGACTTTGCCGACGTCGTGGAGCAACGCGGCCGCCATGACCGCGCCGCGCCGATCCTCCTCCACCGCGCCCAAACCCGGCTCGGTGCGCCGCGCCACCCCGATTGCATGGCGCAGGTCGAAGCTCGACATTCGGACCAGCAGCTTGGCCTCGGCGGGCGTGAGCCAACCGAGGGCCCACGCTCGATCGGCCTCGCTCACCGATCGCGGCACCAGCGAGTCGAGCAGGCGCCCAGCCCAGTGGATGGGCCGGACCCTCACGTCAGAGCCTCGGAGAACGCGCGGGCGTCCGAACCGACCGTCGCCCGCGGGTGCGCCGTCCGATACGCGGCCACCAGCCGCTCGGACGCCACCTTCGTGTAGATCTGCGTCGTCGAGATCGAGACGTGGCCGAGGAGTTCCTGCACCGACCGAACATCGGCGCCACGATCCAGCATGTGAGTCGCGCACGAGTGGCGCAGGACGTGCGGGGACACGATCCGATCGAGCCCGACAGCGACCGCGTGCCCGTGGAGGATCTTCCACACCCCCTGCCGCGACAGCCGACCGCCCTGCAAATTGAGGAAGAGCGCCGATCCACCGGCCGAGCGCCGCCCGGCCACGAGCTCGGGCCGACCGTCGTCGAGCCATCGGGCGACCGCACGGCACGCGCATCGGCCCACCGGGATGACCCGCTCGCGCGATCCCTTCCCGAACACCCGAACGAGCGCGCCATCGAGATCCAGATCGCCCAGGTCCAGCCCAACGGCCTCGCTCACGCGGATGCCCGTGCCGTACATCACCTCCAGCAGCGCCGTGTCGCGCAGCGACCGCACAGCGTCGCGTTCGCCTCCGCTGTCGCGGGCCGCCGCGGCGAGCAGCGCAGCGATCTGGTCCTCGGTGAGCGCCTTGGGCAGGCCGCGCGGCGGGCGTGGACTGCGCGTCGCCGCCGCCGGATCGGACGGGAGGAGCCCCTCACCCGACAGGTAGCGATAGAACGATCGCACCGTCGCCGTCGACCGGGCGACCGACGAGGGGGCGAGCCCGATCGCCTGAAGCTGCCGCACGTATCGGGCCGTGTCGTCGGTCCGGGCGGAGGCGATGTCGAGGCTCTCGGCCGAAAGCCACTCGACGAACCGCGCCAGGTCGTGACGGTAGGCACGCAGAGTGTTCAGCGATCGACCGCGTTCGATCGCACACCACGACAGGAACGACTCGACCTCCGGCGGAGCCGCCGCGGGTCGCGACGGGTTAGCGCCCGTCATGCCCCCGGCGTGGCGTCGCCGGAAAGCACAGCCTCGGCGAGCAGCAGCCCGACGACCGTCTTGGCATCGGCGATCACGCCCGATCGCACCATCGCGATCGCGTCGCTCAACGGCACGCGCTCGATGGTCATGTGTTCTTCCTCGGGGCCATCGACCGCGCGCGCCACCTCGGTCAGCCCCGTCGCGAGGAACAGGTGGTTGACCTCGTCGCAGAACCCCGGCGAGTGCAGCAACTGGATGAGCGGTCGGAGCCGCTCGGCTTGCAGGCCGACCTCCTCGATCAGTTCGCGCCGGGCCGTCACCTCGGGCGGTTCACCGGCGACATCGCGTTTTCCCGCCGGAATCTCGTACAGCACGCCCTCCATCGGTGCCCTGAACTGCCGCACGAGCACGACCGAACCATCGGCGTGGACCGGCACCACCGAAACCGCACCGGGGTGACGCACGATGTCGCGGTCCACGATCTGGCCGTCGGGCGTGCGGAACTCGGTGCGAAACACGCTCACCACCGCGCCCTGGAACGCGAGATCCTCCCCGAGCTTGGCGAAGTCCTCCGTCGCCGTGACCGACGACGACGGCACCGCGTTGGCGCTCACCGGCAGTCGGCCAGTTCGGCGGCGGCCGCAATGAACGCGTCGAACAGTGGCGCCGGCTTGGTCGGGCGGCTCTTGAACTCGGGGTGGGCCTGCGTACCGATCCAGTAGGGATGGTTGGCCAACTCGACGAACTCGACCAGGCGGCCATCCGGCGAGGTACCGGAGCATCGGAAGTCCGAGCCGTCAAAGCGGCTGCGGAAGGCCGGGTTGAACTCGTAGCGGTGTCGATGGCGTTCCGAGACCACCGTCGATCCGTAGATCTTGGCGACCTGGGAACCCTCTGCGAGCTGTGCGATGTACGCGCCGAGCCGCATGGTGCCGCCCTTGTCGGCCACGTCGCGCTGATTGTCCATGATCGCGATGACGGGATAGGGCGTCTCGGGGTCGAACTCGGCCGAGTTCGCACCCACCATGCCGAGCTCGTCGCGGGCGAACTCGATCGTCATCACCTGCATCCCGAGGCACAATCCGAGGCACGGAACCCGGTGCTCTCGCGTGTAGCGAGCGGCGGCGATCTTGCCTTCGATCCCGCGCTCTCCGAAGCCGCCGGGAATCACCACACCGTCGAGATCTGCCAGGCGCCCCTCCGCGAGCAGCCCCTCGACCTCCTCGGCCTGAATCCACTCGAGCTTCACGTCGACCCCGTGCCGGGCGCCCGCGTGATACAGCGACTCGACGACCGAAAGGTAGGCGTCGGGGAGCGCCACGTACTTGCCGACGATGCCCACCCGCACAGGACGCCGCGCCGCTGCGACTCGGGCGACCAGGTCGTTCCAGTCGGCCAGGTCGGGTTCCACATCGGGCAAGCCGAGCAGCGAGCACACGACCGAATCGAGGCCCTCCTCGCGCAGCACGAGCGGGATGTCGTAGAGGCTGCTGGCATCGGCCGCGTTCACCACCGCATCGACGGGGACATCGCAGAGGGCGCTGATTTTGCGTTTCAGCTCGGGGCTGATCGGGCCCTCGCTGCGGCACACGATCGCGTCGGGCTGGATCCCGCGGCTGCGCAGCTCGGTCACGGAATGCTGCGTCGGCTTCGTCTTCTGCTCGCCCGACGGGCCGATGAAGGGCACGAGCGTGACGTGCACGTAGCACACGTTGGTGCGGCCGACGTCAAGACGGAACTGCCGGATCGCTTCGAGGAACGGCAGGATCTCGATGTCGCCGACGGTGCCGCCGACCTCGGTGATGACCACGTCGATCTCCGGCACCGCGAGCCGCTGGATTCGCCGCTTGATCTCGTCGGTGATGTGCGGGATGACCTGGACGGTCTTGCCCAGGTAGTCGCCGCGCCGCTCGGCCGCCAACACCGCCTGGTAGATCGATCCCGTCGTCGCGTTCGAGTCCCGCGTCAGGTTCTCGTCGATGAACCGCTCATAGTGCCCCAGGTCGAGATCGGTCTCGCCGCCGTCGTCGGTGACGTACACCTCGCCGTGCTCGAACGGGTTCATCGTGCCCGGGTCGACGTTGATGTAGGGGTCGAGCTTCTGCATCGTGACCCGGAGGCCCCGGGCCTTGAGGAGCCGTCCCAGCGACGATGCGGTGAGTCCCTTTCCGAGCGAACTGGCGACGCCGCCCGTCACGAAAATGTGCTTGGTCAAGGTCTCCTCCTGGGTCCCATCTACCCTACCGCCGCCCGCGGGCGGTGCTGAGCGTCTTGGACGAACGCCCGATCAGCGCGGGCGGTGAGGTGCGCCAAGCCGGTCGAGCGCTCGCAATGGCCCGACCGAGTCGATCACCCGGGTGAACGACACCGCCTCCGACGCGAGGTTCAACGCGAGCACGACGGCGAGCACGCTCCAGCGGCCGACGCCGCCGGTCGTCGCCACCACCGCAGCCCCGACCGCAGCGCCGAGCACATTGCTGCCGGCGTCGCCGACCATCGCCTCTTCGCGCAGATCGGGCGCCAACAGTGCGAGGTGGCAGCCACACAGCGCGGCGAAGGGCGCCAGTTCGGCTCGACGGATCGCGCCGATCGCCACGATCCCGGCAGTCTCGGTCACCTTCAGCACCCGGCCCGGTGCACGGTCGAACAGGTTGGCAAGATTGGCCGCGAGCGCGATCAGCGCGCCGTCGCGCAGCAGCGAGACCATCGACTCGACCGAGGCCCCGCTTGCCGGGTTCAGCATCGCCGCCGCGACCAGCGCGAGCAGCGCTCCGCCGAAGAGCTTGAGACCACCGGTCGTGAGCGTGCCCGACGCGAGCGAGCGGAGATGCCCGCTGAAGCCGCCGCTCTCCCCCACGCCCGCCAAGTCGTCGATGAGACCGAGCAGGCAGAATCCGAGGGCGAGCAGCAGTGTCGGGCCGATGTGAACCGACCACGCCGACGTGCCGAGTTCCACCAGACCCGCTGCATCCGCGACCACGAGACCGCCGACCATCCCGACGGCAGCGATCGAGCCGGTGAGTCCCGCCGATGTCGGCAGCGGGGCGCCTCGGTAGTTGGTGCGAGCGAACACGTCGTGGGCGAAGATCCCTCGGCACGCCCGCCATGCCAGCCAACCAGCCACGCCACCCGCGAGCAGTGCGACGATCGCGTCGATCATGGTTCGAGCACCTCCGGCGGGGCGAACGGTTGGCGCGTCTGCACCAAGAGCAGGAAGGACCCGACGTAGACGAGTGCGAGCGCGGGGATGACCACGCCCGAGTCGTTGGCCAGGCCGCCGACAACGCAGAAGCCCAGAAGCGCGGAAAAGGTCACCCGCCATTCGCGGCCGCCGCCGAACCAGCGTCGCCAGCCATCGCCTGCCGTCAGCGACCCCACGATGAACAACACGATGATCGGCACCATCCACGTCCAGAAGGTGATGCGCATGACGCGCAGGTTCGTGGCGGCCTTTCGCACGATCACGTCCCACATCGCCGACAGGTCACCACTGGCGAAGCGAGCCAAGTGCCCGTCGCCGCCCGAGCGGGCCTCCAGAACGACGATCAACACGACGGCGAGTGCACACAGCACGACCAGAGCGACCACTCTCGTACGCGACCAGCGAAATCCGGCCCACGCGAGCACCGTCGCGCCGAAGACCGGCAGGAAGGTCAGCACCCCGCCGAAATCGGCGCCGAGCGAGGGCAGGACGTCGACCGCGGTGACGAGCGCAAGGAGCGCGGCGGCCGCGACCAGGCCGTCTCGACGGTTGGGCAGGGTGGCGACCCAGGCGCCGGCGACGATCAGCGCCGACGCACCGAGCACGGCGAAGCCCATGTTCCCCATGCCGTAGAACCGTGCGGCCGTCACGGGCGTGTAGCCGAGCAGGCTCATGTTCTGAAGGAACCCGCTCGTCGCGGCGTCGATGATCTCGACGAGGGTCGTCACCACCGCCACGACCACCAGCGGGCTCAGGGGATGACGCCGAGCGCGCAGAGCGACCGCCGCGAGCCCGGCCGACAACGCCACGTACCCGATGACGGTCACCACCGGGGTTTGCCAACGCGTCGGCGCCAGCCGCCAGAGGAACGTCGACACCGGGAACGACGCAAACAGCACGGCGAAGCGCTCGATCACCCGAAGCGTGGTCCCCCAGCCAGCGTCGAGACGCCGACGGCGCCGCAGCGCCACCACGGCCACGAGGTACACCACGCCCTGCAGGATGACGAACGTCATGATCGTGGGCACGTACACCCGCTCGCGGATCTCGGCACGTTGGGTGAGTCCCTCGAGCCGCGGGACCGACGCTGGCGTGGCATCGACACCGATCGGCAGGCCGACCATTTCCTTCGGGCGCTTCTCGCCCAAGAGCGACAGCACGGTCGGGGCAACATCGGTCAGTGTCGAGATGTCGGGCTGACGGGTGGATGCCGACGACAGCGAGCCCGAGCGGTTGCCGAGCAACGCGACCGGTGTGAGACGCCAACGGTTCGGCGGCGCCATCCCGACCACCATCACCGTGGCGTCGAGCCGTGCCTGGGCGATCGCTCCGATGAAGGCGTCGGTGACACGGAGTTGCCCGACCCTGCGAGCCTCTCGTGCCTCTCGATCCGCATCGGTCAACGGTGGCGATCCGGCGATACGCGCGACGGGAGCCGCTCCGGCGTCGACCAGCACCACGTCGGATGACGTCAACGCCTGACGCGTCGCCGCGACCCGGTCGGTCACCGCGCCGGCGAGCGCCGGCGTCGGCTCGATCGGGAGCGAACCGAGGAACGCTGCGTCGATGCGCCGATGCCCATCGGCGATGGCGAGCGCTGCGGGCGTGTGCAGACCCGAGCCGCCCGAGCGCGCACCGACGTATGCCGTCGATCGGCCGTGGTGGCGCAGCGCGGTACCCAACAGACCCGCAGTGCCGTAGGACCGCGTGTCATCGCTCGGCAACCGGTGGACCTCCACCGTGAGGGCTCCACCCGCGGGGTCGATCCGCACGAATGGTCCCTGACCGATCGTCTCGTCCTCCTCGCCGTCGAGACCCGCGGTCTCGTCGATCTCGGGCTCCCCCGCGTCCGGCTCGACCAGGCGGACGGGCGCACCTGCGCCGAGCGTCGCATACCCCGATACCTGATCCGCTGGTACCGAGGGCGTTCGCGCCGCGAGCAGCCCGCCCGATTGCCCGAGGATGCGCCGGAGGTTGGGCATGGCGCCGCTCGTGACGTCCTCCAGGCTCCCGTAGCTCACGGTCACGACGACCACGCGGTCGGCACGTTCGACCGTGCCGACGCGACGCGACTGATGCATCGCCAGCGCGCCGAGCAGCACCGCGGCGACCAACGCGACGATCGCGAGCTGTCGCATCCACGGCCGACCGACCCGCGGCACAGCGGCACGGGCGATGTCGAGCCCCTGCCGTGCGCGGTGCCGGAACCCGCCGAGCGTGCGGCCCTTGTGATCGTGGTCGAGCGGAAGGGGAATCTCGACGCATCGGGCGCCAGCTCGCACGGCGTCGACCGTCATACCCACCTCGAGTCCGTAGCGCGGGGCGAGGTGCAGCGTTCGGGCGAGCGTGCCGCGGATTGCGCGCTGACCCGACAGCGGGTGCTCGACGCGCAGGCCGCACAGCCGCTCGATCACCCGTGCGGACCCGCGTTTGATGATCCCGAACCCGCCACGACGTCCGGCCGCAGGGAACCCGGCGATCGCCAGGTCCGCCGTTCCGTCCTGCACTGGGTCGAGGAGCTTGGCCACATGCACCGCAGTCGCGCCGAGGTCGGCATCGACGAGCAGGTAGATCTCGGCCTCGGGAGCGGCATCGAACCCAGCGGCGACGGCGGCTCCCTTCCCGCGGTTGGTTTGGAAGCGCACGACCGTCGCGCCCGCGTCGAGCGCACGTTGATCGGTGCCGTCCGCCGATGCGTCGTCGACGACGATCACCCGGTCGATACGGCCGGTCGAGCGCAGCGCGGTCACCGTCGCGGCGACGTCGGGCGATCGGAATGCCGGAACGATCGCGACCACGCTCATGCGGCCACCTCCGCCGAGCCCATCGTCGCGAGCGTTCGCCGCCAGCCGGGACCCCCGGCGGCCCGATCGACCACCAGGTAGACCGCCACGCCGGCGACGGCGGCCACGACCGCGACCGTCAGCGACGGCCAGCGCCCCTGCGCGTCGGCAGCGACCCACACGACCGCGCGGGCGGCGAGCGCCGAGCACAACGCCGCCACGACTCGACGCCCGAGCGGCCGAGCCAGCGTGCCGGACGCCACCCGCGCGCCGAGCACGAGCGCGCCACCCAGGTTCGCTGCGGCAATGGCCAGGGCCACCACGCCGAGGCGGTTCGACGTCGACACCATCGGCACACCCAGGTACATCGCCACGATCGCGACGACCGCGACACCCAACGAGACGAGCGCCGGTGTGCGGGTGTCGCCCTCGGCGTAACAACGACGGGTGAGAAACTGGAGCAGCCCGTACGCAGCGACACCCGGACCGAGGGCCGCCAGCGTGTGGGCGAGCACGGCCCGCGTCGACGACGCGGCTCCGACCGACAACACGGTCGCCACGGGCCCGGCCACGGCCCACAGGATTGCGCCGCTCAGGGCGCCGGTCGCGGCAACCGACAGGACCCCTCCCCCGCTCACCGCAGCAAGCTCATCGTCCGCTCGGGCATCGAACGCCTCGGCCATGGCGGGAAATCGAGCGGTGATGACCGGCACGGCGAGCAACGCGTGGGGGAGCAGGAAGAGTTGCCAGCCGAGCAGCCACACCGCAGCGTGCCCGTCGTGGGCATTGGCAAGCGGGAGGGCAGCTGCGGTGACCGCCTGCCCCCCGGCGAGGAACAGCGCCGCCCAACCGCCGTCGCGCACCACGCGGCGAAGCTCCGGCGAGGTCGCAGGCAGGGGCCGCGCCGGCCGGAATCCGTGGCGGATTGCGTCGACGAGTGGCACCGCGCACATGGCGACCACGCCGCCGAGGGTTCCGACCCCGAGGATGGCCAGCTCACCGCCGCTCAGATGGACCGAGGGCGGCCGGCCGGAGCGGGCCACGGCAAACGCCGCGTAGGTGGCGATCAGCACCACGTTGTTCACCAGCGGGCAGATGACCGACGCGCCGAATCGGTAGGACCCGTGGAGGAACGCGACGGCGACGGCATTGGCGAGATAGGCGAGCACCTGTGGCAGGAAGAACACGAGGAGCACCGCAAGCAGGTCTTCGGCGGCCCGGCGCTGCGCCCCTGGGTGCACACCGCCCAACAGCGCGGCGGCGAGTTGGTGCCGGACCAGCACTGCGACGGCGAGGACCAGGCCCAGGCCCAGTCCTCCCCACACCAGGATCGAGGTGGCGATGCGCGACAGCCCCGACATGTCGTGGCTCGCGTGCCGCCGACGGAACTCGGGAACGAGCGTCGCCGACAGTGCACCCGCCGCCAGCATTTCGAACAGCAAGGTGGGCACGAGATTCGCCGAGGAGTACACGTTCGACAGCTGCGACGTCGTGCCGAGCACGGCGAAGGCCACGAACATCCGGAGCAGGCCGCTCGCACGACTGAACGCGACGAGCACCGACATCAGGCGCGCGGAGCGATCGGCGTCGCGACTCGGTTCGAGATCGGGTGCCCCCATCAGCCCGCCGCGTTGGGTGCGAGTTGCTGCGCGTCGGGGCTCTCCCCGTAGTGCGCACTCGGCGTGGCGTCGAGGCGAGCGAGCGCGACGGCGAGCGAGATGCGTCCGATCGGTTGGTCGACGTTGTCGATGATGACCGATCGATCGGCGATACGCGAGTCGCTCAGGAAGGGCTGGAGGTAGCGGGCTCGCTCTGGAATCCGCTCCCCGTCGACACGGTCGGTCTGGGAGCGAGGCCGCTGGACTTCGCCCACGATCAGCGGCGAGCCGCTGCTGACGAGCCGCCGGACAAGCGGCGCCATCACCACGTCGGCAGGCACGACTGCGCCCTCGCCCACAAGCACCACGTAGCGAACCGAGCCGTCGAGTTGGGTCGGAGCATCGGCCGCGCCGGTCGGATCGTCCCAGTCGGCGAACCCGCTCGACACGAGACGGGCCAGTCCGGCCGCAGCGTCGTCGCTCGCCGCCGGTTCCACGGTGGTGGTCGGCTCCGATGTGGCCGGCTCGGTGCCGATCCCCACGGCTGGAGCCGGTACCGCGGAGGTCGTCGTGGTCGTCGTCGTCGTGGTCGTCGTCGCCGGAGCGTGGAGCACATCCGCGATCCCCGCCACCACCGCGGCCGCCTCGGCGTCGTCGTCCCCGGTCTCGCCATCACCCGGTTCTCGCCCGCCGACCGCCGGCCACACGTCGGCAAGGCGGGCGCTGGTCGCCGCGTCGCGCAGGTCGGTCCGATCGTCGAACCAGAGGATGCCCGGAGCGTTGGCGCCCGCACGGCCGAGCAGCACCGGAATCGAGCGGGCGGTCGCCTCGTCGATTCCTCGCGTGGCCAGCACGACCACCGACACGCCCTCGAGGTCGGCCACGTCGAGCTGCGGCAGCAGTTCGGTCAGGGCCGAGTCGCGGCGCTCTGCAGCGTCGGCCTGCTCGCGCAGCCCCGAGTTCTGGTCGCGCAGCTCTCGGTTGCGATCGTCGAGCGCGTCCTGCGTTCCCTTGAGCCCCTCGACCACGGCGCGGTCGAGCAACGTGACACCGGTGAGCAGCCCGATTGCCAACGCCAAGAAGACGGCGACGATGCTCACGATGTGGAATCGAAGATTGACCATGGCTCCTTCGTTCAGCCCGTGATGCTCGACCAGATCGAGTGCAGGAGCAGCTGAAGCGGTTCCGACACGAGCGTGATCACGATCATTGCGGCCAGCGCCCCGACGACCAGAATCGCCAGGTCGAAGCGCCGCACACCACCCTGATACAGGCGGCTCACGCCCTTCGCGTCAACCAGGATCGGCCCGACCTTCATGCGCGTCAGGATGGTCGACGCCATGCCCGACCGCCCCTTGTCGAGGAAGTCCACCATCGACGAATGCGTTCCGACGGCGACGATGAGGGACGCGCCGCGGATGAACGCGAGCAGCATCGCGATGTCTTCGCTCGTGCCCGACGCCCGAAACAGCAGGTGATCGAGCCCGAGCGCCTCGAGCCGCTCGGCGCCCGGCGCCCGACCGTCGGGGTACGCGTGCACCACGAGCACGGCACCACACCGCAGGGTCGACTCGTCGACCGAGTCGAAGTCGCCGATGATCACATCGGGCTTCATCCCCAGTTCGATCAAGGCATCGGCGCCGCCATCGACTCCGATCAGCACGGGGCGTTGCTCGCCGATGTAGCCGGAGGTGCGCAACAGCTGCAGGTCGTCGCGGTAGTCATGGCCCCGCACCACGATGAGCGCGTGACGATCGGTGAAGTCGATGCCCACGTCGGGCGTCTCGAGGTCGTCGCTGACGAGATCGCGGTTGTGTTCGAAGTAGCCGGCCGTGTTCTCGACGAACCGAATGAACTCGGCGCCGAGCGTGGCTCGGGAGCGCTCGTGAATCGCCTCGATCGATTCGAGCGTGTGACGAACACCGCTGGCGACCAGCGTGTCGTCCACATACACATCACCGCCGTCGATGGTGATGGCGTACCCATCCTCCACGGCGCCCATGATCCAGCCGCCCACCTCGTCGACCACGGCGATCCCGGCGTCGAGCAAGATCAGGGGCCCCTCGTTCGGGTACCGCCCCGACGAGCACGGAGCCGCGTCGATCACCGCCGCGATCCCGGCGGCCGCAAGCCCTTCGGCAGCGACGCGGTCGAGGTCGCGATGATCGATGATCGCGACCTCTCCGGGACGGAGCCGCTTGACCAGATCCTTGGTTCGCGAGTCGGTCCGGGCCGGGCCGATGAGCCGCTCCGGCGAACCGCCGGACTGCGACCGGAGCGAAGCGGCGGACCGGCGGCCGAACGCCGCCGTCACGATCGGCCCCGGTCGGCGCCGGCGAGCGAGAGGAGTTCCTCGGCGTGCCGACGCGCGGTCTCGCTCTCGGGCTGGCCCGACAGCATGCGGCTCAGCTCGACCACCCGGGCGGCGTCATCGAGGGTCGCGATGGTGGAGACGCTGAGCTCGCCCGCCACCTTGGTGACCGCGAGCTGTGCGTTTGCGTACGCGGCGACCTGCGCCAGGTGCGTCACCACGATGACCTGGTGGTCGGTTGCCAGCTCCGCCAGCGCGCGGCCCACCGACGTGGCCGCGGCGCCGCCGATGCCCGCGTCGATCTCGTCGAAGATGAGCGTGGGCGACTCGGCGGCAAGCTCAAGGTGGAGGGCCAGCATCATGCGCGAGAGCTCGCCGCCAGACGCGGCCTTTGCGATCGGTGCCGGCTCGATGCCGGGGTTGGCCGAGAGGCGGAACTCGACGTCGTCGCCCGGAGCCGGACCATCCACGCCGATCTCGACGCGGGCCGTGGGCATCGCCACGTGGGCAAGCCGCCCCTCGATCGCGTGGGCCAGGGGCGCCGACGCGTTCCGGCGCGCCGCGGCCACGGCTTCGGCGGCCACGGCTTCGACCGATCGGATCCGCTCCAGCTCGGCTTCGAGCGCCGCGGCCCGCTCGGCGTGCGACTCGAGTTCGGCCAGCCTCTCGGCCGTCTGGTCGCGAAAAGCGATCACCTCGGCGACCGAGTCGCCGTACTTGCGACGAAGCTCGACCAGGAGTTGCCGTCGGCGGCGCACCGCGTCGAGGCGCTCGGGGTCGGGATCGATTGCCTCGGCCAGGTGACGTGCCTCCGCGGCGACATCGGCCACCTCGGCGAGCAGGTCGCGCAATCGGCGTGCGATCTCGCCGAACGGGCCTCGCCGCTCGATGGCGGCGAGCGCCTCGACCAGCGCCTCGGTGGCGGCGCCGTCGCTGCCGATCAACGAGTCGACCGAGCTCGCTGCGTCGAGATGGCCGAGCGCGTCGGCGAGCACGTCCTCCTCGTCACTCAGCCGCGCGTCTTCGTCAGGGTCATCGAGCGTCGCGCGCACCAGTTCGTCGAGTTGCCAGCGGAGCAGCTCGATCTCGCGGTGACGGGCGCGCTCGTCGCCTCCCAATCCCTCCAGACGGCCCTCGATCTCGCGGCGCTGCCGAACCGCCTGCTCCCAATCGGTCAGATCGATCCGTCCGGAACGGTCGAGCGCGTCGCGCTGGGCACGGGTCGACTGCAGCCGTTGGTGCGCGTGTTGGCCCAGGATGTCGACGAACCGCCCGCCGACGTCAGCCAGGCGAGTCGCCGGTACGAGCTCGCCGTTTTCGTACCCGCGCGACCGGCCGACGGCCGGCACGACGCGTCGCAGCACCACCTCGCGGTCGTCGGCATCGACGAACAACCCCTCGACCACCGCAGCGTCGGCTCCGGGCCGGACGCGGGACGGGTCAGCCTTGCCCCCGAGCAGCAGCGACAGCGCTTCGATGATCATGGTCTTGCCTGCGCCGGTCTCGCCGGTGAGCGCGGTCATGCCAGCAGCGAACCCGACCCGAAGCTCGGCGATCACTCCGAGGTCTTTGACGGCGAGCTCGATCAGCATCGTCGAGAGGCTAGGTCACCGGTGTGACAGCAACGAGGACGAGGGCTCTCAGGTCGGCGGGGTCGGCGGGGTCGGCGTCAGCGCGGCTGCAGACCGAATTTCGACACGAGCACGCGATGGAAGGCCGGCGCGCCCACCTGGACCAGACGCGCGGATGGGCCGGACCCGTCGCAGGTGACCACATCGCCCACTTCGATTCGTCCCTCTGACCGACCGTCGACCGACAGGTGGCCGGCGCGGGGACCGACGACGCGCAGCGACACGACCGTGTCGGGCGCGAGCACGAGCGACCGGTCGAACAGCATGTGCGGAGCGACCGGCACCAGGAGCTGGGCGCGGTGGCGTGGGTCCACGATGGGCCCGCGGGCCGAGAGCGCGTAGGCGGTCGAGCCCGTCGGTGTCGCCAGGATCAGGCCGTCTGCGACGTAGCTCGTGAACGGCGCCGCATCCAGGGTGACCTCGATCCGCACGGTGTGTCCGAGCTCGGCGCGCTCGACCAGCACCTCGTTCAGCGCGGGCCGGATCGGCTGGACCGAGCCGTCCGATCGCACGATCCGCCCGGCCAGGCGCATCCGCTCCTCCACGATGTAGGCGCCGGCCAGGAACCGCTTCACCGCGGCCCGGGCACCGGTCGGCTCCACGGTCGTGAGGTAGCCGAGCTGGCCCGCATTGACCCCGAGCACCGGGACATCGTCCGCCGTCGCGAGGTCGACGGCCCGCAGAATCGTGCCGTCCCCGCCTACGCCAACGAGGAGATCGAGCCCGATCGCCAGTTCCTCATCGGGCGTTGCGCACTCGTGGCGCCCGAGGCGGCTCGCGTCGGCCTCGGTCAAGCGCACCTCGTGGCCGCGATCGATGAGCCACGCCGCGAGGTCGGCGACGAGCTCGGCGGCTAGTGGCCGCTGGTCGTGAGACAGGAAGCCGATCGCTGCCACGATCTCAGCGTTCCCCCGGGGCGCGCACGTGGAGAAGGAACTCCGTGTTTCCCTCGGCCCCGCGGATCGGCGATGTCATCTCGCCCATTGTGGTCGCTCCGAGCGCGCCGAATGCGGTTCGTACCCCATCGATCGCCGCCCGCCACACGAGCGGGTCGGTGATGACGCCGCGACCGCGGGACACCTCGTGGCGCCCTGCCTCGAACTGCGGCTTCACCAGCATCACGAGCGACGCACCGGGTCGGCAGACGCCGAGGAGCGCCGACGCGACCGTTCGGAGCGAGATGAAGGACAGGTCGGCCACCACGATGTCGACCGGCCCGCCGATGTCGTCGGGGGTGACCGATCGAACGTTCCAGCGCTCCATCACGTGGACGCGATCGTCGGCTCGCAGCCGCTCATGCAGTTGGCCGTGCCCCACGTCGAGAGCAACCACCGACGCTGCGCCGTGCTGCAGTAGGCAGTCGGTGAATCCGCCGGTGGATGCGCCGGCATCGAACGCCCGCGTGCCGCCGACATCGACGCCGAACTCGCTGAGTGCCGCCTCGAGCTTGAACCCTCCGCGCCCGACGTAGCGCGACGGCGGCGCGGCGATCTCGATTGCCTCGCCGGCAGCGACGAGGCGCGCCGGCTTCGTCGTGGGAGCACCGCCCACCGTGACCACGCCGGACTCGATGCGTTCCTGGGCCTCGGAGCGAGACCCGACGAGGCCCCGCCGCACGAGCTCCAGATCGAGTCGACGCCGCGTCATGCCCGCCCGGACCCCGCCGCCAGGAGCTGGTCCACCAGGTCGCCGAGCGAGGTCGCGACGTAGTCCGCGGCTGCCACCGCCGCCGAATCCGATGCGCCGGTGTTGCCGGTGAGCACCAGCCCGAACGGCCATCCGAGCGCCGCAGCGAGCGCACCATCGGTGCGCGGGCTGTCGCCCACCATGATCGAGTCCGGGCCGGCGTAGGCGCCGCCAGCGGACCGCGTCGACAGTGCCGCCGCACGAGCCCGCACCAGATCGACCATCGCAGCGTTCGGCTTGCCCGCCACAACCGCGGTCGTGCCCGTCGCCGCTTCGACCGCCGACAGAAACGCGCCGCAGCCGGGAGCGGGCCCGTCCGAGGCCGGGTAGATCGGATCGTCGTTCGTGGCGAACAACCTCGCCCCGTCGAGGACCGCGCGCACGATCCGCTGGAGCGACTCGTAGCCGAACTCGCGGTGGAAGCCGATGACGACAGCGTCGTACCGCGGCTCGGTCGACTCCCACGCCAAGTCGACCCGCTCGGCTCGTTCTCGCAGCGCCTCGACCACCCCCGGCCCGGCGGCACACAGCACCGAAGCGCCCGCCGGGACGAGCCCGGCTACCGCGACCGCCGACGTCAGGATCTGCTCCGGCAAGGCCGCGATCCCGAACGACGCCAGCTTGCGGCGATAGCCGTCGATCGTGCTGGCGGAGTTGTTGGTGCAGTAGAGCACCCCGTGTCCGGCCGCCCCGAGGCGAGCAATCGCAGCGGACGCGCCGACAATCGCTCGATCACCCAGCCACACCACGCCATCGAGGTCGAGGGCCCACAGCGCCATCGCGGATCAGTCGAGCGACGCGAGCCGCAACGCGACATCGGCGAAATCGGGGTCGTGCTGGGCGACCCAGACAAAGTGCGCGCGTGCAGAGGGCACCTCGCCCGCGCGTTCATACAGGTCGCCCAGTGCGTAACCGCGTCGCAGGTGGTGGTCCGACGGCCGCTTCACCCACCGCCAGCCGCGGCCGAGCTCCTCGATCGCGTCGCGAAGGCGTCCGCGATCGGCCATCGACCCGGCCACCACGATGCGTCCTTCGGTCACGAGCGCCGCAGACGGCGACGCGTCGCGCAGCTCTTCCCACAGCTCATCGACGCGATCCCACTTGCGGGTCGCCCGATAGCAGTCGGCGAGAACGGGGTGCTGCTCGGTGGAATGTGTCAGCTCGGCGAAGGTCTCGAGCTGACGGATTGCTTCCTTCCAATTGCCGAGCCGGTATTGGGTGAGTCCAAGCAGCTCACGGGCGCTTGCCGCATCCGGAACCTCTTCTACCAGCGGACGCAATATGCGCCGTGCCGCGGTGTAACGCTCCGCCGCGTACGCCGCGCCGGCGTCCTCCAGCCGTGCCGACAGCGTTGCGGATCGACGCGCACCAACGAGGTTCGCCAGCTCTGCCGGGTCGATCTTCGGCCGAGGCGACGAGCGCCGGCGTTTCCGCGAGGCAGGCGTCGCCCCATCGACACGACCCTCGTCGATCCAGACGTCCGGCACCGGGCGCTCCAGCGGCTCGGCCGGCTGCGGCGCGACACGCGGTGGCCGAGGAGGCCGAGGAGGCCGAGGAGGCCGAGATGTACCACGATCGGCGGTCGCACCGTCTCGACCGGGACCACGCCCCGGCGTTCGCGGCCCGCCCGAACGTGCCCCGCCCGAACGTGCCCCGCCGCGCCGGTCGTCCCCTGTGCCCGGGCGGCCGTCGCGATCACCGGGGCGGCCGTTCGACCGAGGGCCGCGTGGCGTCCCGGAACCGCTCGCCCCACGCGAGACCGCCGCGGCTCCGGCGCCTCGAAGGCCACCGGAGCGCGGCCCGCTCGTGCTGGCGCCGCGACCACCCGAACGGGGTCCCGAGGCCTTGGGATCGCCCGACGTCGCGCCCCCGCGGGAGCCGCCGTTTCTGGCAGATCGAGACGGGGCCCCGCTGCGCTGGGGTCGAGACGACGAGGCTGGGGGTTTCGGGGGCATTCAAGACAGGCTACTGGTCGAACGGGTGAGCACGGAAAACGCAAAGAGACGGGGCTCAATGAGCCCCGTCTCTTCTAAGAAATCCGGCGGCGTCCTACTCTCCCAGGGACAATCGTCCCAAGTACCATCGGCGCTGAGAGGCTTAACTTCCGTGTTCGGGATGGGAACGGGTGTGACCCTCTCGCTTTGGCCACCGAAACCTGTATGTCAAGAGGTGTCGCCAGACGGCGACGCCCTCGAGGACTTCATAGCGAGCACGAACGGCTTTGTAGAAGAAACCAAGCCCTCGGCCGATTAGTACCGGTCAGCTGAACGCGTTACCGCGCTTACACTTCCGGCCTATCAACGTGGTGGTCTACCACGGGCCTTACCAGGTTGACCCTGTGAGTGACCTCATCTTGAAAGGAGCTTCCCGCTTAGATGCTTTCAGCGGTTATCTCGCCCGCAGGTCGCTAACCAGCCATGCCCTTGGCAGGACAACTGGCACACGAGAGCTGCGTCCATCCCGGTCCTCTCGTACTAGGGACAGCTTTTCTCAAGTCACTTCCGGCTGTAGAGGATAGGGACCGAACTGTCTCACGACGTTCTAAACCCAGCTCGCGTACCGCTTTAATGGGCGAACAGCCCAACCCTTGGGACCTGCTTCAGCCCCAGGATGCGATGAGCCGACATCGAGGTGCCAAACCTTCCCGTCGATATGGACTCTTGGGGAAGATTAGCCTGTTATCCCCGGGGTACCTTTTATCCGTTGAGCGACGGCGCTTCCACACGCAACCGCCGGATCACTATGCCCTGCTTTCGCACCTGCTCGACGTGTATGTCTCGCAGTCAAGCTCCCTTGTGCCATTGCACTCGACGGCTGATTGCCAACCAGCCTGAGGGAACCTTTGGGCGCCTCCGTTACTCTTTAGGAGGCGACCGCCCCAGTCAAACTACCCACCTGACACTGTCCCCGGCCCGGATAACGGGTCAGGGTGAGAGTCCCGCCATACGCAGGGTGGTATTTCAAGGGTGGCTCCACACACACTGGCGTGCATGCTTCCTAGCCTCCCACCTATCCTACACAACGCATGACAAGACTCAATATCAAGCTATAGTAAAGGTCCACGGGGTCTTTCCGTCCTTCTACAGCTAACGAGCATCTTTACTCGTACTTCAATTTCGCTGGGTCTGTGGTTGAGACAGTAGGGAAGTCGTTACGCCATTCGTGCAGGTCGGAACTTACCCGACAAGGAATTTCGCTACCTTAGGACCGTTATAGTTACGGCCGCCATTCACTGGGGCTTAGGTTCAGAGCTTCGCCCTAGGGCTAACCCTTCCCCGTGACCTTCCAGCATTGGGCAGGCGTCACAGCGTATACAGCGCCTTTCGGCTTCGCACGCTGCTGTGTTTTTAGTAAACAGTCGCTTCCCCCAATTCTGTGCCACCTCTTCGAGCTCCGGGAGCAAGTCCCTTCACCCTAACGAGGTCATGCTTATCCCGAAGTTACGCATGCATTTTGCCGAGTTCCTTAACCACAGTTCTCCCAATCGCCTTGGTATTCTCTACCTATCCACCTGTGTTGGTTTGGGGTACGGGCACCGTGCCAACTCGCTGCTAGGCTTTTCTTGGCAGCATAGGATCAGTGACTTAGGCCATACGGCTTCGGTATCGCGTCTCAGGATATATGAAGGTCGGATTTGCCTAACCTTCTCCCTACACGCTTACCCCAGGACAACCATCGCCTGGGATCACCTACCTTCCTGCGTCCCCCTACAGCTTTCCGCCTCGGAGTGGGTCGGATCGTACCGGAAGTAAACCTCCGGGCATCCCCTTAGCAACTCTGAATTGGAATGGGCGCGGACACGGTGGTACCGGAATATCAACCGGTTGTGCATCGACTACGCCTCTCGGCCTCGCCTTAGCTCCCGACTTACCCTGGGAGGATTAGCCTTGCCCAGGAACCCTTGGATATTCGGCGGAGGAGCTTCTCACTCCTCTTTCGCTACTCATGCCAACATTCTCACTCGACCACGCTCCACGACAGGTTCCCCTGCCGCTTCACCGCGAGATCGACGCTCCGCTACCGCTCGCCTCGAAAGGCGAACCCGTGGCTTCGGCATCACACTTGAGCCCCGTTACATTGTCCGCGCAGGATCACTCGACCAGTGAGCTATTACGCACTCTTTCAAGGGTGGCTGCTTCTAAGCCAACCTCCTGGCTGTCTATGCAATCCCACATCGTTTACCACTTAGTGTGAATTTTGGGGCCTTAGCCGACGGTCTGGGCTGTTTCCCTTTCGACCCCGAAGCTCATCCCCCGGGGTCTCACTGCCGCACTCTAGATCGATGGCATTCGGAGTTTGATTAGGGTCAGTAAGCTTGTGGGCCCCCTAGCCTATTCAGTGCTCTACCTCCATCGATGAACATGCGACGCTGTACCTAAATACATTTCGCGGAGAACCAGCTATCACCGGGTTTGCTTGGCCTTTCACCCCTATCCACAGGTCATCCGCCCCGTTTTCAACCGAGGTCGGTTCGCGCCTCCACGGAGTCTTACCCCCGCTTCACACTGCCCATGGATAGATCACCCGGCTTCGGGTCTACAGCATGCGACTGAACGCCCTGTTCAGACTCGCTTTCGCTCCGGCTTCCCCTCACGGGTTAACCTTGCCACACACCGTAACTCGTTGGCTCATTCTTCAAAAGGCACGCCATCACGACCATGGACAAGTCCATGGCGACGCTCTGACTGCTTGTAGGCCAACGGTTTCAGGTACTATTTCACTCCCCTCCCGGGGTACTTTTCACCTTTCCCTCACGGTACTAGTGCACTATCGGTCGTCTACGTATACTTAGCCTTACGAGGTGGTCCTCGTGGATTCACGCCGGCTTTCCCGGATCCGGCGTTACTCGGGAGCACAAATCAGAGTGTGCATATGTTTCGTGTACGGGACTGTTACCCGCTGCGGTCCGACTTTCCAGACGGTTCCACTACACAGCACGTTTGTAACTCTGTGAGAAGGCCAGCCCTTCTCTATTTGGTCCCACGACCCCTGGTTGGCAACGCTGCTGGGCTATCACACCAGCCAGGTTTAGGCTCATCCGCGTTCGCTCGCCGCTACTTACGGAGTCGTTGTTACTTTCCTTTCCTCGGGTTACTGAGATGTTTCAATTCACCCGGTTCCCTCTCGCCGCCCTATGTGTTCAGGCGGGAGTACTACCCCATGACGGGTAGTGGGTTTCCCCATTCGGACATCCTCGGATCACAGTCTGGTCGGCGACTTCCCGAGGCTTTTCGCAGCCTCCCACGTCCTTCATCGGTAGTAGACGCCAAGGCATCCACCGTTGGCCCTTTGTAGCTTGGAATTTGTTCTATCTACAAAGATGCTCGTGCTCGCTATGAAATTCTCAAGGGGCAAGGCAAAGGGCCACCCTGTGAGGGGCGGCCCTTGACTCGAGGTGCGAGAGCCCACTAATGGGCCGCTCGCTCCCTCACAACGGAAGAGAGAACGCAGAAACGAGTGCGTCAACTGGGAACTGGTGCGAAGCGTCCGACCGTATGGCCGATCCGTCCGCACTGTGCTCCTTAGAAAGGAGGTGATCCAGCCGCACCTTCCGGTACGGCTACCTTGTTACG
>OEIV010000301.1_pt1 | contig 29441 bp, 35 predicted proteins | sample 1539231 | NCBI WGS metagenome assembly OEIV01 (sample SAMN03794762, study PRJEB22550) | activated sludge metagenome | feature: wastewater treatment plant; material: activated sludge; isolation source: Wastewater treatment plant of a petroleum refinery complex | place: Argentina: Buenos Aires ... | reverse complement strand
GACGTCGAGCAGCGCGTCGATGGCCTCCGGGCTCGGGTCGATGGGTTTGCCCTCGGCATCGCCGATGCCCTCCCAGGCGAGAACCGCGCGGCGCGCGAGCGCCTTGGCGAAGGCGACCGCGCGTTCCTCGTCCGAGGCGCCCTCGGGCACCGCTTCGACGGCGGGATCGCTGCGCGTTGCCACCATCTGCGCGGTGGTCAGCGGGCGCAGCTGCACCCGCACGCCGGGGGCGAGGTCATGCCAGCGGGGCGCGTTGGTCAGGTCGAGCGTCAGCATTCTCAGTACACCTCGATGTCGTTGATCAGGGTAGCAGTGCACATCCGCCCGACCACGCTGTCGCGGGCGGCCTGCCAATCGAAGGTGGCCTGCACGCCCTGCGGCCCTGAAATCTCGATCCGGGGGCGCGGCAGGTAGACGGCGTGCACGGTGAACGTGAAGCTCTCGCCCGAGGGCAGGACATAGGCGAATTCCAACTCGCAGGGATCGCCGTTGATCGCTTGCGTCACCAGCGTGCTGTCGGCGAAACGGACCTCGATGGAGCCGGTGAGTGCCGCGATGGATGGGTCCGCGCCGTCGATCCGCCCGTCGCTGCGGATGGTCTCGATCCGGTCGAGGTTGTTGGCGTAGGTGATGTCGGCCGAGACCACGTTGCCGAGGGCCGAGCCGTTCCGCGTGATCGACCCGTTGAAATGGCCGAACCTCTTCAGCTCCAGCGCGGCGGGCGTACCGGCGCTGGTGATCGTGCCGACCGTTTCGCCCTGCGCCACCAAGCGCGCCGTGGCGGTCAGCAAGCCGGACCGCTGCATCTGCCAGGTGATCTGGTCGAGCACACAGCCGGAATACATGGCGTAACGCGGCACCTCCGGCATGCCGGTCTCGATGGAGAGGCTCGGCAGCGTCCAGGCGCCGGATTGGAACTCGTGCGTCCAAGGGCCGGTGCCAGTGGTCGTCGGGGCGCTGAAGGCGGCCTTCAGCCAGAAGCCGAAGGCCTCGGCGTCGAGCGGCACGACGACATCGCCGTCCGCCGTGACAGCGTCCTTGATCGGCGCCAGCGGATCGCGGCCGTAGCCGAGAAGCTCGGAGTTCAAGAGCGGCTGCTCCGCGCCGAGCGTGGTGCTGGCAAAGGGCATCTTTGTGAAGCCGCCCACCGGCGGCGTGCCATAGGTCGTTTCGAACGCAAGCGCCATCTGCGCCCGCGCCCCCTGGGCTCGTGCCATGGTCATCTCCTATTGTCGTTTGGGTCAGGCCAGCGGATCGGCCGTGGTGTAATGCAGGACGACCGGGATCACGGCTGCCTTCAGGCTGGCCGCGCCCTCGACCGGCAGGTCGACCGGCCTCGGCGCTTCGGCCTCGACCCAATCGCAGAGCCCGCCCAGTGTCCGGCCGGTGGCGAGTGCCGCGCCGATGCTGGCGATCAGCGTGTCGAAGGCGGCGTCACGGTCCGCGCCCTGCACGACCGCCTCGATTTCGGCCCGGTGCTGGTAGTGGTAGGCCAGCGGCGACAGAGTCACATCCGGCTCCCCCGGCTGGCCGTCACGCAGGATCAGCAGCCCCTCGGCCGGCACACGCTCGGGGAGCACGTCGCCGCGGAGAGCCCTGGCGGGCAACGCCAAAAGCCGCGCGTGCAGCGCGGCGAGGATGGTTTCGCGAGGGGTGGGCATATGGGGGTGCTCTTCGGACCGTTATTGCAAAATTAGTGCTTCGAGGCTATATAGCTTCCAAGACATGAGGACCGTATGCCGTGGACCGTTTCGTTTTCAGAGGAGTTCGAGCCGGAGTTCGACGAACTCCCGCCCGAGGTGCAGGACGCAATCCTCGCCCGCGCCCTTCTTCTGGAGCGCGAGGGGCCATCGCTCGGTCGCCCGCATGCCGACACCCTGACCGGGTCGAAACATGCGAACATGAAGGAGTTGCGATGCAACGCCGCTGATGGCGTGTGGCGTATCGCCTTTGCATTCGATCCTGACCGGCAGGCGATCCTGCTTGTCGGCGGGGACAAGTCAGGTGGCAGCGAGAAGCGCTTCTACAAGCAGTTGATCACCCGGGCCGATGAGCGGTTTGACCGTCATCTGGCGAAACGGAAAGGATGAGGACCATGGCAAGGACCCTGAAAGACAAGCTGGCGGCGCTCGAACCGGCCCGTCGCGCGGGCGTCGAGGCCGAGGCCGACCGCCTCCACACCGAGTATCTGACGCTGCAGGAGCTTCGGAAGGCCAAGGACCTGACGCAGGTCCAGCTGGCCCAAACCCTCGGCATCCAGCAGGCGACCGTCGCGAAATACGAGCGCCAGAGCGATCTGCTGCTCTCGACGCTTTCAAGCTATGTGCAGGCCATGGGGGGCAGCCTGAAGCTCATGGTCGAGTTTCCCGGCAAGGCGCCGGTGGCGCTCGAGGGTCTTGGCGAGATCGAGGAACCCCGCCGCCGCCGTTCCGCACGCGGCAATGAACAGGCTGCCGCGCGCGCCTGACTATCGGAGCCTGTCCTCTGCCCAGTTCGCGACGATCAGCCCCGGCAAGGTTTCGTGCGCACGCGCGGCATCCCGCGCCAAATCCACCCGCTTCGGCAGCTTGACCTGCGGCACCAGCAGGAAAATCGGCGCGGTGACCTTGCCGCGCCCAGTCTTGGAGCGCGACACCACCGCCTGTCCTTTGGTGTTCAACCGTCCTTCGGCCACCAGCAGGCTTGGGCCGGTGCGGCGATAGACGAACCGCAGGCGGAGGCCACGGCGTCGCTCCCATTCGCCGGGCGTGATCCGGCCGCCGCGAAGCGACTTGCCGGCGGCAGGCAGCGGGATCGCCAGCCAGAACCCATTCTTCGAACGGATCAGCGGGCCGGTGTCATGGGCACCGACGATCACCGGGGCCTGCGACCAGACCAGCGCCGCGGCGTCGAGGCTCTCGCCCGACCTCGGGAAGTTCTGGCTCCGGATCGAATTGGCCAGCCGTGTGCCAAGCCCTGCGCCGGTGACCTGCAAGCGCCACGCGGCCTTCAGCCCGGTCCCGGCCTCTCGCATGGCGGCAGTCACCGCGCGCTCCCCCGCTGCCACCTCGGCCTGCATCATCGCGACGATGTCGGGATCGATGTCGAGCTTCAGTTTCAAGCGGGCCTCAGATCGACGGTCCAGACCAGCCGCTCGCGGTCGCGCGCGGGCTCGCCCTGGATGAGGAAGGCGTCGCCGTCGATCTCGATGCGGTCACCGGGGCGCGGGGTCGCAACCTCGGCCACGCGCAGATCCACGCGCGTGGTCTCGGACCAGATCCTTGCATCGCCGAAATCCGTAACCGCGTCGGCGCGCCGGGCGACGACGCGCACCAGAACGGGCGCGCCGCCCTCGGGCGTGTAGACAGCATCCCTGCCGATGTTCGGATCGGCGAAAAGCGCACCGACGGCGGCGGCGAAGGCGCTCATCAGAACGCCGCGTTCAGGCGTACCCGGCCGATGGTGTCTCCGGCCCCGCCCGCGACCGCCTCGGTGGCGACACCGATCAGCGTATTCGAGGTGGCCACGTTGGTGGTGCGTTTATTGGTGTCATCCCAGTAGATCCTGGCACCTGCGGTCCAGGCCTGCGAGCCAATCTTGGTGATGTCGAAGACGCCGGTGAGCGCGGTCTCGACGCTCTCGCCGAGGGCGGCGGTGCCTGCGGCCACGCCGAAGATCGAGCCGACGAGCAGGCCATCGCCGGAGGCGACGGCGTAGGGCGCGGTCAGGGTGATGGTGTTGCCGGGCTGGACGAAGTTTATCATGATGGGGGTCCTCTCGGAAAAAAGGAAGGGCGGCCCGATTGGACCGCCCGTGTGTCAGGGTTCAGGATGGGTGCGCCTTACGCGCCCGGGTTCTTGTAGAGGCCGCGCCAGTCGATGGCCTTGGCGCCGAAATCGAGGCGGCACTTGATCTCGACCCCGTCGACGTCGAAGCCGTTGCGGGTCTCGATGTAGGCGCCCTGCTGACCCTCGAGATAGGCGTACTCGATGGTGTCGATCTGGTTCGGGCTCGCCGCGAGATACCAGGCGGTCTCGCTGGCGGCGTCAAGCCGGGGCTCGCTGATCGGCGCGAGCGTGCGGATCGACTGCGGCACCACGCTGGAGGTCGCGGCGGGCACGAGGTTCTGGGCGACCAGCTGTTCGGCCTTCAGCTCCAGCGAGGCGGGCACGATCAGGAAGGCGGGCCGGACGTTCAGCACCGTCTTCTTGTCGAGCCCTGTCTGCTTGGCCATCGCCGCGCGGGCCGCACCGACGCTGCTCACATCGAGCGCCGTACCAGTGCCCGCGAGGTTCTTGTGGTTGGCGTGGAACAGAGCGGTGCCGTCGGCCATGGCCGGGTTGGCGGTGATGATGCCCCAGACCACATCGCTTTCCAGCTGGGCAATAGAGTTGCCGTACATCGCCGGGATCCGGGTGAAGGCATCGAGATCGTCGTTGATCAGCGTCTGGCGGGTGATCGCGACCACCCGGCCATAGGTCTTGACCTTGTAGCTCTCCTTGCTCTCGCCCAGCGTGCCGCGCTTGAACTCGCCGCTCTCGCCCACCTCCAGCAGCTGCGGCGCCTCGCCCAGCTGGACGCGGTGCATGGCCTTGAAGTCGGTCGCCAGCACCTGACGGCAGAACAGCATGAAGGTACGGGGATAGGCCTCGTAGGCTTGGCGCAGGGTCTTGTTGGTGACCGCCGACAGGATCTCGGGGAAGTCCGAGGTCGAATGCAGCGCCCGCGTCGCCACCTCGTCGCGCGAGAGGCCGCGCGTGTTCACTCCGGCATTGCCGAGGCTTTCGCGGGCCAGTTCCAGCAGCGTCATGCCGCGGTACTGGCGCGCGGCGTCCTCCAACTGGAACAGCGTCGGGCTGTAGCGGTGCAGCAGCGCGTTCGCCACCGCGTCGCGGCGGGTGATGCGCTCGTCCCGCCCGCCGAGGGGGACCGAGACATGGGGGAAGGTCCGGGTCTCGTCGGATTTCGCGGCGACCTGATCGAGGATCAGACGGCGGGACTCGTCGACGCTGACGCCGCGCTTGACCAGATCCTCGGCAAAGCCGCGCTCGAGGTTCAGCCGTCCGGCCAGATCGTAGATGGTGGAGACGCGGTCGCGCTCCGCCTCGCGGGCGCGGGTGGCGACAGCCTCGGTGTCCGGTGCAGGACCTGCCTGCGTCTTCGGCTGGCTGCGCGTCTCACTTGCGTGGACCTTCGGTTCGCTGGCCGCGACCTTCGGGTCGGGCGCAGCCGGTTTCGGCTCGGTCATGGCGGTGTCCTCGGTTTCGACCGGCTCGGTCGGCCGGGTGGTGGCGGGGGTTGCGGCGTCGCTCGCCAGGGTCTGGGTCTTGTCCGTCATCGGGGATGCTCCTTGCGGTGTGGGGGCGTCCCGGCGGTGGAGGACGCAGTCGTGAAGGGGATGCTGGGCGCGGAAGCCGGCGGCGGGATCGGCGCCGACCGCGACGGCGGAGACCTCGAACGGCGTCCAGTCCACCGCCCGCCAGAGTTCGCGGGCCGCCTCGGGTTTCGAGACCTCGAAGCGGTGGACCTGGTACCCGATCGAGACAGCGCGGATGTGCCCGGCCTGGATGTCGCGCCAGATCGGTTCGACATCGGCACGTTCGCTGATCCGCACCAGCGCAATACCGCGGCCGTTCTCGATCCGGGCCGAGCCTGGCACGACCGAGCCGATCACCGCGTCGAGCGTGTCGAGCTCGTGCACCTTCAGGAACGGCGCGCCCGCGTTCAGCCGGTCGAGCCGGACATGGGCGGGGTCGAGGCTCAGCTCCTCGTCATAGGGCTCGCCGAAGAAGGTGGCGCGACGGACGCGCGCCCCTGCCGACCAGATCACCTCGACGGTGCGGCTGTCGGCATCGGCCGTGTTCGGCGCAAGCTCCGCCGACCGGCGCATGGCCGGCAGTTCGATCATCGTGTCCATGGGGTCAGTCCTGTTGGTCGGCCTGCGCCGGGTCGGTGTCATCCGCTTCGGCGGAGGGGTCGTCGGTGGCCGGATCGCTGGTCTGCGCGCTGCCGGTCTTGGTGACGCGACGCGGATCGCTGTCGAGTACCAGCCCCAGCGCATCGAGCTTGGCGTTGGTCGCGGCGATCTCGGCCAACACCGCGTCCGGGTTGCGGCCCTGCCGGGCGATCACCTCGGCCAGCGTCATGGTGCCCGACCGGATCGACAGCAGGTTCGCCATCGCGTCCTTCTGGGGATCGACCGCCTCGAACTTGGGCGGCGACCATTCGACCGGCACGGTCGGCGACGGGATCTGCCCCGCCGCCCATGCGGCCTCGGTAAACCACCGCCAGACCGGCGCGCAGAACATCGGGATGAACAGCTGCCACTGCACGGCGTCGATCTGGCGTCGGAACTCGACGAGCCCCGCCCGGATCGAGGAATAGTTGACCTGGCTGAGATCTCCGGTCAGCAGCTCGTAGGGCACCCGGAACCCCGCCGAGATCGTGTGCAGGCTCGCCCGCTTGTATTCGCCATAGCCGCCTGTAGCCGAGGGCTGGTTGAACCGGATGTCCTTGCCGCCGCGGGCATAGGCAATCAGCCCCGGCTCGAACTGCTCGACGCGGTTGCCATCGGCATCGACCACGGAGGGCGCGATGCCCTGTTGCGCCTCGTCGTCGCCAAAGACGATGGCGGTGACGCAGGCTTCGGTCTTCTTGCGGACGAGTTCCGCCACCTCGTAGTCGTCGAGATCGCGCAGACTGCGGATCACCGGCGCGCCCCAGGGAACGCCGCGCGCCTGCGTGCGCTGCTTCTCGTAGACATGGGCGATCTCGGTCGCCGGGACCGGGCGACTCTGCAACCCGTTCTGCAAGGCCCCATAGGCGTCGCCCGGATGTTCGGCATGAAGCCAATAGGCGCGGCGCTTGCCGACTGGATCGAACTCGATCCCCTGAACCAGCCGCCCCGCACCGAGCGCGCCGGATTTCGTGGCGTCGAGGAAGTCGGCCTCCAGCACCTGCAATTGCAGCGGCACAGGCAGACCATCCGAGGATCGCCGCAGGCGGCGACGCACCAGGACCTCGCCCGACTCGACCATCTCGCGGCAGATCAGGGTTTGGAGCCCATAGAAGTCGAGCTGACCGTCGGCGTCGCAGTCCGCCGTCCAGCGTTCGAAGAGCGTGTCGACCTTGCGGTCCAACGCCTCGCTACCACTCGCGGCGCGCGGCATGATCCCCGCGCCGATGATGTTGTTGACCAGCACGGCGACGGCTTTCGCCGCGTGCGGGTTGTTGCGCACGAGATCTCGCATCCGGTCACGCAAGAGCGCCCCGGCGACGCCGATCTCGGTGTCGGCCGAGGATCCCGGCGCCCGCCAGCCGTCCGTCCGTCGCCCTTTTGCCGCCCCATCATAGCCGCGCGTCAGGGTCTCGAAGGCCTGACGGGCCAACACGCGGCGGGCGGCCATGCGCGGCGCCACCGTGGCAATGGCGTGATCGAACCAGGTCGCCGACATCAGCGATCCCCACGAGAGAAGCCCGCAAGCCCGGCCACCGGCAGCGGCCGAGCGGTGCCCGCGATGGCGCGTTCGATGGTCCGGATGCGGGCCAGCAGGTCTTCGGCCGAGCCGTAGTCGACCGACTTGCCGTCATAGCTGACCCGGGTCGTGCCGCTGGCATAGGCCCGGCGCAGCGCCGAGAGCTCGGTTTCCGTCCAGTCCGTCATCAAAACCATCCCTCCCGCCGTCCAAGCCAGTCGGAGCGCCGCTTGCCCTGCGGGGCTTGTCCCGGCCGGTGAATTTGCCCGGCCGGATCGGTGTCACCGTAAGGCGCGGCCCCGAGCTGATCCTCGAGGTCGCGCCACTTTTCCTCAGGCCAGCGGTCCGCGCCCGCGATCCAGGCGGCGGCGCGGGCATAGACCCGGCAGTCCAGCGCCTCGTTGCGTTCGCGCAGCTTCTGCCACTCGAGTTTCGCGAAGCCGCGTTTCGTGCGGACCGTTACCAGCTGTTCGGCAACGACCTGCTTCAGCCATTCGCTTTCCACCCACGTCGGCAGGTGGATCGTGCCGGGCGGGAAGGCCGCGCCCTCGGCGCGTTCCTCCTCAGTCGGCCGTTCCAGCCGCAGAAAGCGGTAGGTTTCGGCCTTGAAGGTCGAGACCGCTACGGTCCAGAGCCGGGCTCCGCGCCGCAGCCGTTTGCCGCCCTCGGTCGCGTCGACGAAGGTCGGCCCCGAAACCGGGCTCGAGCGGTTGAACCCCTCGACGCCCTTCACCGGCGACACCTGCGCAGCGCCTTGCGCCCGCGACCAGGAATAGACCGCCGGGGCCTCGTAGCCAGTGTCGATGGCGAGTCGCGCGATCCTGAGATGCGCGCCGCGCTCATGCGGCCAGCTTCGGTCGAGCAGCGCGGTCAGCTCCGACCATGCGTCGTGCCGGTCCGGCCCGCCCTCGATCACGACGTGATCGACGAGCCAGCTTTCCAGCCCGCGGCCCCAGGCCCAGATATCGACCTCGATCCGATCCTTCTGCACATCGGCCCCGGCGGTCAGGAACAGACCGCCAGCGGGCACCGTGCCCGGTTTCCAAGTCTCGCGCCGGTCGTAGAGCCGTTGCCAGTCGGGGGCTTCCCCGGTCTCGACCCATGTCTCGCCGAGGACCGTGTTGCGGAACGCCTTGATCGCTTCGTCTGACCCCTGAGCCGCGTCCCATGCCCGCACGATCCGCTCCCAGCTCAGCCAGCCGATCGGCGAGTAGAGCGCAGAGAGGTGATACCCGACCGTGGTCGGATCCGCGGCAACCGCGGTTGCCCGCCATTCGCCGCCCTCCAGCATCGCCGTCTTGTGGTGTTCCGCGATTGCCGCGTCGCAGCTCTCGCAGTGATACTCCGCCGTCTCCGGGCGGCCCTTCTGCCAGCGCAGCCGGTCGAATTTCAGCCACTGCATCGCGCCGCAATGCGGGCACGGCACGAAGTACCGGCGTTGGTCGCTCGCCTCGAACTCCCGCTCGATGCGGGACAGCCCCCGGATCGTGGGCGTCGAGACCAGGAACACCTTGCGCCGATGCGCGAAGGTCAGCGACCGGGCTTCGGCCAGTGTGACCGGATCGCCTTCTTCGTCGGCCGATGCCGGATAGGCATCGACTTCGTCGAGGAAGATGTACCGTGCCGGGGTCGAGCGCAGCCCGACCGCCGAGTTCGCGCCCGTCATGATCAGGATGCCGCCCGCGAACTCCTTCGACAGCATGGTGTTGCCGGCATCGCGGGAGCGCGCCGGTTTGACCCGCTCCCGCAGCTCGGGGCTCTCGTCGATCAGCGGATCGATGCGCTGACGTGAGTTCCGCTTGGCCAGTTCGACCGTCGGCTGGACCGCGAGCATCGGGCCCGGCGCCTGGTGGATCGCGAAGCCGATCCAGTTGTTGCCCGCCTCGGTCGCGCCGACCTGTGCGGCCTTCATGAACACCACACGCTGCATGGGATCGCCGGGCGACAGCCGGTCCATAATCTCGCGCATGTAAGGCGTGCGCGCGGTGCGATAGCGCCCCGGTTCTGCCGATGCGCGACCCGAGAGCATCCGGTGCCGATCCGCCCATTGCGAAACCGTCAGGTCCGGGTCTGGCGTCAGCCCCGCGCCCCAGGTGCGCAGGATCTCGCCCGCGCCGTCGAAATCGGTCAGTCCGTCATCGTCACCGGAAGTCGGGCCGGACCTCGGCAAGTTCGTCGAGGTGGGCACGGACATGTTTCTCAAGGACCTTCTGCATGGCGGCCGGCTCGACGCCCAGATCGGCCGCCATCAGCGCCGCCGCGCGCGCAGGCCAGTTCACCCACGCGTCCCGCACCTCACGCGCCAGCCGGAACACCAGCGACAGCGCGCGCGCCCGCTCGATCAATTCCCCCTTCAGCTTCTGGAGCCGGATGCGTCGCTCCTGCGCCTTCAGCACCTCGTTCGCGGTCTTGGCCTGCAGGAAGGTCGTGCCGCCGCCGACCGCCGGGACCGCCAGACCCTGCTCGCGGAGCGTGTCGCCGACGGCGGCCACCGCCGCCTCGGGGACAGGTTTCAGCTTCGGTTCGGGCGGCTTGCGGGTCTTCGACGGGTCAGTCGTTTGCTCCCGCCGCGCATCGCTGGCGGCCGCGTTGATGCTGCCGTCCGGATAGAGAACCAGCCGCTCGGCCGTCTTCGCCTTCTGGATCGCGCCCCGCGACAGCCCGACATGGGCGGCGTACTGGCGCTCGCTCATGCCCTGCATCGACGGCTCCGATTATCATTCAGATTCATGTGCTTATCGAGTTGATAAGCCTCGCGGACAGAGGGAACGTGCCTCCAACGAAACGATGCAACTCACCACGGAGCCACCAGAATGACCCGCCGCGCCGCCGCCACCAACGAGAAAGCCCTCGACGCCTTCATCGCCGCGAAGACCGAGATCGACGCGATGCTGGCACGCCTCGCCGCCCTCAGCGCCGACCATTTCGAGACCCATCCCGACGAGATCAACTGGGGCCATGTCGGCACCCTGAACCACTACCGCGCCAAGCTGCGCGAGATCACCAACAGCGCCTTGAAGGAAGGCGAACACGCCGAGTGAGACGAAGCCCTCCCGGTCCCGCCCGCCGACTGGCGGGCTCGACCTCGTAGAAGGGCCCGCATCCCGCGCGCCCCGATACGGGAGACGACGATGACCCAACTTTCCGACACCCAAGCCCTGATCCTGAGCGCCGCTGCCCAGCGGCCCGAGCGCATCGCCCTGCCGCTCCCTGACAGCCTGCGTGGCGGTGCCGCCGCCAAGGTGGTCGGCACGATGATCGCCAAGGGCCTTCTGCAGGAAGTCGATGCCGACCTGCGAAAGGGCGAGCCCGTGTGGCGCGAGACCGGCGACGGCCACGGCACCACGCTGGTCGCCACCGACGCAGGCCTCGCCGCCATCGGCATCGAGTTCGAAGACGCGAACACCGCGCCCACGGGCGCCAACGACGCGCCGAGCGACGCGCCCGCGCCGGATACCGCCACCGAACCCGAAGCCTCGCCCAAGGCGCGCACGCCGCGCGAGGGCACCAAGCAGGCCACGCTGATCGCCATGCTGCGCGCGCCTGAGGGCGCGACCATCGAGGAAATCACCGCCGCCACGGGCTGGCAGTCGCACACGGTGCGCGGCGCGATGGCCGGGGCCCTGAAGAAGAAGCTCGGGCTCGAGGTGACCTCGGAGAAGGTCGAGGGGCGCGGGCGGGTCTACCGGCTTCCCGCCGCCTGACCCAGCGCCGAATGCGCTATGCCGCCGCCCCGACCGGGCGGCGGTTTTTCATTGCCACGACAGCAGATCGTGAGCGGCGGCTTGCAGGATGTCCTGCGCCATACGCGGCTCGCAGGTGTAGATGCCACCCGGTTCCGGCTCGCCGACATGCTCCGCGAACCAGTCCCGTCCCTCGTCCGAAATCGGACGCAGGACGACGATGGTCCCGTGATCGTTGATCTCGATATGTTGCCAGCCTTCGGACATGCCCGAAGGCTACCAGCGCGGGAGCCAGACCGCCAGCGGTGGCATCAGACCTGCCGAAGCCGCTCGAACAGCCGCCGCAGAACGTAGGACCGCGCGATGCTCACCACCGTGAACACCGCGCCCATCTTGAGGTTTTGCGCCAGCGTCGTGTGCAGCCCGAAGACCGGGAAGATCAAGATCTGCGTGACCACGGCGACGCCGTAGCCGACGATCACGTTGGCGACGGCCTCGACCAGCGACATCAGGCGGGACTGTTTCATGCCGCTGCCTCATCCATCGGCCAGCAATTCAGCCGCGAGAGTTCGGAGCGCATGCGCTGCAACCAAGGGGACCACGCCGTTGCCACAGAGCCGAAGCCGGTCCACCCGGTGGGCCAGCCCATCAGCGCCTCGACGAACAGCGGGTTCAAGGTCCGGCGCGCATCGGAGGTATCGCGCCCAGCCATCGGCGTCACCAGGACCTGGCGGCCAAGCAGGCCGTTCACCCGCGTGTTCGCCAAGCTCGTCGCCCCGTCCTTGTGATCCCGCGCTGTCGGCGTCATCCACAACCCGGCCGAATGGGTCAGATCGGCCGACCGGCGATTGCCCGCACTTGGCTTGCATCCGTCGTTGGCCATCGGTGTCGGCCACATTGCGGCCGTGGTCGCGAGGTTCATCCCGTGCTGGCCAGCTTCCTGCGAAGGCGTCGGCTTGGTCTGCCGGTTCTCGTTGGCACTGGCCCGCGGCGTCGGCCAAAGCCGCAGCAGATCGGTCCGGTTCCCGCCACTCGACCGGGTGCCAGAGCAGGCGCGCGGGGTCGGCCAGTTCGTCCCCCTCGCGGATGGCGAGGATGAACAGCCGCTCGCGCTTGTGGGGCGCGCCGACTTCCGCCGCCGTGAAGAGGCCTGCCGCAAGGCGGTAGCCCATGCCGACCAGTCCGCATGCGACTTCGGGGAAGCCGAGGCGGAGATGATGGGCGACATTCTCGAGGAAGACGAAGGGCGGCTCGACCTCACCGATGATGCGGGCGACATGCGGCCAGAGGTGGCGCGGGTCGTCGGCACCCCGGCGTTTGCCAGCGACGCTGAACGGCTGGCACGGATAGCCCGCAGTGACGATATCCACCGCGCCGCGCCAAGGGCGGCCGTCGAAGGTTCCAACGTCGTCCCAGACAAGAGCCTGATCCATGGACGCGTCTTCCATCCGCGCCACGAGAGTGGCCGCGGCGTAGGTTTCCCGTTCGACATGGCCCACAGCACGATATCCGGGGATGGCGATGGCAAGGCCGAGGTCGAGCCCGCCTGCACCGGAACAGAGCGAGAGGCCGAAGAGGCATGCGTCTCCGGCTCCGGAAGCGCGTCCGGAGGAAGGTAAAGCCAGGTCATGCATGTCACGCGGCGGTCTTGCGCTTACGCGCGGATTCGGGGGCTGCCTCCATTGCCAGGGCGTCGGCGGGGGCTTCGGCATCGTCGCCGAGCCGCCCGGTCCTCACCTCAGCGAAGGTCCGGCCATCGCCGTCGAGGATCGCTTCGCGGCCGGTCTCGGCCTGCCAGCGTTCCACGGCGACATCGACGTAAGCCGGGCTGATTTCCATCGCGTAGACGCGGCGGCCGTTGGCCTCCCCAGCCATGATCTGCGAGCCGGAGCCCGAGAACGGCTCGTAGCAAAGTCCGCCCCGCGCCACATGCTGGCGCATCGGGATGCCGAAGGCGTCGAGCGGTTTCGGCGTCGGGTGGTCGGGCCGCTCGTCCTTGGCGAAGGACGGCATCTCCCAAGTTGAGGGGAGCGTCTGTTCGGCGACCTTCGGCGGACGGTTCGGGCGGCGCCAGCCCATGAAGCAGGGCTCGTGCTTCCAGAGGTAATGCGACCGGGTCAGGACACCACGATCCTTCACCCAGATGATCTGCTGGTGGACGAAGGCGCCCGCCTTCTCCCAGCAGGCCTCGAGCATCGCCTGGCGGCGCGAGGCGTGCCAGCAGTACCAGGCCGCATCCTCGGTGATCGCCTCGGCCACGGCGGCGGCGATGAAGCCGTCATAGAGCTCGGCGCCCTGCGAACTGTCATCCCACGTGGTGCCGTAGGACGCGGACCAATCCTTGTTGCGGGTAGGATGGTTCGAGCCGTCGTAGTCGACGAGGTATGGCGGGTCGGTCGCGAACAGGATTGCCCGCTCGCCATTCATCAGGCGGCGCACATCGGCCGCGCTGGTGCTGTCACCGCACAACAGGCGATGGTCGCCGAGGATCCAGAGATCACCGGTGCGCGACGCCGGGTTGCGCGGCGGTTCGGGGATGGTCACCGGCGGCACGGAGCCACCGGCGCCACCTTCTTCCCCGTCCCCCTCCGGCACGAAGGCCAGCAGCTTGTCCAACTCGCCGTCCGAGAAGCCGACCAGCGACAGGTCGAAATCCTCGGCCAGCAGATCGTTCAGTTCGGCCGACAGCAGCGCCCCGTCCCAGGTGCCGAGTTCGGTCAGCTTGTTGTCCGCGATCCGGTAGGCCCGCCGCTGTGCCTCGGTCAGATGCCCCAGCACGATTACCGGCGCCTCGGTCAGCCCAAGCTGCGTCGCGGCCAGCACGCGCCCGTGGCCTGCGATCAGTTCGCCGTCCTCGGCCACGAGGCAAGGCACGGTCCAGCCGAACTCGGCCATGCTGGCGGCGATCTTGGCGACCTGGTCCGCGCCATGCGCCTTCGCATTGCGGGCATAGGGCTGAAGCTTGGCCAGCGGCCACATCTCGATCCGATCCGGGGCAAAGCTCAGCGTCATCGGCGGGTCATTCCTCGGATCAGGGTGGATACCCCTGGCTTCCGGACTCCGGGGTCCATACTGGACTCCACGCGGGGTCCAGTGGCCACCTGGGGTGTCCAGCTTCAAGGGTTTGATTTTGCAGTGCTTCAGGCGGGTTCAGGCGGCTCTGGCTTCTTGGTGGCTTCCCAAAAATCCGGCCCTGTCGCTAGCGATGTGCCGCGCTTCGCCCGCCAGCATACGAATATCGCCAGGAAGGAACCGGAAACTGCCGTTGGCTGGACCCCGACCGGACTCTCGCTGGATACCGGGGTCCAGCGGACTCCGACAACGAAATGGGGAGAGCCGTCTCCCGACGCACTCTCCCCATTATGCCCTTCGGATAGCACGGACATGTTGCATGTGTCGAACACAAAAGTGTTGCAACACATTGGAGTCACATAGCATTCAGCCTTGCTGCGATCTTCGTCAGCGCCAGCTGCCACCTCCGCCACGCAGTGGTACGATCCACTCCCAACTCGCCACCGATCTGCTTCCACGGCACGCGGGCGGCACGCGACCAGACCAGCTTGCGCTCCGCTTCCTCGATCCAGAGCACCCAGTCGAAGGTCTGTTCGAGCCGGGTGATCGCGGCAGCCGAGGGCCAGACCCGCATCGGCTGCGGCTCCATCGCCGCGATCTCGCGGCTGGTCCGCACGATGTCGGGCCAGGTGTTGAAATAGCCCTTCGCCTTCACCGGCGGCAGCCTGCTCAGGGTACGGAACGCCTCCTCGAAATGATCGGCGACGTCGTCCGCGGTCCAGAAACGATCAGCCATGGCCCACCTCCCTCACCGCAGGAAGCTTGCCATAGAGCTTGTCACCCAACTGGCGGACGAGTTCGCGCTCAGGCCAGGTGAGACGCGGGTCATCGAGCGACACGGCCAGCATGCGCTGCTCGTGCCATCCGTCCCGTTTGACCTGCTCGGGATCCCGGCGCTGGCCGCCATAGCCCTTGGGGTACAGCCTCATGCCACACCCCCATTCGTCTCGATCGTCCAGACCAGCAACGCAATGGCATCGGCCTCGTTGTCGTCGACGGGGCTGTAGCCTCGGGCGCGGACGGCTGCGATCATTGCCTCCTTGGGCGCATTGCCCTTGCCGGTCGCATGGCGCTTGATCGTACCGACCGGGACGCCCTGATAAGGGACGCCGCGCAGTTCGCACCATGCGGTCAAAGTTGCCATAAGACCGCCATAGACATGAGCCGCGTCAGTTCCTGCGTGGCGGCGGACTTCCTCGAACCAGATAGCCGAGAACGGGCCAGATAGCCGGTCGAGTTCCGTCAGCCAATTGGTGAAGCGCAGATAGCGCATGCCGCCGCCATCGTAGCGCCCGGGCTTGAAGCTGGCCGTGCCAGTCGTGATCAGACCGTCATGACCACGCATGGCCCAGCCTGTGGTCGTGCCAAGATCGACCGCCAGCACGCAGCGCGGGGTGTTTTCGGATTGGGTCATCAAGACCTCCTCTTCGCTTTGGCGAGCGTGGCGGGAGGGCTGGCCGGTGAAGGCTGCGGTCTCGCCAGGCCCCGAAGGGTGGTCTGGTCATGTCAGGCGCGGGGCGAGCAGGCCGCCCCGCAGATCCTTCAAAATCTTCAGGGGCGTCGTTTGAAAGATTTCCGCCCCTAAGTGTTTGTCCTGTATATATAATATATAATCTTTCAATTATTCAATATTTCAATAGGTACCTCTCTCCTCATATTAAAACGCGCGCGCACGCCTACAGGGATAAGGGGTCCTCTTGAAAGATTGAAAGATTTGAAGGATCCCTCTTTTCTCTTTCATAGCATAGGCTTGACCCCACCCCTTGCTTCAAGATCGCTTTTTGATGCTTTGAAAGATCTCCGGTCATCCACCCCACCTTGCCATCCTGTAGACCATGGCTTGCTTGGTCGATGACCCGCGCATGCCGGTGGTGATGTCGCCGCTCTCGATCAGGGTGAGCAGGATTTCATCCCGGTCGCGCGATTTCAGCCATTGCGAGGCTCGGGTGATCTCGGACTTGGTGATGCCCTTGGCGCCTGACGCGCGGATGATCTCCTTCAGCCGCTTCAGGTGGGCCTCGGTCTCGGTATCCGCGACATGCCGCTCGACAGCCTCCATCGTGCGCTGTGCATAGTGCCGCACGAAGCTAATGGCCCATTCCGCGGCCGTGATCTCGATCTCGGGCCGGGCCGGATCGCGTCCCACCGCCACGATCAGCGCGAGTTTGAGGGCGTTTTCCCCGATACGGGCGAGGATTGCGGTGAAGGCCGTGCCAGCGGCGGCGCGCAATTCCTCCGTCAGCTCGATGCTGAGTTGGCGGAACCGGGCGCGCGCCTCCTCGGTCATGGGCACGATCATCGGGTTGACGGCGGTGTTCTGACCGGCAGTCTTGCCGGTCAGGTTGCCTTGCGGCCGCCCACCACCATTCGCCACAGCTTGCAGCCCCTGGATCAGCGCGGGCGGTGCCTGCCGGATGCCAACAGCGATATTCTCGTCGGGGTAGTCCTCGTCGCTGGGCAGGATCAGGAAGCGCGCGAGCGAGCCGTCAACGACGTTGGCCCCCTGGAGGGCACCCCAGAAGTGCAGCGGCGTCGTAGTGCCATAGACGCAAAGACAGGGCTGCACGATGTCACGCCGCTCGTTCGATCCATCCCGGTTGGCGTATTCCGCGCCGAGGAAGATCCCACCGGCCGCAGTGAACAACTCGGTCATATTGTCGAGGATCTCGGTGATGTGGCGCGGGCTGCGCTTGCGATCTGCCGCAGCCGACAGGAACATGCCGAATTCGTCGATCTGGAACAGGATCGCGGGCTGGCGGTGCAGCGCGGTCAGAAGCCCGGCGCCGGAGGCGATCTTGTTGCCACCGAGGTGATGGGCGAGCCCAGCCTCGAAGAAGGTCTCGTTGATGATCTCGCGCGCGTGGTTCTTGCCCGACCCGCTGTCGGCAATGCCCACGACGTAGAGGTTCGAGCGCAGGTTGCTCTGCGTCCGATACTGTCGGCCCATCAGCGCGCCGATCGCGCAGAGGCTGGCCCCCAGCGACAAGAGCGGCTGAGGGCGCCGGGCTGTGGTCAGCATGTAATCGGTCAGATTACCCACAAACCCGTCGGGGAGGGTGAGGGAGAAGGGCGGCCCGGCGGGGGGCGCCGATGCCACGCCTGCCGTCACACCCAGCCCCGCCAGCAGCCCCGCCGCAGGATGGTCGCCATCCTCGGGCAGGCTGCCGTCCAGACGCAGAGCGGGTTCAGGATGCCAGCCGCGTTCCATCGCGAGATGGTAGATCGTGCCGGCCCCAATCCGGTCGGGCTTGAAGCTGGCCCAGGCCTTCATCGTGGTCGCGGGCACATCCTTGGCCGCCTGCGCTGACCAGTCAGCAAAGAGATCAGCCCCGGCCTCGCCAAGCGCACCTTTCAGGGCCATGCCGACGCGCATCCAGCTATCGTAGTCGAGTTCGGCATTTGGCAGCCAGGCGAGCGCCGCCTCGATTGCGGGCAACGTACCGATTTGACCGTGGCTGCGCGCGATGTCACTGGCTGGTGCATTGGAAGCCAGCCCGCGCTGCCGCAGGTTTTCTGGCAACAGCGCATAGCCCTCGTCGAGAAACGCTAGCGCCACCTCGGCCGAGATTTCCGGCAGGTCGGTGATGTCGATGTCCGCCAGCCCCTCCTCGGGCCAGACATAGGGCGCGCCGGTGTCGGGGTGGATAGCATAGGCCAGGAACTGCTGCCCGAGGCAGAGCACTTCCAGCGGATGGCGCTTGATGCCACGGAACGGCTCTGTGGTGCGATAGACCAGCATGCGCTTAGGTGCCCGGCCAATGCGCAAGGCAGGTGTATCGCCGAGACGTTCCCGGGCAAGGCGCTCGATCCGCAGAGCCAGTTCAGCGTCCTCGGCAATGTCGATATCCACCGCCGCCACGGCGCCGCCGACAATCCCGATGCCGCAATCGGGCCAGGAAGACCATGTGGCCACCTCGACCTCGGTAGTGCCACGCTCGGCATGGCGGTTCCATTCCGGGTAATCCGCCCAAGCCCCGCGCTGGAAGCGGCCGGGCTTTTTCGTGCCCGGGCCGATGGGCAGGATGGCATAGCCATTGGTGACGAGCCGCGCGCCGAAGCGTGCCATGAAGGATGTGTCAGCCATCAGAAGGGCACCTCGGGGGTCATGGCGTCGAGGCGTTTGCGGTCCTTGGCCGCAAGCTCACGCAGGTGGTCGCAATATCCGGTGACGACCGCATCGATGAAACGGTCCCACTCAGTCTCGGTCAGGATGGCGAGATCGGATTTGCCGACGCTCTCGAGGTATTCGCCGCCTTGTTGGCCACCGACCGTCATCGCCTCGGCCTCATTGGGGGTTGGATCGATCATGCCCTTCCTCCCATGGCAGATCTCCTGGCAGGTGCGGCTGCAGAGGTGCTTGCGGCTGGCATCGCGGCGCGGGTCGGAGATGCGGAAGTCCCGGTCGAACCAGCCAAACCCACGAGGTTGCCGGTGGCAGACGGCGCAGAGGCCGGTGTGGATTGGGCGCATGGATCAAACCTGTAGCCGGAGACTTCGACATAGCGGCCCGAGGGACGGACCGAGATTTCGCTGGGGCGGGCAAGTCGGGCGGCCTGAACGAGGGCCTGATCGACGCTGAGCGGCACCGTCACCCCGGGCGCGCGCTTGCGCCACCACTCGGCCGCCTTCTGGCGGGCATAGCCCTGGTGCTCGATGCAGACCCATTCGCTGTAGGATTTGAGCCCGCAGCTGTAGGTGACCTTCAGCGAGGGGAGCCCGCCCAGCTTGTCGTGGCGGCTGTAGGAAACGCCGTGCACCCGCAGCCATTGGACCTTCGGCGACAGGACTGGGAGCGTGGCCGCCGTCGGGGCGATCTTCACCTCGCGGGCCGAGAACACATGGCCACAGTCGGGGCATTCCGTCGCCGAAAGCGCGATGATGCTGTCGCATTCCGGACAGACCTTGGTCGGGGCCTCGCCGCCACCGGCCTCGCCGGGCCGCCGAGGCCGCACCAGATCGATCGGCCCGTGGCGGCGGACATTGCCAGCGAAGTCGAGGACCAGGCAGTTTTCCTTGCCGGGGGCGAGGCGCGTGCCGCGGCCGACCATCTGCACATAGAGCCCTGCAGACTTGGTAGGGCGCAGGAGCGCGATCAGATCGACCGCCGGCGCGTTGAAGCCGGTGGTCAGTACGCCCATCGAGGCCAGCGCGCGGATTTCGCCGCGCTTGAAGGCAGCAATGATCGCATCCCGCTCGTCCTTCGGCGTGTCGCCAAAGATTGTACGGCAGCTGATCCCCTGACGACCGAACTCCTCTGCAACATGTTGGGCGTGCTCGACGCCCGAACAGAAGGCCAGCCAGGATTTCCGATCACGCCCATGTTCTATGATCTCGGTAACCGCGGCGCGCGTGATGGCCTCCTTGTCGACCGCCGCTGCCAGATCGCGCTGGATGAAATCGCCCGCACGGGTGCCGACCTTGGAAACATCGAGGCGCGTGGCAGGCTGTTTCGACACGAGCGGGCTGAGATAGCCAGCGTCGATCAGATCACGCACCGGAGCTTCATAAGCGATGTCGGTGAAGAGCGCGTTCTTGCCCTCATGCAACATGCCGCTGTCGAGCCGGAAGGGCGTGGCAGTGAGCCCGATCACCTTGAGCGCGGGGTTGATCCGGGCCAGCCCGTCCAGAAACCGGCGATACATGGTGCTGGTGTTGCCTGGGATGAGATGCGCCTCATCTATCAGCACCAGATCGGTGTGGCCTACCTCGTGTGCGCGGCGGTGGATCGACTGGATGCCTGCGAAGAGAATGCGAGCCTGCGCCTCGCGCTTGCCCAAGCCCGCCGAATAGATGCCTGCCGGGGCCTCGGGCCAGAGCCCGATCATCTCGGCATGGTTCTGGGCGATCAGCTCGCGGACATGGGTCACGATCAGGATGCGCTGGTCGGGCCATGCCTTCAGCACGCCTTCGATGAAAGCGGCCATGACGAGAGACTTGCCTCCGGCGGTCGGGATCACCACCAACGGATTGCCCTTGTGGTTCTGGAAATAGCCGTAGATCGATGAGATCGCGGCTTGTTGATAGGGGCGCAGGGTCAGCATGGCGCGGCCTCCGTCGTGCGGGCGTCGTTTGCCCAGGTCGAGCCATCGGCCATGCGGTAGGTGACGACATCGTCGCCCGCATCGATGACCTCGCCCGGGACAAGATCGGGGATGAAGAGATGGCGGGTGCAGGCCGCACGCTGCTCGGCGGGTGCCAGCATTCGGTCGTGGCGGGCGCAGTGCCAGCCGCCGTCAACGGGCGTCGCATGCAGGCACGACCGGCAGGTCACGGCCGCCCCACCGCCGTCATGACAGGCGGCATGGTGATCGCAGAACCGGCATTCGAACCAGGCCGGGTCCTCGCTAACCCCCGCAGGCGGATGCTGGGCAAAGATAACACGCCCGGCCTTTTCCAGCAGGCGCGCTGCCATGGCACTGTCGGCCTCAATCCGCTCGATGTGAAGCGCATCGGTGTCCTTGCAGACCGCCACGTAGAGGGCGCGGGCGATCCCCGTCAGGTGCATGTAGATCTGCATCTGCGCGGCGTGCTGGGGCTTGGCCAGCACCACGCCTTTGGCGGTCAGCTCAGTGAAGCTCTTGACCCCGTGGGTCTTGAACTCCAGCACATGCCAGGTCTTCGGGGCCTCGAGGATGCCGATGGCAACGCCGTCCAGCGAGCCGCCGAAATGGCCGCCATGGGCTTCGACGCGGAACTGGCGGCCCGTCTCCGGGTCGACTTCGAGCACCGTCGAGCCGGTGGCGCGCAGATTGCGCACGAGGCGGTCCTCTTCCAGCTGGCCGGTTTCGAAGAGACGCAACAGGCGGCCGGAATGGCGCGAGGGCGTGACCCAGCGGAAATCGTACCAGAGCGCGCGGGCGCAGGACTTGCCGATGATCGAGGCGCCGAGGTGATCGCGGAAACCATCACCCTGACGGGCTTCATAATCGGCATAGATCGCCGTCAGGGTGGGCGTGGGGGCTTCGGGAAGCTCTGCCATCACAGACCCTCCCGTTCACTGCGCGCCTGCGCCTCGGCCAGAATGCCGTTCCAGGTTTCCGGATCATGGCGCTCGCGCAGAACGCCGATCAGCGCGTCCTTCAGCTTTTCGCGGCGGCGACGCCCGGTGCTTTTGGCCAGCAGTTCTGCCCGTTCACGGCTCAGGTGCCGGAGCGCCGTGCGGGCCCGATGGAACCAGTCCGGGTCGATGGGCTTATGGCCGCGCTGCCGCGCAAGATCGGCCGTCGCGATCTGGGTGCGGATCTTGGCAATGGCGTCGTCGAGTTCGATCAACCGGCGCTGATCATCAGGCAAGCCGGGGCTGTTCACGGCCACGGGGGCCGCGTTGGTCATGTCGGTCATGGAAGTATCCTCAGATGGGGTTGGGCGCCGCCCCGGCTGTCACCAGGTCAGGGCAGCGCAGCGCATCAGCCCTTCTTGTTCCAGGGGGCAGACGCCATCTTGGGCGGGGCCGCGGGTGCGGCGGGCGCAGCGGGCGTCGGCTTGGCAGTACGGGCCACCGCGCCACGTTCTGGCGGCAGGTAGGCGATGGCATTGCTCTCGCCATAGCCATTCTTCGGCGGCTTGATCTTCACCTGGATCGTCATCGGGATCAGGTGCAGCTCCTCGCTGTCGCTGACATGCATCTTGCCCGTCGCGTGGCAGATGGCCGACAGCGTGCGCTGCGCGATCTCCACGGTGGTCGGGTTCGGGTTCACGAGGTTCAGCTGATCGAAGATCTTCCGCCCCCTGTGCTCGCCATCGAGGATATCCAGCATCAGCCAGAGGAACTGGCCCATGCCGTTGCGTGTCACGCGCATCTCGCTTTCGACGATCTGGGCGCGGTATTTGCCAGCGGGCAGCAGCTCGTAGGCGGTGGTGGGCTCGACGCTGGTGGCGTCAAAGGACGTATCGAAACGTGCCATGGTCTTGTCCTTTCAGGCGGATCATTCGGATTGGGGCATGGCCGCCATGAACTCGGCCCAGCTGAGGGGCAGCGTGTCCGGCAAGCCGTAACGGTTCTTGGCGAGGAAAGCGGGGCGCTCCTCGGTGTGCATGACGCGCGCACCGGACCCGAGCGCCCGGGTCACCTTCTTGTTGAAGCCGACATCGGATTTCGCGACGGAGATCTGATAGTTGGCGAAGAGCACGACGTCCGAATGCTCCTGCAGCAGCGCCGAGGCGCGGGTCTGCAACTTGATCACATAGCGGTCGTAGGGCTCGTGCTCGGGGCTGTCGAAGCGCTTGATGTCGGTATGGGCAATCTGGATGACCGCCATAACCTTCTGGTCCCGGAGAGCATTCAGCTTGTCGAGATATTCGCGCCAGACATTCAGCGCCTCGCCATATCCCTTGCCGAAGCCGGGGGTTTCGATGGAGGCCCAGCCGTTGCGCAGGCAGGCCTCGGCCCAGATTAGCGGCTCCAGCCAGTCGACGCTGTCGATGACCACCGTGCCGAACTCGTGGTTCTCGGTCAGGAGCGCATCAAGGGCCCCGGCCACTTCTGCGTAGCTCGTCGCCAGCGGAAAATGCGGCCCCTGCGGCTGGCCGGGCCCGTCCTCGGTCATGATGACCCCCGGCCGGTCGGCATCCGCGGCGAAGGTGGATTTGCCGCCCCCTGCCACACCGTGGATCAGGATGCGCGGCGGCGTCAGCGCCGAGGTCATGCGCAGGGATGCGAGAGAAATGGCCATCAGCGCACCTCCTCGTTCAACACCAGACGGAACTTGGGCTTACCGGTCCGGACCGTGCGCGCGGGTTCAAACCCCTTGCGCCAGCTTTCCGGCAGGGCACCGTATTTGCGTTCGGAGACCGACAGCTTCGTGTCGATGAACTCGGCCGGGTCTTCGCCAGCGGATGCGATGTTTGCAGCGATCTGGGCGAGCTTGGTCTGGTCCCAATCGATGCGCTTTGGCAGTTCGGCGATCACGGTCACGCCGTCATCCTCGAACCGGATCGTCCCAGTGTCCTTGCCAGCCTCGTGGCGAAAGTCACCGGCGCGATCGGCGTATTTCAGGGAAATGGCGCCATCGAGCCAGTCCGAGATGGACTTCGCCTGCGTCAGCTGATCGTCCGCCGTGCCTTTCAGCAGGGCGAGCTGGTCGGCGGGCAGCGCCGCGATCTGGCCCACCGGCATGCGGTGGATGTCGGCGAGGGTGATGTGATTGGAGATTTTCATGTCGTTCCCCCTCACGCCGACATCGGACGATGGGGTTCGTGATCCGCGCCGCGGATCTGCTCGACCTCGAAGGCCTCGACATCCTCTAGCCGGTAGATCACCCGGCCGCCGAGCTTGATGAATTTCGGGCCTTCACCCGTCCACCGCCAGCGCTCCAACGTGCGGTGCGAAATGTTCCAGCGAGCCGCCAGCTCGATCTGGGAAAGGTGCCTGGTCGCCATGTGAACCTCCTTGGGATTTCCGCGAACACTTGCGGGATCAACATGGCGGAGGGGCTGGTAGGGCTTCTGAAGGGGAGCGGTAGGGGAAGTGGTAGGGGACGAAGAAACGCAAAACGGCCGCTCGATTGAGCGGCCGTCGCAAATGTTTTCAATGCTTTATCCGGGTGGTGCCTCGATCCAGCAGTTGCCCTCGTCATATTTTATGAAGGACTGCCAGTCGGTTCGCCCGCTGAACGCCTTCGACAGGCTGTTGGTCTTTTCCGAGAAGCCGGCATCGGACAGCGCGGTTATGGTTCTGCACACGGGACGGCCAGACCAATAAGCGTCGAACAGGATCGCCAGGAAGTCTCGATGGCGCAGGCCTCGAAACTTGAACTCCTCTTCGTGGACATAGACGACCCCGTAGTCGTCCGAGTGGTCGATGGGAAACCGCCGTTGCGCTTGTCCGGGGAACACACGCTTACCAACGGCCTGTGGCGAGATCGCCAGCTTGCCGGGGGCGCTTGCTACATCCGCGATGCTGATGACCACATTTGCCTTGTTGGCGGTGATCGGGATGCGATCGCCTGGGGTCGACGTAAGGATGACACGCAGCTTGTCAGGTGGCCTGCGTTCGAAAAGGGCATCAAGACTGCTCCAGACCCTAGGGTCAGCAAGGTGCCGTGCGAACCAGACTGGCACCGGCGATTTTGCGCCAGTCAGCCGGATGGTGCCTATGTCCCATGCCACGCCATCAATCAGCGGGTCAGGACGCGCGGGCGCGGTACGATCGAAATTGACCAGCATCTTTGCAAAGATCAGCTGGTAATCGATGCTCAACGCCGCGAGTTCGTCTGCATCGACAGTGATCCAGCGACCGACGCTGTTGTGGTATCCGAACTGCCTGCGCTCGGCGCACCACTCTGCTGGGATGGGCTCGTCCTCGAAGGCGTCCATCGCAGTGACGACCGGGATATGCCCGGACGCCATCAGAAGCTTGGCCCCGAGCAACTGGTCTGTTGCCCGAGGCGCCACCTGCCGCAAGGTCGCTGCCTGCACCTTGGCGGCGCGAGTTTCCATCACCTGCAGCAGCAAATCCACCGCCTGCTTAGTCAATGAGGTCACCCAGGCTGGCGGTGTCGGTCAGGATGCCCCAGCGGCGCAGATATTTCTCGCCGATCAGCCGCTCGTGCGGCGTCATGTCCTTCAGGTTACAGCCATGCGGCATCGTCACGGTCAGCGTCAGGGATTTGCCCCGCCCGCCGCCCGGGCCGGGGTGGAATTTGATCGTGAACCGGGCGCGCGTGATGATCCATTCCGGCACACCCGATGTGATCGGCAGAACATGCCCCGTGCCGCCGATGTCCAGGCCGATCCGTTTTTCTGCCATTTCCCAGATAGACCGTTCGGCCCCCGACATGGATTCGAGCGTGATCCGTTCGTTGCGCTCGCCCACGTCCATGAAGCGCAGTTCCTTGACGGTCACCTCCTTGATCCCATCCTCGACGTCGGTCGGGAAGTCGAAGGGCTTCAGCAACATGCTAAGGTCGTATTCGCGGAAGGGGATATGCTTTTCCTCGAAGTCGATGCCGAGCAGATCCCGGGCCATGTAGGCTGTAAGATCCCGCCGGTCCTCCAGCGTGTTGGCCACGACTTCGATGACGCCGGTCGCAGCCTCGTAGGTCAGCGCAGCCTCGAACACGGGCTTCACGATACGCCGCGACAAGGTGCTGTTCGCGTCAAAGCCCAGCATGTCCTCCGGCCGGCCCTCGCGGTAGACGGCAACCTGAACGAGGTCGCATTCCTGATCATCAAGGATCACGCGGTGCCGGTCAAAAACGTCGACATGGACATGCGGGGTCTCAAAGCGGTCACGGATCGCCTTGGTAAAGGCGGCAATAGAGATCGGATCACGACGAACTGCGCAGTCCTTTTCGACCTCGAACCCGCTCCAGGACCGCCCCCGGCGCCGTTCATCGTTGTAGCGGACCTCCTCTGCCTTACGGAACTGGTCCGGTTCATTCAGGAACACCCAAAGCGACCGGTTGTTCGGCCCTTCCAGTGTGTCGAAGAGGGCCCTGTTAAGCACAACGTTCTGCAGGGCATTCTGGCCAGGTTCGTCGGCCAGAGCGGCAACTTGGCCGGCGTTCATGACGACCCGCTGCTTTTCGTCATCGGTCATGGCATCCACGGCTTTGATCAGCGGCTCGACCACCTCCGCCTCGGGCTTGGTCCAATCGACAGGCGCGAGCGAGGTGAAGCCGCTGGCAGTGAAGTAGTCCTGCAAACGGGTGACGGGGGTCTTGCGGAGGAATGCAGCAATGGCGGTCATGCGGGGCCCTTTCTTGGCCGGGAGGAGGAGGGAATCAGCGCGAAGCGATACGCTGGCGGCCGATATATACCGAACAAATCGCCAAGTCTACTTGCGCTGTACATTTTTGTTCGGCATATCGAACGCGCGTCCTGAACCCAAGGAAACCAAGGATGAAACGATGACCACGTCCCTCGGCGCGAAGATCAAGCGCCACCGCCAGGAAAAGGGATACTCCCTCGACAAGCTCGCCGAGCTGACCGACTCGAGCAAGAGCTACATCTGGGAACTGGAGAACCGAGACACCAGAAAACCGTCCGGGGAGAAGCTGACCCGCATCGCCCAAGCCCTCGAGGTCACGACCGATTACCTGCTCGACGAGAGCGAGGAGCCCAGTGACAAGGTGCTGAAGGAAGCCTTCTTCCGAAAGTTCAGCAAGCTTGCCCCCGAGGACCAGCAGAAGATCAACCAGATGATCGACATGTGGGGCAAAAAGGATTGAGTCTGCCTGCGACGCCTCAGAGTTGGGCCAACCGCCTGACGAAGATCTTGTCCGTGCATCAGGCTGTGCACGGGCTCCCGCGCTTCCCCATCGACGTGGCGGCACTGGCGCAGGACTTCTCGCAGCAGGTCTTTCCGGACGCACCGATCACGATGGTCGGGGGGCTGAATCTCTCCAAAGGCGTCGAAGGCATGTTGATGCCGCGTCCGGGCGGATCAGGCGAATGGGGCATCATCTACAATGAGACCATCCGGTCCCCGGGGCGGCGCAACTTCACGCTGGCGCATGAACTGGGCCACTATTTGCTCCACAGACATGCCCATCCCGGCGGCCTCAAATGCACCAACCGCAACATGGCTGATTGGGATGAGGCGCGGAACAAGATCGAAGGTGAGGCCAATACCTTCGCCTCCTACCTGCTGATGCCGCTGGACGATTTCCGCGCTCAGATCAAGGGACGGGTAATCGACATCGACGTGATGACCGAGTTGTCGGACCGCTATGCCGTGTCCCTGACGGCGGCGATCCTGAAGTGGATGACCATCACCGACAAGCGCGCCATGATCGTAGTCGGCAAGGATGGCTTCATCGATTGGGCCTGGTCCAGCGAACCGCTGCTGAAATCCGGCGTGTTCTATCGCGCACGGCAGGTCGTGACCGAGTTGCCGCCAGCTTCTCTGGCCGCGCAGGAGGTGGACTGGGATACGGGCCGTCACGGCCATCACCACCCGGCAGGTGTCTGGGCCGGTTCCGAGCCGGTGCGTGAAATGACCGTGTTCTCGCCCGGCAACGAGATGTCGATTTCGCTGCTGCTATATCCCGACCACGCGCCATCGCGATGGGAGATGGCCGAGCTCGAGGAAGAGCCGACACTCGACACATTCGACAAGTTCATGGGCGGCGACGCGCGCTGATTCGCGGCCAGAATAGGCTCCGGTAGCCATTGATGCGATGGAGCGCGTGCGCAGAGTTGCGCCGCGCTTCGAATAGGTCGATGCAGTCCACAAAATATTGAAAAGCTTGTGTTTTCCTGCTTTCGCGATACTTTGTGGGCATCATCCTAATCGCGAAAAGTCGCCATGTCACCTACATCAGAGAGCCCGATTTCGGGGCCCAATCCCCTATGCCCTGAGCGCATGTCATACGAGGCGCGCCTTGCCGAGATCGGCCGCATCCTGGCCGCTGGGGTCATGCGGCTGAACGCTGCACAGTCCAGCGGTTTATCTGCCGAGAACGGAGACAGTTTCGTGGACTTCTCGCCCCGAAAGAGCGGTGGTCGTCGTGCAAAACGCATCCGCATCGGAGGAATTCATGAAGCATCACAATAAGATAACCCCTGCGCAGCCGGGTCATGATCCAAGCCTGGACCAAACAGTGCTGTCGCGCCTGGCCGCCCTGAAGGCAATGTCGGTCAAGGATCTGAAAACCGAATGGGAAAAGCTCCTCGGCACCTCGGCGCCGAACAACAGCCGGGCGTTTCTTGAGCTGCGGATCGCCTATCGGCTTCAGGAACTGACCTACGGCGGCCCTGACCGGGACACGCGGCGTATGCTGGACTTGCTGGCGGACGAGGTCGAAGGCCACGCCCGGCGCAAACATCGGATCGCCGATCCCCGCAATCCGGTGTCGGGCACGAAGCTGCTGCGCGAATGGGAAGGCGTCGAGCACACCGTGACCGTGCTGAAGGACGGCTTCGACTGGCAGGGTCGCAAGTTCAAATCGCTCTCCGCCGTCGCCCGCGAGATCACCGGCACGCGCTGGAACGGGTACCGCTTCTTTGGCCTACGCGAGCGCAAGCGGGAGGAGGCATGATGCAGATGGACAGTCGCCCGAACCGCCGCTTGCGCTGCGCCATCTACACCCGCAAGTCGAGCGAGGAAGGGCTCGACATGGAATTCAACAGCCTCGACGCCCAGAGGGAGGCCTGCGAGGCGTACATCGCCAGCCAGAAATCCGAGGGCTGGGTCGCCACGCGCGAACGCTATGACGATGGCGGATTCTCGGGAGGCAATCTGGACCGCCCCGGCCTGAAGCAGTTGCTGACCGACATCGACGATGGGCTGATCGACGTCGTGGTGGTTTACAAGATCGACCGCCTGTCGCGCTCGTTGATGGATTTTTCCAAGCTGGTCGAGGTGTTCGACCGCAACGGCGTGACTTTCGTCTCGGTGACGCAGTCCTTCAACACGACCACATCCATGGGGCGGTTGACGCTGAACATCCTGCTGTCTTTCGCCCAGTTTGAACGCGAGGTCATTGGCGAACGGATCCGAGACAAGGTGGCAGCGTCGCGCAAGCGGGGGATCTGGATGGGGGGCTATGTGCCCCTCGGCTATGATGTGCAGGATCGCAAGTTGGTAGTGAACGAGGCCGAGGCCGCCAACGTGCGGCGAATCTTCCAGCGGTTCATTGAGCTCGGCTCCGCGACACTGCTGGCGCGGGAACTGCGCCGTGAGGCGTTCCGCAACAAGCAGGGCACGCTGATCGACAAGGGCTACCTTTACCGGCTGCTGAACAACCGCGTGTATCGTGGCGAGGCCCTGCACAAGGGGAAGGCCTATCCCGGTGAACATGACGCCATCATCGAGGTGGACCTCTGGGATCGCGTGCATGCCATCCTGCAGGAAAGCCCCCGCAAGCGGGCCAACAACAGCCGCGCGCAGACGCCATCACTCTTGAAGGGGATGATCTTCAGCGAAAATGGTGCCGCCATGACGCCCACCAGTACGAAGAAGGGGGCCAAGCTTTACCGCTACTATGTGTCAATGGACGTGATCCGGAACCGCGAGACCGGCGAGGAGACCGCGCCGATGCGGCTCGCCGCCGGAATGGTCGAGGACGCAGTCGTGATCGAAGTGCGGCGCATCCTGCAAACGCCAGAGGTCGTCACGCAGGTGTTGGTTGCATTACAACGCGACGGTGGCGGGGCATCGGAGGCGGATTCCATCGCAGCCCTTCACGAGTTCAATGCCCTCTGGTCGCAACTCTTCCCGGCCGAACAGGCACGCATCATCCAGCTGCTGGTGCGGCGGGTCACGGTCACCACCGCCGGGCTCGAGGTA
>OEIV010000300.1_pt1 | contig 29481 bp, 24 predicted proteins | sample 1539231 | NCBI WGS metagenome assembly OEIV01 (sample SAMN03794762, study PRJEB22550) | activated sludge metagenome | feature: wastewater treatment plant; material: activated sludge; isolation source: Wastewater treatment plant of a petroleum refinery complex | place: Argentina: Buenos Aires ... | reverse complement strand
CATTCCCTGCTGTTACCCCGTTAAAGGCAATCGTCTCATCAGAAGCACCACTACAAAGATTCTTGCCGCTAAGGCTGTTTTCAATATCTACATACGTAACACCCGCACTTGAAGCAGCAGACGCAATTACTTGATTGAAATATGAAACGGCGCTGTGCACAAATCTTACTTCATCTTCATTTAGCTGTACGTTTATGCCGCAACGTACCATAGGATAGGTGACGAATTGCGGATAGCCAACTACGTAAATGCGGGCATCTGGTGCATCGATTTTTAAACGCTTATAGACGCGAGTAAGATTATCTCTTTCTTGTGCAAGTTCCTCAACAACCTCTGCTCTTTTATCTTCGCTCGTTGCAAATTCACACGTGCCTGGCATTAAACATGCGGCAAGTTTCTGCCCAAAACCTGCGTCATTCCCACCGATACCAATAGTGATAATCTCGGGGTTAAAGGGTTCTTTTTTTAGTTGTCGATACGAACTTCTTTGCAGATAGTCTTTTTGCGAATTGATTCCCGGTTGCCACAACTCCAAAGCTGCATTAATTTGAGTAAGGTATTGGTTGTCAGAAATAGAAAAGTCACTTATGTCTGCGCCCAACTCCAATATCCCAATACCTCCGATTATATTGTGCATTTTTGCACCACTACATGCGACGGAGTGAAAAGAATCATTTGAAGATGGCTGTTGAAGATTATTAATAAGATACCCCAACTTAACAGCCGACAAATAAGGATAGCTCCTCCTAGACAAATGACATAGATTTCTATTTTCGAAAGTACCTATGTCTCCTTGCTTATCCGTTCCCTCCTCATACCAATATGCTCCCTGCGTATCGCCTTCTCCGGAACTGTAACTGTCGCCCATTGCTAGATATCCGTTCGCCGATGAGGTAAATGCCTTTGCGTCCAACCTTAGCTCATGAACAACCATTGCGGAACCATTTCTAAATCTAGCGAGCACTCTAAGAGAAGCACCATTTGGACTAAATCGTAACCCATTTATCAAATCTACCGTTGGGTTAAATAACTGTAGCTCAGCGAAATACTTAGTACTCTTGCAGCCATCTGTGGGCAACACACCTGTGGCGGGCCATAGTCCGTATTCAAAATTGACTGAGCATCCAGAGATATCGTGAATATAAAATTGATCGGTATTTGTTTTATAGCTTGACACGTAACGCCCGTCATTACTTATCTGTAAATATGTGCCGACACCGTTTGCATAATTTACTGCATAAAACGGAACGAGCTCTTTTGTCTGTAATTCTATTCGTACCAGCCCCCTATGAGAAAGTTGGGCTACCATAAATCGACCATTGCTCGAAAATCCTACTTGGTCAATACCTACAACACTAGCGTTTGAATACGTTAAAAACTGATCAAGCTTTGAAGTATCAATCTTCCATATTTTTTCTTTCCGCGCTGAAACTCCTCTCCCATAAGTTACCGTAGAGAGCGAGCCTAGGTAGCCCAGACTGTGATTGATGCTATATTCTAAGCCTCCACCAGGGGCAGAATCGAAAAACAAAACGGAGTTCCCTCCAGGAATAGGCGATAGAGAATAGGGTGCTGAAGTTATCGGTAACGCCTTCTCTAAGTTAAAATCCTTTGCCCATAAACCGTTCGAACCAATTATGCCGTGGTCGTTTTGTACAGAACACACATCAGGATAGTCTCTTCCGGTGGTCTCATAAGTCTGCGAGTCGTAAGTCAACTTGTTGTTAATTATTTTTTCGTTAAAAACATACCTGCTTTTAAAGGTTACGTAGGAACAATCGAGATTGCCCCCGTTTACTAGGCCAGTAGGTACACCAAGATCAGCAATAGAAAAACCATCATCCCACCCTCCAGCCGAAGCGGTTGCAGGAGCGTTTTTTATAAAACTTATCAACAATAAGGATAGAGTAACAGCCAGCCCCAGAAGCCGTTTCATAAGACATACTATAGTCCTATTTACTTATCGAGTAAAGCAACCCTATCTGAAAAGCTCTTCATACTTTTTTACATTTGAGCTACGAACCGTGAAGTAACATACTCCGTTCGCACTTAGGTCATCGAAATAACAACTATCGATGTTTCTATATGTAAACCTGTAGCCTGTTATGTTTTCAGGCTTGTCGTGTTTAATAAATTGCATATTGTTATTAAAAACATTGCTGATATTTCTAACTTCTTTCTCTGAGCTATAGCCTATCTCGCACTGTACCACTCCATTTCCTGATTTTTCGGAAGTTATCATGCAATCAGTTTTCACTTCGAGATCTAGCCCCGTTTTTACTTCAATCTGGGCAACCAATTCTGGAAAGTCTCGTGCCAACCCTTTTATGAACTGGGCGTTATCCCAGTCTTTGTATTTTGTATTTCCAAAAATTATAGCTGGAAGAACAAAGGTAATGTATACAAGAAAAAACATAGCCTTTGGATGGCTAAATTTCTTCATCAAGGTAAAAAAGGGCGACGGTTTTATGAGAAGAAATATTGATGCAAGAAGTATAGTGTACAAATCTTGGTACGGCATTGAGTCGCTCTCGAAATCATACCGGTAACTTATAAAAATTACCGCGATAAATAAGATACATTTTGCCGGAAACACTATGTTGTATAGTTGGAGAATTTTTTTTACTTTAGGAGAAGACGCTTTGGCTATTATTGATGTACTGCGTTTCTTTTTAGCTGATTTTACCTTGGCTTTAACCATATTACTAATAAGTATAGCTCTTGTGGTTTTTGCTTACCAGTGCGCTACACTATAGCCATGGCGACGAGCAAAAAACATATCGTAATAGATGCGCGAATCCGGCGTGCCAGCACCGGTCGGCCGGTGGCGCGGTTACTCGAATATTTGCAGGAGCTCGATAGCGACCACCGCTACACCATTCTGATAGCGACCGATGACGACTGGAAACCAAAGGCAAAGAATTTCACCGCCGTACATACCCATTTCAAAAACTATAGCTTTAACCCGCTCAATCAGATTTTGTACGCACGCCAACTCTACAAGCTCAAAGCCGACCTTGTACACTTCACCATTACCCCACAGCAACCGTTTTTCTATTTTGGCAAGCAGACGACCTTCACACACGATCTGACCATGCTCAAATACTCAAGCAAGGGCAAACTTCCACAGTGGGTACACACCCTGCGCATGAGGGGCTACGTATTCCTCATGTGGGCGGCACACCGCAAGGCTGTGCATATATTAGTTCCGACCGAATACGTGGCAGATGACATCAAGAAATACCACCTATTTACGAACCGCAAGGTATCCGTCGCGCTCGAAGCAAGCGAACCACCACTCGCGGTAAAAGCTATTGAACCTACGGGCGCACCTGAGCAATTTATCATGTATACCGGCAGTTCGTTTCCGCACAAAAACCTCGAGCGACTCATCAGTGCTTTTGGCGTTCTCAAAGAACACCATAAAGATCTAAAATTGGTGCTCGTCGGTAAACGTGAATTCCACTCCAAACAGCTCGAACGGTGGGCACGCAAACAACCTTACGCATCAGACATCATTTTCACTGGCTTTATACCTGACGAGGAGCTGAAATGGTATTACGAACACGCGAGAGCCTACGTTTTTGCCTCGTTGAGCGAGGGCTTTGGTCTGCCTGGGCTCGAAGCAATGGCACATGGCTGCCCTGTCGTGAGTAGCAACTACACCTGTCTGCCTGAAGTCCACGGCGACGCGGCGCATTATTTTAACCCCGAAGATATTCAGGATATTGCCCGCAAAATAGACGAAGTTATCAGCAACGAAACATTACGAAAAAAGCTTATCGTGAAAGGCTACGAAAATACAAAGCGGTTCAGCTGGAAGAAGTTTGCTCAACAGCATCTGCAACTATTCAAGCAACAGCTGAATTAAAAGAGTTATTCTTGAGAAGCTGGGGCGCCAGGCATAATTACAATGTGCCGGTCTCGGCCCTCGCCACGTGATTCGGTCTCGAGTCCGTATTCGCCTGCAAGCTTGTGAATAGTACGACGGTCTGCGGAGTTCATCGGTTGAAGGGCTTTTTCAGCGCCACTCTCTTGCACTTCTTTGAGCCAAATCACGGCTTTTTCTTCTAGACGATGTGCCCGTTGACGCTTATAGTCTGCGATATCTACGTTCACGCGGTTTAGCGCCGCTTCCTGCGTCTTGAGTGCCATACTGGTTAGAAACTGCATTGAGCGCATCGTGTCGCCATGATTACCAATCAAAAAACCATTCATGTGCGTACTCGGGACACTTAGCTCAATCACTTCCCCGTCTTCAGTGGTTGCGTACACGTCGACATTCAATCCAAAAAACGACAGCAAGTCTTCCAAGTATTTCTTGGCATAACGTATTGAAGCTTCTTGATCCATGACTAACTCCTCTTCTTTTTAGACTTCCCTGACGCCTTCTTCTTTTTAGGTGTTTGTTTTGGAAGAGTTTTCTCTGGTGTTTTTTCTTCTGCCTTGGATTCTTTGAGGGATTTTTTACGAACAACAACCGCTGATGCTGATTGCATGGCAAATTCGTCTTGTTGAAGTAAGTAGCTTTGTTGAGCATATGCGACGAGCCCGCCCACAAACCAATAAAGTGCAAGGGCCGCAGGGAAATTAATCGTGAGCACAAAAATCATAAATGGCATAAAATATGCGAGATTTCGCCCCATAGCGGCGTTGACCTCGCTTGTATCCGCTTCTTTGCCAGAACCGGCGTCCTTAAGAATATCGCGAAGTTTGCGAGCATCTTTGTCTGATGGCAAAGTTTGTTTTATTTGCAAGAACTGAATAATTGCAGAACCGAGCACCAACAAGAAGGCTGGGAAATAAAATGCCTGTCCATTATCGATAGCGGCTCGCTTCAAATCCACCGACCCTATAAAAGTTTGGTCGAAGTTTGATATATCTTCTTTTACTTCTTTCATCCACGCTGTGTTTTGCACGGTCGGATAAGAGAAGTCGACGATTTGTTGCGGATTTTTGACAACACGGTTTAGTCCTGAGAAGAGCGCAATAAAAACAGCAACCTGTACAATCATCAAGCCAATCTGCGATAGTGGTTTAATTTCTTTCTCTTTATAAAGCTCCATCATCATGATGGATTCTTGTTGCTTATTGCCTTTAGCGGCTTCTTTTATCTTCTTCAGTTCTGGCTGTAGCTCCCGCATCGCTTTGGTGTTTTTGAGCTGTTTTTTGAGTAGTGGATAAAGTGCAAAACGAGTAATTATTGTGAAGAGAATTATAGCTACGCCAAAATCATGGCCTGGAATGACCGCATAGAGTAGCGATAGGATATTAAATATAGGCTGGACGATAAGCGTCGTAAACATGCAGACTAACTCCTCTTTAGCTCATACTATACCACAATAGAGGTCAACTTCGGTATTTTGGACGATCCGCTCGAAGCGATTGCTCCCCGCGGTGAAACAGAGTGAGGATATCTTTTTTTAATAAATCGACCTCAACAAATGCAATTTCAGCAGTTTTTGCGTACAAAATAATATCAATGTGCTTATCTTCAAGGTTTAGCTGTGTTCGAATTATTTCATAAGTTCGTCGTCTAATACGATTGCGGACGACTGCTTTGTTGGCAATTTTTTTGCTTACCACAACTGCGAGGCGGTACGGGGATGATTCGCCTCGTTGCCCCGCCATTCGAAGTGAAAAAAAGCGCCCGTGGATTGATTGTCCACGAACGCGACTTACGGCATGATGCCCATGAAATCGATTTTCTTTACCTATCATTGGGCAGCTCTCCGGTAAGACCCTTCCCTGTTATCGAGTAAGGAGCTTGCGACCTTTATTGCGTCGTCGGTTCAGTACGTGTCGACCAGCGCGGGTCGCCATACGCTTCATGAATCCGTGCTCTTTTGAGCGGTGTAATTTTTTTGGTTGTAGTGTTCGCTTTGGCATATTCGACCATTCTACCACTGTTTTACTCTTTATGCAACTTTGACTATGTCAGCTTGTTTGCTTATTGCGCATGCGTATGGTCATTTAGACGAATATATTGAGCAGATTGTTTTTTATCCACTCTTCACCCTCGCTTATCCACACATTTATCAGGGGTGAGAAAGTTCTGTGGATAAATCGGCTTCTGTTTTCCAATTTAATTACTTATTACAATGTTGTGTAATTAGCTGTGGAAAAGTTGCCCATACTGTTCTATGCTGAGTGGTAAGTGCAATTGAGGGAGCAAAGAAAAGTGTCGATGCAAGAACCGACCGGTATATGGCAGGCAGTACTCGGAGAAATAGAATTGACTATTTCAAGAGGAAACTTTGTCACGTGGTTTAAAAATACCCACCTGCTTGATTACACGCCTGATAAAGCGGTTATCGGGGTTCCGAACGTTTTCATTAAGCAGCAGCTTGAACGCAAGTACGTAGATCTCTTGCGTGATTTATTAGGAAAAAACGGGGTGAGTCCCTCTATAATCCAATTCGACATTTATTCATCACCCTCAGCAAAATCAAGACGTATTCATGATGACGCAATTACGCTTGAGCCTGCGAGAGTTACTCCTAAAGCCACTGAGTCAAAACAAAGCGGAGTTGCGCACAATTATAGACAGGGCTTAAATACCCGTTATACCTTTGACAGTTTTATTGTTGGATCGGCAAATGAGCTCGCTTATGCGGCCTGTCAAGCTATCGCCGCCAAACCAGGCACAAAATATAATCCACTCTTTTTATATGGTGGTGTTGGAATTGGTAAAACGCACCTCATACAGGCGGTAGGAAATGAAATATTAAAGAACAACCCAAGCGCGCACGTCGTCTATATCTCGACTGAGCAATTCGTGCAAGAATTTTTAGACGCAATTAGATTTAAGAAAAATACCGACTTTGCCGGCTACTACCGTAGTGCAGACGTGCTTATTATTGACGACATCCAGTTTATAGCCGGTAAAGAAAAGACTCAGGAGGAATTTTTCCATACATTCAACGCTCTTCATCAAGCCAATAAACAGATTATTATCAGTAGCGATAAACCGCCAAGAGACATCCCTACGCTTGAAGAACGCTTAAGAAGTCGATTCGCTTGGGGTATGTCAATAGATATGCAAACGCCGGACTTCGAAACACGCTGTGCTATTGTACAGTCAAAAGCGCTAGCGCACGGGCTCATGCTCCAGCCTAATGTGGTGGAGTTTCTTGCAAATCTCGTGCACTCAAATATCCGTGAGCTCGAAGGTGTCCTCAACCAGCTCCTCGCATACTGCGAAATGAGAAATCTCGAACCCGATATACATGTTGCTGAAGCTCTATTCGCAAGTTCAAAAACACGCCCAAAACACATTACACCTCGTCAAATCATTGAACAAACAGCTCGCTACTATTCCATAGCATTAGATGACCTCATGAGTCCAAAACGCGATAAAGAAATTGTCGTACCACGACAGATAGCAATGCATTTGCTCCGTACCGAGCTGAAGCTCAGTTTCCCAAAGATTGCCATGGAGTGTGGCCGTAAAGACCACACAACCGCAATTCATGCAGTCGACAAGATTTCTAAAGAGCTTGCGATTGATCCGCAGCTAAGACAACAAGTTATCGAATTGAAGGGTCGTCTCTATGTGTAGGTCTGTGGATAGCACGTGGATAGTGTGTGCACGAAAGCGAGCAGGCTGTGCATGCACACTGGATAACACGGTAGATATGCCCAGCGTTCTAAAAGCGCGAAAATCTTCCACACGTTCCGCCCACAACGTTATGAGCAGAACTATCCACATAGATTATTCCAATATTACCCCAGTTACCGACACCGTTATGCACACTATCCACATAGCCTATAAAAATAACTATATATTAAAAAATAAGTAAGAGTAAGGAGCGAGGTACCAATATGAAACTGAGTGTTACACAAGAAAACCTAAGCCGAGCGCTGTCTACAGTGTCACGAGTGGCAAGCTCGCGAAGCTCCCTGCCTATTCTTTCTAATGTGCTTTTACGGACCGAAGGAAATCGGTTGTTAGTTGCAGCCACCAATCTCGATATTGCAGTTTCAGAAACAATCGGTGCGAAGATTACGCAAGCGGGAGCTATCACTGTCCCTGCTCGACTCATGCAGGATTTTGTAGGCAGTTTGCCGGCTGGTACTCTTGAGCTTGAAGTTCATGAAAATAAACTACAATTAAAAGCCGACCGTTTCGACTCAACTATTCATGGTGTTGCAGCTGACGATTTCCCGGTCATGCCTGTGCTTGAAGGTGGTTCAACTATTGAGTTTACGGCAGGAGAAATGAAACAGATACTACACCAAGTCCTGTTTGCAGCTAGCAATGATGATGCTCGTCCTGTTTTGACAGGTGTATACATGCATGGAACCGATTCCCTACTCCATATCGCAGCTACGGATTCATACCGTCTTGCTGAAAAGCGACTCAAACGATCGTTCGGTGATATTTCTCTACTCCTTCCCTCACAATCACTACAAGAATTAGTGCGGTCGCTTAAGGAAGATTCCGCACCACTTCAAGTGTCTTTTGATGAACAGCAGGCTCGTTTTAAGGTTTCTGACGTAGAGATTGTGACACGCTTACTTGATGGGCAATATCCTGATTATCAAAAACTATTACCTAAAAAGTTTGAGACCACCGCTGTGGTTACGAGGCAAGCGCTCAATGAAATCACCAAAGTTTCGAGCTTGTTTGCGCGAGAAGCCGCAGGAAGTATTACCCTCCTCATTGATGAGGCGAAACAAGAAATTAGCATATCATCGATTGCATCACAAGTTGGCGAGAATACCGCGAACGCAAGCGCAACCGTTCAAGGAGATGCGAGTATCACGATGAATTCACGTTATATTCTTGATGCGCTCGCTGCGTTTGAGGGTGAATCCGTGCAGATTAATGTGAACGGTAAGCTTGATCCATGCATCTTGACGGACCCTGCTGACGAATCCTACATACATGTTATTATGCCGGTCAAATCCTAGGCGATTCACAGTCAGTTATACTAAAAAGTAATGATTCAAACCCTTGAGCTCACCAATATACGCTCCTACAAGAGTGGTCTTTTTGAATTTGGCGAAGGTGTGAATATTATTGTTGGACCAAACGCGAGCGGTAAAACCAATCTTTTAGAATCAATACATATGGTTGCACGCGGTCATGCGTTTAAAAGCGATGATGTAAACATGATTTCGTTTGATGCAGACTGGGGTCGCCTCGAAAGTATGGTAAGCGATGATCAGAAGCGTGTAGTGAAACTGGTTCGTGAACCTTTCAAAAAACGCTTTGAAATTGACGGTGTGGAAAAAATGAAACTGCTTGAGCCCAAGCAACTCCCCACCGTATTATTTGAACCAACACATCTTCTGATGCTTGGCGGTGAGCCAGATCGTCGGCGGTCGTATCTAGATGATTTGCTCACTCAAACAGTAGTGGGCTATGGCGCGTTGCTCCGTGACTATAAACGGACGCTTGCTCAACGTAACCGACTTCTAAAAGCTGATGAGTTTGATCGGGATCATATGTTCGTGTGGGATATTCGTTTAAGTGACCTTGCAAGTAAAGTAGTTGAAGTTCGACTCCGCTATATTCAATATCTTGCCGAGCGTCTAAGCAACGACTATCAATCGGTTAGTGGAAACAATGAAATATTGACGATTAGTTATGAGTCTAAACTACAAACCGATCATTACGCTGAGCATTTGCTTCAACAGCTAAAAAACCATATCGATATTGATAAAGCTCGGGGCTATACCGGCTACGGACCGCACCGTGACGACATTCGAATTACACTTAAAGGTCAGGATGCACGAAATAGTGCTTCACGAGGTGAGACACGAAGTATTGTGCTCGCACTGAAAATTGCCGAACTTCATGTGATTGAAAATAAGACCGGTAGGAAGCCGATACTACTTCTAGACGATGTCTTTAGTGAGTTAGACGGAAAACGTCGCCGTACGCTCGCACAGACGCTCCAGGACTACCAAGTATTCATAACGACAACCGATGCAGACGTCGCCATCGAACATTTCTCAAAACTCTCTAACATAATCCCGCTCTAACTAGCTCGCAATTACAACCCACTCAAAACTACTTGGTATAATTGTGTATCAATACCACTATCAATTACGCTCTGAGTTAAGGAACTTCTTACCGAATCGACTACTACAGGGTCATAGTCCAATAAATTAGTCTCAGTATTATAAACGAGTTCGCCCAAGTCTGGCACGATAAAAATAATACTCCGGTAAGGCACAATAGTTTTTATATTAGAGGCTCTTCGTAAATCAAATACTAATTTATCTATAAGAACTTCGGCCGGAACCTCAGGGTCTATAAGAAGCGCAGAAGAACTTCCGGTTCCCTTAATATTAACTAGGAACTTACTACTATCAATTTTCAATACGGAAGTAACATCATACTTGTCCTGAACATATACATATGATCCGGCCGTTAGATCTGAGCTCATGCGTAAAAGCCCAATGGAATCCTGAAGATAAAGTGTCTCGCCGTCAGATATAAATTGTGAAATATTACTAATCTTGGTTCGAGGCGCTAGGCTATCATCCATAATATGCAGAACATTTTCATAGTCAAGCATACATATAGAATTTGATAAGCAAAAACTCACTTTCTTAAAACTCTCCCCCTCAAACGGAACGACTTGAGAGTCTTCATTACCCCTTGTGATTACGACCATTGTTTTTTCGGTCTTTTTATCTCTCTCAGAGAGGTTTGGTTTTGCTCTTTCTGCATGGAGAAGCGATGCGCTGTCTTTTGCGTCATAGTCCACCAATTTTAAACCCTGTATGCCAGCTAACCCTTTTGATTCTGAAGGCTTGATGCTGGCCAAGTCCGATCCTGTATATAGTTCTGAGCTGTCTGTCGAAAGCAGAATAAATTCAGTTCCTTGTTGGTAAAACTTATATTCTGTTTGAGGCGTCAAATAGGTTGCTTCGCTCACAAAAGACAGTTTAGGCGAGTTATTTTCAACTGTAAGCTCATAAAAGATCTGACTTGGCGGTGTAATCCCTTGTTTGACGGATCTTTTTACCAGCGCAATAGCACTTGTGTCATTAATTTTTACTATGCCCTCTATACTCGCCAAGTCATCAGACGCAGCGTATTTCTTCACATAGCTAGAGACTGTGGTTGACGATGCAAGATGCGCTTTAATAGTGCTAATAGGACCATTGCATCCATAACTGACAAGGATATTATTAAGCATCAGGCTACATTCATTTGGCTCTTCACCAATAAACTCTCTTGAGCCTTCTTTTTGAATGTCTGCAGTTATTTGAGTAGTATTAAAAAATCCAGCAGTTTTTATAAACGATACCGAAGTTCCTTCGTTTGAGATTACTGAAACACGGTAACCACCTTTACTTACACGTTTTGTAACACTTTGGCCCTCAATATTATTTATATAATCAACCTCACCCGTAGAAAGGTTCTCAAGGGCAACATAGGAAGCACCTTCCACCGAATCGACTCGAATTAAAGAGATGTTTGACGCAAGTAGCGCCACTAAACCAAATACACCAAAAACCAAAAAAACGGCTAATAGCTTTATTCTCACGTCCTACCTCCTTTAGCTTGATCCGAACTGCGCTAGTACTTCTACGGCACTGTTTATTCTCTTCTGATATTCGGGGTTATCTAAATTAAGTTGTCTTGTGCCATTTGGGAGCTCGATTGAGCTATTGCGAAACCTTTCATAATAGCCCGCAAAGGTTACGGCAGCTTCTTCAACCGTTGTAGCGGACTTAACTTTGTCCCCTGCATTTTTTTCATTCGATGCGGCACCACCTATCCCTGTCCCCTCTAGCTGCCCATATAAAAACTCCGCTTGAAATAAAAGTGTCTCAATCATGGAATTTTCTATGCCTGCGGCCTGAGACGTCTGTACGACTTTCGTAAATGGCGTCCATTGTACTATGCCCCACCCGACACTTGAAATTTCCTTTAAGCTACAATTTTTCCCCTCCGGTGTTATAAGGGTAGCCAAAACAGAGTCGAAATTATCAATCAACACCCCGCCGTCAGGTTGAAGCAGTGACTCGTTTATGCCTTTACTCACTCCATCATCTTTACTGTAAACACATTGCATTCGAACTGGATTCACCCCTGATTCATGCATAATATTGCCAACTATCCCTGCTGCTTGTTCGGGCGTGTACCCCTTGCTTACAAAATAGTCAAAGATAAATTTCTGATTTTCGCTCAATGTACCTCCACCACAGCCCGTTGGTCCCGGTGCTGTTCCTGTTACCGCCGCTAGTACCTTTGCGACAAGCTGGTCTTGACCGCTCGCATTTGGGTGTACGGCGTCGCCCATATATTTGTGTGGATCGGCTATAGAGTTTGATATAAGCGTCGCACTTGGGTCTACCGTATGGAACCAGTCAACTATAGTGTAAACCTTTTTTGAAGCGAGCGTATCGAGCGTTGGATTGAAAACACCAGAACTTATAGTGTTGGCAGTTTTAGTATCATCAGTGGAAACCGCTATATTAACCCACCAAATTGGAACCGATGTCGATTTTGCTAGCGGTCTAATCGTATCAATTATCTCCTCGATTGGGTTTGCGTCGAGACCTCCATTAGTTCCGAGAGCTATGATGATTCCGTCAGCATCATGAATTGCCGCCGTATCGTCTACCACAGCCTGCTTACCAGATTTATTTGTGCCTTCTGCGGTGGTTGCTTTAGCCATACCACCCCAAGTCCAGGCTCGACCACCAGAAGCATTAATAAATGCTGTAATTCCCTTTTCCTGAAATGCTTTTCGATATTTAGCATTAGCTCCGTAGGTAATCGAATCCCCTAGCATATATACTTTTCCGCCCGAAGTTAGTGAGCCTGTGGTGGCAAGTGCTGTTGTGCACTGAGGTTTTTTTTCGCTTTGCCCGTCACAATTAATAATGGCTATCTGGTAATCCTTTAGAAGTTCGTTAGAGCATTCTGGTATCGCTCGCGCAGAAGGCGTTCTGCCTATTGTAAAGCCAAGTAGCAAAACAACAGCAATGAGATAACTCACATATCGAAGGAAATGTAGCTTGAAAAGCCTACTCATCATTATTGCCCTCGAAGTAATCCAATGTGTCGGTTGGTACGTCTGATTTTTTCAAATCATCGGCAGAAAAACCAGTACCAGACTCGACAAGATTCCAACCATTTGCCGAGGTAAAATGATAGATGTTTATGTATCCTTCACGGTCCTGATTTTTTGCAAATAAACGAACGATAATCCAATTATAATCTTTCGATATATAGTAATCAGATATGCTCATACCTAATGAACTATCGGAATCTGTGAGTGTTGAGATGAGTTCTTCATTTGAATAAAATCCGGTCGTTGCTTGGAACTCAGTTGTATTAAATGCTGAAACTCTTACAGTTTGAGTGACCTGTTCTTTCGCCATTGGGCCACGTAACATCACTATATAAGATCCCGGCCGCATCTTAAAAGACTGCTCATCTGCGAGTATGGGTTTATTGTTATTGTCGACCGCAAGAGTTGTATAGCTACTCAATCCCGTCACCCGCAGCTCTCCAAACCATAAAAATTGCTTTGCCACAAATGCTATCGTAGAAAATACGAACAAAAGTAGGAACGCTATAACATTTTTTTTCACTGGCTAGACCCCGGTCCGATATAGCGTGCGGCATATTTAAAGTCATGCTCTCCCGTTCCGCCACCCGGAGGCTTCACGTAATAGCCGGTCTTCTTTTCTCCATCTATGTTTCGTCCGGCAGTAGATTCAATGGTACTCCATTGTCCCGACGGCAGCACGCCCGCAAAGATGCCAATATGTCCTGCCGATTCCCCGTTGCAGTTTTGGCTGATAGTCAAGAAGTCGCCTGGCTGAACCTGATCGATGGGAATTATCTTTAGGTTAGAATCAGCGTCACTTAAACCATCCCCGTTCGAATCTTTCGTATAGAGTCCAGAGCAACCCGCAGTCGTCTGATAATCGTATGCAACATACATCGCAAGATTGGTAAAACCACTGCAATCTATGAAATCTCCGTACCCATTTGGTACACGGGTCGCAAGCCAATTGGCAGCGCTCGCCCCACCATTTAAGCGCCCGTTCGTGTTTGTGACACCCCACTCGGCATTCCATTTATCGCCACCATTTGAATATCTGATACCCATATACTTTTCGGCGGCACATACAATTTTTTCATTGCCCTGCGGGTTTTGACAGTCAACTAGCCCAGCAGAGGTAGAGGTGCCATCAGAAGCTGTATCATCGTTTGTCGATTCATCAGAAATGGAGCTTGGGTCAAATTCCGCTTCAGTTTGATCGGTCATATCCAACCATGACAAGTGAGCCTTAAATCGAACAGTTAATTCTTGAGTAGCAAGACAGTCCTCTTCCGGGTTACTCGCGTTACCCCCCTCGATTACGGAAATCGTGTCTATTTGGTTGACGCAATTGTCTACGTGCTTCTGAAACGCGCCAATGGGCTGATTATTTTCATCAATATAACCATTCTGACGCAAATACTCCTCATTCTCAGGAGGATCGATGCTTGCGATATCTTCTCGCATTATTGTCATAAGATTACCATATGGATCGGTAGCTAAATCAATTCCTCCGTTCACATCACCTTCGGTAGTGTAAGTACCATGAGTTATTTCATCAGAGCTTGCAGCAGAAACCTTTGTGCCAAAAAGAGATGTAAATGATGACATCAGCGAAGTCGGACTGCTTAAAATGGATGCTAGCTGTCCTGAAAATGCACCAGTAACTGAGTCTAGGTTACTTGGGGCTTGCCATGCCAGCGAAGTAGCTAACGAATCGGTGTTGTTGAGGTCAAAAACTCGCGCAAACACACTTTGATCTTTTCGCTCACTTTTTACTTCTGCAAGATATTCATCGTATGCTTTAACAAATTGATCGGTTGTTGCTGGCACAAAGCCCGCCTGTAGGTCGCGTTGTTTGCGGGCCACGCCTCCACCAGAAGTATTGATGTCCCAGAACATACCCCCAACTTCTAAACTGCTGAAATTATCGGTCATCGTTTTTTCTGCGTACCACTGAGTAAGCAGCATTATGCCCTCAAAAGAGAGCTCAAAAGCAACGGTTTTAGCAATTGATTTAGCAATTGCTTTTGCGGTCGCGTTCTCAATTGCCTTTTTTATCAATTGGGTGATGCTTTGTTTTGTATTTTCGGTTATAACTTTTGAGCTGCTACCGGTAAAATAACCTACTGCAACCTCGGCTGTAGTAAGCAGTATTTGCGTGATAGGATTTTGCCATCTACCGCAAGCCTCAGCCGACGTGCCAGGTAGCTGTAGTCCATCCCATGTTGCTCCTATTACTCCGGTCGGCTTTCCGTCGGTTGCCACTCTGCTTCTTGTAGCGTCGTTTTTTGATTTACTGAATCGTCCCTTAAGTATGTATGACATACCAGTGGACCCTCCAATAGAATTTCCATTTCTGTCGACTGCTGTAAATTTCTTCATGAAGGAGCTAAACATTTTTGAGTCGCCCTTTTTTAGCTTGAGACCGTCAGATACATTTACGGATTGCAGCATCTGTTTCATGGCAGCGAGCGCACGGAAGGAGCGTGCAGCTACTATGCCAGCACGGATGCGGTTTTTTATTGTGCAAACTCGATCGGTTAATCCAGAAAGTGTAAGACCTTTTACTTTGTCGATAGCTTCACCTCCAACACTACCTCCATCACTTGCAACCTCTTCGAGTTTGTTCGCGAGACTAGGGTTTAAGCCGTCAGGCACACTTTCAGATATTTCTAATGCTTCTCTGTCAACAACTTCTCCGGTTTCTTTGAGTGATTTTTTATTAGCTTCAAAGATATCAGAATTTTCTGCCGCTTCTGCCGATGCATCCTGAGCCGCTCTATCAGATTCAGTTGCATCTTCGGGGAGCTCTTCTTTAAGACCCCTGGTTTCAACTTCGTCAACTTCAGTCTGGTTTGCCATATTTTTATTTAATGCAGCATCAGGATCCTCTGGACTATCCGGTGCCCTAATTGTTGGTGGCACCCTGACAAGCCCATATCTATTTGCGAATGCTTCCATGCGACGAGTTTTCCATCTTGACGTCCTTAATGGGTGTCTAACTTCCATGTAGTCGCTGATATGGTCCGCCATCTGATTTATGTCTGTTATCGTGTCGCCTCCGGGAGTTACGATGCTCGTAATCTTATTTCCATCATAAGAAAACCGGTATCCTTTTGTACTCATTTCATTAATCATCTTGCCACCAATTCTCCCATCACGAGAAAAAGCATCGCTAAATCTAGCGAACTTTGAACGCCGGTACTTTAACTGCTGCCTTGAAGACATGTCACCAAGTTTCCCCAGTAGCAAGTCTTTAGCCTGGTGTATAAGAAAATTCGGAAGAGCGATAATTGCCCCCGTAATAATGCCGGCAATCGAGAGTGCTGCGCTTGCAATTAACATCTTTTTTCGGTTGCTCAGGCCTGCGCGAGCATTTTGTATGTATCGAAAACCTCCACCCGTTTCTTTCTCTGTATTTTTGGTGTCATCGTCTTGCAGCTTAGCCTCATCGTTCGTAACTGCTGAATCTTGGCCGTCGGAAGACTGCGCGGAAGTCTCGCTTGTACCTATCGCGTTTACACTGTCTAATGATTGCGTATCACCATCTTCTTCTTTAGCGAATTCAGGTTTGATATCTTCATCGGCGAAAGTGTTTACATGCGATGGGTCGTCTATCGTTTCTTGTGCATCGTTTAATTCTGGACTATTTTTTTCGTCGGGCATTTCTTGCTGAACCATCTCAGCAAGACTTTTCGTTGGCTTCACTAAGCTAATTTTTTGCGTAGGAACGCGCGCGCCTCCAGGGGCGTCATTTTGAGCTCGAAACTTTCCTATGCGTTTCCGTGCGCCTGCCATGAAACCAATTACTCCTTAAACCTACTGCAATTGTACGGTATTATTATACCCCGTTTGGTCTAGATTTACCTGATCTTGTATGGTTGCTTGTTTTGGATCGGTTGTGATTAATCCTGTCTCCGTAGGGCTCGCTGTAATCTGTATATGCACATGGTTTTGTCCCGCAAAAAAGAGACCTTGTCCTACAGGAAATTGACTAAGGCGCTTTTTTTCCTCACTCGTAAGTTTAAAAACGTTTGCAAGAACGTCAACTGCCGACGCAGACTGTTTTAAGAGTATCTGCATACTAGCATTAGCGACGATAGCTCGACCCATGCGCGAGCCCATAAAATCCTCCACATCTTGTGTGATGGTGGTGATGCCGAGGTTATATTTACGAGCACGTTTAGCAAGACTAAAGAGGAAGTTTGCACTATCTTCATACTTCATGAGTTGCCATGCTTCATCTACAATAAGAATTCGACGTTTTTGATCAGTTTTTGTCTTATTCCAGATATAGTTTAAGACGATATACATGGCAACGGGGCGTAATTCGTCTTCGAGATCACGCACGTTAAAGACGACCAACGCATTGTCGATATCGATATTACTTGGTTGGCTGAATATACCTGCAAATGTACCGCTCGTATATTTTCGAAGACGCTGCGCGAGTTGTGGGCCCGTGCCACCCATGTGCAACAACGTATCATACAAATTGGCTATTGTGGGTGCAGGTGAATTATGAGTTAATGGATCATTTGTAATGCCTGCTCGGGCATACGTTTCAATTAGTGCCGCATCAAGATCTGCCTCTTCGACAGGAGTGAGGGTTGGCATGACTGGTCCGCCGTTTACGTTCATCATTTGAGCTTGTGCACCACCCATCATGAGCCTCAATAGTCCATGTAGTGTTATCAGATTGCTACGAAGTGCATTATCAGCTTCCTCAGTATCAGAAACTTTTGGTAAGTCGAATGGATTGATGCGGGTGTTACTGTTCAGGGAGAGTCGAACATATGCGCCACCAACCGCTTCACACATCCGTTGATATTCATTTTCAGGGTCGATAATAAATACTTCAGTACCAAACATCATACTACGGAGTGCTTCAAGCTTAACAGTAAAGCTTTTACCTGCGCCAGACTTTGCGAAAACCACGCTATTTCCGTTCTCTAAGCTAAAGCGGTCAAAAATAACGAGTCCGGAGTTATGCATGTTTATGCCATACAAAATCCCATTCTCTTGCGTTAAGTCGGCACTTGTAAACGGAAAGCTTGTACTGATTGCGCCCGTGTTCATATTGCGCCGAATTTGGAGCTGGTCAGTAAACTGAGGAAGCGTAGAGTTTAGCCCTTGTTCTTGCTGGGCACTGGCGGGCTTACTATAAATAAGCTGTTGAGCAAGCACACTCTCAACCTTATGCGAAACAAACTCAAGTTCTTCCTCGTTAATCCCGTAAATCGTGAAGTAAAAGCCAAAACGAAAGAAGCGTTCTTCACCAACCTGAAGCTTGTCCCGAAGTTCTTCCGCGTCCTGTATGCTCGCTTGCTTACCTGGATCGCGAACCTTACCCTTTTCTGAATCAATCTGCAGTCCTGCCTCAAGCTGAGCGACTTTCTTACGGAGATTATCAAGCACTACCTGACTCTCGACCGGATAAATGAAGATTGACAAATCAATCACTTCATCGAGGTTCACCATACTACTAATCCAACCCGTATAAATTTGTCGAGGATAGCCATATACATAGTACGTTCGAGCCACTCGCGTACCAATCTTGAACATACTACTTTGAAATTCAAGACTTGCAGGTGCAATAAAGTCGCGAAGAGCGGTTATTCCTCTCTGAAACGCAGTCTGCACCTCCATCTGCTCGCGCATCGCTTGCATTTGTGCCATAGCAACAGGGTCTATGCGTTGTTTAGCCATTAGTGCTCACCTCTCTTCATCAGAATAAATCCTTGTCTAGGTTCGGCTGTGGAGCTTCGCCCTGCCCTTTGGTAATCACCGGTGCGTCCATTTGTAGTTTTGCAAAGTTTTTAAGTTTTTGACGGGTAGCAGTGTCTGGATTGTAGGCGTCATAGTAGAGCTCAATGAGTTCTTCAGTATCTAGAGGCAGTGATTGCACCTGACACTGCTGAAGACCGTTCATAACTGCTTGAATACGGTTTTTAAGCTCGGTCTTAGCTTTTTCGAGGTCGGGTTCATTAATAATAACTCGCTCTTCTTTCTTGCCAAAAATCGTATTAAAGAATCCCTTGCTTGCCTGAATAGCTTTTTGGGCATCTATTAATGGCTCAAATGGTATAACAAGGTAAAATTTCTTATCCATGATATTGGTTTGTTGCGAAAGTACGTCCATAAATCCTATATAGTCTTCCATGAGGAGTGCAAGTAACATATTGTCGTGTTCTGACCGTATCTTATCGAGCTTTTCTATGTACGGGCGTAAGTCAACTTTTTGGCTTCGAACAAACACTTGAACCGGAAAATAAAGTGAGTTTAAAAAGCCTTGATAACTAAACTCTACAGCTTCTCGCTCTTGTGGGCTCATGAGGTCAAAGTTGATACTTTGACACATAACAACGGCTCGGAAACTTCCATCGTTCATAATAACAATGCCGTCTCGAATCTCTGCAATTTCCAATGCATTTTGAGTACTCGTCGGGTTAGATTTGGGCATTGGCATGGGTGAACCACCAGGACGCATTCCTGGGGACATTTGTACGCCTGGTTGCGGAGGTGCTTGCTGGGGAATTCCTGGCAAGCCCTGCACTTGCGGAGGCATCGGTTGACCTTGCATACTCATAGGAGCGCCTGGCATTTGAGGGGGCCCCACAGGCGCATTTTGTACTGGCTGTTGATTAGGATTCATGCTGGTATACGTTCCACCTTATCGTTACCTGAGCGAAATGACGACTTCATCGCCTTCATCAAGCTTATCTTTTTGGGCTTGACGGGCAATCGTCTCCACATTCAAATCATCGTTACTTGCTAAATTCAGTATAACAGGGTCACTCGGTGGTTGGTAGACTGGCGTTTGAGGAATCTCTTCGGTCGTAGATGATTCAAGTTGGTCTTGAGCTTTTTTTCGTGCCAGAGCTTCGGCCTCCGCTTCAGCTTTCGCTGTATCAAGCGCTTTTTGTCGCTCCTCTTCTTCAATCTCTGCAAGAGGCTTGAGCACTTTTTCGTGGCTTCGACTTCTCTGCTCTCGTTCTTGACGTTTCTTTTCTTTCACATGTTCTAGTAGCTTGTCTTCGTCTTCCTTGGCTACGGGAAGGGTCGCACTAGTAACTGGTATCGCAGGAACGCTAGTAGCACCAGGCTGAACCGTCGCTGTATTTTGGAATGAAGCGAGCGCTGGGTCTTGCGCTGGTTGCTGTTTTAAAAACCAGGCATCTTTCGAAGGGGCATAACCAGGATGACTCATCGACGGTGCGTCACTGGTTACCTTAGGGAGAGCGGGACCGGATTCATCTTTTAAGTTATGTCGCTGACGAGCTTCTTGAATCTTCGAAAGGGTTGCTTCTTTCGACTGAGAATTGACGTTCGGATCTTCAGCAATTGGTCGTCCCATCACCGGTGGGAGCGTAGTCATTTGGCCTGGTTGACCTTGAACATTATGCCGTAAGCGCGCTTCTTGAATCTTGGCTAATGTTTCTTGATGATGTTTTTCAGTTGACTGGTCGATAAGGCTATTGAACTGCTGAGCAAGCGGACTTTTTTGTTCATCCATTAAATCGTCATCGTCTGCTTGTGATTGTGCGCCCGCTCCCTGCGTGCCCGTTACTGCAACGAGGCGGTCAGATTGCGGTATTTGCGCGGGCATGGGTACGCTTGGACCTCCGGCAGTTGCAACGGCATTTTTTACCGCCCAGCCACGGCTATCAATCACGCTGGCTAACGCACTGAGTCGGCTTCTGACCTGATCCTGTGTTAGTCCGTCGGTGTAGAGATGTACCTCTCGTTTAGGTACAGTAATAGTCACAAGATTCCGTATACCGCTCTGATTCCAAATACGTCTTCGGGGCACTAGCATAAACCGGATGCGCGACGCAAGCCAAATCTCGGTAGGCTGGTCTTTACTCCATGGAAAAGCGAGCGCTCCGAATCCAAGTGCAAAGGGCAATAATGCAATAGCGAGCGGCCAGATACCATTGGTTACGGCCATAAACGTGCCATACCCTAATGCAAGCGTTACCCCTCCAAAGATAAACTGTTTAAACGAAAACGGTCCAAAAAATTTATCATCCGCTTCGACATCTTGCGGTACTTTGTGCACAGACATATGCTATAAGTATAAAGCAGTTTAGATAAAAACTTCTAAAAAAATGAAAATTATTGCCAGCCAAGAAGTTTAGATTTATCTACAAGTATCCTTTCACCTGAAGGACCTAATAGTGTGTATAACTCCGTTCTTGCCCATCCATTCATTGGATCTGGTTCGATTGCTACCTTTTCTATATGCCACCCGGTTTCCGAGATACCATCGATGTTAACTTTGAATTGTTTGTCGACTAAGCCTAGCTTAGTGGCATTATTTCTGTAAGCGTCCTGTATCTGATGGTTCCTTGCGGCATCTAGATCACCATAGTGTTCTTCAATCAATGCTTTTTTAACGTGTTGGGCATGTCTTGCCTTTATAGCAAGCTCTAAGAAGCCTGCTCTTTCTCTTTTTCCCATAGGAGTTTCTCGAATGTATGCCTCCAAAGAGCGGTCATCCAGTAAAACACCTCCATAAAGCTTAGTGAATGTATCGACTTCAGCCTGCATCTTGGCTAGCTCATCGTTCACCCTTGCTAGGCGCTTTTCAAGCCTCTTTTCTTTAGGTGAAGCAGCCTGGGTTTCGGAAAAACTTATCCTTCGAGCGACTATTTGACCAGCTTTCGTTTCCTGGTCTCTTGTGACACTACTTTCGCTTCTTTTTATCCCTGTTCTGCCGGTTAGTCTCTCGACGCCACGAGAGCCACTATTGGCAACGACTTCTCTCCTTTGCCCCACAAACTCATAAACTGGTTCGCCAGTAATTGGGTTAATTTCTACTTCTAATTTACCGTTAACTGGGTTAAGAGTTTTTCGTTTCCTGTATTCATCAACTAGTACTATTTTAGTTGGGATTGAAGCTATATCTGGCGTTATCCTGTTGTACATAGTCCGTCGGATACTATCTAGTCTGGAGTCTGAAGTTCTGCTTATTTCCTTGCCGTCATTCGAGCCAAAAGCCTTACCAATATGATTAATCTGATAACGGCGGGATCTCTTCAATAATGGCACTTTTGGTCCGTGGTAATGACTATGACCATGACCGTGTCCATGCCCACCATGCCCACTAGATTTTCTACGTACCATAGCGAGTGCTCCTACTAAAGCACCAGCTGCTAGTAACGACAGACTACCAATTTCCGTTACAGATCTATCAAAGCTACTAGATTCAACTCTATTTACAATGGCTGAAGATTCTGGATTTGTTGCTAAAACGTCGTTGTAATGATGAATGGCTTCTTGGTGAGCGGGGCTGTCAACGACACTTACATGCTGTGACGCAGCTCCAGGAATTTTAATGCTAAACTCGTGCCCATCAGGTCCTTTTAAAACTAGCACCTCTTTATTTAACGAATTTGTCGCTGAAGGGGCTAGAGGTTCATTTTCCATGTAACTAGTATAGCAAAAATTACAAAAAAAGTCAATAAGCTTTAATGGTATGCTTAGCTACGCTTATTACGTATTATCCATTCGTCAATAGTAATCATCTCTAGCCCTAATTTTGCATAATCAACCTCAAAATAGCCGTCCGAGTTTACATGTAATGCGTCTTTGTGCGTGAAGAGAAGGTCTTGTGCCATTACGCCTACGTATGTCGTATCATCCCAATTATATTTGAAGCTATATAGGGGAATGTTATTAATGGAAACGCCAACATAGTTAACTTCTCGCTTAAGTCTAATGTCTGAAGGGCTGGGGGGGAGCCCAGTGGGTGGAGTGGGCGGAGCCCCCCCCGCTGCTGCAACTGCAGCAGCGGTTGCAGCAGCCGCCGCCGCATTTTGAAATCCGGCAACTGCCTGATTCGCATAATCCCGACGCATACCTCTATGTGCATCACTACCGAAAGCTTGATTATCGATAAGATCACGAACCGAGAACTGAGCTTGCCCAGGAGGCATACCCGGTATGTTTAATCCACTTAGGTCAACTTGCATAGATTGCAGTAATCGCTCCATTTCTCTTGCATTTTGTGGGGCTGCTTGACCTGCTGCATCGAGAAGACCGCCAGTAGATGCAATTGCCCTCGCAAGATCATCAAATTCTACCCCGGAGTTAGGGTCATGCATCTTCCTAGCAATATCCTGTATGCGACTTCCCCAGCCCCCAGCATACGCAGCAGCGCTTGAAGGCTTCCCGTATAAAGCTTCTCCTGGTGTTGATGAGTCAATAGCATCTTGTACAACTATATTTCTTGCGTCAGCCTCCACAAGTTGCTGTTGTGCTGCAGTTAAGTTTTGGCTTGTGTATAGTCGCCCCAATTGACCTGCCATTGTTGCATAACCTGCCTTTCCTGCGATTACTTGCCCTGCTTGCACAGAGGCTCCACGCATCTTTGCAAGTGCTACGCCTGCCCCAGATCTATCAGCACCAAATACTTTGTTGATATCTTTTAACATTTCAACAAGGTCAACGCCGTCTTCGCGTTCTACTTTTTTATAAACTCCGGTGCCACTTCCGTCTTCGTTCAAAATTTCTTCTTCCATCACATTTCCGTTTGCATCGTATGCATATTGATACGCCGTTCCGGTTGCAGGCAAGGACATGACCCTGGCTTTTTGAAATGTTTCAATACCTGTTTCCTGTTGAGCTTGTCTAATCAAAGCAATCGCCTGGTCTTGTGCATTCCTGTCGTTTCTAAATCTAGCCCCTCCATGTCGAATAAGTGCTGCCCTAATTTGTTCCTCATCTTGAAACTCAGCAGCCTTTAACATATCGTCGTCACCCTTAAATGCGGCAAAAGCATGATTCTTTTCCATAAATTCCTGTGCTTCTAAGTTCGAATGATTTGACACCCTGGCGTTTAGATTTCTTCTCCAGTTTTTAGGATTAGGCCCCATCTTATTCAATTGCATACTCTTTTCGGCTGCTGTGTTAACTGCTTCTAATAATGAACCATGTCGAGCGTTTTTGAAGCGATTCCCAGATGCTATAGCATGCCGCAAGTCTTTACGCTTGTCTGCACGGTATTTTCTTTGTCTATCGAACATACCCTTGCCCCGGTCATTGACCATACCGGCGAGGTTTGCAAATGCACCACCGGCCATTTGGAATGCTTTTGGGATAAAGAAGTATGGTCCTATAAACGCGGTAAGCTTCACTATAGTTAACACGACAGCATTTTCTTCTGTTGGGGTCATCTTCACCACATAGGCGAATGCCCGTCCAACGGTCAGAAGGCCCATGATGATTGGGAATATGTATAGCATTTTTGAAAAGGTGCCCCACCAAAGCTTCCACATTTTGTCATTTCCTGGAAATATCCATGCAATAATTGCAAGAGGGCTGATGATGATAAGGAAAATGATCATGAGTTCTCGAACCGAGAGCAAAATAAATATAATGAGAAGTGCCAAGGCTGCTACGAAGAGGTAGCTAAACAAGATGCCAATAGAAACAACAAATAGTGAAGCAATAGCAACTCCTGCGAGAATACCACCCCAGACGACATTACCCGCTCCACTTGGAGCAGTGAATATATTTTGCAGTGTCAGCTTATCGAAACCGCCAAACGGAATGGCAATAATGCCCGAAACGCCTCTCCCTACTCCGTTCACAATTTCTATCATAATGCGACATGCATCGTAGGACACCGCCATGAATATGATAGCAACAAATAAACGAGGTAAAGCTCGCTTAACGGTGTATGGATCCAGGAAATTGAATTGCAAAGCCGTACCGATGACCATAAGTAGCAAGATAGGAATTAAGACAATATAGCCAATATTGCGCATATTTGCCCATGCGTCTTTTATCTCTTTTGCCGAGTAGTAGTCTTTGTTAATAACTAAGGCGTTTATAATTCGGTCGTCAAGCCAACCAATCGCATCGTTTGCATAAGTCAGTGCTGGACACAGAATGAAGCTAAAGACGCCGCCCTCTGACTCGCAATTAGGGTCAGTACTTGTCGTTCCCAAATCAGATATATCGACTGGGGTTGTCGGTGTTCCAGCTATTAGTAGAGTGCGATTGTTGGGCGGGAAACCAGTATTAAATGATCCTCGACCACCACCATCATCAATTTTAGTTCGGTATTTGCACCCTTCGTCTGTCTTCGCTTCACCTGGAGGGTCACCATCAAAATTGACTCTACCGTCATCGCGTAGTTCCCACCATATTAATGTATTATCGGCAATATTTACGAGCGCTTTATCTATGCAAGATTCGTATTCTGCATCCACATCTCTTATAAAGAAGTTTGATGTGGAATCGGATCTTGTGAATCGGCCCGGTGATTCACCGTCTACGGTTGCTATGGTATTCTCGTCAACCCACGCAAAATACGCAATGCTCATATTCGGATTGCCCGGTTGCACATTGAAATTACCTGCATCGGCGCATGCCGCCCCGGATTCAGGTCTGAAATCGAGATCGAGCACCCCATCAGACAGTATTGAAAGTACGAAATCGGAATCATCTCTGTCCTCATTCTTGTCAAAATCTATTGTTGCTCGGCAAGGCCAAACCGTACTTTCGTAAGTTACGTGCCCTTCACCTGCCGCACTGTTTATTCTTTGGTCTATAAGGGGAGGCATGCCATTGCTTTTGTCATTGATTGGCGTGAAATCAACAACTTGGCCAGTCTTGAAGGTAAGCCGTAGTAAGGCGGCATGCACCCACTCAATTGACGAAAAAGCCGATGCGGAAAGATCAATGTTGCCAGACCCATCAACGGCCACTCCATAAGAACCAGCAACGGCGTCTCCGGCTGCTGCTTGAGCTTTTTTACTTGAAAGTACGATGTCAACACCGCCAATAATGGATGCGACGAAAAATGACAGAAGAAGTAGCGTTTTTATTCTGCGAAGACTCATTACTGGTTCACTATACCAGATTGTCGGACAAATAGCACATGCGGTATCGTCAGTTACTACGATGTATCGACCCTTTTTAAAATTAAATGTCGATGCTATAGTATGCTTAATGTCTTTCAGGAAAAAACATATAGACGAGCATCGAGTATTAAGTATTTTTGTTGCACTTTCCATTGCCGCAGCGACACTACTGGTAACCGTGCCAGTTGCATCCGCTGTTGAGCCTGGTTGCTACACAGAAGGCGCTGCTGCCAATGAGACACCGACTAAAGCCACGTGCCCTTCTCCTGATGACGAAGCTCGTGTTGCTCGAGGAGCCTGTTTGATGAAAAGGAGCGATAGCTCCACCTTTGTGTCAGTGGACTGTGACTCGCTCTTAAATAGTGCATCGACCGACATTGATAATCCTGACGTCACCTCAACGGATAGTTCTGTCGACCAAAATGCATTTACTGGTGGGAAGGCATCGCTCGATAGCGGCGCGACCGACTCATGTGCTCCTGGTGGAGGCCAGTCGCTAAACTCAGATAACTGCGCAATTATTCGATACCTTGTCATGACTATTAACTTTTTATCTGCCGTCGCTCTCATGTCTATCATCGGATCTATTATGTTCGCAGGCTATCAGTACATGACCGCTCAGGATAACTCTGGTGCAATTCAAGCGGCAAAGAAACGTATAACGTGGGCACTGGTTGCGCTTGGTTTGTTTATTTTCATGTATTCGTTACTAGACTATGCACTACCAGGAGGGCTTCTTACATAATGAAACAGGTAATTACTAAAATTTTTATAGTGCTGGTTTTTTCCTGTCTGTGGATTGCATCTTCGCACACATTGACCAGTACTGCATACGCCGGAGCATGCCAATTTGACAAAAAGGTGCTTGGGGTGCCCGTCTGGTATAAATATTTGCAAGCAGATGATTCTTCCACGGGAGAGGGTGCGGTTGCAGACTGTAGGTTGAAGCTTGAGGGACCCGCCGATGCCTTGCCAATTGGTATTGCACTTTTCGAAGGTATGTTGACCATTGGTGGTTATGTCGCGGTCGTCATGGTGTTTATTGGCGGTTTTAAATATGTGGTATCTCAAGGTGAAGCTGACCGTGCGGCGAGCGGACGTCAAACTGCCATTAATGCCGTAATTGGACTTGTCATCGTTATGATTGCAGCCCGTGTTGTATCATTTATCGGAAATAATTTAGGATAAATATATGCAAATGTTATTCGTAAGAATTTTGTCTCAAATCGATCCGAATATTGATTCCGAAATAAATATCCCGAGAGGTGAGTTATCGAACACCTCCCTTGCTGCCATTATGGAGATTGCTTTTGGCGCACTGGGCACGGCTGCATTCATTATCATGGTTTACGCTGGCATGAAGTTTGTGCTAGCCCGAGGTAACAGTGATGGCGTGGCAAAAGCTCGCAATACGATTATCTATGCAGCGGTTGGTCTCATTATATCCATTATGTCTTTCGCAATTGTCAGATTTGTCGTCAAAGGGGTGCTATGAAGCAATTCATGATTCTTGCCACTGCCCTGCTTAGCCTGTTGCTGCCACTCGGTGGGGTTGCAGCTGCGCAGTTTGATACGGTTATCCCGAATGTGTGCAACGGCAAAACGAGCGATTCCGCGACATGTACAGAGATAGACCAAGGCGCAAGCGGGACAAACCCCGTAACATCTACTGGGCAGAATGTTGCAAATTTACTCTCCGCCGCTGTTGGTGTTGCTGCGGTCATCGTTATTATAGTTGCCGGTGTTAATATGACGATGTCTCAGGGGGATTCAGGTAAAGTTAAAGCATCGCGCGACGCAATTATCTACGCTGCTGTTGGGCTTGTGGTTGTTGCATTGTCGCGAACAATCGTCTACTTCGTCGTTAACCGTACAAGATAAATAAAAAAGGAGTAAAGATGAGATTACGAAAAATTATGCAAATCCCGGTACTTATGCTGGCATTTTCTTTCTTGGGCTTCGCGGTGTTTGCACCGGTAGCTCGAGCGGCAACTGCCCAAGATCAGATTTTGTCAGGAATAGACGAGGCTTGTGCTGACAGTTCTTGTTCAACCGATGACAATACGATTGACAATACGGTTGTGGCCGTCATAAATATCGTGTCTGGCGTTGTTGGAGTTATTTCAGTTATTATGGTGATAATAGGAGGCTTGAAGTATACAAGCTCACAGGGAGATTCATCAGGGATTTCCAGCGCAAAAAATACGATTATATACGCAGTCGTTGGACTGGTGATTGTGGTACTTGCGCAGGTAATTGTTCGGTTTGTCGTTGGGCGCGTGACAACTTTACCGTCTTCTGATGGAAATAATCCACAAAATTCACAAGTTATTCAAAGAAGTTGATTCAAAAGCATAAGCCCTTGTCTGTAGAGAAGGTGTATGTTATAAAAGAAGTAACAAGTAAAAAGGAAGAATGAAAACTATGTCAAGAATTAAAAGAATTGTTTTGACGCTCGTAGCTACACTCGGGCTCATTGCGCCGATTGCGGTTACTGCGAGCGCGGCAGATGCAGATGTAAATGGTGGCCTTGCCTGTGGTGCAAACCTAAATTTTGCAGGGGGCACTAGCTGTACTGAAGATGGAAACGATGCTGGCACAAAGGTCGATAATCTTGTCAAGAATGTTATTAACATCATTTCACTTGTTGTTGGTATCGCTGCCGTGGTCATGATTATTATTGGCGGACTTCGATATGTCACATCGAATGGTGATTCTGGTCAGGTCGGAAATGCAAAAAATACGATTCTCTACGCCGTAGTTGGACTCGTAGTGGTTGCGCTTGCACAAGTGATTGTACGCTTTGTAGTGGCAAAAGCAACGACAACAGAATAAGAAAACGAAGATTTATTATTAAAAAGCGCTTCTGTAATGTAGCGCTTTTTTCTATGTCTAGATTATGGTAATCTGTAGCTATAAAATGGAGTAAAATTAAATGAAAATGAAACGAATAGTCGCCTCGGTATTAAGCGTCACATTATTTACCTTGCCCTTCGCCTTACCAGTGATGACATCTGCGCAGGAAATCGAGAAAAACCTTCAATGTGGAGCGAACTTGAAGTTTGATACAACCGGAGATGCTACCTGTGAAACGGATGATTCTGGCTTTACTGCGGCACAACGAGTAGATCAGATTGTCAGTCAAATCATCAATATCATGTCACTTGTAGTGGGCGTTGTTGCAGTTATCATGATCATCATTGGTGGTTTTAAATATGTTACTTCTGGTGGTGATTCTGGCAATGTAACTGGCGCTAAAAACACCATACTTTACGCCGTCGTTGGACTTGTGGTGGTTGCACTGGCGCAAGTAATTGTGCGTTTTGTTGTAGATCGGGCTACTTTACAATCAACAACAGGTGGCGCGACCGATTAAATCTCGTAGTGTGAGATAGAAAAACCGCCTCTGAATGAGGCGGTTTTGAATTAGCTCTAGTATTTCTAAAGAATTTGTATCTTCTTTACCGTATCTTGCTTAAGTTTTGTGAAGCTGATGGTAAGCACACCGTCTTTTAAGACTGCTTCAATCTCATCTTCCTTTACGGGCACAGGTAGTGCGATGCTACGGCTAAATTCGCCCC
>OEIV010000299.1_pt1 | contig 29579 bp, 20 predicted proteins | sample 1539231 | NCBI WGS metagenome assembly OEIV01 (sample SAMN03794762, study PRJEB22550) | activated sludge metagenome | feature: wastewater treatment plant; material: activated sludge; isolation source: Wastewater treatment plant of a petroleum refinery complex | place: Argentina: Buenos Aires ... | reverse complement strand
CATCTCTGCTTTAGATAATAGGTTAGGTGCATATGTATTGATTAATGTATTTGCATAAGCATTGGCATTGGGTATTTTTTTTATAACCAAATTTGCATGTGCCATTGTTTTTGCAAAACAACGAGTGGCAGATTGCGAAATACCTCCGTACACTCTCACATTGACATCTGAAGAAGGAGGTGAATTGGTATTGACAAAACACTGAACGGATGTTTTATAATAGACTGCACCTTGATTTGAACCAACAGCTGTTTCTTGCATTTTTAATAACCAGTCAAGTTCCCATTTAATTTCATCAATAATATCTGGTACACCATTGCCACTTTCTGGAATATTATTATTGTCACCAAATACCGCTGGGTTTTGCTCATAGGCTGTCAATAAATATTCTAATGCTCTACTAGCATAAGTTACATATTTATTATAATCGCCAGCATCATGCCATCCACCGCTCATATCTTTTTCTAATGCCACATTATTTACATCCCAGGCGGCCCTACAATTTAAATCTTGATTTGAACCTAAATGACAAGCCATATCAGCATAATCAGAACCGGCAAAAGTGGCTAATTTGGCAATTCCACATCGTTGGTGATAATAAAATCGTTGTGCTTTAATAAATAAAGTATCATAAACTTGATTATGGATGGTAAATGGATAAGATCTTGTATTATTGGTTGGGTCATATACATAGTAACTCCCTTGTGTAGTAAATGCTGAAAAATCAAAATGCCAAACTTTGTTTCCACTATGATTATGTGTATTTCCCCCATTCCATAAGGTAGCTAATCCACTAAAAACAACCACATTACTGACACTGTTTTTTAATTGTAAAGTTCCTCCCGGTGTGTATGATGCTGCGGGTATTGTATAATCGTACCCAGATTGAGGGCTTCCGATAATACAAATTTTCTGAGAAAATTCTTTGTACCCAAATTGGTCAATGACCATCATTGCTGAATGATTGCCATCGAGGGCTACCAGTTTTGAAAAAACGCATATTAAAAGTAATGTAATTGAATATCTCATTTTGAAATGTAATTTATAATATTTAAGTAAAAAAATAATGGAAAGTTTGAAAATGCATTATGAAATTTATCGAAAGAATTATCTTTTGTATGCATTTTCGTCGGCATATCCATCACTGTTATTATCAATACCCTGTACTTTTATCTTTATCTTTAAGTATCCATTTCCCCCGCCACTGCCAAATTGTTTGTAGACAGCCAAAAGTGCATTTATTTCTCTGTTGTCTTGCATTAATTTAACGGCAAAAACCCTACCGTCCATTTTATTTGGGGTAAAAAAGTAACCTGAAAATCCAACAGCGTTTTTAACCACATTCAATAATTGAGTATTGGTTTGAATTTTTTCAAATTGCCCAATGGTGAGTTTGGTTTGTGCAATTTCTGTTTCATTTCGATCTCTCCATTTTCCTACACCACCCCAGCTTCCTTCATTGAGTCCATTAGCGGCTTCGTAGGGAGAATAGAATGAGTATCCAAGTCCATCATACTGTGAAAAGAATATCAAATCTATGTTTGAAGAATTATCTGATGCTTCACCCATACCGACCACAGTACCTTGAAGTAAATCAAGGCAGTTACCATAGATTGCATTTTTTTGATGTCCACAATTCATGGTGCCATCCTCATTATAATTACTATTTTCAGGTGTTTCATTGTTGTTAGATGGGTAATTGCCGCCTTCATTGCCATCTGTATAATTTCCTTGTTGTGTATTTTCTTCTGAATTTGATGTTTCGTAATTTTCATTTGGTGGGGGAGGTGGTGCTTCATTATTACCTCTTTCACCTTGTTCATGGTATTGTTCTTTTTGTCTGGTTTTATTTTTTTTACTTTTAAATATATGAAGTTTAGTAATGGGTTCAAATATCATAATAACTCCTTTTACATTATTGGCTACTGATTTTAAATTGTCAGCAGATTGCTTCATATTTTCAGATGCTTCCAAACTTGATTCACTATACTCTCTTGTTTTGTCATTGATTTTTTTAGAAGCTTCTACTGTTTTTTGACCAGTTCGTTTAGGATTGCCTTGTGTTTGCGCTTTCGAAATTTGAAAGCTCAATAAAAGAATGGTAATGCTTGCGATTATTTTTTTCATGCTTATTCGTTTTTGTTTAATGTGATGTTATAGATAGTTTGTTTATTTTGTTTTTGTATGGTCAAAAAATTCTTCACTTAATTCGAAGTAGCTGTATATTGCATCTACAGTTGCACCATTTTTAAGGTATGGATTGGTGCCATAGGCATCTTTCTTTGTTGACCATTGTTGCAAGGATGCGTCCCATTGAAGATCAATTTGGTAAAACTTACCCTGATCATAAATTTCATGAAATTGTAGATAACCACTACCTGGGGCAACTTCATAATCTTTTCCTTTCTTTACATAAAATGGGCTATTGATTTTAGCATAGATTGTATGACCGTCTGATAGGCATAAAGCAGCATAATCGCCAACTTTCAAATTTTGATCAGATGGATTCACAAGAGGACCTTGTGGTTTACAGATATAAACTTGTTTGATTGAATTTACTTCTTCTGGACCGACAAAAGAAAATTGATCATTAGCAAGTTTAGCCATGATCCAATGAAAGTTGAAATGAAAATCCTTCATTAAAAGTGAATCTTTAGTTTGGTGATTTATCTTACCAACATATTTTGCGTTTTTGTATTCACTATATGGAATAACATAAACAAGATTTTCTGGAATTTTATGACTAGCGGCTTTAGTTATCCGATTGATATTAGTCGTTTTGACTTGTCTAGAAATTTGCGCATTTGTATTTATTGCATTGAATAGATAGAGAACGAGAAATGTTAGTTTGATTTTCATGATATTAATTTGTTTTTTAAAATTGATTTTCCTTTAATTTAAAACTGATTTGAATGTCTTTGGCTTCCCACCCACAATGTGTACTTCTGTCTGTGAAATCGAAATAATAAACATTTCCAACTGTGAAGTCAAAATACTGCCAACCATTGATGAAACTATATGGATCATAACAAAAGCATGCTGTAATTTCACCACGAAGGCGTGGTCCCCATCCCTTTTCACCTTCACCTTTTGGTGGTTCAGCAGTAATTTGGATTTCAAGTATAAACTGATTGTTGTCTTTTTGAGCCCATCGTATCAAACTAGAATATGCAGCTGATGTATATTTACTACACCCAAAACCAAATTTCTTTTTTGGACTCCATACAAATAAATTTTTCCACCACCATTGGATCTTATTGTTGCTATTGCAATTTTTTTTATTAAATGTGATTCTTTTAGATTTACCAGCTTCGATATTTATTTTTTTATATCCTGAAGAATTACCATTATCTAACTGACAATCACTCGCAAAAAAATCACCAACAACAGTGCCGTATCCTGTATTTTTTATCTCTAATGTAATATTGTCGTATTTAAGTTGTGAATACCTCACAGCGATATCGTTTGGATATTCATTTGAAGTAACCCATTCGCTCCATAGACTTTTTGATTCTTCAAATTTTGGTTTGTTTATGTAGTTTATATTCGTTGGTTTTTCAATTTCATCATTTAATTTCTTGATTCTTGTAGCATCAGTATTGCTTTTCGATTCAGTGGTTAAGGGAGATTTTTGCACACGAGATTTTATTTGAGCATTACATACTACCCATGGATACATGAAACCTATTATTAAATATATTATTTTCATTTTAATATTATTTTACCAGTTCAACTTGTGATTCCACTTGAATAGCACTTTCTCCATCCTGATCAACAAAAGTGGCCGATTTTTTGTTGGCATTTTTTGTTGGGTCGTTCTCTTTATTATCACCGTTTGAAAGCAGACTAACCCAATTTATTGGTATTTCATGTACATAATATTCGATATTATTTTTGTTGTATCTTTTTTTATAGCCATGTTGCATACTAAGAAAATCATCACCACTACCGCCATCGTATTCCATAAACCAATAATAAACGATTACTTTAGCACCATTTTGAACATTACCCGGAATCAAAAATTTTGCTTCAATATTTGGTATATGTCCTGTTCTTAAATTATTTGCATTGAGTGGCTGCTTAACATCTATCGCAAATAAACGATCACGATTACCGATGGGAAATATTTCTTTACCATCACTGCCAAAAACTTGCGCCCATACTTGACCATATAACTCTAAGTCTGTTTCTTGAATATCAACTTTTGAAATGTTGGGTATCGACACAGAGATCATTTTATTTTGGGGGGTTTCTGGATCTTTATCATAAGTGCAGGTTTGCGTTAAAAAATAATCAGTAGCACTACTGGAAATAACCAGGTCGTTATTTAAATTTTTAAATTGAAATTTAATCGGTTGTACATTATGATAGTTTAAGTTTTTAAGTACAGCATTGCTACTAGCCTTTAACTCGTCGAAACTATAAACTGTGCTTACCTGATCACTAGGTCCACCCACTACATAATATTTAATGGTTACCTTACTACCTGTATAATTTGAAAAATAATTCAAATTTGCACTTCCACCAGCTACACCATAGTCTACATTAGCGTCAATTTGTGAATTAATTTCCGCACTGTATGATTCTATTTCTGCACAGGCTAATATTCTGGCTCCGTATGATACTGAATTTATATACATCATGTCATCTGTCGCAAATGCGGGGTTGATTATACCATTTGCACTCGGGTCACATTTAATGCTAAACATTGATTTGGTTGCATCAATTAGTATGTATCGATGCTTATTACTTTTCTTTGACGACATTAATGCTGATGCCTTTATGCCCCAACCGTACCCTGAAGCGCCCATTTTAATGGCTAAATCAGATTGACTTTCTACTTCATAATATTTATAGTCAAATCCTTCTTGTGAAATTTTATTTTTGTCTAATGTAAATCGATTAAATAATTCATTTTTTGCATTGGCGATATTTCCGTTATTCGGATTTTCAATAACGACTGAAGGTGTACCATTGGTATTGTTAACCGAAGCGATTAAAGTAATAGGGTAGCGATTTTCGCTAATGGGTTTCCAATTACCTTTGATATAATCTTCAAATTTATAGATATACCCTGGTAATATATTTGCTATTTGTGCTGAGTTGTCAATATAAGCATCCGTTACATTGCTTGCCGTAATTTTTACTTCTTTGGTTTGACATTGTTCCCAACCACCTGCTACTTTTGAAGGTTGTGATTCATTATCACTTTTTAAAATACGTTTAATATCATTTTGTTTAGGACTTCCTGTACGTACGGTTTCTAATCTTGGATTTATTGTATAGCTTTGATTAAGTGTACTTCCATCAGCAAGTTTAGTTGTGTTTTTATAGGTGCCATTTTGCCACTTGACATTTTTACTAAATTTGTCACGGCTTGGTGTATGGCTGGAAGGCGTTTTTTGCATAGGAACCGTAGATACATTTTTGTTAAGTGAGCCATTCGAAATGTTTTTTTGGTTATTAAATCTTGTTTGTGCATGGCAAATTTCATACATAATGATAAACGCTAAAAAGAAAATGATTTTTTTCATGATATAGATTTATTGATTTGATTGTTTAATAATATTATTTTGTTTTTTGATATTCATATTTTGTCTTTCAATACCATTTTGTTCTTTTAATGGCATCTTTCTTTCAATAGATTGATTGGGAATGAGTACATTTTTTTTACGATAATCTTCCTGATTTCCACCAAAATCTGATTGAGGTCGACGGCTTTTCAAACCTTTAATCATTTCTTTTTTAAGTCCTCCTGTTGCATCACTTGCAGCATTGCCAACTTCATCAAACCATCCTCCAGCCACATTGTAATTGATGGCTTGATCTGTTTTATTTTTTTCAAGTATGAAAACGATCCATTTAGCGTTTTGCTGATGATTGTCTGGAATATTTTTTCCTTTATTCCATTTGATATTTACTGGTACTGGGTGTATACTCAATGGTATATTGTCGGGAAGATTACTTATCGTATATCGTATAACTCTTTGAGGTGATAAAGGATTGGGTGCAACGTTTCTATTTGCTGAAATCCTATTTCGATCATCGGTATAGGTAATTGAAATATTCTTCAATTCTTTAATTTCATTGAAATAGCCATTTTTATTTTGATATGAATTATTTGATTTTCCTGAGGCATCTATGACAAATTGGGTAGGGGCTTTGACTGAAATTTCAAATGCTTTGGTTAAATCTTCATCTGAAGGAAGGCCAGTATCGTTAATGTTCCATGTAAAAGTACCAGTGATAATTTTATTTCCCGTTTGAGGTATATTTATGGGCGGTGGTGGTGGTGGAGCGGGTGAAATTGAAGGGCCACCAGTCAGTTCATAACTTAATACCATATCAGAACCACCACCTCCATTCAGATGTTTTATAACAAAAGGTGAAGAAGCACTTGCATAAAATTCATTGCTACCAATAAATGGATTGTCGAATGAAATGAGAAATTGATATGTTTTATTATTGATACTTGTTTGAAATTCAACATATCCATCCGTACCACAAAATGCATCGGCCGATCCCGTATTTAATTCTAATTTACTACCAGGTGCATAGACTTTGCCATAAAAAGGATTTCCATGATCTTTAATGAGGAAATCACCATTGTGAATTTTTAAATCACTACAATGGATAGTCGCATTTGAATTATTAAATAATTTTATGGTTACTGAATTGGCTTTTGCTATTTGTAAACAAAAAAGGAAACCTAAAGTTTGAATGATATTTTTCATATTTGTTTGTGTTGGTTTGATGATTTTATAATTAGTTATCGTCATATTTTACGGCTGTTGTATTGTAGTCTTTATACCACCACCAAAATCCGTTTGAACATGAGTTGTTTATTTTAATGGCATAAGTAGATTGTTTGTTTTTAGTCAAGCGAATAAATTTCCATCCATTCATTGCTTTAGGGTCTTTGTCGCATAATGTGGCCGTTACGTTCATTTTGCAACCAACACTACTGATAAATTGCAATAGTAAATAGCTATCGTTTTTTGCATCCTTTTTAGTAGCCCATCTGACTTTCAAGGTTTGATTTTTATCGGCTGTGATCCAACCACTATAAGTTTGAGCATGGCTGATTATGAATGTTAATAGAAGGCTGAAAGTGATAATGATTTTGTTCATAGTAAATTTGGTTAGGGGATTAAAATTTATTAATTATTGTAGCCAATAGTTCATTTTAGTATATAATTCATTTGTCCATAAATTCCCACAATGGGATTGACAATTATTGTCAATTACACATTCGCTCTTGCTTTTTACATTTGCATGAATAGCATTGTATAAAGTACTACCTGTTACGTTTCCACCACCTACTTCATATTCACCTTTACAACAGATATTGTAAATAGGTATTTTAAATTGTGATGCTGCATCCGTATTTGTTGCACTGCAGGGTGCTAATAATCCTTTACAATAATTTAGGGTATTGAAATAGGCATTTACTGTAAGAAGTAAAAAACCTGCATACGATACGCCTCCAACAACACTTTTTGATTTTGGTATATTGAATTTGGTGGATAAAGTAGATATACATACATCATAATCATCTGCAAGTTGTTGAGCACTTGCATTCCAATTGACTATTCCCGGACCTTTAGTATATTGAAGTATTGCAGCAACATATCCATTTTGAACCGCTTTATTACATAATGCATTTTCAGCAGGTTCGTCTAATTTACCTACTGTTGGATTTGATTCATTGTTTCCACTTCCCATGACCAATAACCCTTTTCTGAATTGACTGCTTGCTGATGAGTTGTAAAATACTTTATAGACTAAAAATGTTGATTTGCCATTTCTTGGAAATACAATGGTGTCATTTTTAATGATAATGGAATTAGAGCCTGGGTTATAAGGTTTGGTAAATGGCTTTACTCCAGTTCGATAACTTTTTTGGTAGATTCTATTATGACTTTGCGCTTGACAATCTACTATGTATGTGAGTAATATTGTTGCAAATAGTATGAATTGTTTCATATGGAATTATTTTGAAACAAAAATACAATGCACAATACCCTGTTTTATTTAGCACCTCATGAAGTGTGCGATTGATTACATAAAGTGTAGTAACAAGCACTTTAACGGTAAATTGATATTTTAAATTTTAGCAAATAGTTCTAAAAATTCAGCTTTTTTTGCTCGTGAAAGTGTAATGATTGTTTTATCAATCATTTGTATTTCACCACCATCCCCTTTTATATATTTCTCAACGTATTTTAGGTTAATCATATTGCTTTTATGAGCTCTAAAGAAATCTGAATTATGAATTAAAATTTCTTCTACATCTCCCAGTTTTTTTGATAATAGTATTTTACTACCATCGATTAGATAAAAATTACAATAGCTTCCACTTGCTTCAATTCGGATGATGTTAAGTAAAGAAATAAATTGCAAGCCATCATTTGTTGAAATGGCAATTTTATCAATGACTTTATTCTTATGTATTTGATATAAATTATCAATTTGACTTTTTTGTATACTTTCTTTTCTTTTATTCAATTTTTTAATAGCCTCAATCAATTCGTCTTTATCAATTGGTTTCAGCAGATAATCAAGCGCATTAAGCTTAATAGCATTGATGGCATATTGTTCGTAGGCTGTTGTAAAAATGACTTCGAAATTAATTTCATTAAAACTTTGAATGAATTCTATTCCATTCATAATAGGCATTTCAATGTCAAGAAACACCAATGCAGGTTTATACATTTCAATACATTGTTTACCTTCAATACCATTGGTAGCAGTAGCTACTATTGTTATTTCAGGACAATATTGTTCAATTGACCATTGCAATGTTTTGGTACAATGTTTTTCATCATCTATAATTATTGCATTCATTGGTATATTTATTTATGTTATATAAATTGTCAAAAGTACTTTGGTTCCTAATGCTTCAAATTCGTTTTTTAAATCAAATATTTCAATTGTATTTTTTTCATTTAACGAATGTAATCGTTGTTTAGTGATTTCTATACCATATGATTTTCTTGATTCATGTTTGATGTTTTTATAACTAGCTGATTTTTCTCTTCCAATGCCGTTATCTATAATTTCAATTTGAAGATAGTTTTTTTGTTGAGATATATTTATTGCTAATGTACCTTTAGTGTTTCGATGAAGTAAGCCATGCCATATAGCGTTTTCTACAAATGGTTGTATAATAAGTGGGGGGATATTGATTTCTTCAATTTCTACTGATTGTTGAATATTAATTGAATAATCAAATTTGTCTTCAAATCGCAAACTCTCCATGAGTAAATAAAGCTTCAGAGTATCCAATTCTTTTTCAAGGGTGATTGTTTCGTTTTTTGAATTTTCTAATATGAGTCGAATAAGCCTAGCGAATTTAGTAAGATAATCACTTGCTAAATGTGTTTTATTCTCTATGACAAAGCCATTGATACTATTGAGTGAATTAAAAATGAAATGCGGATTCATTTGTGAACGTAATGACTTCATTTCTGATTCAATTATTTTATATTTTAACCCTTCTTCTTTTTTAATATGCTTAATTCGGTATGAAATTGCATACAGCATTATGGATATAGCTGTTATAATGAACAATGTCCAAAACCACCAAGTTTGCCACCAAGGTGGTATAATCTCTAGTTCAACGGTAGCAGCTTTGCTCCATTGGTTGCTGGCATTATTTGACATCACTTTAAAAGTATATTTACCAGGTTGAAGTTGTGTATAATTAATAAAGTTATTACTGCCTATGTTAATCCATCCTGTATCTACCCCTTCTAAAATATATTTATATACAATTTTGTCTGTTTGTGAATAATTAGGTGTTTGAAATTGAAAACTGATGAAGTTTTTAGTATGAGGTAATACTATTTTATTAATGTATGGAGTAGCTGTATCTGTTTTTAAAGGCAAATTCATTACATTAATTTGTGTAATCAAAGGTGTAGGCGAAAAAGTATTCACTTTGGTTAAATTTGGGTATACTTTGTTGAGTCCATTTATGCCACCAAACCACAGATTTTTATCTTTATCAGTATAACATGAAGCTGTATTAAATTCTAAATCTTGTAAATTATCTGAAATTGTAAAGTTTCTACAAATATGATTTTTATAATCAATCATACTTAAACCACCATTTGTACTCACCCAAATTCGATGATACTTATCAGGCAACACCGCATAAATATAGCTGTTGGCAAGGCCATCACTTGAAGTCCAATATTTTATTACTTGCATATTGCTTTTATTGGCCTGTATTAAACCATCATCTGTCGCAATCCACAAATAGATACTATCGAAAAAGAAATACCTGGATGCACCACAAAGTTTATTAAATTGGGGGTATGTTGTAAATTTGCCTAGTTTGTAATCGTATTGTACTAAACAATTGGTTTCAGTAGACATAAATATATTGCCTTCTTCAATTTCTTTCATATATCTAACCCTTAGCTTGTTTTGTTCTAAAAAATTATTTTTATCTAATATTTGTTCAAAACGTTTAGTGTCTATATTAAATAAACGTAATCCGCCGTTATATCCACCTAATAGTATATCATTACCCGTTTTTATTTTCACAATTGCACATAATTGTAATGTTTGCTCATCATCAAAGTCTTTGTACTCTATAAATTGTTTGGTAAGGGTATTAAATGAATAGAGGCCGCCCCATGTAGCCATCCACAGAAGATTATGATCATCACCAATGACTTCGTATATATTTTTTGATTCTGATAAATTACTTCCTATATGAGTAGGGGAGTAATATTGATATTCTTTTGTTTGATAGTTGAGATATATGAGTCCGCCATTGAGGGTACCCATATAAAAGTTGTTGTCGTCATTTGAATAAATACTCAGTATACAATTATCATTTGTTTTTTGATCTTTATTCATTCTTGATTGCCAAAGTTCGATTTCAGTATCTTTATAATCGAATTTGTAAATGCCTCCACTGAGACCTACCCAAGTAATATTTTGACGATCAGTAAAAAAACTCAATACAAATTTATTCCCTAAAGTAGGATTTTGATTATAATCTGAAAGTGATTCGAACATTCGACTTTGTAAATTAATTTTTATCAAGCCATTGCTTCTACTGCCAATCCACAATATATCTTTGCTACTTTGATGTATGGTACTCGCATCCGTAATTCTTGATTTGCCTTTATATTCTTTATAAAAAAAGTGTTTTGTTCGCGATTTGTTTTGTTCGAGATTGAAATATATTATTTCTCTTAACCCTGTGATTATCCAAAGGTCATTATTCACAATAGTCATATTTGTGATGCCAGATATACCTATTTGTTCATTGATGTGGTTTTGGGCTTTAAAAATACCATTTTCATATTGGTATACATGTTTATTATCACAAATCCATAAATGGTCTTGACGATCATTTTGAATAGAGATTATTTTTTTTAAACTATTATTTTCAATGTTTACAGGTAGCATTTGTTTTTTTATTATATCATAACAAAAAAGCCTTTTATTTAATGTTAGCACCCATAATTGATGATTAATCTCGGTAATGTGAATGATGTTGGCATCCGAAGGCAGTGAGAAATTTTTGTAATAATAGCTAGGGATATAAAATTTGTTGGTGAATCTATTATAGATTGAAATTTCTTTAGCTGTACCAACCCATATTAAGTCTTTACTGTCAAGATACAAGTTGTTGATTGTTTTCGAAAATTCACCATAATCCATTTCATTGGAATCAGATTTGTTATAGTTTGGGTTAATTTGGGTAAAATATTTCCCATCAAATCGATTGATGCCTTCTTGCGTTCCAAACCACATAAATCCATCTTTACTTTGGGTTATGCTGTAAACACTATTTTGCGATAATCCATTTTGAGAATTGTAGTAATCAAAATACAGTTGATTTTGAGCTTGAATTTTTGTAAAAATGATGCATATAGCAATCAGTATCAGTATTCTTTTGTTGTATACATAGATGCTATTTGTAATTATTCTTGATATGAGTTTTATCGTATGCTTCAAAGGATAAAATATTGCATGTTGCAAAATAATACATTATTGTCTTTAAATTTATGTTGTTTCATTATTTACATCATTGGGTTCACCAATGGTTAAAAACCTAAGGTATGTATCATAAATACTGTCATGTATAGATGTTTAAATTGATAAACAGAATACTAAAGGAATACAAACAATAAAATACAGATAAACACATTGTTATTCGTTTAGATGCAATGTATGTTAGGATACTTTCGATTATTTTTCAGATTATTTATATGATACTTTTAGTATTTACTTCATACGTATACAACAAAATACACTTACTATTATTCCAATATTCAATCAATGCAATTTTGTCAGGTGATGAATGGTTTACAGTATTAATGAGCCTCCAGCCAACTATTCCCAACACCAACCTCAGCAACCACGGGTACGCCGTTTGGCAATATCATCGCATGTTGCATGCCATCAAGTATTAATTCTTTCATCGTGTCAACTTCTTCTTTCAATACATCAAATACAAGTTCATCATGTACTTGTAATATCATACGCGACTGAAGGGTTGATTCACTCAGGCGTTGGTTAATTTGAATCATAGCCAATTTGATCATATCGGCAGCACTGCCTTGAATGGGACTGTTGATGGCATTGCGTTCTGCAAACCCACGAATGGTAAAATTGGCAGAAGTGATATCTTTGAGCCATCTTTTTCTACCCATCAAGGTTTGCACAAATCCATTTTCACGGGCAAACAGTATGGTGTCATCCATGTATTTCTGAATGCCTGTAAATTCCTTTTTATAATTGTCTATGATTTCTTTGGCTTCCGTTCTACTGATAGATAAATTTTCAGCGAGTCCAAAGGCTCCTTGCCCATAAATAATACCAAAATTCACACTTTTTGCTTTATACCTCATTTCTTTGGTCACTTCGCTTTCATCTACCCCATATACTTTAGCCGCAGTAGCAGTATGAATATCTTTATGATTTTTAAATGCTTCGCACATAGCCGCATCCCCACTGATTGCAGCTACGATCCGTAACTCAATTTGGGAATAATCGGCTGATATCAACACATGATGCTCATCTCTTGGAATAAATGCTTTCCTGATTTCACGACCTTGAGCTGTTCTTATAGGGATGTTTTGAAGGTTTGGGTTGATACTGCTTAATCGGCCTGTGACCGCTATGGTTTGACCAAAAGTAGTATGAACACGACCCGTTCGTGGGTTGATCAATTCGGGCAATGTATCGACATAGGTATTTTTCAATTTTGTAAATTCCCGAAACAACAAGATATCATCGCATATTTTATTTTCTTTGGCCAGTTTGGCAAGCACCTCCTCACCCGTTGCGTATTGACCTGTTTTTGTTTTTTTGGCTTTGGGGTCAAGTTTCAATTTGTCAAAAAGCACTTCACCTAATTGCTTGGGTGAAGCCAAATTAAATCGAACGCCTGCTTGTTCATATACTGATTCTTCAGCTGTTTTGGCTAGTTTTTCTAAATCAATGCTATAGCTTTTTAAAAAATCAGTGTCTATTTTTACCCCTTCGTATTCCATATTGGTCAACACTTTTATCAAGGGGGTGTCTACTACATTAAATACTTTTTCTACATCATTTTCTTTTAACAGGGGAACAAATTTTTCTTTCAGTTGTAAAGTGATATCGGCATCTTCAGCTGCATACTCTTTTATTTTTTCGATCTCCACATCACGCATATTGCCTTGCCCTTTTCCTTTTTTGCCAATGAGTTCTTCTATTGAAACGGGTCTGTATTGTAAGTAAGTTTCGCTCAATAAGTCCATATTACGTTTGCCTTCAGGTTCAAAACAATAATGGGCGAGCATAGTATCAAATAAATTTCCTTTTAAGGTAAATCCATAATTTTTCAAAACCAGCAAGTCAAATTTGATGTTTTGACCAATCCATAAAATCGACTTTTGTTCAAAAAGGACATTAAATTCATTTAACACCTCAATGGTTTCTGTTCGATTCTCGGTAAATGGAATATAATAAGCTTCATGGCTTTTAATAGCTATACTCATACCAACCAGTTCGCATATATTGGCATCTAATCCTGTAGTTTCTGTATCAAATCCTATTTCTGCTGTATTGAGTAATGTTTCAATGAGATTTTGTCTTTTCTCTTTTGAATCAATGAGGATATATTGATGGGTTACATCCTGTATTGTTTTTAATTGTACAATATCATTTTGAAACAAAGACTGTTGAGCTGCAATATTGCTTGAAGTTTGTGTTTGTTGTACTGATGGTACATGATTGCCAAACAAATCTGTTTGTTGATTATTTGTATTTTCTCTAACACCCACTTGAAAGCTGTCACCCAATATTCTTTTGCCGATGGTTCTAAATTCCAGGTCGTTAAATACTTCGGTGAGCAAGTCTCTATTCCATTCACTGAGTGAAAAATTTTCTTCATGAAATTCGCAGGGAACATTAAGGATAATGGTCGCCAGTTTTTTACTCATGATGGCGTCTGCTTTTCCATTTCTGATTTTTTCACCTATAGAACCTTTTATTTGGTCAGCATGATCTAGTATATTTTCCATAGATCCATATTCCTTTAACAATTTCACGGCTGTTTTTTCACCAACGCCTTTGATACCCGGTATATTATCAACGGCATCGCCCATCATACCCAGGATGTCAATTACTTTACTCACATGGTCGATATCCCATTTGGCACAGATTTCTTTAGGACCCAATATTTCAGCTTTGCTAAACGCAGTTGCAGGTTTGTAAATAAATACATTTTCATTTACCAGTTGCCCATAATCTTTGTCGGGGGTAACCATAAATACCTGATAACCCGCTTCGGCCGCTTTTACACTGAGTGTACCTATGATGTCATCTGCTTCATATCCATCCACTTCTATGATGGGGATATTGAAACCCTGAAGCATTTTTTTTATATCAGGCACGGCACCTAATATATCTTCGGGTGTTTCTTGTCGGTTGGCTTTATAATCTGCAAAATCTGCATGACGTTCAGTAAGGGCTTTGGTATCGAAACAAACGGCGAGATGCGAAGGTTTTTGATTATTGATCAAATCCATCAAAGCATTTAAAAAACCAAATTGGGCATTGGTGTTTTTGCCAGTTGAGGTGACACGTGGGCTACGAACCAAGGCATAATATGCACGAAATATCAATGCAAATGCATCTAATAAAAACAGTCTTTTATCCATGAGGTGAAAGTACGATGATTCAACATTAATTTTACTTTTTACCCAAAATATATTGACTAAAAGCCTGCATCCATTGATGGATAGAACCTTGTATGAAATGGGATATTGGGCTTAATATTGGATTTTATTTTTCTATTGGTTGGTGTCCCACCAACCAAATAAAATAGTAAGTTCGGTTGGTGGGACACCAACCGATAGGATGTCTATTTATGTTTCATGCATTTTTTAAGCATAAAACCTATTCAGTATGATGCTGGTATCTGGGATGAAACTGGTGAATGGTTTCTCTTAGAAATTCTCTATCGAGATGCGTATATATTTCTGTTGTAGTGATGCTTTCATGTCCTAACATTTCTTGCACAGCACGCAGATCAGCACCCCCTTCCACCAGATGGGTAGCAAATGAATGACGTAGGGTATGGGGATGTACATTTTTAGTAATACCTGCTTTGGCTGTCAGTTCTTTGATGATATAAAAAATCATCACCCTTGATAATTTTGTTCCCTTTTTGTTTAAAAATAAAAAGTCTTCCTGGTTTTTTTGCGGTGCTACATGAACACGGATTGATTCTTTATAAATATTGATGTACTTAATAGCTGAACTACCTATGGGAATCAGTCTTTCCTTGTTTCCTTTTCCGATCACCCGTATAAATCCTACATCTGTATAAATATTACTGATTTTTAAAGTGATCAGTTCACTGACCCTTAATCCGCAGCTATACATCGTTTCAATAATGGCTTTGTTTCTTGTTCCTTCAGGTGTGCTCACATCAATAGCACTGATGAGTGTATTGATTTCCTCTACGGATAAAGTATCCGGGAGTTTTCTACTTGATTTGGGTGCTTCCAGTAATTCAGTTGGATTGGTTTGTATGATATCTTCAAGCAATAAATAACTAAAAAATGATTTAATACCAGAGATAATCCTTGATTGAGAGGGCGCACTAAGTCCGAGTTCATGAATATAATGGACAAATTGTTGTAGAAATTTTAATTGAATATCGGTGATTTCAACTGTTTGTTGCTGAAGTTGAATAAACCGGAATAATAAAGCAACATCGTGTAAATATGCCTGCACTGAATTGTCACTTAACGATTTTTCAAGTCGTAAAAATGCTTTAAATCCCTGAATATAAAAGTCGGTTTTCAATAGTTTCAATTAACAACCAAAGTTGCATTATTTGCATTGAATTATAAAATATTTTAAAAAATTGACACGGAAACATTGTAAGTTTGTAACACAAATATTGACATGAAAATAAGTATCATCAATGGCCCTAATCTGAATTTAATAGGCACACGAGAGCCAGAAATTTATGGCAACGATTCATTAAATGAATATATTAAATTATTAATCAGAAAATATCCCAGCATTACGTTTACCGACTTTCAAAGCAATATAGAAGGAGAACTCATTAACGAAATTCAACTTCAGGGTGATGATGCCGATGCGATTATTATCAATGCGGGGGCTTATACCCATACCTCTATTGCCATAGCGGATGCATTGAGGGCGGTAAAATGTAAAAAAATTATTGAAGTGCATATTTCAAATGTTTATGCCCGAGAACATTATCGTCGTGAATCGCATATAGCACCTGCTTGTATGGGAAGTATATGTGGTTTTGGGCTCAAGAGTTATGAGCTGGCAGTATTGAGTTTGCTTCACTAGTATAAAATATTGTTGACGAGCTCCCCAAATTTTGTATGCAAAATGGTTTTATGGTTTTTGTGATTCAAAAGAAGAATGATTATCCGTAAAAGTACCTATGAATTTATTGAAGTATTCAAGTAAGCTATGCAATTAAGTCCACTTTTCTTCTATTGAGTATTTTCCGATAATGTTGATTGAACGCCCTCAGAAAAATGGCGTTAAGAAATGTGACAAAAAAGTCGTAAAAAGCAATTTCCTAGCAGGATGATGACTTGATTAAGTTGGCCAAAAGTCCTGAACACGCTTGGTTCTATTTTCAAGATGTGACTCAACTGCGAAGCATTCACTGATTCCATTAAAAAAGAAATAATAAGGTTGAAGTAATTGCTTTCGACTTTTTTGACACATTTTAGCTATTTTTCGTCAGGCTTGAAACCTAACGAAGTGGTTCGTGAGCACAAATAAAAAACAATAAAAAAGCCCTCGAACATTTTTTGCTCAACTTTTGCATCAAGGCAAAAGTGGAAAACAACATAGTAAATAAACATACCATGTTTGAATTTAGGCAACTTAGCGGATAATCATAAAAAGAAGAATTGCATAGACACTATTCAAACTGAAGCATCAATACATTTACTTAGTCAGTATCAATGGGGTAGTGGTGATGGTATTACTGGTATTTCCTGCTTTATCTTTCATATAAATATCCCAGGTAAGTGTATCCGTCAAAGCATGCAAGGTATCAGTACGTAACAATAAAAATGCCGCTTCATAATCAATTTGTATAATGCCATTTAAGCCACTTTCAGGATTAAATTTATCGGGGATTTCTGGGATATTATAGGGTATCCAGATGGTATCTCTGTTGTCTCTTAAAAAAAGGTTATTGGTGCCAAACCCAATATTACCATCGCCATCTTCAAATAAAATATTGATATAAATACTTTTATCTGTCCCTGCCTGAATGGTATTTTGGCTAAGATTTTTAAAAGTGAGTTTGGGGATATTGGCGTATTTGGTTTTTTTGTTGCACGATACCCCGATTAGACTTATTATTGCAATGATGAGTACGTTTCGCATAATACAAAGTTAAGATATTATTCATGATTAGAACGCAAAACATAGATCAAATATTTTATTTAACTCCCGATTTGTTTAAACAATTTGCCATTCATTTTTATGAGCATCAGTCAATCAATGGGGCGTTTTATCAGCAGTTTATTAGCATGTTAGGCAAAGCAAATCGCCCGATCAATGCTTTAGAAGATATTCCTTTCTTACCCGTTCGGTTTTTTAAAAATCATCAAATAATCACTTCTGAGGTTGAAAAAATAAATCCGCAAGTACCAGCAGTCCTGTTTGAAAGCAGTGGTACCACTGGTCAAATCAATAGTAAACATCTGGTACAAGATGTCAGGCTTTATGAAAAGTCGTTTACCCAATGTTTTAATCTTTTTTATGGGGATATACAACAATATTGTGTGCTTGCACTACTTCCTTCCTATCTTGAAAGAAGTCAATCATCCCTGGTCTACATGGTGAATCATTTGATGCAACAAAGTAAACATCCGCAAAATCATTTTTATTTGTATGAACATCAGGCCCTTGCTGAACAATTAAAAGTATTGCAAAGTCAAGGACAGCAAACCCTATTGATTGGTGTTACCTACGCATTGCTCGATTTTGCAGCGAGTTATCCCATGGCTTTACAGCATACCCAGATTATTGAAACAGGTGGCATGAAAGGAAGAAGGAATGCCATGATACGGGAAGATGTACATACCAACCTTAAGGAAGCCTTTTCACTGACTGCGATTCAGGCTGAATATGGCATGACAGAGTTGCTGTCACAAACCTATTCGATGGGAAATGGCATTTTTAAATGCCCACCCTGGATGACAGTGTTGGTGAGAGATTTTAATGATCCTTTGCAGGTTTCCACGGTGGGGAAAGGATGTTTAAATATCATTGATTTAGCCAATATTCATTCATGTTGCTTTATTGCCACCGACGATATTGGGGAGGTATATGCCGATGGTACCTTTAAAGTACTGGGTAGGCTTGACCACAGCGATTTGCGTGGATGTAGTTTAATGTATGAAGGCTAAGCGGATTATTTTTTTATTGCAAAAAATCAATTTTAAAAAGGGGACATCCTATCTAACAATGAATTAGAAGAGGGTATTGTCTGCGCCTCTCCATTTAGAAGATAAATTTAAGTGTTTATATGTTTTTTCAGTTGCTTCACGACCTCTTGGGGTACGAATAATATAACCCTCCTGTATTAAAAAAGGTTCATAAACTTCTTCGATGGTTCCACTTTCTTCGCCTACTGCGGTGGCAATATTGCTGATGCCAACGGGCCCCCCTTTAAATTTATCAACAAGGGTAAACAGTATTTTATTATCCATTTCATCCAGCCCATTGGCATCTACTTTGAGGGCTTTTAAGCCATGCTCTGCGATACCCATGTCTATAACGCCATTGCCCAGTATTTGCGCAAAATCACGCATCCGACGCAGAAGTCCATTGGCGATACGTGGGGTGCCCCTGCTTCTGCGTGCTACTTCATGACTCGCATCTGAAGTGATTTTGACTCCAAGCAAGGAGGCGCTACGCCAAACAATTTTTTCAAGTACCTCTAACTGGTAATATTCTAAACGCGATTTGATACCGAAACGTGAAAGTAAAGGGGCGGTGAGCAAACCTGATCGGGTAGTGGCACCTACTAAGGTAAAGGGATTGAGTGAAATTTGAATACTGCGTGCATTGGGCCCGCTGTCAATCATAATATCAATTTTATAATCTTCCATGGCAGCATACAGATATTCTTCTACTACATTGCTCAATCGATGAATTTCATCAATAAACAATACATCACGAGGTTCAAGGCTGGTGAGTAAACCCGCTAAATCTGCAGGTTTTTCAATCACTGGACCACTGGTTTCTTTGATTTGAACGCCTAACTCATTGGCGACGATCCTTGAAAGGGTGGTTTTGCCTAAGCCTGGCGGGCCATGAAAGAGTACATGATCTAATGCTTCACCACGTTGATTGGCTGCTTTTATAAAGATGCTTAAATTTTCAATCAGTTCTTTTTGCCCTGAAAAATCATCTATAGAAGCTGGCCTAATACTGTTTTCGTATTCTTTTTCGTTATTGTTTGCTTCCGCTTTTAAATTTGGGTTAGACATGATGGAAGTCCAAAATTAAACTATTTTTTATTGAATACCTACGAACCTATCTAATAAGTCTTTGAAATACCCTTGTGCTAACCCACTTAATATCGAATGAAAATTTATAAGCTGAGTATAATAAAGTTTGCGAATCACATTTTTATTCATTGAGCTTAAAACAGTTGATCTTTTGATGACCTTGTAAATGACGATTAGACCTCGCTAAAAAGGTGTAAAACAAGCGAAATATACTTTCAGCAAGCGCTAACAAATTATAAAAAATAGTTTCTTCAATGGATACAGAATGAAGAAATGTGTTATATTTGAAATGCAAAACCTACGGTATTTTTTTCTACAAGCCACCCAAGCTAGTTGTGCGAATCGAAAGTTGTATCAGGTATAAAACGTTACAAGTAAGCACTTAACAACAACGGGCATGATAATAAACATCATTTTCATTTTAAATACTTCGCCAACATGTCGCACATTTAATTTTTGCAAAACAAACAATAAGCAAAAAAATAAAAGAGCCCCATTCATAAACTTTATTCAACAAAAAACATTTCATTCAATAAAAAATACAATATGAAAATGCTACATAATCTCCGAAAAACAATTTTACTTCTTTCCTTTTTCACAGCGTACTTACTTCCAACAGAAGCCATCGTTCAAACAATCACTAGGTCAATAAAAGATTTTGGTGCAGTGGGCGACAGCGTAACTGACAACACCGATGCTTTTATTAAAGCAGGTATTTTTTTCTCCAACTTTTTGACCAACGATACCACTGGCATTTTAATAATACCGAGTTTTGACACCACCTATAATGTTGTCATACCGGCCATTTACAAAGTAGGCCGACAATTGGTATATCAGCAACATTTTAATGATACTGTTATTTATAATGGTGACACAGCCATAAGGATATTTAACCATGCGGACTCCAACCAAGCTGCGATAATTGGCGTTGGGGACATTTATAATAATTACGGTATGTTACAACTAAGTAATGTCCATGGTATGTTGATAAAGGGTTCAGACGCAACACATCCACCTACCATCAAATACAAGGATAGCTTGATGTATGGATCGTTTTTAAAACCAGATTCAACCTTTACCTCCGGTGCATTTACACAAACTAATCTAACAGCTTCTCCTCAGCCATTAATTTTTTATGGATACAACCAAACCCAACAAACTAAAGGATGGATAGGACATTTTATAGAAGTGAAAAATTGCTCGCGGGTTACTATTAAAGATTTGAGAATAGATGGGAATAATACTGCCTTTATATGGGGAGGCACCTACAGTGCAGATGGTGGCATACAATTGCCAAATGCAGGAATTTGTATAAAAGAAACAGATACCATAGAGGTGAAAAATGTGTATGCAAACAGATTTGGGTTTGACGGTATCCTGCTAGATGATAGTACAAGTTATGTACTATTAGACAGTTGTAAATTTAATGAAAACCTAAGAGGTGGAATTTCCTGCACTGGTGTAAAACACTTTACTGCCACATACTGTGAAGCTAACGAAAATGGAAGAACAATCCCTGACTCCTTATCTAGTCTTTCAAATCCTGGTAGTGGCATTGATATAGAACCAGATTTTCCAGACTCATGCAAATATGGATATTTTTATAAATGTACCTTTAATAATAACCGGGGTCCAGCCATAACCACCAACCAATTTATTGCACCTAATGTATACGACATGCATTTTGACTCTTGCACTATTTATGCTAAAAGAGAAATAGGTATCTTTTGCACCGGAAGAAAATACTTTTTTGAGGATTGTGCAATCAATGCCCCTGTGGCGTGGAGTAGCGTGGGAAATAATGAGGCTGAAGCCATGGTGTACAAAGGTTGTCATTTTTCCGACTCGCCTTATAACGGCACCGAATATTGGGAGTACAACAAGCCATTGATTTTAATACCGGGTTATGGCGATGTGGGTAAGCCTATGAAGTGGACTCATTTTGAAAATTGTACTTTTCAAGTAAATGATAGCCTCAGAGAATTTTTTTATTTGAATTGGCATACTGATAGTATGGCGAAAGATGAATGGACAGTGATAGAAAATTGCACATTTAGATATAATAATAAAGGTCAGGCAAGTCCCAATAGTAATTCTTACTTGAGGGGTGTCCGATTTAAAGGAAGAAATAAAATTGTAAATATTTTAAACGGTGTAAACTCTTATCATATGATAAGCACAAGAGATGCTATGCTTGAGGGTAGTGATACTGCTTGTGTGCCCAATGAGTTATTATTTGAAGGGCAGGTAGAACATAATATGGTGTCATCAAGCTTACCAATCAATGATACATTTACTATTGGCTATAAATTAAATGGAAATGAGGGCTATGGGCAATATAAAATACAAGAAAAAGCCTTATTAGTTACCGAGGGACAAACCGCGCTCTATATTGGTAGCAAGTCTACCCTAGAGGTTACCGATGGTGGAAGCCTATATGGCATACAAGGTTCAGGCAATTTTCTTATCAGCGGTGGTTTGATAGCACATAAAAACAGTTATATATGTTTGGAGAACGGCACTTTTAATAATTTAAACGCGAACCCCGATACTTTATTTTATGTTGATAAAGACGCGAATAAAAATCAAACTACTATTTCGCCATTGTGGGCTAATGGCATAGGATATGGCTCAGGCACGCAACAACCAACTTATAATGGTAACTGGCTTAATGGATATATAGCTGCGAATGCACCTTGCATACAAGGGGGGCATGCTTCTTTAACATTTGGGGCTTGTGGTGCGCCATTGTACACTAACGTAATCAGTAAAAATTCACTCCATCTACTTTATAATAAAAAAACAAGTTGTTTTGGCATAGGTGCTACTGATTCATTCAGTTTTAATGTTTTAGGTGGTACACCTACTTATACCATCACCTGTGCTACTATCAACAACGGCGCAAGCCTCAGCACCAATACTGTGTATAGTGTAAACGCTGGTATTTACACACTGCAAGTGAGTGATGTAAATTGTACTGAAACGTTTATAGTGAACTTAGACACTACGTTTGAATACAAAATGATAAATGGGTGTGTAGGTATTTCAGCTGGTAGATTTAAAACAAATGCCTGTGGTCCGGTAACAATTCTTTCTAGTCCACCACTTGCAAATATCGCACAATCAAATGATACAGTAACGGTGGGGTTACCGGGAAATTACACTTTCGTAGCGACGTCGCCCACAGGAAGCGATACCACTTCAATATATATAGGTGATTGTAATAATTGCAGCACAGCGCCAGATAGTGCAGAATGGTTTGCACCGAATACAAGTAGCAATAGCATAAGCCCCACAGGTGTACTAGATAGCAGACCTATAGTATTACAGGGAAATGTGTCTGTAAATAATGAATGGTATATATACAATAACCCGCATGTGTACCTGACGCAATATACCGAATTGAAGGTAACTACCAATAATGCACTCATAATAAATATGAGCCATTTGCAGGGCTGTACTGAGTACTGGAAGGGGATAGAGGCATCAGGGAACGGAGAACGGGTAGTAGTAAATAATAACAGCATTATACAGGATATGGAAAGAGGTATAGCGATAAAGAATAATGCTTTTATACAAGCACGACATAGCTCATTTTTGAACAATATCGTATCTATCAGCGTAACGGATAATATGTATCCAAGTTTTGAAAACATGATATGGGGCAACACCTTTAAAGGCGATACCAATATGTTTGCTAATGCATATGGTAACAAACCTAATGTAGGTATCTATATTTCAGGAGTAGGAAACTATAACATTGGTGTGTTGGATGACAGCACTACAGTAAACACTTTTGAGCATTTGACCACAGGTATTCGTATTTTCAATAATGTAAACAATGTGACTGACAGCAAAATAGGAATTTACAATTGTAAATTTGATGATATAGGCTACAGCGATTATGATTATAATAAATTAAAGGATTGCTATAGCACAGCAAGAGGTGCAGCAATATACTGCCAAATAGGCCCGAGCCCTGCTACAGAGCGAAGCATAGATGTGCGTAGCCACAGCTCATTTACAACAACGAATATGTTTAAAAATTGCGACAAGATGATTGTAAGTATAGGGGGGAGCGTTAATGCGCAAGCATTAAAATCAGACAGTTGTATGTTTGGTATCATGTGCTGTAATACAGAAGGTAGACATGTGTATGCGGAATATAATACGCTATCCAATATACGTACAGGGATACAGTCAAACGGAAACTGTGCAAGCAGCAGAATAATAGGCAATCAGATTACTGCTTTAGGATCTGCAATTGTAAATCCTTTATGGATAGGTAAGCAATGGCCTTGTGGTATCAGTATTAATAAGATACTCAATACCGGCAGTGATTCATTTATTGTTAAAAATAATCATGTAGAAATAAACAGCTATGGCGGAGTAGGTATCAGCATATATAATACTAACACGAATACGGAAGTAAGAGAAAATACTGTAGAGATTTATCCTTCAATTTATATGTTGTCACCTGACAGTTCGCAACATAACGGGCTGTACGGCATATCAGCAGTCAATGTAGAAAAAAGCAAGATATATAAAAATAATATTATTGGTAACGATGACATCAATGAATCGGCAAGGGAAAATGTTTACGGATTACTATTGAACCACAGCTACAATTATAAAGCGGAGTGCAATACGATGCAAAAGACAAGGTTTGGGCTGGGTGCTATAAGTAATTGCTTTACTGATTCGGTTGGGGTAAGAGGTAATACAGCCTTTGGCAGCCCATTAGGTTGGGTGTTCAGACATTTGGGTACGGAAGGCACTATGGGCGATGTGGGTACTGCAAGTAAGGACAATGCGAATCGCTTTTTAGGTGGCAACTTTGTTTATAAGGTGTTTAAATTTTGTGATTCGTTACAAGGTTATACAATATATACAATTCCGAATTTGCTTGATGTTACTGAATCCAGCAGTTATAGGTTATCAGACCAAAGTTATAATACTTGTCCTTATGATGTGGAAGTAAATACTGGAAGTTACACAACTTACGAATGCCCTGTACTACCAAATTATCTTACAGGGCCTGGGAGCTCCGGATATAGTCATATACAGGCTATCAATATTATCACCCATAACCTAACTTATACGGAGTTTCCTGAAATAAGCTGGTGGATGGACAAAAAAAGGCTGTATGAACAATTAGAGAATAACAGCACATTCCGAAACAGCAATGATACCTTGCTTGATTTTTATAATGAAATGCATGATGAAATAACAGCACAAATCAGTAGCACCGATACTCGGCTAACAGAACTGATAGGAGCGATGCAAAGTCAGAACTATGACGAATATAAACAACGATTAAAGGATGCAATTGAAACAAACAGTAATATTATAAGTGATGAAGACCAGGAAGAAAATGAAGGAACGGTGAATGACATTTATATTAAGGTACTGGAATATGGGATAGATTCTTTAACCACTGAAGACAGTACAAATCTCGCAACACTTGCTACCATGTGCCCTTACATAGGAGGTACTGCAGTGTATAAGGCAAGAGGTTTGTTTGCTATGTATCAACCTGCACTCATGTATGATGATATTGCTATCTGTAATGCAATAGGGGTTTACAAGCCAAACGGTAACAGCAATAATCCAAAAGGGATTTTTGATAATGAAAATAAATACCTGCAAACATTGAAACCGACAAATCACCTGTTAGAAAAATTCAGCGAGTATCCATTTATGCTCTATCCAAATCCTGCAAGTACTTCGGTAACTATTGCTTACGAACTAGGTAAAAACCAAAAAGGAATGGTAATCGTATATGATATACTTGGTAGGGAACAGATGAAAATTGACCTGCATAATAAGAACAACAAAGTAAGTATTAACGTATCTTCGCTTATGCATGGTATTTATGTGTACAAGTACATAGTGAATAATGTACAAAAGACAACAGGCAAACTTTTGATTGAATAAAGATGAAAAAAAGAGTAATTATTATAATGTATACGATGTTGCTAACAATAGTTAGCAACATCGTTATTGGTCAATCCAAAAGAGGTAATGAATGGATTACTGGTGCTGGGGGAACAAGAATTAAATTTGTGAATAATACAATAACCACAAGTAATGCTATTTTCTACAATTCATATTTTGATTCTTCAAATTCTTCAATTTGTGACACAAATGGGAATCTGATTTTAGCAAGCGATGGATTTAATATTTATGATAGTATGGGGAATTATATTGATGGAGGCGATACGCTTGTTCCTGTAAGTTACTATAATCATTATTCAGGGTCGAGTTTTTATTCGCAAAGCAGTATTATTCTGCCGATGGATAGTAATATGTACTATTTCATAACACCAGCCAACAGCGAGGGTAATTTATGCTTCAGTTGTCACAATGATGTGATGCTTTACAGTGTGATAGACATGAATGCAAATGGAGGGGCTGGCAAAGTAGTAAAACGCATGATACCCTTTGCAACGAACGGACAGTTTCGCAGAACGCAAATGATGGCTTGCAGACATGCTAATGGTAAGGACTGGTGGCTTTTAAAGCAAGCAGGTGATAGTAATACAGTCTATAAGTTCCTGTTTACACAGGATAGTGTGTATAATAAAGGGACTGAACAATTTATAGAGCCTCTGTGGGGTAATTGGGATATTAGAGGAATGAGTACTTTTAATATAGAAGGGAACAAGTATGCGACCACTTCTGATGCAAGCGGGATATGGATGGGTAAGATCTTTTTAGCTGACTTTGATAGGTGCTATGGCTTGCTTTCTAATCCTAAAGTAATCACCATGCCCATCGGCTCACAACATAATCCCAATGATACCACTATCACAGAACATATGTCTGTAGCTTTAGCTTTTTCACCTAATAGTGAAATATTGTATGTAATAAGTATGAGTAATATTTATCAATATGACTTACAAAATGAAACTTGGTTTCATGTTGTGGGTTTAGATACAACTTATCAAAAATTTCAGAATTATGATGCAAGTTATTTTGGTGCTGATGGAAAATTATATATAGGAAATTTTGGTGGTACGAGTAAGCAAATGAGCCGTATAGATAATCCAGATGTACAAGGTGTTGGTTGTAATTTTTGCGCACGGTGCTTAAGGCTTGATACATTAGGGGCTAATGCCTATGCAGGCACGCCGCCTTGTATGCCAAATTATAGTTTGGGCGCACAAATATGTTGGCCAGAATCAACCAAAGACATAGAGAATAATAAAAATAAGTTTGAAGTATATCCTAATCCAAGCAGTACTTCCCTATATATTAAAACAGAAAGTAAGGAGCAAAGGGAATTATACAATTCCATCGGTCAATTATTATTCACCACCAAAGAGAATGAAATAGATGTGCGTAAATATAGTAAAGGCGTATATTACCTCAAGGTAGCAAGCAAATTTAAAAAGATTATCATCGAATAAAACATGCAAAAACAATACATACAGATAAACTCATAAAAAAATAGCGATGAAAACTATCTTCTTATTATTTACAATTCTTCAAACATGGGTAGCTGATGAACAACTCCTTTTTCAAAATCAATAAAGTTCAATTATTGTTTATGGAAGATGACAGAATTGGGAAAAATAAAAATTCAGTTAGTATTGAGAGAGCCAGGAATAAATTCTCCTTTTTTCTTTTCATGTATATTTCATAGAAGTATTTGTGGATTAAAAGACAAGAAATATTTTATAGAAAATGATAAAGAAATGGAAGAAAAAAAATAAATAAATTTTAAAATCTATTACCTTTACAATGGTTAGCGGCCAAGCCAATAACCACCACAGCGATGACGACTTAGGTCGTCATCGTCATTAAATAGAGGTACAGTTGATCATGATTCCTAGCCAGTTTTAGCACTGGCATTTTTTTTTAAAAATAAGCTTTATATTTGCACTGCAGTGAGGGCTGAGACCCACACCACCAGAAAAAGAGGCCACTTTGAAAAATCTGTGGCCTTTTTTGCAAATCACCCGCTTTTTATTAATATTACAGCATCGTTTTAGCACTACTTAGTTTAACATATATAACCACTTTATTATGGATCAGCATATCCGGGCGATGCATTTTGTACTCTACTTTAATGCCATTGAGGTACTTGACGAATTAAAATCAATGCCTCAGGATGATGTAGTGACTGCTTTGAAAGAGATAGGCAAGAGATACGAAGAATTATTACCTTATTTACTGCTTACCGCTCATATCAATTCGATGAAGGAAGCTATAGAAGCCACAAAGGCATTGATAGAAAACAAGATTGCGCCAAAAGGTGATTACGAAGCGCAGCGTGATATAAGAATCGATTTTTTCAATGCTATCTGCGCTGTTCAAAGCGCTGTAATGTATATCCGTAAAGCGTACCCGAATTACGAAGCCCAATACCAGTTCTCGTTAGCGTTTTTGTTCTGTGAAGCATATTTGCTTCGCAGACTTATTCTGTTGCGTTCCGCAACCTTGACGTATTGATTATTATAAAAATATTAAATTTGCAATATGATTTACGAATTTGCCGATGGGTATCACATCAGAAATCAAAGTACAACACATTATTTAACCTTTCTCTCCAAAGTCTATTGCCTTCGTGAGGCTTATGCTCTTCTAAAACTTTGCCAACACACATAAGGCTTCTGTCTCTACTACTTAAAGTGCATCAAACCTAGCAAATGATTTTATGGTACTTTGCGATTAAGAAAACATGATTCAACATTCCCATTTTGTTCTTTAACATGCAAAGTGCCGAGGCATACACTCTGCGAACACAGAATCGAAGTATAAATTTCCATTTTAAGCTTTTTTTCTTAGCTTTGATAAAAATATTGTGATGTCAACACTTGAATTACAGGAGCAACTTATTAGTAAAATTCAGATTACAACTGATGAAGACATTCTAGAAGGTGTACTTCGTCTACTTGAATTTGAAACATCCAATGATGAAATATATCTATTTAATGAAACCCAAAAAGCAGCAATTGCTAAAGCAAAACAACAAGTCGCTAATGGACAATTTCATACCGATGACGAAGTTGATAAACTGACTGAAGAATGGTTAAAAGAGTAATTTGGTCGGAAGATGCATTTCAAGATAAAGTGCAAATATTTACCTATTGGAATAATCGAAATAAGTCAAATCTATATAGTAGGAAGTTAAACAGATTGTTTAAAGATACGATTAAATCGGTTTTAGAAACTCCAACTCTTGGAAGAAAAACAAACATAGAAAATGTTAAAAGAATTATAGCAAGAGATTACTTTCTAATTTATGAAGAAAGTGAAACAGATTTAACCATCCTAAGAATATGGGACTCAAGGCAAGATTCCAACAAATTAGAATATAAAGTAGATAATTAGCCAGCTGCCAACACACGGCTAGCGTCATAGCGGCTGAGTAGCTATTCTGTCTGTTTTTCTAAATTGAGCTTTGGAATAGATTTTAAACTGTCTAACTTTGAATTCCGCTATGAAGGTCTATCGTGGGTACCTTACCTGCAAGCATAAAAAGACCTTCACTAGTGCGTTCTTCGGGATGTTCGGCTATGCGGCACC
>OEIV010000298.1_pt1 | contig 29581 bp, 37 predicted proteins | sample 1539231 | NCBI WGS metagenome assembly OEIV01 (sample SAMN03794762, study PRJEB22550) | activated sludge metagenome | feature: wastewater treatment plant; material: activated sludge; isolation source: Wastewater treatment plant of a petroleum refinery complex | place: Argentina: Buenos Aires ... | reverse complement strand
ATAACCAAATCAAGAGGGTAGTATAGTTGTAGAAGCAGGAGATGGTGTTTTAGGTGGAGATATCTTTTTATCTTATATAGGTGAATCGGCTAGAGGAAAGGAAGTATACCTAGCAGATCGTGGAGTTACTGCGACATACTCAGTGGACACGGATACTCCTGGTGTTTATGAATTATGGGTTAAAATAAACGATGATGGACTTCATCTTGACGGTGCGCGAGATGCAAAGATTACAATAAACACAAGTCAGGTTAGTCAGTATAATCATATTAGCCAAGAGATTGATGGGTGGAAATGGGTGAAAATCTCTACGTTTACTTTAATGGATGGAGTTAACACTGCAGTTTTTGAGAAAATTGAGGATACAACTGCGGCTTTCGTAATGGATGAGTTTAAATTTGTACCGGTGAAGTAAAGTTATATTAATTAATAGAAGATAAATATGAATGAATTAATAATTAATATGCAGTCAACGGTAGATTCTGTTGATCCATTAGCAAGTACATTTGTAGCTGGATTTCTAGGCCTATGGATAATCGGATTGTTAATAAATTGTTTGGTTGGATTGTTTATGCTTTTTTCTGCGATTATTTTCATTATCGCTTTGATAGATATAATTCAGAGGGAAAATTGGAAGTCTGAGAATGATAAAATAATTTGGCTTCTGTTAGTAATCTTCGTACCGCTTGCACAGTTCTATTATTACTTTATAACTAGGAAAAAATTGGATGAGAAGAAGTCATAAGGTCTGTTTTGACATTATGCTAATGTAGCGTTAACATCAGTTATTATTTATTAATATTTAAGATGAGCAATAAAACTAAATTGCTATCAGGTTCCGTTTTGACTGCTATTATGGCATTCATTGCACCGGTAACTGCATTGGCAATAAAAGTGCAAGACGATTTTTATTATGAATTTGACTCGTCATCATCAAGTGGGGAAGAGATGGGTGCAGTAGGGACTGTAATATTTTTTGCTTTGATTTGTACTATTATTGTCATTTCCTTTGCAAGTGTTATTATTTGGGTTTTATCAATTATCGATATTTTGAAGAGAGAAAATTGGAAATCCGAGAATGACAAAATGATTTGGCTATTGCTTGTTATTTTTGTGAATATTGTAAGTCTATACTATTATTTCTTCTATAGAAAAACACTAGATAAGGCTGGTACACGAGGTAAAGTTGAAGCACCTGTGACACCAAAAGTTGAGTAAAACCACTTTTAAGTAAATAAAACCGCACGTCTAAAGTGCGGTTTTTGTTTGAATTTATATAGTTGAATTTGTGATAATTCAGCAATTATTCTTTCAACTATGCCTGCCGAAGAATATGACGGCTATTTTCGGAATTTCTCTCCGGAGAAAATTGTCTTGCCCGGTATTGATCTTGAAGAAATGTTATTAACTGGGCAGTATTATGGTGCGAAAGTGTTGGTCCCATATCTGGAAGACGCTTTAAATTTTTTATGTTTTACTCCTGGTCGAAACAAACTTAAAAGACAAGAAAAATCCCCCGATTGGTTTCAGCCATGGATATATATGCTAGGAAGAAGTGATAGTATTCATGATGATGTAGTGATTCGTGAAGATAAACGACCAATACTATGGAATAAAATAGCAGAGTATATCAAAGAGTCCGGAGAAGTATTCGGTCTCTTTAATGTTGCAGGTGGAGAAGGACACGAAGGACACAGATACGTAGCAAGGCAAATGATGAATAGGGGTTGTAACCTTGTTTGGGCATTTGAAAATGATGAATACAATAAGCGTTATAAAGCTAGAGGTGGAACTTTTCTGGACCTGCGAGTCAGGTTGTCTATGTGGCTTCACTATGGAATAAGACTTGTGACTGTTATGCCTACGAAACCTGACGAAATCAAAACGAATGATTGGTATGATAGCCTATTTTATGAATCAAGCGCGCACACATATTTCGTTACAAGTGATGATCCACATTCTGGTGAGAAAATGAGAAGGATTCTCCCAGGTTATGAATATATAAATAATCTTATCCCAGAATATTGGCCAGGTTCTACTACTGATCGGGTGATGAAAATTCAGCCGGATTTATATGAGGATGATTCTGATGATTTTTCAGTAGCTGTTGATAACTTTTTGCCGGAACTATTGACTAAACAAATTGATTGTACGTTGGTTTAAATATACAATAATGTATTAAACAAAGACACTCTGCATGAGAATTCATCCTAAATTAAAAAGCATAGTTATCCCAAAATCTCCTTTAAATGTTTTTTTTATTGCCTTCTTCCTAATCAGTATAGCTGACGGAACAATGGGGTATGTTTTCCCGATCGTAGTTGAAAAAAGTGTTGGTTCTAATACTGTGATGGGTTTAATTATGGCAATTTCATCGATTACGGGATTGATTTGTGATTTTATTTTCCCTTCTTTAATTTCACGTAAAAATTGGAAACAACTACTAACCGCATGTGTTCTCCTGGCAGTCCTGTTTCCTGTATTCTCTTACTATGGAGAAGTTTTCAATCTTGTGATTTTCTTCGTCTTGGCGAGTGTTGCATGGGGAGTTTATTATGAATATTTAGCATTTTCCCAACAGAATTATATTGTAGAAAACAATAAGGAACATAGCTTCAGTAAAGATTGGGGATTGTTGGCAGTACTGATAAGTATCATGGAAGTGATTGCCCCAATATTAGGTTCTACCTTATTAATCGTCGGTGGACTAGCCTATCCGGTTTTCGTACTGACTTTGTTGTCCATAGGACTCATGATTTTGATGCTTGTTGAAACGAAGACAAGCGGTACATCGGTGGAAGTAAAAAGTGTCGGTAGAGAGCTGTACCAACTTCTTCGTGAATTCAAGATGTGGGATATTCTTTATGGCAAAGTATGGCAAGTTCTACTAGTCTCTTTCGTTTTACAGAGTATTTTTGCAACTTATTGGACTTTTGGAGGATTATTTGGTCAACAGTTAGTCGGAGAGGAAGGTCCGGACTGGATAGTAATGATCCTATACGCGATTCCTTGTCTGATAGCCTCGTTATTGCTCTCCAAGTTCATCATAAAAAAGCGTAAAAAGTTACTCTCCCAAATATTTTTAATTTTAGGCGGTTTTCTTATGTTGATGTTGGTAATTTTTCAGGGGTCGGTATACCTAACCGGAATTTTAATTCTCCTCTCCAGTCTGATGTTTGCATTTGCTTACCCGCTTAATAATGCAGTTTTTAGCGATTTGGGTTTAAGGTTGGGAAGGGAGAAAAACCATCTTTTCGGAATGTTAAATGCAATTGGTTCGATGGCTTTCATAATTATTCCAATTTTCTTGGGTCTGTTAAGCGATAAATATGGTTATATTTTTGCATTTGCTTTTATAGGAGCGTTCGCAATGTTTGCAGGGGTAACATTAATTTTAAAAACACCTAAAAAAATTCATCTCCCACAAAAAGAGATTATTTCAATCACTGATTGAAATGAAAGATATTACTAAGAAAACATATGAGAGGATTGATGTTGTTGAGAAATATTATGAAAGGTATTCAAATGTCCCGGACTACTTCGAAATAAATATCTCTAAACTAGTAAAGAACTTTCCCGGCAAGAAATTACTTGATGTAGGATGCGGTCCTGGTCAATTCTCAAGAATTTTCGCTGAACAAGGTTTCTATGTCGTAGGGATAGATTACTCTGAGGCAATGTTAGAAAAGGCGAAATCACTAATGGATGGGAAGACGCGTGCTCAATTCAAGGTAATGGACATGAGAAAAGTAAAGAAATATTTTAAGGCACATACTTTTGATGTGATATGGGCAACAGCATCGCTATTGCACCTAAACAAGGAGGATCTTCCAACTATACTTAAAGATTTCAAACAAATCTTGAAACCTGGAGGACATATCTATCTCCTCATCAAGCTTGGGGAACAAGGAACAATTTTATTGAATGATGGTGATTTAGGAGAAGGAGTAGTGCGAAAGTTTACTTTTTTAAATGAAACGTGGTTTGAAAATCTATTAAATCGTTTAAACTTCTCAATCATAGAGAAAAAGCTGAAGAAAGGTTCTTTTATAGAAGGCAAGCCTTCCTCGTGGGGGCACTATTGGGTAAAATCTGACTAAAGGTGTATTATAAGTATCGATTTCCTTTGTAACTATGCCTGATTTAGATAACTCTCTGATAGATGCTGAGCTAACAAGAAGTCCATTCAATCTATGGGATAAGGTCCTCTATGTAGGTTTGGAATGGATTGTGTTGAATCCTAAAATCGGAGTTGAAGATAAAATTGAAACGGTCCTTATAGGTAGAGGAGAGTACTTTAGGGACAAACTTATTGTGCCTGTCAATTTACTATCATTTCCCAAGACGGAGGATTTGTGTTGACATAATATTTTTTTATCAATATAATATCCCCATATAGGGGATAATTATGAAACAAGATAAAAGATTCAAAACAATACCAAAAGACAAAGCACTCCACAGGATTAAAATCATCCAAGGCCATTTGTCCGCAATTGAAGAAATGATAAATAACGACAAATATTGTGTCGATATTGTGCATCAATCTAGAGCAGTACAGAAAGCGTTAAAGCAGCTGGATTTGCTACTAATCGAGAACCATCTCAAAACATGTGTTGTACACCAAATCCACAACCACGAAGAAACACGAACCACCGAAGAGTTATTAAGATTATTTGAATATAAATAAATATGAAAAAACAGAAAAACGCTAAAACAATATATGTGGAAGGAATGCACTGCGCTTCATGTGAGCTACTCATTGAAAAAACGATAGAAGAGTATCCAGGTGTAAAAAAAGTCGATGCTTCACTTGAGAAGGGGCAGGTGAAAATTTTATCCGATAAAAATGATTCGGTTGATATTGAAAAATTAAACAAAGAATTCAAAGAAGCTGGTTATACCTTCAGTAATAAACAATTTCCCAAAGAAAATAACAAATTATTCGAATTGACTGATGCCGGGATCGAGATAAACAGAGATAAATTTTACGAATATTTAAAAATATTTGGAATACTCATTTTTGTATTGGTTCTTGTATTGTTAATCAATAATTCCAATATCGGAAGGTATGCAGGAGTGGATGCGAATTCGTCATTACCTGCATTCTTGGTTCTTGGTATTGTGGCTGGCTTATCTAGTTGTGCTGCATTGGTTGGCGGATTGTTGTTGGTCATGACTAAGCAATGGAATGATCTATATATTACAGATAAAACAAATAAACTTAAGTTTCGACCTCATATTCTGTTTCATACAGGACGTTTAGTCGGCTATTTCGTTTTTGGAGGACTATTGGGATTACTTGGTCAGGTGGTCTCCATAGGTAGTGGCACATCATTTGCGATCGTCATTATTGTTGTTTCTGTAGTTATGTTGGTTCTGGCATTACAAATGATTGGAGTTAAACAAGTACAAAACCTACAGCTTAAAACTCCTAAAATAATTAGTAAATTTATTACCAATGAATCTAATTTTTCAGGTAAATATGCACCATTTATTCTCGGTGCGTTAACATTCTTGCTTCCCTGTGGTTTTACTCTGATAGCGCAGGCTGCTGCACTAGCTTCTTCGGGGTTTCTTAAGGGGGGTTTGATAATGTTATTTTTTGCAATTGGAACTTTCCCAATATTAGGAGGAATCAGTTTGACTGGAGTTAAATTTAATACAAAACCAAAACTTACCTCATTGTTTAATAAGACTGCTGGAATTTTAATTGTTGTTTTCGCGATTTATACAATGAATAGTCAATTAAATGTTCTAGGGTTAAAAAGTTTAAGTGATTTAGAGCTCAGAGGCAACAATACTGCATCAGAAAAAGTGGATCAAGAAGTTTCAGAGGATCCCGACATAGATGAAAATGTTCAGAAATTAGTTATAGTTGCTGATGATTTTTCCTATAAACCGCAAGGATCGATGACTATAGAAGCTGACAAGCCGACAGTTCTCGCTGTTAACAACAAAGGAGTTCAGGGTTGTGGAAGATTTATGGCAGCAAGAGGATTGATCGAAAAATATGTGGAGTTGGAAGATGGTTGGAATTATGTCGAATTGACCCCTAAAAAAGGTGTTTATAAATTGACATGTACCATGGGTATGGTGAAGCCAGTGACAATCACGGTTATTTAATTATTAACAACTTAGTAGAATGAAAAAGACATTTGATGTTATTGGCGTACATTGTGCTTCATGCAAATCGCTGATTGAAAGAAATGTTAATAAACTTGATGGAATTAACATGGTGAATGTTAACTTTGCGGCAGCCAAGATGATGGTAGATTACGACGAGAAGGTAGTTGATCTTGAAGAAATTGCAAAAGCAGTCGCAAGTGCTGGTACTTACAAATTAGTGAAAAATGAGGATGAGGTAGTTCTTGCAAGTCCAGGTGAAATTAATAAATCACCACATATGAAAGAAATTAGTAAACCGTCACATGGCGAATCCGGTCACAATCATGCAGAAATGCTCAGAGCTGATGAGTATAAGTTGCTGAAGAAAAAAACAATACTTGTGGGACTCGCGAATATTCCTTTCCTGTTCGTGATGATAAATATGATTCTCAATAATAGCGACGAAATGATGAGTTACTTAGGGATGATTAAGCTTGAAAACTTCGAAATGTCATTGAATTTAGATTGGGTTTTACAATTTTTACTTGCTTCTTTCATACTTTTCTGGGGAGGAAGTCAGTTCTTCAAGAGTGCGTGGACTGCTTTGAAAAACAAAACTGCAAATATGGATACGCTTATTGCTCTAGGAACTTTTGTAGCTTGGTTGTTTTCGGCTGTCGTTACTTTCCTTCCGCAAATATTCACAGATATTGAGGCTGAACCATTTTATGAAGCAGTCGGGTTTATCATATTTTTTGTCTTGCTAGGAAGATTACTTGAAGCCAAAGCAAAAGGTCGGGCAAATCAAGCCGTAAAAAAATTAATGGAAATTCAGGCAAAAGATGCGTCAGTCGTCCGTGACGGGGTAGAGGCGAAGGTCCCTATTAATGAAGTTGTGATTGAAGATATTGTTGTTGTGAGACCCGGCGAAAAAATTCCAGTTGATGGGGTCATCACCAAAGGAAGCAGCACGATCGACGAATCCATGGTAACTGGAGAATCCATGCCTGCAGAAAAGTCAGTTGGCCAAAATGTAATCGGTTCAACTATAAATAAATCGTCTACATTCCAGTTCAGTGCCGAAAAAGTTGGAAAAGACACATTACTTTCACAGATTATTAAATTAGTTGAGGATGCACAGATGAGTTCTGCACCTATTCAGAAATTGGCAGATAAGATTTCTGCAGTTTTTGTTCCGGTAATAGTAGTAATTTCAATTGTGGTATCTATGTTTTGGTTATTTATCGCTCCACAATTAGGAATCGTGGGAGATATTTCCAGTGTCCAATTAGCAATTTATATATTTGCTACTATCCTAATTATTGCTTGTCCTTGCGCGCTAGGACTTGCTACACCGATTGCTGTAATGGTTGCAACCGGAAAAGCCGCAACAAAGGGAATTTTAATTAAAGACGCAGAGGCGTTCGAGTTAGCATCCAAGGTCGACACAATAGTATTTGATAAAACTGGTACTCTTACAAAGGGTGAGGTTGAAGTTGTGGAAACAGTTTTGGTAGAGAATTTTAAAAGCAAAAACAATCTACTGGATAGTATGAGAATGGACGAATGGAACGAAGATACTTTGGTCACGTTATCGGCATCACTTGAAAATAATTCGGAGCATCCCTTGTCCGAAGCCATAGTAAAATTTGCCAATGATAAGAAATTAGATTTCGCTAAAATCGAAATCGACTCATTCGAGAATCATGAAGGAAAAGGAGTCTCGGGGATTATGAAAGGTAAAGAGATTGTTATTGGAAATGAAAAACTGATGGACAAATTCAAAATTAATATTAAACAGGGTTTTAATTCGGACTTACAAGATAGATTGGAAAAGTATAGAAATGAAGGAAAAACTATCGTTTCTGTTGCATATGGTAACGAAGTCATTGGGTATTTTGCCTTAGCAGATGCCCTAAAGCCGGAGGCGAAACAATTAATAAGCCAAATACTAAAAAGGGAGATACGTGTGGTTATGCTCTCTGGGGACAATGAACAAACTGCAAAAGCCATTGCTGACAGTTTAGGTATAGATGACGTGATTGCAAATGTATTGCCTCACGAGAAATCAGAAGTAATAGAACGATTAAAAAGTGAAGAAGACGGCAAGATAATCGCTATGGTCGGAGATGGAATCAACGATGCACCTGCTCTTACATTAGCAGATGTAGGAATTTCAATGGGCACTGGCACAGATATTGCCATAGAATCAGGTGACATTGTCATAGTTGGAGGTAAAATAGAGAAAGTACTTGAGGTTCTCGAGATATCATCAAAAACACTTAAAATTATCAAGGAAAATCTAATATGGGCGTTTGGATACAATATCATTGCCATTCCAATTGCGGGTGGATTGTTGTATCCCTTCATGGGGCTCTTGCTTTCTCCCGTGATTGCTAGCGTGGCGATGGCTTTTAGCTCTATCTCTGTGGTTCTAAATAGCTTAAGGCTAAGATCTGCTTAAAGATCTTTGACGAGAAATAATTTTTTTCCGCTTTGGTAATTCGTATATAAAATTTTGTGATGATTCTTAATTCTGTGTAAACTTTGTTAATTATCATATTTCTATGAAAAAGTATTTGAAGCAGAACCTCAGAACTATAGTATTGATTCTGGTGCCTTTGCTTTTAGTCTCGATGCTTTCTACATATTTTGTTGCTTCTGTTGAAAAAAACACTAATCTACTTTGGGGTGATCCTGGAAACGCACTTTGGTGGTGGTTAATTACCATTTCGACTATCGGATACGGTGATATGGTCCCAACTACATATGTTGGAAGATTTTTCGGTTCAATTGTAGTGCTTTCTGGAATAGTATTCTTCGGTACTATTGTCTCTGAATTAGGCTTTTTGTTAAAAGCCTTATCCCAAAGAGAAATTTTGGGTTTAAAAAAGATAGTTGACAAAGATCATGTAGTAATACTAGGAGACAACCCATTGTTAAGAAATCTGATTTCCAATATTAGGCTAATTAACGAAGATAAAAAAATAGTTGTGGTTACACATATGCTCGATTCACGACCGTTTGAAGATATTTTGTTTGTAAAGGGCGACCCAAGATACCGAGAAATACTTGAGATGGCAAACATAAAAGATGCCTCTTTAGCAATTATACTTGCTGATGATCATGTAAATAATCCGGATGCATACAGCATCATAATAGGTAATGAATTGGAAGAGTTAAATCCGAAGCTTATAAAGATTGCTGAAATTACAGACGGAAAATGGGAAACTATATTTAAGCATTCAGGAATTGATGTTTTCGTTTCAGAAAAAAAATTTCTAAAGAGTATACATAATAGTACTCATAATCAGGTATACGATATCTTAAGTACTGTGATGGAAAGGGCAAAAGACAAAGGGAAGACTTAGACGATTAATTTGACAGAGGAATAGTTATCACAAATATTGTTCCTATAGGTTTATTTCTCTGGACTTCAACTTTTCCATCGTGAATTCCAATTATCTCTTTTGATATTGCCAACCCTAATCCGCTTCCGCCTGTCTTCCTGGACCTGGAGTCGTCGATTCTAAAAAATCTTTCGAAAATTTGTTCATGATATTTGTCTTCTATACCTATACCTTCGTCAACAACTTTGATTATAAGGTCTGTTTCGGTTTTCTCAACCAGAACCTCCACTAGAGAATCCTCTGGTGAATACTTGATAGCGTTTTCAATAATGTTGCTGATTGCTCTATCGAGTAGTGTAGGATTTGCCTTAACTGATATTTTATCTTTAAGATTTATTAAATTAATTCGGATATTTTTTTTGTCAGCAGTCGTCTTAAGTGGAGAAATCACATTTTTTAGAAAAATTGAAATATCAATTCTTTTAAAGCTCTTTTTGTATTTTTCGAGAGAACTTAGCAGGAGAAGATCTTCGACTAAGACATTCATGTTTTGTATAGTCCCAAGTGATGTCTCAAGATAATCCCGAGTATCGGTAGAAATTTTCTTGTTCATCAACGCAGTTTCAATATTGGTCATCAAGACGGCCATAGGAGTTTTCAATTCATGAGATGCATTTGCAACGAATTCCCCTTGCACATCAAATGATTTTTGTAGGCGATCCGTCATGTTATTGAAGTTGCCTATTAGTTCATCAATCTCATCATTTGTACCACTTTGCGGAATTTTTCTGTGGAGATTTTTCGCTTCGATTTCGGATATCTCTTTATTTATTCTCTTTATGGGGCGTAGCATTTGTTTTGCAAGGATGTATCCACCCGTAATCGCAATTAGTAAATTTCCGGTAATAACAAAAAGTGAGATTTTCTGTATTTGTTTTGCATCGTTTTCGCGTATTTCTTTCAACAAATCACGTATTCGATAATTCCCTCTATTATCATGCTCCAATGTGAGAAATCTTTGACGGATAGGGCCCGGAAGGACATCTTCCAAAGTCTGGTTGACGAATCGAACGTAAATGAAATTGACCACAAAGAGTACGATCATCCCACTTATAAAGGTTACGAGCCCATACCAGAATGTAAGTTTGAAATTTATACTTTTGTGAAATTTCATTTGTTACTACTTAACATATATCCTTTACCATGAATAGTTTTGATAATATTCTTCTCCGAATCGAACTTTTTCCGTAATGTTTTGATATGAGTCTTAATAGTATCACTAAAAGGGTTGGCTTCTTCATCCCAAACATGTTCCAATAGTTCCTCTGCAGATATTGTACGATTGATATTTCGAATCATATATTCCAACATAGAACATTCTTTTTTCGTAAGTTCGAATTCTTCTCCAGACAGAGTATTTCTAAGTATATTTTTATCTGGTAATAATTCGAAATCAAGAAATTCTAGTTTTTGGGATTTATTTTCGCTTGATCTTCTCACTACTGCTTTGATTCTGGCAGTAAGCTCTTCTAAGTTAAATGGTTTTGATATATAGTCATCAGCGCCCGCTTCGAATCCAATTAATTTATCGTCAAGTTGATGTTTTGCTGTAACCATCAAAATTGGAGTATTGATATTTTGTGCACGAAGTTTATTTGAGATTGAGATGCCATCTATCCCAGGGAGATTAAGATCGAGAAGTATACAGTCGTAATGATTAATTTCTGCTTTTAATAATCCGGATTTCCCTTCATTCGAATAATCAACGGCAAAACCATAATTAGACAAAGCCTTGATAAGAGGCTTTGCTAAATCTTCTTCATCTTCTATTAGTAATAATCTCATACTTTTACTGCTCTCTCCCACACCCTAATCGGGTGAGGGAGAGAGGGGGGTCTAATAATTTAATTTATTGTGCGTGTCTACCCATACCCATTCCGTTTCCTCTTCCACCTTGACCCATTCCTTCACCTCGGGGTCCTTTCATTGGTAATTCGATACCTTGTTCATCAAGCCATTTCTGGAATTCTTCTCTTTCTGTTTGCATTAATTCGTGCATTTCGGTTCTTGTTTTACCTTCTGCAAGTAATGCTTCTCTTTTCGCCATCATTTCCTCGTGGTGCTTCTCTATTACGGCTTTTTGCTCTTCTGTGATACTACCATCTTCTACAAGTCCATTCAATCTTTCGGTGTGTCTAGTATTTCGTTCTTCAACGAACACTTTTTGAACCTCTGCCTTGTCTAAATTAAATTTCTCAGATAGTGTTTCCACCATTGGTGGGTAAGTCTCAGAATCCTGAGCAAAAGTTGGCACTGCTACAATTCCTAGTGCTGAAGCAGAGACAACAACACCGGTACCTAATATTAATAATTTATTTTTTGTCATATTTTTGAAAATAATAATTTATATCTTCACTTAAAAACGTATGCTTAATATTAGATCATAAATTGATAATAACAAATTAAATACAACCATATTCTAGACTTTCTTAGGTGAACTTATGGTGAAGGTTCCACTTATCAGTGTTAACTGCTAAAATCAGACATAAATTTATCATTCATCAAATGAAAGAATATCCATATAAAGAGAGATTTTTGGCTGGGCTAATTGATAGTTTGCTTTTATCAATGTTAACTTCAATTTATATAATACCCGCTACAATTTTTGCAATAATTCCGCTAATTCTACAATTAATAAATCAGACGCAAGTTGATCCAAGTCTTATACATGCCGAAAGAATGATCGGATCCCTATTGTGGTTGATTATTTGCTTACTAATTACTTTCGCAATAAACATAGCAATAGGCTTGTATTGGTATGTTTATCGTCCTGCAAAAAATGAAGGTCAAACTTTTGGGAAGAGCTTTATGAAAGTTAAGGTTGTGAAGGTTGATGCTTCCGAGCTCACGATGGCAAATCTTCTTGTAAGATATGTCGCTCAGTTCTTCCTAGCACAAGCGATAAGTATTTTTATGTATATCACCATTTTTATAGACGACGAGAAAAGGGCAGTGTATGATTTCGTCTCCAATACTAAAGTGGTGAGAGCATAATCAGTTTGTCGCTGGTCTCAGATTGCTTAGCTTGTTCAAATTAACATCCTTAATCAATGCAATCAGAGTGAATAGAATAGGTGCAAAAATTATATTTGAATAAAGTTGATTCTTTAAGAAAGGTAATGCGTTAATGTAGCTATTGATTAATCCTGAAAAGGTGTCAGGATACATTGAAGTTGTGACCACAACTCCAAAATTCGTCCATAAAAAGAAGATTAAAATTGACAATAATGATCCTCCAAGGCCGACTAACGCAGTATTTGCGCTATCAGGTTTTTTGTTGAACTTTGAAAGGGCTATACCGATGATTGGTGTTAACAGAAATGCACTCCATGTGAAAAGAAAGATAGATGTGTTCCCAATTACTGCGTCTGAAAGCGCCATTATTACCAGGGGAACAAGTAACGCTAATCGCTTATTATTCATGAAATATCCTGCTCCGAGTGAAGCTATGGTTACAAACTCAACATTCGGTCCAATTGTAAAAATAGTCCTCGTGAGAAAACCTAATGCAATAAAGCTAAAGAGCAATATTTTGTCGTTGTTTGTGATTTTCATATTGATATATTTAATGTTTAGTTAATGGTATCCAATTCAAATAAAATCTTGTCGTTTGGCTTGGGTAGATAATCTGAAATTCCAACTTGGCTTAGTTCGCCATTAACTTTGAATGACCAGAATTTATTATCCGCGGATGGGTTGTAACCGTTTATTGATGTGATGAAAAAAGCAGTTTCCCCACCTATCTCAAATGAGTCGAAAAGCATTGTTAATGATTCGTCATCGTAGGTAAGGTTGTTTAGAATTTCGTAGAGATTTTCACCTTCTGAATACTCTGTCTCGGTAACAATACTTTCTCCATTTTCATTAATAATTTCTATTGAGACTTTTTCTGATACTTGCTCAACTTCTTCCGATTGGGTCGTTTTTTGTTCAGAAGTTACAACTTCTTTGGCTTTATCAAAATAGGTACAACCTGTTAATACAAAAACTGAGAGCAATAAAATAACTACTGTTGTGAGTTGTTTAAAAGAGTTCCTACGCATTGAAAAGGCATTAAAAAATAAAAATTCTCCGAGTAGGAGAGTTTTGGGAAATTCCTGCTCGGGATTGTGTTTTCTCATCAGGCTCGGACTTTTCAGTAAAGGACTGAATTACCGTAGCGGCACTGTGCAGGATTTTCACCTGACTTCACCGATAAGAATTTTTAGTCTAACAAACATAGGGTAAATTAGTCAATTAAAATCGAGAAATTCAAAATGACCGTAAGTTACTTAGATATAGAAATTGATATAAATTCTTTAAACCTTAACCGTTATTGCTATTTTTATTCCCTGAAAGCCCTTTGACGCCTCCTGCAATTATTGGCATTGATATTCCCGTCCCGATGAGATTGCTTGTGTCATCTGTGAGTACTGTTAAAACAATATTTGCAACTGTAATTAGAGTAGCTGCTCCAACGGTAACTAATACCATTCGTCTTTTCTCTAAAAATATCCCTAAAGTATCTATTGCACCAGGAATAATACCCAAGGCAGTCGAAATCAGTTCAGGATTTTCCATAATCAGTTATTTGAACTAACCTCCCAGGCGATGATTCCACCTTTTAAATCATAAACTTCATTAAAACCTAGTGATTTCATAATGTCTAAGGCTGTCTTAGTTCGGCTGCCGGTTCGACAGTAAATAAAATAGGGGTGGTTTTTATCTAAGTTCTCAAGCTGTTTCTCGAAATCGACGGAGTAAAAATCGAAGTTGATAGAACCATGCAGATGTTGCTCCGCATATTCTGCAGGTGTTCTGATATCAATCAGAGTTCCTTTTCGGACTTCCTGCATAGAGATGAAAGTGTTTGGATCAAGCGATGAAAAGTTAAGTGATGTAGTTATCATAATGAATGTTTTATAAATTAAAGTGAAGGTTATTGGCTATCCAGTGGTGGAGTATCCAACTTAGGGGCTCTGTTTTTCTTAAATCTTATAAACCAACCGTATATATGAATTAAAAAGACAACAGTAGTTGAAATCCAAAATGTAGCCTGCATTGGTAAAGGTTGAAGTATGAAATACCCACTCCAAGCATGAATAATAATCGAAAGGTAAGCAATGTAGACCAAATAATGAAGTTGTTTCCATGCATTTACTCTCAGAAATAACTTTTTCGAAAGACTCCAGGGTGCAATCAATATCCAAAAAATAACAAAACCTGCGAAAATTACATAATGAAAAGTATCTAAATCTAATATTCCAAGTGCACTCATTCCTAGAGTATAGGCAATATAAAACAGCAATAATCCTGTATGCATGAGGTTATAGTATTTTGTAGGGAGTTTAGTTTGGAAGTAGTTTGTAGAAGTAAATGCCAGTGCAGACAGGATGATCAAGGCTGTGCTTCCAAAATAATTTGCAGAGACGGAATAGGTTAGTTTAGGGTTAAATTCATAATATTTGGCAATAACAAAATTAGCATGGATTAAAGCTAGCAAGAACGAAGCTACGCCTACATGTCTACGATGTCTAAATAGTGGTGAGAAACGTTTATTAATCCTAGTTAGAGGTCCAATCAACAGTGTAATCTGTAGTAATGTAAACGCTGTGAATGCAGTAGATTGGACAATATGTCTAGTGTCGTCAAGGTTAGGATACAGTAATTGATGTAGAAGAACATTGCATACAACAAAAATCAGTAAAATCAAATCTATCCAATTCTTTGAAGCCATGCTCAGTACTATTAGAAAAGCCAGAACTACCCAGAAAATCATTAGGGTTGGAAATAGAGTCGGAGATAAAACTGCAAACAATAAACAGATTACGATTGTTGCATATACTTGAAATTTCTTAATCATATTTACCTTGTAAGTGTTGTCATATATTTCTCACTATTTTAAGATGCCTAATTGTCAGTCATTAGACAAAATAAGTCTAACCATAATAATACATTCTCACTTTTTAGGGTAGTAAAAACAAGTTCGAGAGGTAAATTTTATTTATAACGAACCGTCTCTTACTTTAAGAATATTAACATGTAGTCCAGGGTTTCATTTATTTCCCTATTGCACCTATGAAAAATAGCCGATATTTTATGGTTAATCTTGATAAAGATCGGGCTTAAGCCATTCGAACTGGTTTTTGTTGTATGAATATTTTTCAAAATTGTATTTTGTCATTTCCGGATCTGGCTTTGAATGTAGGTATTGGTCTACAAAATTATTCTTCGAATTAATATCTACGTCATCTGCTAATTCAAAAAAATTTTCATTAAGTAAAGTGATTCGAGATTCAATGTCAGGATTAGTTTTATCAGAAAATTTACTAATTAGAGATAATTTTAGATAAGGTTTCTGTTTAAATGATTGAATTTCGATATAATTGACTGTACTCTCGAATCGGCTACTACTTGTTGCAATTAAACCAAAAATATTTTCTTCAGATGTTGTCCAAACGCGAATTACATCATTGCGATTTATTTCTGAACCTCGAATTTTTACTCCAAATGACAGGTCATTTTTGACTTTGGCCATTAATTCTGAAATTTCGGATCTTGAGATTAATTGGTTGTTGGTATTTTGAATCGCCATTATGGTGGGGAGGGCAAGAGTATAGTGAAATCTTCTTTATTTAATCTATACTTCATATAGGTTTCGCCGTTAAGTATATTTGTGCTCAAGTTTTCCGAAAGATATTGACGGGTAGCTGGCAACTCACCCTTCGAAAAATCCAAGATGATTATTGAATTTTGATCCTTAAATTCTTTTGAAAGAGTAACTAGATATTTACTGTTTGTGATTCTTAGTGGTGGTTCGTTTGAAGAAAAATCAACAAACTTAGGGTCCTCAAGGTATAGTTTCCCCTTCAAATTTCCCGTTCCATATGCATATACTTCCGCATTCTCCTCATAAACAATCGGATGATCAATTAGGCTTCTTATTAGTAGTTGTACCCTACAGAATTCATTACCCGGACAATCCTTCCAGTGAGTTGGAACCATATAGTATGGTCCACCGGGTCTGTTATGGGGTTGTTTGTTTAGGTATTTCTCGCTTCCTCCAATTTCGGGATCAAGTACAATATTGATTACCTTCTCTAAATTCACCTTCTCGATGAGTTTAGTTCCCGCAAGAATTTCTTTTACAGTTAACTCGCTTACAAGTGTTTTCTCTCGATAAATCTTGTAGAGGTCGGTAAGTTTATTTGGATCCAGTAATGTTTCAGAAGTAAGGGCTCTATTTAGAACGGCTTCGATTACTATTTGCTGTCTTCTTGCTCTACCAAAATCAGAGGTTAATTGTCTAACTCGCACATATTTAAGGGCATCTTCACTACTCAAGAAAATCCTTCCTTTTTTGAAATACACATTTTCCCAACCATAGTCATTAAATGGATACACATCCCATACATCTGAAGGATTATCTACATAGATACCAACTTCCCCGGTTTCTGGATTTTTCTCTCCCACAGTCTCAATGGCTTCGACGAAACTATCTAAAGTGACGAAAATATGATATTGAATCGGAATTCCTGTAACAGAAGTGACGGTTTCTTTGAGTTCTTCAATTCCACGTCCAGGACAATTGGCGTTTTCGGTCTTGTCGTATATCCAGTGGATACTACCACTAAATTTGAGACACTCCTCTCTAAAGTCAACCCCTAGGTCTCTCGGAATACTTATCATAGTTAACTTTTCAGTTTCGTGGTCGTATACAACCTGAATTATTGTGTCGATATTACGTGTACCTGCCTGACCTTTCGGGTTCGTACTTTTGAATTCGCCATCTACAAAGCTGATATCTCTTGTATCAACACCGGCAATTAACACAGAAGTAACTTTGTTGTCGTTTTTTAATTCAAGGTCTACAAATTTATCAACAAAATCTGTACCGGAGGAAATCACACGTATGATGCTATTTCTTGAGAATAAATCAGCACCTGAAAAGAAAAAATAATCCACTAAAAAGAAAGCGATAAACATTAGGAAAAAGAGAAATGGGTATAAAACGAATTTTGCCCTCTTTCTCAAACGTGTTTCTTTTGCGAGTTTTGGAGTCTTGTTTATTTCGACTTTGTACACAGGAATATTATTGATGTAAAAGCATGGATAATTACTCTATCATAGCGACAGTTTCAATCCAACTCTTTGGTTTTTCGAAGATAATTAACCAATATTGCTACAGCCGCACTTATAAGAACAATGTTTTTCACAATATATTGACCCTCTAAAGAGAATCCGTATGGGAATTTAGTGAAGACTATATCACTTAATGTGATAAACGGTGTAAATGTTCCTCCCATATGAAGAAGAAATATCCAAAAAGTGATTTTAGTTAACTTGGGAAACAGGAACATTATTCCTAAAATTGTTTCCATAATGCCCAAGAATATGAAAAATGGCTCTCGTGGGAGAAAATATATCGAATTCGCAACTAAATCAGCAGCAGGACTCGAGTCAAAGGGTTTTAATATACCAAACCAAATATATATAATTGCGATAGAAATTCTTAGGAACCAATCAGAATAGTTATTAAAAATTGTATAAATCTTTTGTTCAATTGAGTGTATGTTCATTTTTCTGAGTAATAAGTTAGAACAAATTATAGTAATTATCGAGGTTAATGTTAAGCGCGCACGTTCTAAAGTTCGAATAAGCTGTTACGATTCATTTGACGAATTCATAGCAAAAGTCACTTTCATTTACTCTTATATTGCCTTATGTTAGGATTAATTAATGTATTAATTATTACCCCAAATCAATGTTAAGAAGATTTTCAATAGTTCTCGTAGGAGGATTACTCTTGTTGTTCTTGTTTCCCATAAGTAAAGTAGATGCTCTGGTTATTGAAAATGATAGTCAAAAGAACCAAATCACAATTGCTAACGATGTCGATGATGATTTACTAGTAAAAGGCGAAGGAGTAATTAATGTTGATGCTGATGTGAACGGAGATCTCATAATCTTAGGCGAAACCGTAAATGTTACTGGGGACGTAGAAGGAAATGTCTATGTGTTTGGTAATACTGTAACCTTGGAGAATATTGTTGGTAAAAGCGTATATGTAGTTAGTGGGACAACTTACCTCAATGGCGAAGTATACAGAGATGTATATTTAATGGGAGGTAGTATCCATCTAAGTGGACCTGTGAAAGAGGATGTAATAATTGCGGGAGGTGATGTATATGTACAGGGTAGTGTAGGTGATGATATCAGAGCGTTCGCAGGAACAGTTCGGGTAAACAGTACAGTTGGCGGCGATATTGTATCTGCTAGTGGAAACACAATTATTGATGGTATCGTTGAGGGGAGTGTAATTTCGGGTGGAGCTACGGATTTAAAGAGTTCTATGGTTGGGGGCGATTTTATTGTTTATACTGACAAGAATGATGTTGTTAAATACTCTGATAGTACAATACAAGGGGATCGATCAATAAAAGGTTATGAGCAGTTTGGTGAATTTTTTACAAAGAATAATACATCTATCGCAAGTACCCTGATTCAAAATATATGGGCTAAGACTTTTTGGTCCATGTTTCAGTGCATCGGAATTGTGATTCTAGGTTATCTTTTATTTAAATTTGCTCCAGTTAGACTTGAGAGTACAATTGTAAAAATGAATGATACACAAGAATTGTTGAAAAGTTTTATAACCGGGTTTATCGCATTTCCAGTCGGTGTCTTTATTGCTCTATTCCTGGCATTTTCTGTGTTTGGTTGGCCTCTTCTTATGGTAATAGTCTTGTTGGCATTGCTTGCAACTTCGGTAGTTACTCCTATTGCTGGTATTGTTTTGGGTAGAAAGATCTTGTCATTATTTGGTAGTAAGAGAAAATATGTAGTTCCTTTAACGCTTGGGGTTATGATAATTCAAATCTTAAAGACAATCCCCATTTTTGGATGGTTCTTCTATCAGATTTTTGTATTTATTGTGATTGGTGCAATGCTGAGAATGCAATGGGGTAAGTATCAAGTGGCGCAGAATTTACACATCAGAATACATAAGTAATTTCCTTCAATTTGGATTTCATGAGAGCAGGTGATAACCTGCTCTTTGTATGTATACAAACAAGGGATATGATATAATGGGTATATATAATATATTGAAAAGGTAAATGCTAATAGAAAACGGAATCCAAATAGATACTGATGTCAGTGAAATAGGAAGGGCCATCCATGGTTCGATAAATATGTTGTGTAATTTATTAAGACGGACTGGTGAGACAGCACAGAAAGTAATGTCTGACTTGAGAAGAATAAGTATTAATCAAGTGTTAGTGACACTTGTCGGAGCTACTATATTACTCTCTGCATGTTCGGGTACGATAGAAGGTATACCCGTGGATGGTGTATCAGGAGAACATACAACTAACTTACCGGTCTTAGTTATTGAAGCGTCATCGCCATCACCAATGAGCGAAATTAGTCAGACGCAAGCCACCCAATATGGAGACTTTAATCGATTAATAGGGACATTTCCACTTGAGAATGGAGTACTTACCGAACCTGTAGGAATAATGAAGTATCAAGAACAGGTCCTTCAAATTCTAGGAAGTGAAGGATATGCTTCATATATGGAAGTAATGTTCGAAGAACTTGCTCCGTCAATTCGTAACTCATTAGTGAAGATTTCTACGTGGGACATAACAATGAATCCGGGATTGACTTGCTCAGGTGTAATTGTGAACCATAATCCTCAAGATAAATTCACAGATATTTTAACAGCAAGACATTGTTTTGTAGATGGCTCACTAGAGATTCCTTGGGACCCTGGTGTGGATACTAATATAAATAGAATTACTGCTTTGAAAGTTGCTTTGTTTACGGTAGGACAACCACACTTGCCCGAAGGTTTCAGTGCCACAAATTTTATGAGTGTTGCGGATAAAGTTTTCTTCAATGGTGAGGCAGATATGGCTATTATTAGAATCTATGACCATGAAGCGACACAACCAAGTGTTCAACCTCCAATTCCGACTATTGTGGGAAATACAAATATACCTATAGTTGCAACTGCAAATTTTGCATTTGCTTCGAATGCTCCTCTTGTCACAACCCCATATATACTGCCCGTATCTAATATAACAGGTCTTCCAGCCAGTGCTTCTTTCTTATTCCCGGCTGGTTCGACTTTCCCCGGATCAAGTGGTGGAGGGGTCTTCAATTTGAAGGGTGGTGATTTAATAGGGCTAACAACAGCAGACCTTGATACACCTGGAGCCTATCCATATGGGTTAATGATTCCTGTTAGCCTTTCGGAAGTTCAACACTTACAAAGTCTTGCGGTTCAATATGGCGCACCACCTTTGCCTTAATTCATTGTTAGTTTTAATAATTCATAACAAACCATCACGTCATTAAGTGCTCGATGAGACTGTAAATCAATTCCAAGGTATTCTTTTATTGTTGTTAATCGGAAATTTGTAATTGGAAGATTTGACCTTCTCGCTACTTGAACTGTACATAATTTTGGATTATCGAGTTCTGGGATTTCATAGCGACCAAATTCAGCATTCATGAAACGATAATCGAAATTCACATTATGTGCCACGAATGTACTGCTTCCTATGAATTCTTTGATCTCAGGAAAAACTTCTTCGGGATTGCGACCTTCATTATTCAAGTCATCCTTTGTAATTCCAGTGATTTGAGTGATTAGATAGGGCACATCACCTGTGATTTTAATTAAAGAAGAGTACTCAGAGATAATTTTGCCACCCTTAACTTTAACAGCAGCGACTTCTATTACTCTATGATATTTACAATTCAGGCCAGTTGTTTCCGTATCGATTATCACTAAATCATCCATTAGACTTCCTTTCAATCATGACACAGGCATCATGGATACACTCGATATTGTTTTCTCTACAGAATTCTATTGCTTCTGGGCTCTCACTTCCGGGTTGTAACCAAACATGTTTAATACCAAGATCTTTCACTTCGTTTAAAAGTGTAAAGGTAACCTGTGGCGGAACAACAAAAATTGCTACATCTACAGTGTCATTTATATCGGAAATTTTAGGGTATACTTTGTTACCCAGGACTTCTGTAGCACTTGGGTTTACGGCATAAACATTCCAACCTGCATTAAGAAGATCCTTGAAGACTCGATGCCCATACTTTTCGGGATTTTTTGAGACACCGATTACAGCATATTTTTTGTTTTGGTTTACCAATGAATGCATTACTTGAGTAATTAATATCAATATTATACAGTATCAGTGTATTAAAAATTTTATGTGACAAATAATCTAGACAATCCAATAGCTTCAGTTGCTAATCCGTTACTAGAAAACCCTATGCAAATGAATATGGCCGAACCTAATGGCCTCAGCGAAGTTAAAAAGCAAGGTCAAACTATTAAAATTGTTGTATTGTCAGTAATCGTTATTATTCTAGGAGTATTAATAGCATACATCTTAATAAGCTATGTACGAAGAGAAGAAACGCAAGTTACAATTACACCAACATTATCACCCACTATTGTAGCTACTATTGCACGGCGTGAACCTACGGTGATGCCTACCAATTCTGTTAATGGATTTGTTGAATTTTCTTTCCCTGTAGTGATTCCTGTTATACATAATCCGTATATCGTGAGTGGAAAAGCACTCGCAGATGCAGATCTGATTCCGGTGGAAACTGAAGAACAATCTAGTTTTGTCATACGTGGAGATGGATATCAATTGAATGTTGGATCGTTCGATGAATCTGAAGCAATAAGTTATGAAGAATACTTTTTTCTCATGAAAGTTGGTAATGATACAATAGCCAGGGTTAAAACCGAGTTCTTTGAAGAGAACGGAGATCTGTACACATATGTGAAGGGAGATTCAGTAAATGAAACTACCGATTGTCCGGGAATGGGACCGGATTTGTTGCCAGCACCTTGTGGGCCTTCACATTATGTAGGTGGTAACGAAGTTGAGACTTTCTATATTCTAAATATCACTTGTGATGCAGATGCCGAGAATGTATCTAAGTGTGACGAAATTGTGAAATCATTGTCAGTACAATATTAGTCTTGAATACTTAAGCGCTCCAGTTCCTCGAGAATATCGGCTTTTCCTTTAACGCATTTCTCCTTCGTGACTAGTAGCGGAACCCCCTTTTCTTCGAGGGGAATGTCGCAGTTTTCTATGTTATTATCGAAACTTCGTTTATTCAAACTGTTACCATTTAGACTCCTAATGGAAAGGTCTACATGATTCGCAAATTCCCTGTATTTAATTTCATCAATGGTTTCTTCGCAAAACTTACAGTTCGAATCTGTATAGAGTACAACCTTTTCTGAAAAAAATCCTCCATATGAATAAACAATAACGAACATAAATGCCGTCAAATTTAATATTGACAGTACAATTGCGGCTCTGTTCTTCTTTTCAAAATATTTCATAACGTTATTATAACTTATTAGGAATAAACATTAAGAGTTACTAATTGATTGTATTGGTTAAATTTGCATTTCAGGATAGATTGTCGAAATATCTGTACTAATTATACTTGAGGATAAATTCTTACTGCAGTGGGGAGAATGGATGATATGACATTAAAAATTAGACAAACCTGTACCCGGGTTTTTCAAAAACTTATTATATTGGCCTTCGGTTAAAAATATCCTATGGATATTGGGATCTTCAGTATCGCCGGTCAAAGTTGCGGTGTCTGATACTCCCCGATTCACGACATTCATATTGGAGATTTTTAAGTCGATGAAGAAGTATTCTGTAGGTTTCCTTGATTTCATCCTTTAATTTATCCTATGAACAATTTTGAAAACTTATGTTAATTATTCTTCTTGCTTTATTAAAAGGAGCAAAGAAGTATATTTATTCCAAGTAATCTAGACTTTAGGTAATTGTAAAAAAACAATTCAAAGGATAATACAGGGGAATAGCTTTAATTAGCCAAGAAAATCGTTTTTGTCGTATAATATGAGTATATTGGTGTTATATAATGGAAATTATTGAAAATGTTGATGATCCTACTGACATTAGGAATTTGCGACAGCTCGCAAGTACTATTATAAATGGAGACGAGTTTCAACTTAGGCATGCAGAAGCAACTCATTTAGGTATTAGAGAAGGTCTCGAGATGTTGGGCACGTCCGGTGGTACAGTTATTTACGCAAGTCCTGTGATTATCCAATTAGATGGTGTTCCCTTAAGACGTCATAAATATGTTGTAAAATTACCCGAGACCAGTTTTAGAGTTTCTACAGCCCAATATCTTCTCGGGATGATAGTTGGTTCTGGTGATAACAGGAATATTGCCTTCCAAGAGCTTTATGAAAGGACGGGTATTTGCGGTATGTTACCGTTTTTAGCTGCTGCGGGTTATCCATTCCCTGCCGCTAAAGAAGAGAATGAGACAAATGAAATCCTTAGGTTGCATCCAACAAATAGATATTTTAGGTCAATTAGGGATCCAAGAGAGGTATGGAATGGAATCTCCAATCATTTACCAGGCCCAGAAGATAGAGTACTTGACAAGACAAACTACACTTTAATGAAACGCTTGTATCAACAGCTTGCTACTATACATAATGTTCCAAATATGGTTGAAGATACATTTTGGGATGTGCCAACTGAGCAATTGGATACGTATGGTACGTCTTTTACATTAATTCTTCCAAGTTTAGCAAAAAAAGGAGAATGGGTTTATGAAGATCGTGATTCGGCGACTTACGATTTGTCGCGTCCCGATTTTGGACATTTCATAACTGGGTATTTAAGAATCGGGAATGTATTGTCTTGTCCTAATATGTTTACATGGAGAGAAGACCAGAGAAGTAAATTTCCTAAATCAGCACATGTGAATGGTTATAATTACGATAGCTTTTTAGAAATTTTCCCAAATAACGAATTTAGATTTATACCAAATTGATTCAGATAGTGCCTGAATTCAATAACTTTAGAAAATAAAACGAAGGGGTCGGGGTGTAAAATGTAAAAACCGAGACATATAGCAATCTACGGTATTATTATCTGCCTACCAATTAGTCGTAGAATAACTCAGCTTAGCATTTCTGTTGAAGGGGTTGAAATATTATGCCTAATATTATTTCAATCAGTATTTACTTTAATTTGAAACTTATTATATCCTCCTGCGGTCAAAAAGATCTTGTGTAAGTCTAGATTCCGGGTATCTTTAGGTAATGTTGCGGTACCCTAGTTTACGATTGTCATATTGGTGAATATTTAGGTCAAAGAAGAAGTATTCTGTAGGTTTCCTTGATTTCATCCTTTAATTTATCCTATGAACAATTTTGAAAACTTATGTTAATTATTCTTCTTGCTTTGGTTAAGAGCAACGGCATCTTTAATTAATTGCTTAAATGCCGATTCATCCAGCTCATCATTCTCGTGAATAATCATAGATCGATAACTATTGATAAGGCTTTTCCCATCCCATTCCTTGAGTACAGGACCTTTGGAAAAAGTAAATCTTAAGTGGTTCTTATATGTTTCACCAGTTGTAAGCATACCGTTTTTATACCATACAAAAACTCCATTGGGATTAGATGGGGTTTTGTATTTCACTTCTTCTTGTATATCTGGATCTGCTTGCTTAATAAGTTCTCTTATTCGAGCCATTCTTCTCGCACGCCAATCAGTTGAATTTAAATTCTTCATAAAAATATTTTAACAGATTTTAAAATGTGTAGAGCACTGTTGGAATTTTGTTTGGGGTAATCCTTTATTGGTCAACGAATACATCGTTATAAATCTAGTCTGAAGGCAAGAAGGCACATTTGATAGTTTTAGTGAAACCGGAAAAACATAAAAGGAGCTACGTAAGGTTGCTCCCGACAACTGTATAACTCGTCTGCATTTCGTTTGACTCGACAACAGTTTCGGAGAGTGCGAGATTCACCCTTCGGGCATCCATTCAGGTAAGCTCATCTTCACTTCGTTTGATTCGCAAACCCTTCATGGACGAACTTTCGTTCTCATCTCGCCCAATTTAAAGCACTGAAAAATATTCAAAACTGAGTATTTTTCAGTACTTCGGGAAGCTCGTGTCTGCCACCCACAGGCTACATTTCGATAATATCACAAAATGAGACAGAGACAAATGAGACACAGGAACGGTAAAGTTCTAATGTCTCAAATAGCACCACAAGTAAAAATCAAAATTCCATAAATTACAATAACAGCCCATGGCAATAACATTTCTATGTGAGAAAAGGGATAGTATTTATTAATATCTTTTCCTTCACCTAAGACCTTCCATTCGAACTCGTATAATTTAAGAGGTAATCTTTCTTCGATCTTATGGATTACTGTAAATTTCCCCGTATTCAATTGTTTATACGATCGTATTAAAAAGAAGAAGATCAAACTTACGAGTGCTCCGGCAGCTGACAACATGATCCTTAATTGTGAACTATTATTAATAGCATCTATTTGATATGTAAGCCCAATTAAAGTAAATATTGCTGTATTTATTGCTATAAAATAGTTATTTGCCTGTAACCTTCTATCGCTTGTTTTTTCAACTGAATCAACAAGCATTTTATATTGTTCAAATAAATGTTGATTGTAATTTAAACCATATTTTTCCGGCTTAACTGAAAACAGCTCGTTGCTCATCTCTTTCCAGATAACAAATTACCTAGATTTTCCCAAGTCCATTTATAAATTTTATCTGTCGACTTTGCGGCAGTCGGTCGTATACAGGTTTTGTCAGTTCTTCCCCATAACAGGAAATACGCTTTGTCCTCTTCTTGTGCTATTCTAAGTTCTGCGTTCACGCCTGTTGCGGTATCGGTGTGTTCACCGCAAATTACAATTATTTGATCAACCCCCTTAATTCTCGAACGGACCTTCTCCTTCCAATCACCTGATAACTCTTCCTTAACAGACATATCAAATATTTCAAAAGGTGAGTTTTCATTTTTTGATTGTCCAATTAACAACATCTTTAAGTCTGAATCATGATCGAAATCAAAACTTATAAACACTCTTGTTTTGGTACTCATAAGATTAAATTAATTTTGTAAAATATTTTTTCAACCGATTTTTGTCTTCGTTTGTTTGTTCTCCCTTATAATAAATTTCAACTAGTATTACCTTGCTTTCGCTGGATTTAAAAATATAAATAAGCCTTAATCCAGTTTTTACCCCTCTCCCTTTTAATGATTTTGAAGCAAATTTTTTAATTTTATATGACTGGGAATTTTCAGATTGAAAGCCGGGTATTGCAAAAACAGCATTATTATCAACTCTTTGAAGATGATAAAGTTGGATAACTGCTTTCTTGAGTACCTCAAGATCCTCTGATAACGTTCTGAATTTTTTACTCAGCTTCTTAAAATCACGTTGGAATTCATCTGTAGGTTCATAATCTATTGACATAATTTCTAACAGAAGTTTTTGAGGTACGATAAAATACTGATTCGTAATCTATAGGCTTACCATCTTCAGTTACTATCCAAGGAACATCTTGATGAGAGTATTCACTTAATTCAGATGCGTTCTTATCTGATAACCTATTTATTACTTCATTGATATGCTCGAGTTCCCTTGCACTAACTAACTTTGAGAGATCTGGTTCTCTGACGGCCAAATATTTTTTCTGCTCATGTTTAAAATATTTACTTTTGACAACTTCTAAATCATTATCTTTTACCATGGTTTCGACCAATTTTTTAAACTCTACGGGAGTTGGGCCAAAATGATTTTTTATATAAGTGGCTCCAATTAATTGTTCTTCATATTTTTCGTAGTAATCGAAGTCGATAAAATACAATAATTTGTATATTACTGTTTCTCCGACATTTGGTTTAGCGCCGACTTTTGAAAGGATATAAAGAAATATTTCTTTAAATTTGTCCAGATTCTTTTGTGGGATACTTATTCTAATCTCGCCATTGTTTAGTATCTCTTGTGTATCCTCCTTTACAATTGTAGTTGAGAATTTTTCATCTTCCTTTTCATTTATTAGTGAATTGAAAGAAAGATTAAAAATTTCCGAAATTCTTTTAGCCTCTTCTATAGTAAGAGATTTTTCATTCTTTTCTATGGCTATATAGGTCGGACGAGACATATTCAGACGCGTCGCCATTGTTTCTTGGGTAATCCCTTGTTTTTCTCTTATTTTTTGAATAAATGTTCCAATCATGATTTTGGGCAGAATAATATTTACATTTAATTATACTCAATGTAAATAAATATTGTCAAATATATTGTAAACTAAATTTTACATAGCCTTTTTATTTTTTATATTTGAGGTATTTATCCTCTTATCAATTTCATATATCAGTTGGAAAAATCTGAATAATCTTTCCCGTTCCTCGGGTGTTTTGCAGATTGATTCACCTTCTGTGATAACCACTTTTGTTTTTTTATTCTTCCTCATAGATTAAAATGATTTATAATTAAAATATATATTATCTGTATTAAATAACGTTTGAGATGCAAGGTCCTCAGGATACAAAACAATCTAATAAGGCATTAGTAACCAGTAAAGTTATTAAAAGTGTCGTTGATGCTTGGCAGAAAAGCATGGATGAACTGCAAGCAGAAATCCAAAAGCCATATCTTGAAATTCAAGAAGAGCTGGTAAAAGCGATGGATGAATCAGAATATATTTACCCATGGCATTACAAAAGAATCAAAAAAGTAATTAAGCAAATTTCTAGAAGTCAAAACGCAAGAGGAGCGATAAGCGACAAGTCTAAAGGTAAATATAGTAAAAGGTTTGTTATACTCTCCCATCAAAGTGCCGATAGTACTGCCGGGAAAATTCGATTAGAGGTAAATTATGAGACTGGGAAACTTATTCAAGAAATGATACATCAGATCAAACAAGCTGAATGGAAGTACGAAGATTTGCTTGAGCAAGGCTATATTCCAAAACTAAATTATAAAAATTTCATTTTTGATCCAATTAAATCAGAATTCTATATTGCCGATACTAAGATTAAAGTTAGGAAAAATTCGACTATCTTTGCAATTTGTAAACTAATACTTGAAAACGAAGAAAGCATTTTTAAGCCATGGGAACTTGACGAAATTGTTGATGGAATTGGGGAAGTATATTCAGAAAAACGGGATTGGTACCATATAATTTACCAAAAAATCCGACCTCTTAACGATAAAATTGCAGAACTTACAAAACTCAAACAGTTCTTTTTATTCGATAACACTACTATTCAAGTAAATCCGAAATATTTGTCGTCATAGTTTTGGCACAACTTTGTGCATTTTCCAAAATTAGATAATTAAATTGTAAGTTTCGGCTTACAGTTTAATTTTTATATATCTAATTATGGAGAATAAGCTCCAAATGGTCTCTGTCAGCATCACAGACCTTAAACCAGCTGACTATAATCCTAGAAAGTGGGATGAGAAATCACTTTCAGATCTCAAGACAAGTATCCAACGTTTTGGGATTGTAGACCCGGCAATAGTTAACTCTGCCAAAGGGCGAGAGAATATTGTAATCGGCGGTCATATGCGGATTGAAGCGGCCAAGGCACTCGGCATTACAGAAATGCCAGTAGTTTACTTAAACATACCCAGCCTTGAAAAGGAAAAAGAGTTAAATTTAAGACTCAATAAGAATCAAGGGGAATTCGATTTCTCGCTTCTCTCAAACTTTGCCGAAGAATTCCTAGCCGATATTGGCTTTAATTCTGAGGAACTAGATAACATTTTTGATTGGGAAGAAAATCCTGAGCAGTTTGATCTTAAAAAGGAACTTGAAAAGCTTAAGATTGAAAAAATAGAGATTCAAAAAGGTGATATTTGGCAACTCGGTGATCACCGATTAATGTGTGGCGATTCTACAATTACAGAAAACACACTGAAGCTAATGGATTCAGAAAAGGCTGATATGTGCATGACTGACCCTCCGTATATATTGGATTATCTTCACGGCAAAAAGAAAAATGGCAAACCAATTGAAGGGTTTGGTGCTAAACGCAATCGGAAATATCTAGAAACAGATTCCTTACCCGATAACTTTACAGAGTTGTGGATGGGTAACATTTCACAAATTGCAAAGCCTGACTTTCATATTATTGTTTATGAGAATTGGAAAAAAATCGAAAAATCAAAGATTTCTGAAGATGGAAA
>OEIV010000297.1_pt1 | contig 29609 bp, 22 predicted proteins | sample 1539231 | NCBI WGS metagenome assembly OEIV01 (sample SAMN03794762, study PRJEB22550) | activated sludge metagenome | feature: wastewater treatment plant; material: activated sludge; isolation source: Wastewater treatment plant of a petroleum refinery complex | place: Argentina: Buenos Aires ... | reverse complement strand
AAAAAGAAAAACAAAAAAAAAAACCCGCCGATATTTGATTTAAGAATGTCCCACCAATTGGCTTGCTGGACCCATACTTCATATTCAGCTTCAGTGCTTACACCATCCAGTTTTTTTGACACGTCTACTCCCGTTTGTGATAATAATTCAGCAGGCATATTGAGCCAGGCCCATTTGGCTTTGACTGCATATAAAACGATGGGGAGTAAAATAAGGGATACCGCAACAATGAGTAATGTTCGGTTACTATATTTTCGAAAAGGAGGTATGATGAATCCTAACAAGGCATAAAAGAATACAATATCGCCAGGCCAGATCAATAAATGGAAGGTGCCTAACAACAACATAAAAAAGAGTCTTCGATAAAGCATAGGTATAACATTCGTATTATTATCATCTCCTCTTTTTATTTGGTAGGCGATGCCCCATCCAAAGAGTAAACTAAAAATAGAATAAAATTTCCCTTCAATAAATAAGTGATGCAAAAAACGCATTTGCTGGTCAGCATGGGGTATTAAAAAAGGGCCTGTAAGATTGGCCTCTTCATTAAAGCCACTAAACCCAGAACCTAAGTTGGCAATAAAAATACCTAATATCGCAAATCCACGAAGTACATCCATAAAGATGACTCTGTCTTTGTTTTGAATGGGTTGTATACTTGGTGTCATAGGTGTTGGGTTGTATAAAATCTGCGAATTGGTTGCGCTTTCATGCTGTAAGAAAAGGGAGTTTGTATAAGCCTATATCATCACAGATGAACGTACAAAATAGTGTTTATTTGGGAAACAATTATTGAAATCGATTCTTTTATTCTTTCAAAATAAAGGTAGCAGTCCTATACCCATTGAAAAAGCTGTTTTAAAATGGGCTGACTGTTGAGAATATTTTGTGGGTATTAGGCATTAAAAATGCAATCCCCTATCTTCGCCATTCCATGCAGGTATATCAATTATATTTATTTCAGTTTAAAAATTATGCTGAAAAGTCATTTCAATTTAATAAACAAATTGTGTGTATAACGGGTAAAAACGGCAGTGGGAAAACCAATCTTCTGGATGCCATTTATTTTTTATGTTTCACTAAAAGTTATTTTGTACATAGTGATGCATTTTGTGTGATGAATGAGCAACAAGGTATGCGAATACAAGCTGATATTGAAAAAGGAAACCATTATGTGGTGCAATGTATCATTAGAGAAAATGGGAAAAAAGAATTTTCAACAGCTGGTGTTGCCTACACCCAATTGTCAAAACATATCGGCAAATTTCCCGTAGTGATTATTACCCCAGACGATACACAACTTATCACTGAAGGCAGCGAAGTCAGAAGAAAATTTATCGATATTCTTATTTCGCAATTAGACGAAAACTACATGAGGAACCTCATTGCTTACAACAAAATATTGCAACAACGCAATGCCTTATTGAAAAAATGGCAAGAATTGCAAGATAAAGATTATGCAGTATTAGATATTTATGATGATCAGCTAAGCGAGTATGCACGCCCTATATATAATGCCCGCAACACTTATATTGCGCAATTGAAACAGAAAACAAATGCCATTTATCAATATATAAGCGAAGCCAACGAACATATTGAAATTGAATACCAATCGCAGTTACATCAACAAAATTTAACTGAAATATTAAAGCATAACAGACCTAAAGATATCATGTTGCAACGAACAAATTATGGGATTCATAAAGATGATTTATATTTTACCTTAAACCAAATGCCTTTGAAAATAGCAGCTTCACAAGGTCAAAGAAAATCATTTTTGTTTGCACTGAAATTTGCCCAATTCGAAATTCTGAAAGAACAAACTGACAGCATCCCCCTGCTTCTGCTCGATGATATATTTGAAAAACTAGATGAAAAAAGAGGCACTCAACTGATACAATATATTTGTCAACAAAACACTCAGGTATTTATCACAGATACCCACCAGGAAAGGCTTTCGAAGGCTTTTGAAAATACTGACAAAGAGGTGCAATGGATTGCATTGTAAATGTATAAATTTTTTCTGACGCTTTTTCGTCACTTCACAGAACGCTATTTTTCTATGGGTAATCAAAACATCATTATCTGGGTTTAATCACAGAATTAATTTGGAAATGTTTTTATGAATTTTTCTGCAAAAAGGTATTTGGTATCACTCGCTTTGATACACTTTCCAATACACTTTTGTGATTTTTCTTTTGTCGTCTTCTAAATCATATGTGCGTTTGGCATCAGGGTATTCAATGCCTCGACCCTCTACAATAATATCAAAGGTGGCTTTATCAAATTGATAAAAACTACTTTTTTTCTTTGCCAGCAAATCGGAAATAATATCGCCTACTTCTTTAGCCCGAAAATACGATAGCGTATTGTAGTAATCATTATTGTAAAAGTATTTTTGTTTACTTAACTTCAATAATTGATTATAAATAGGTGTATTGTAAGGTACTGCCGCTTCATCGGTATAACCCAATACCAATATTTCAGCATGAAAACTACGATGTTGTGCCGCCAGTAAAAACATAGAATCTAATAAGGGTCTAAACAAATCAACCGCTTTCGATTTCATATCAACAGGAATTTCATAAACATCCGTTTGAAAAAAGGAGGCCTTGCTGTATTTGTTGTAATCTTCTATATTAAAACCCTTTTTTATATTGTATTTATTCAACTCTTGAAGCATTTCTGCTTGCATGCCATAGTATGCACGCTCTACTGCTCGTGTGTATGACTGACCTGTTTTAAATTGATAATATTTTGAATAATAGGCGGGTTTTTCTACAAAGGGCAAAGCTTGTTTGTTTTCGGGCAAAGGATCCTTTGGGGTATAGCTTTTGTGTTGCATCAAGGTACAACTGCCCAGCCATAACATCCACACACTTACAATCAAAAAGTATTTTTTCATAATTCTATTAGTCTTCTCCAAAGTATACCTTCTCTTTATTGACAGGTTTTTTTACAGGCTCAGGTTTGTTATTTACAACGGCTACAGGTTTAGGTTGTGGGTTTGTTTTTGGTGCCACAATTGGTTTTCTGGAGTCGTTTGGTACGGTAGAAGGTACACGTGTCACTTGAGGTGATTGATTGCCTGTTTTGACAATGGGTTTACTCAATGGTTTCGACGTTTTGTTTGAACTTGCCATTACCGGGTTTACCGATGGGGGAGTCAGTGTTGTTTTTACAGGCTGAGGTGTTGGTTTTGGTGTTGGCGTGGTCAAAGGCCTGGCATTGATGGGAGCTTTTTGCGTATTCACGGGTGTTTCCATTGGTTTGGAGGCAACAGCGGGGGTATTAGCTACCCGAAATGGAGTACTTACCTGTTGTGGGGTAGTGGTCACCTTATTTTCAGCATCGCTATTGATTGTTGATTTATTTTCAGCAGGCAATGCAGACTGAGGTGTTGATTGCGTGATCGGTGCTGTTTGTTTTTTAGGCTCATTGGTTACTTTCGGTGCTACAATGCTTGTTTGCATGTTTGTCGGTTCAGTGCTTTGTTCGTTTGTAAACATTTGTATGATAAAATACAAAGCGATGATACCTAAAACCGCTATATTGGTCCAAAATAACCATAAAGGAAAATCCTTGTTCGATTTTTTTTCTGTAGGTCCTTGTGTTTTTTGTGTAAGAGATTCAATCAGCTCTTCCGTTTTTTTAATACGTGTATTGAATTGTTGAATATGAGCGCTGGTAAAATTTAAAAATTCCATTCGCAAATCATCTGTACCCATGGGCTTTGCAGACGATAAGGTTTGCGATTCTTGCATTTGAGCCATCGTTAGTTCCTGTTGCAGTTCAAGATTTCTGGAAGTAAGTGCTTCGATTTGTTTCTTTAAATCAGCTATATTTTCAGAGGATGCTTGTTTAGGGGATGTAGGTGTCACGGTTTCGTTTATTTCAGCCGTCTCTTCTTGCATATTAGCAAAACTCTCACGCTTAATAGAAGATATAATTTCTTCGTGAAGCAATTGATTTTTCGAACTCACAAATTCTGCAATCAAATCTTGTACATCTCTATCGTTGGAATTATTCATACAGACTAATAATCCACAAATTTATATTAATCCACTTCATTAAACAAAAAATACTAACATTATTTGCACATTGTTGACTGTTATAAATTTCTTTTGAATAAGGTTCGCTGTATTACTAAATATGTAAAACGCAAAATCAAGTATTGATTTTACCTAGTCTTTTTCGATAAAATGAATATCTTTGTCACCTGCATGAAGCCACAACCTGTATATCATTCATTGTTAGCCTTACGTCAGCATCACAAGAAAGCTTTTGCTGTATTGGTAGATCCTGATAAAATAAACATCCCCGACATTCAACAATTGGCCACCCGTTGCAATGACGCTGCGGTTGATTATCTCTTTGTGGGTGGTAGTTTGATGCTTTCGCAACATCTTGATGAATGTATCAAGCAATTTAAAGCGCAAAGTGATATTCCTGTCATTTTGTTTCCCGGCAGCCCCTCACAGGTAAGTCGTTATGCTGATGCATTGTTTTACTTATCGCTTATATCAGGTCGCAATGCCGAATTACTGATCGGAGCGCATGTAGTATCGGCTCCATTGGTGAAGGCAAGTGGACTTGAAATTATTTCTACCGGGTATATGGTAATTGATGGCGGTGCACCTACCACAGTTTCGTATATGAGTAACAGTGCTCCTATACCTCATGATAAAAATGATGTGGCAATTTGCACTGCAATGGCTGGTGAAATGCAGGGTAAGCATGTGTTGTATATGGATGCAGGCAGTGGCGCTAAAGTGCCCATCAGCGAATCGATGATACAAAAAGTGGCTGCCAATACAAGTTTACCTTTGATCGTGGGCGGTGGCATCAAAGAAGCCGAAAAAGCTTATCTCAATTGCAAAGCAGGTGCCGATGTCATCGTTGTAGGCAATGCCATTGAAACCCATCCCAATTTAATCAAAGAACTGGCTTCGGCTGTACACCAATGTAGCATTAGTGTTTAAAACTGCATTACCCAATAGTTTTGTTTACATCATTCGTATTGAAAAGTTAAGTGTGTATTTAGTTTGCAAGCGTTGCTGATACCTTTATTTAAATATTTATGATTAAATTTGGACAAAAATTCATTCATCTTACATGAAACATCTTTTACTCTGCTGTGCTTTTTTTGTTACCCTGCAACTCAAAGCCCAAACCGCTGCCGATGTCACCTTTCAAATTTCTACAATCACTACCCAATCTCCACCAAGTATTAAACTAACATGGCATCGGGTAAAAAACGATTCAAGTTACAATGTATACAGAAAGCTTCGCACCGACGCTACATGGACCACTTTAGCTACTAACCTGGCCCCCAATGATACTACCTATACCGACAATACCGTATTACCTGGTATTGGATATGAATATCGGGTAAGTAATCCACCCTTTAGTGTAACAGGGTATGTGTATGCTTCGCTTAATTTACCCGCAAAACATCATCAGGGGAAAATCATTTTATTGGTCGATAGTAATTATATCAATGCACTTGCCCCTGAAATCAATACTTATGAATGGGACTTGATAAAAGAAGGTTGGTCCCTTGCAAGGGTTAATATTGGTCGATCACAAAGTGTAGCTAGTGTAAAACAAGCCATTCGAAATATATATCAAACTTCTCCTCAATGGGTAAAAGGCATCGCTATACTTGGTCATATTCCTGTGCCCTATAGTGGTTCCTTAAACCCCGACGGTCATCCTGACCACAGCGGTGCGTGGCCCACTGATCTGTATTATTGCGATACCTCTTCTACCTATTGGACAGATGTGACCGTTAATAATGTGGCAGCTGCTCGTATCGAAAATCAAAATATACCCGGTGATGGCAAATTTGACCAAACAAATATTTCAGTGCCTTTATTATTTGTGGGTAGAACAGATGTTTATGATATGCCTATTTTCAATACCAACGACACCTTGTTGATGAAACGCTATTTAAACAAAGATCATGAATACCGAACTGCCCAAAAAACTTACCGATTGAAAGGCTTGATTGATGATAACTTTGGTTACTTTAGTGGTGAAGCATTTGCCCAAAACGGGTATAGAAATTATGCCGCTTTATTAAGTCCTGATAGTGTATCTACAGGCGATTATTTTACCGATATGAAAAACAATACTTACCTCTGGAGCTATGGCTGTGGAGGGGGTTGGTATCAGGGTGCTGGTGGTATCGGCAATACCAACAATTTTCAAACAGATACTATACAGAGCGTTTTTACCTTATTGTTTGGAAGCTACTTTGGCGATTGGGATAATCAAAATAATTTTTTACGTGCGCCCCTGGCAAGTCCCTCTCCAACCCTGACTAATTTTTGGGCAGGTAGACCCAATATCTTTTTACATCATATGGGTCTAGGCGAGCCAATCGGAAATAGCTTTATGGAAACCATCAAAAACAATTATGTATACCAACCCTATGGATACGGTTTTAAATATGTGCATCAGGCTTTAATGGGTGACCCAACCTTAAAAATGTACCCGATAAAAGGTGCTTATGGCTTAACAGCCAATACCATCAATGGAGCCTCTGTTACTACACTCACCTGGCTCGACTCACCTGACCCACAAGTATTAGGATACTTTGTATACAGAACTTCTTCACTCACAGATAGTTTTAAATTACTTAATGTCAATTATACAACGAATACGAATTTCAACGACAGCACAGCCCCTGCAGGGAAAAATATTTATATGGTGCGAGCTGTTAAATTACAAAATACCAATACAGGTAAGTTTTATAACCTCAGTCCTGGCGTAATTGATAGTGTAAATATCGTTACCCCTTTTGCCGTAAATGATGTAAAGGACGAATCATTCGTCATCAGTGTTTACCCTAACCCTGCCACAACCTTTGTGGACGTGTCAACGACGGATGCAATCATGAAAAGTATTCAAGTGATTGATGCTTTAGGTAAAACGATTTATATTGCCTATCCTAATCAACATAAGTACACGCTTAAAACAGCCCATTGGAGCCAGGGAAATTATTATTTGTTGATTGAAACGGACAAAGGAAATCAGGTAAAATCTTTTGTGGTCAATACCCTACAATAAATGAAAGCCTTTTAAGCTTAATAATAAAGTATAGGGATTCCTTCATTTTCATTGCAGCAGTTTTAACGCCTAATAGACTTAGACTGCAAAATGTGGGTTTAACCCAAAGCAAATAGCTCATTGACTCGATGAATGTCGAATGAATTTTTTATAAAAAATCATAGTATTATAAATGCCAAATAAAGGCTCCTTGTTCACCCACAATATGCAAAGGAATTGCAGTGTTACGCAATGTTTGTTTGAGCGAAGCCAATTTCCAAAATGGGATGCTGCTATCAAGCACTATTTGCTGAGGATGTATCTGTTGCGATAACCATCCTGTATCGATGTTACATTGTTGACTTAAAATCAGCAAATCGCATAACAAAGGACTTGTGGTATGAAAACGAGTATGCGCTAAACGTATAATTTTCTTCCCTTGAAAATAGAATAAGTCAATACCATCAACATGCTTATGTTGCACCCATGAAGCGCTCATTGGTTTTACAGAGAAATAGGTATGAGCTGGTTTCAAAGTAAACGTTTCGTTTTTGGTGAATCGCCGTAACGAATCGATATCAGGATTGTAATATTCGTTTTGGGATATCAATTCTACATTACACTGTTTGGATATGTCATAAACCACTATTTTTTGTTGATGATATACTTCATAACGATGATAAAGTAAGGTTAAACAAAATATCCATAACGTCATAAAACCAGCAAGCATTGCAGTTGTTTTTTTATAAAAAAGCCAATAGCTGATTAAACTAACCATCATCAATAACAAGAACATTTGTAACATGGAAAGCTGAATTTCGCTCCATACCGCAAAGCTCCACTGACTAAGATGAAGTACGCTTGTATTTAAAAACAAAATGAAAGCTGCAATCACCTTTCCCAGTAAATGCATAATGGGTATCAAGGGATGAAGCAAAACCAACACAATCTCAAGATATAAAATGACGGTCGTAAGGGGTACCGCTATCAGATTGGTAAATAAAAACAATAAGGGAAATTGATGAAAATAATACATACACAACGGAAAGGTGAGTAACTGTGCTGCAATAGTCATGGCCATGAGTTTCCATACTACATCCAGTATTTTAGTTTGAACATAAAGCAAATGATAAATGGGTTTATAAAATATTATCAAACTGAGCACGGCCATATAGGAAAGTTGAAAACCTACATCTTGTAGTAATAAAGGGTTATAGCATAACATGCAAAAGGCTGCGGCTGCAAGGGTATTGATGCTATTGGTTTGATACGACTGCATATCGGCCCATCCTATAAACGTAAACATAATGGCAGCCCGGGTAACCGATGCCGGTAAACCTGTTATACATGCAAAGCCCCACATAAAAAGTAGCGCAATCAAAATGGCAATTTTTTTTCGTCTTTTAAAAAAGGGAATGAGCAATAACAACCAACGTACACTGCCGTAAATCATGGCCATATGCATACCCGATATGGCAATGATATGTACGATACCTGAATTGGAATACGCTTGCCACAATTCATCATCGATATCTGTTCGGTAACCAACTAACAAGGCCTCCGCAATACCATGGGTGGAGGAGTCGGGTAACGCTTTTTTCAATAAGGAACAAGTGTATGCATTGACACCTGCAAAAAATGTATTTAAATCTTCTTCATGCTTTTGTGTATGTTGCCAGTCATGGGTAGTTACATAGGCTTGCTGCACGATTTTTTTTGATTTGCAATAGTTTGCATAATCAAATCCCCCTGGATTATTATTTTTTTTAATATCACTAAACGTATTTTTAATGAGTAGTACATCGCCCTGACGTATTGTTTGCACAAGCTCATGTTGCTGTAAATACAAAAGCGCCTTCCCTTGTGAAGGCATATAGTTTGCACTATCGCATAATGCTATGACTTCGATTTCAAACCCAATCGATTTGGCGGTTGGTTTGGGTTCCGACACCATTTTGACAAGGGCATGACTATATTTTTTTTCATGATGATGATACCATTTCGTTGACAGGGATGGCTGATGTAACAGACAAAGTAAATAGGCGGCTACAAAAAGGATGCTGTTGATGAAGATGCCTTTTAGAAAAGCATATTTGAGTTTATAAAAATCAGGCCATCGATGATATCCCCACCATGCAATGCCTAAACCGATAAATAAGGCTACAATCAGTGATTGATGTATCAGGGGGAAATATAAATAACAAAGGATGCCTAAAATAAAAGGCAAAACAATACGAACAAAGGGAGCTTGTTTCCAGAAAGGGAGCATAATAGTAGGTTAGCTTTTCAATGGAAACGCAAGATACTAATTATTTTAAAATAAATACCTGACCTTTTGGATTAAAAAAGCGACGCAATGAATCAACCAGCAAGGTAGTGTCATTGTTAGGATGTGAGGCTAAAATACTTACAATAAATTGGCCATTCACATTTTGCACTTCAGTAAGATTGCCATACTTTTTCCATTTGGCAGCTCTCGCATTTGCTGTAGCTTCTAATGGGGTTTGTAAGATAGCCACTTTGTATAAAGGCAATGAACCATTGCTACTTGTTGTGGTTTGAGTAGTAGGTGTTGATGAAGTATCTACCAAAGATTGAGCTTGTTTTGTGGTGGTGTCTTGTTGTAAGGGTAAACTATTATTCGTTTCTTGGGGTTGATCTTGCGATGGATTGTTTTTGATATAGTTATAAGCAACATAAGCGCCGATACACAACAACAATACCACCAAAGCAGGAATCATAAATTTGCCAACTGATACCTTTTTTCTTTTATAGGCTTTATGGGCTGCAGGGTATGAGAAATCGAGTTTGTTATTGGCATTTTTTTTCAGGTTGGTATCAATCGGAGGCAATGGCAATGCTGCTGCACCCATGTCTAACTCATCAGTTTGTACAAAAGTAATTTTGCCATTTTGCATGGTTAAAAATCCAAGATTGGGGATGGTAAATTTTCCTTGCTGAGCGATTTCTTCTTTAACTGCGCGACAATATTCTTTAATATTATTTGACGTATTGCTGATACTCACATTTTCATGATTGGCTACAAAGGAAGCAAAGGTATCGTCAATGGTACCTAATGGGGAGAAGGTAATTTCAAACTTGGCAGGTTTTATTTCTCCTTCTTTGGTATTGATGGCAGCACTTATTTTTTCTAAAGTAAAAGAACCCAAACCTGGTAGACTGCAAAATCTATTTTTGATTAAAAATTTGATGATATACTTACTGATGTCCATACAGGTTATTTTAAAAAATGAATATTGAAAAAATCGGGTTGTAAAAATAAACAGAATTCTGTTATAATAGTAAAAGTAATCAAATATGCTGCTATTTTGTTGCAGAAAGTAATTTCAATTTTTCTTCACTTAACCTAAATACAGTCCATTCATGCATTGGCAAGGCACCTAAGCGTTCATAAAAATCAATCGCAGGCTGATTCCAATTCAGTACACTCCACTCCATACGACCACAACCACGGTTTAAGGCCTGCTTTGCAATATATAAGAGTAGCTGTTTTCCATAACCCTTGGCCCTAAATGCTGGGCTTACAAATAAATCTTCAAGATACAAACCTTGCTTTCCCAAAAAGGTAGAGAAATTATAAAAGTAAAGGGCAAAACCTACAGCTGTTTCTCCCTCAAATGCCAACACACAATGGGCTGATTGCTGATCAAATAGATGGCTTGCTAAAGATGCTTCGGTTGCCACCACTTCGCTTTCCATTTTTTCATAGATAGCCAATTGCCGAATAAAATGTAAAATAAGCGAAATATGTTCCCTTTTTGCTTCTATGATGTTGAATGCCATGTTATGAAGTTGTTTGATCTTCGGGTTTTAGTTCATTTCTAATCCCTAAACCAATGCCACCGGCCAAAACCAATAAAATGAGTATTGAAGATATTAAGCTCACTTTACCCCATTTAAAATAAGTATCTGGATGAAATTTAAACACGATTTGATGGTTTCCGGCAGGAATGGCAAGACCACGTAATAAATAATTCGTTTTCACGATATTGGTTTCTTTACCATCAATATAGGCTTTCCAACCAAGGGGGTAATAAATGTCAGCAAAAACAGCAAAGCCATTGTGCGAATTGGTAGAAGCAAAGGTTAACTCATTGAGGCCATATTTGGCTAATGCTATTTTACTACTGCTGTCTCTTTCAAACGTGGTGTTGGCTTCCTTCCAATGTTTCTTTTGCACGATAGCCATTTCTTTTGCCCTAAATGGATTGGCAACTTGGGTGGTATCACCTAAATTTTCAGCATTGAGGGCATTCATTTCTTGATCAGCATTTTCTACCACTTTTACATTGTTTACAAACCATGCGTTGCCACAAGCATTAGGGTTTGGCTGAGCCATTGGCTTATTGCCCTGTGCGTTAAATATCAAGTATTTGGTATTTAGCATATTCAACACTTCGCCATTCAACTTTGCTCCGGGTTGCAACTGATTTTCAATTAAATCTTGAAAAGTTTCCATTTTGGCAGGATGGTAACCACCTACCAATTTGTGATGATAAGCACCCATGGCATCGTTGTAAGGATCAGTACTGAGATCATACACCCGATAATAAGGGTCTTTATCCTGCAATATTTGACTGTCAACCGGACGAGGAACAAATTGAGCTTCGTATTCATCAGACGTTTTATAATTATCAGCGTTAAGGTATCGCATACCGATTGATATTAAGTCGACGGCTATCAGCAAACCCATGGCTAAGATGGCCTTTTGCATGGCTAATTTATTTTTGATATAAAGCCAAAGAATGCCTGCTGCCAAAAGTAAAAAAAGAATTGAACGGAAGCTGTCTTTCATTGCGATGCTTGGTCTGTCTTCTACTATTGCATTGTATATTTTGGTACCTGCCACTACGCTTTGTGGATTTTTTTCACCACCCATCATTTGTACAAATTGCGATTTTAGTTTATCGTCATTTTCACCTTTATACGATAAAAACATACGCCCACCGATACCAAAAAAGAGCACAATGCCCCCAGTGATTATCAACGATTTTTTAAGGGCATCCCATAATTTTTCTTTGGTGATTTTGTCTGAAAAAATTTCGTTTAAGGTCCAAATGGCAAGCAAACAAAACATAAATGCAGGAATGGTCATAGCCATATTAGGCGTGCGAAATTTGTTGTACATAGGCAAATGATCGAATAAAAAATAATTGAGCATGCTGAAATGCTTACCCCATGAGAGCATGATGCCAAAAACGCCAATTGAAAAAATAACCCATTTGAGGTTGTTTTTGATGACCATTAAACCCAATACCATGAGCATCATAATGATGATGCCTATATACATTGGTCCTGAAAGAAATGGTTGAGGTCCCCAATAAGTTGAAGCGCTTTTTGACATATCACTTGCTTGTTCTTCATTTGCTCCAATAGAGGTAAGGGCTTCGTAATAATTTGACCCTGTACCTACATCAACTTGTCCACCACCACCATAGAGGTTAGGTACAAACAAGGTAAAAGTTTCGCCAATACTTTGACTCCATGCAAAGGCATAATCTTTATCAAGTCCCCCGTCGGTTTTCTTTTCGGTTTTGCCAATCGTTAGTTCACTTTGACCACCTCGCATGGTTTGGGTAGTATACTCTTTGGTCAACATCAATAAATCAACACTTGGTCCAACGGCAATCAAACCAACGCCAAGCATCACCGCACTGGAAACTAAAAAGGCTTTTAAAGTACCCTCTTTGATGGCTTGAATAAAATAACCAATGCCAAACCCCAAAAGGATGATAAACAAATAATAATCGATTTGATACATCGCATTCGATATCATGAGTGAAAGTCCCACCAATGCGGCGCCGGCACCTGCCAAATACTTTTTTTGGTAAATCCAATGCATACCGGCAAGTACCAAAGGCATATACCCGATACTAAACATTTTGGTGTTATGACCTGCAGTAATAATCTGCAAATTATAAGAAGCAAAGGCAAAGGCAATCGCACCAATAATGGCCACCCATCGATTTGCTCTCCAGCTGAGCATTAAAATATAAAAACAAATCATGGCAATTAAAAAGAAGAAAGTAGGGCTTGGAAGGGCATCCGTTAAAAACTCCTGGATGGGATATATCCAATTGGTTTTACCACGCATATAGTGTGTTACAGTAGGCATGCCACCAAACATTGAATTGCTCCACATGGGGTTTTCGCCTGTTTTTTCATACCAAGTGCGAGCTTCCTGACTCATACCCATCCAGTGTATGGTATCGCCTGCTACTAATTTATTGCCTTGAAGGGCTGGATAGCAATAGAATAGAGTGATAACAAGAAAAATGCCAAGGGCTGTCAAATGCTGTATTACCGATTTTTTCATTTATATTTTTTTATAAGAGGGTATAAAAATAAAGGTTTCTTGGTAATATTTATGCGTTTGTTGAGGTTAAATAGCCATGATGTCAAATTATATCCAGTTGATTGAATGAATAGCTAGAGTATTCCCTTTTTGTCATCACATTGTTTTAGAAATAGTAGTGTTACAAAAAGAGGGTTGAATATTTTTTTGCCATCTGCTGTTTTCATGCTAAGGTCAGCCTTACGAAATGCTACTCAGACCTGAGATGTTGAATTTATTATTCATAAGATAACCATCATCAGCTAAGGATTTTCAATTTGTATTAGTTATTTTTGATAAAACAATTGATGTATGAAAGGGGTATTTTGTCTCGAAGGTTTTTGGTACGGCGATCATCGCGACCGGACCTCTGTAGTGCCTATCTTAGAAATGGCCAATCGATACCTCAACATGCCTTATATTTATCATCGTTGTGCCACTGTAGAAGAATTTACTTACTCCCTTGAAAGGTGGAAAACAAAATCATTTCATAAAAAATACCCGATTCTTTCATTGGCATTTCATGGCAAAAAGGGTCAAATATTGATTGGCAAAAAAAGTGTAACCATCGACGAACTCGCCAATATATTAGAAACTAAATGCCAGGGTGTTGTCATCTATTTTGGTAGTTGCGATACCATGAATGTAGATAAGAGAAAGCTGCAATCCTTTATGGAAAAAACCAAAACCTTAGCGATACTTGGTTATAAACAAGAAGTTGACTGGCTCAAATCGGCTGCTTTTGAAATACAATTGCTGGGTTATTTTCTTACCCACCCTTTTGATACTCAAGGCATCAAAAAAATAATGGCCGATATCAATGCCAATAGTAAATATTATATCAGCGAACTTGACTTTAGAATGGAGATTAATGAAAGAGTGACGTTCAGAAGAACAAGAGGAAAAAAGTAATTTATGCAGCCTTTTTCTTTTTCTTTTCGCTGTAAGCCATCGCTGCATCCCGCACCCATTGGCCTTCTTCATGTGCTTTTACACGAGCTTGTAAGCGTTCTTTATTACACATGCCATTGCCTTTAACTACGTTCCAAAATTCGTTCCAATCAATTTCACCAAAGTCATAATGCCCCCTCGCTTCATTCCACTTAAGATGTGGGTCAGGCAAGGTAACCCCTAATAATTTGGCTTGATCTACCGTAGCATCTACAAAGCGTTGACGAAGGTCATCATTTGATTGTCGCTTGATTTTCCAAAGCATACTTTTTTCGCTATTGGTACTTTCGCTATCTGATGGGCCAAACATCATAAGAGAGGGCCACCACCAGCGATTTACTGCGTCTTGCAACATGGCTTTTTGCTCCTCGGTACCTTTGCTAAGCACCATCAACGATTCGTATCCTTGTCGTTGATGAAAGCTTTCCTCTTTACAAATACGCACCATCGCTCTTGCATAAGGCCCGTAAGAAGCCCTGCACAACATTACCTGATTCATAATAGCAGCACCATCAACCAGCCAGCCCACAGCACCAATATCGGCCCATGTCAAGGTTGGATAATTAAAAATAGATGAATATTTTGCTTTACCTGTATGCAATTGATCAATAAGCTCGTCGCGTGAAACACCCAATGTTTCGGCAGCGGAATATAAATATAAGCCATGACCTGCTTCATCTTGTACTTTGGCAATCAAGATCAGTTTTCTGATTAAATTTGGTGCACGAGTAATCCAATTGCCTTCGGGCAACATGCCAACAATTTCGCTGTGTGCGTGTTGTGATATTTGACGTATTAAGGTTTTACGATATTCCTCAGGCATCCAATCACGAGCTTCAATTTTGATTTCCTGATCGACTCTTTGTTGAAAAAGTGCTTCTTGGTTTGTTATTGACATGCAGTATTAATTTTTTAGATGAATAAAGTTTTACAAATATACATCATTGACTCATATCACAAATGAGAACCCTATTTCTTTTATTTATCTTGTATATTTTGCATCATACATCATTTTCAATATATTTGTGTTACCTACTACATCATGAAAAAGTCAATCTGTATTGTATCAATACTTGTATTATTTTGTATTTATCCTATCTATGCCCAACATGACACCTTATATATCGATCAGCAAGGAGTGTATGTACAAGCATCCAAAGCTAGCTTTTACCGAATGGTTTCTTTAGCAAACAATGGCCTGTTTGAATGCAAAGATTATTTTCGAAATCATCGGTTAAAAAAAATATTTCATGCCACCAGTGCAGCGGCTACTGTATGGGAAGGACCCTATGTTGAATTAAACGACGATTCGACGGTATTGGTGAAAGGCCATTATCATAATGGGTTTAAATCGGGTGAATGGGTTTATTATTTTCATCATTCTTCAAAGGTAGAAGCGAAAGAGGTATACCATGCAGCAGATGTTTTTGAGCGGATCGAATATGATTCGCTCACCCAGCTGAAAGTGCTGGAAGGAAGTTTCGATAAATTTGGAAAACGGACAGGTATCTGGAAGCAATATCATCCCCATACTGACAGTCTACATTGGATTTCGAACTATGTAGTAGGTAAAAAAGAAGGCACACAGCTTGAGTTTTATCTAAATGGTCAACTGAAACGCATGGAGGTTTACCTCAATAATAAATTGCAAAAAGGGACCCTGTATAATGAAAAAGGACAAAAAGTAAAATATTATCCTGCATTTAGCTACCCACAGTATAAGGAATATGTTTCAAACTATTTGCAACATGCCACACCATGTACTGCCGAAGCATTAAAGAAAAATGATTTTAAGGTTAAACTTTTTATTACCAAAACCGGTGAAGTGGCAAAAGCCTATGTTATTGATGTTGTCAATGAAGTATGTGCAGAAAGAATTAAAACGGCCTTGCTCCAAATGAAACGATGGAAACCCGCGTTGTGGGAGAATCAGCCAATCAATTATACCTATGAAACCACCATTAAATTGTATGTACCGAGGGAGTAAAATGAATCAATCCTTGATTCCATTTCCTTTTATAGCATCCTTGAATTATCTTTGCACCCTGAATTAATTATTTTAGCATGACCTGGAAAGAATATTTTACCTCCTCCATCGGAAAAAAACTAGTTATGGCCCTCACCGGCTTCTCCCTAATGTTGTTTTTAATTGTTCATGCCACCGTCAACGGCATGATTTTTTTTAATGACAACGGCGAAACCTTTAACTTCTATGCTCACTTCTTAAGTCATAATTGGCTGATGAGGTTGGCCGAAGTAGGTTTATTTGTTGGCCTTATCTTACACATGATACAAGGGCTTATGTTATGGGCTCAAAATAATTCAAAAAGACCTGTAAAATATGCTGTCAACCCAGGCAATGCCACCAGTAAATGGTATAGCAGAAGTATGGGATTATTAGGTAGTTTATTGCTTATCTTTTTAGTTATACATCTATCTCATTTTTGGATAGACACTAAAGCAGCCCTTTATGTGACAGGTCAGGAAGAAAATCTTTACCTTCAAATGAAAGAAGTATTTCAACATCTTTGGATTGTGATAGTGTACGAAGTGGGTGTTATTGCCTTGTGCTGGCACCTTATTCATGGCTTTTCAAGTGCTTTTCAAACAATGGGTGTCAATAGTCCAAAGTACAATCCAATGATAAAATCAGCAGGTAATGTATATAGTATCATTATTTGTCTTGCTTTTGCAATGATGCCACTGGCTTTTTTCTTTGGTTGGATACAATAACCGCATTATGATATAGCAGGGAACTCTGAGAAAATACACAGAGAACTCAAAGTCCCCGCCTGAAATTTTAAACTTCTCTGTGGCAACATAATTATATTATATGGCAATGAATAATCGAATACCTTCTGGTGAACTTGCACAGAAATGGAGCACTTACAAAAGCACATGTAAACTTGTAAACCCAGCCAACAAACGCAGTATTGATATTATCGTAGTAGGTACAGGATTAGCCGGCGCTTCTGCTGCCGCTACCTTAGCTGAATTAGGATATAGTGTCAAAACATTTTGTTTTCAGGATAGCGGTCGTCGTGCGCATTCAATAGCTGCACAAGGTGGTATCAATGCCGCAAAAAATTACCAAAACGATGGGGATAGCGTTTACCGTCTTTTTTACGATACCATCAAAGGAGGCGACTATCGTGCACGTGAAGCCAATGTACATCGTTTGGCTGAAGTGAGTGGAAGCATCATTGACCAATGCGTGGCGCAAGGGGTACCTTTTGCTCGTGAGTATGGCGGTTTATTGAGCAATCGTTCGTTTGGAGGTACGCAAGTACAACGCACTTTTTATGCTGCAGGGCAAACAGGACAACAATTATTGCTTGGTGCATATAGTGCACAAATGCGACAAGTGTCATTGGGAAAAATAGTAGAACACAACCGACACGAAATGTTAGATGTGGTAGTGATTGATGGGAAAGCTCGTGGCATCATCGCACGCAATTTAGTGACTGGCCAAATCGAACGACATGGCGCACATGCCGTATTGCTTTGCACAGGTGGCTACGGAAATGTATTTTTTCTTTCCACCAATGCCATGGGTAGTAATGTAACAGCCGCTTGGAAAGCCCATAAAAAAGGAGCCTTTTTTGGCAATCCTTGTTTTACCCAAATACATCCTACTTGTATTCCTGTCAGTGGCGATCATCAAAGTAAATTAACGTTGATGTCTGAGTCATTGCGCAATGATGGAAGAATATGGGTGCCTAAAAAACAAGGAGACAACCGCAAAGCGGTAGATATACCCGAAGAAGAAAGAGATTATTATTTAGAACGTAGATACCCTGCCTTTGGCAACCTCGTACCTCGTGATGTTGCCAGCCGTGCGGCCAAAGAAAGATGCGATGCTGGCTATGGGGTAGGCAATAGTAAAATGGCGGTATACCTCGATTTCGCAGCAGCGATTATCAGATATGGCAAAACAGAATGTACCAAAAATGGCATTGCGCAAGCAGATGAAGCCACTATTATAAATCTTGGCAAGGAAGTCGTGAAAGAGAAATACGGGAATCTTTTTGATATGTATGAAAAAATCACTGGCGAAAATCCTTATGAAATGCCGATGCGTATATACCCAGCAGTGCATTATACCATGGGTGGACTTTGGGTCGATTACGAATTAATGACTACCGTACCTGGTTTGTATGCCCTGGGCGAAGCAAACTTTAGCGATCATGGTGCCAATAGGCTGGGTGCCAGTGCTTTGATGCAGGGATTGGCAGATGGTTATTTTGTGATTCCATACACTATAGGCAATTATCTCGCTGATGAAATACGCACACCAAAAATTGATACCAACCAGCAAGCCTTTATAGATGCAGAAAAAGAAGTAACAGACCGCATCAATCATTTTATCAATGTAAAAGGAACACATAGTGTTGATTATTTTCATAAGCAACTCGGTAAAATAATGTGGGATAAATGCGGTATGGCCCGAAACGAAAAAGGCTTGAAAGAAGCCATTCAGGAAATACGTGCATTGCGTGAATCATTTTGGAAAGATGTACGTGTACCAGGAACAGCAAATGAATTAAACCCGGAATTAGATAAAGCAGGACGCGTAGCAGACTTTTTAGAACTTGGCGAATTAATGTGTATCGACGCACTCAATAGAAACGAAAGTTGTGGCGGACACTTCAGAGAAGAATTCCAAACAGAAGATGGAGAAGCTATGCGTATGGATGAAAATTATATGTATGTAGCTGCTTGGGAAAACAAAGGCAATAACGAATGGAATTTAAATAAAGAGGAATTAATCTATGATGTGATACACCCAAGTCAACGAAATTATAAATAAAATTATTCAGCGATTAGCAAAAAGTTACTAGTTGGGCAATCGTTCCTTTTACAAGTAAAATAACACATTCATTTTGTTAAATAATAAATATTGAAAATTAATACATATAAAGATTTAATAGCTTGGCAGAAGGCAATTCACTTGACTAAAGAAGTATATAAGATTAGTAGTACATTACCTGAAAGTGAGAAATTTAACCTAGTAAGTCAAATGAATAGAGCTGTAGTTTCTGTTCCCTCCAATATTGCAGAGGGATGGGGGCGTCAAAGCAATAATTCTTATTTGCATTTTCTTAAAATTGCAAGAGGTTCTTTATATGAGTTAGAAACCCAAACAATCTTATTAAAAGAATTAAAATTCTTCACTGAAGAAAAATTAACCACTATTTTTGAACTAATAACTGAAGTAATTAAAATTATAAACGGATTAATCAAAAGTATTCAAACACAAATGACTGATTGCTAATGGCTAATTGCTAAAAACTAATTTAACATGGAACATAAAGAAATAAACTTAAAACTCAAAGTATGGCGTCAGGCAAGTGCAACAAGTGCAGGTGCTTTTCAAACTTATGAAGCAAACAACATCTCGACTGAAATGTCATTTCTCGAAATGTTTGATGTACTCAACGAAAGACTCATCAATGAGGGTAAAGACCCTATCGCATTTGATCACGATTGTCGTGAAGGCATTTGTGGTATGTGTAGTATGCATATCAACGGTCGTGCCCATGGCCCCTGGGATGGAACCACTACTTGTCAATTGCATATGAGAGCCTTTACTGATGGACAAACCATTACAGTTGAACCTTGGCGTGCACAAGCATTTCCTGTACTTAAAGATCTGACAGTTGATAGAAGTGCCCTCGACAGAATACAACAAGCAGGTGGCTATGTAAGTGTAAATACTGGGAATGCCCAAGATGGTAACTCATTGCCTATCGATAAAGAACTTGCCGATGCTTCATTCGATGCCGCTATGTGTATTGGATGTGGAGCTTGTGTAGCTGCCTGTAAAAATTCAAGTGCAATGTTGTTTACTTCTGCAAAAGTTTCACAATATGCTTTATTACCTCAGGGACAAGCTGAACGCAAAACAAGGGTATTGAACATGGTAGCTCAAATGGATAAAGAAGGCTTTGGAGCTTGTACCAATACTGGTGCATGTGAAGCAGAATGTCCTAAAGAGATTTCGATATCGAATATTGCCCGTTTAAACAGAGAATACCTAAACGCTCAGTTGAGTTTATAAACAACTAAATAAAGATTTTATCATGATGGGGGCAATTAGGTTTTCTCATTTCGTATGGGTTGTACTTTTTTTGATACTCCTTTTTCCAACCTACTTATTTTCTCAATGTGAAGTACCCGCTTTTGCAAAAACTGGTAAAACGATTCAATCATTTGTTCCAAAAGGCTGGGAAATAAAAGATTCTGCCCAATCCGATTTTAACAATGATCAGCTAATAGATGTGGTTCTCATTTTATCAAATCTCATCGAGCAGGATGAAAATAATTTTACCTATGAGTGTAACAGACCGATTGTTATTCTACAAAAAACAAATGCGGGTTATATATTGGCTGCTCATACAAATGAAGGGGTGCTCTGCAAAAGTTGTGGAGGAATGTTTGGAGATCCCTATGCAGGGATTTCATTTAATAAAAATGTATTGAATATTGAGCATTATGCAGGAAGTGCTTGGCGATGGATTAAAAATTTTACATTCCGGTTTCAACAAAATCAATGGCAACTCATAGGGTGTAGTGATGCAAGTTATTGGTCATTAGGTGAATGTGAAGGGAATATTGGTGATTCGGGATATCAATTGCAAGAAGCCAATTTTAGTACCTCTAAAGCTCATATCGTAAAAACAAAAGATACATTTTGTAAACCATACAAAGATGTATGGATAGCTTTTAAAAAGAAACCCTTTGTAAATATTGAGCAATTTGATGTGGATCTTGACTATTTTCCTATTAAAGATTAGGGAAAGCCAAACAAGCTTTCCTGGCATATTGAAATGGCAACATATTAAGTTCATTACTGCCCATTACAATCACGATTCAGTATTTTGTATTCGAAATCTATTACGAACTAAAACTACTGTAAATACCAGCATTTGTGTTGTCGATACATGATACCATATGTATTTAAAGGTAGTCTGAATAATATAGGGTTAATTCCTAAACACATTGAATGTAAGCTTACAATACTTCGATTCTTTTTTAAGTGCCGTTGATATAATACCTATTTATTAAATGTATTTTGCTTAATCAAGCCATGTATCCATTGTATGCTTTCATTTAATAGTCTGGCATCAAAATTACCTTTTAGGTATTCTTTATGATTCATATTTTTTGCAGCTTCTGTAAAATCTTTACTGTGCATCAGCAAATGATCAAGCTCAGGAATCGTAATGAGTTTGGCTTTTCCCGGATGTTTACTATTCACTGCTTTTACAATCAAAAAAGGTTCAAGTGCCGAACATTGTATAAAGTCTGATTCACCATGAAAAACCAATACATTACAATCAATTGCCTGCCATGCTTTAGCAAGGTTAATTGAATCAAGTTGTTGCCAAAATCGCCAATGTCTGCCCCACATTTCATTTTTACCTTCTTTGTATTCGAGTTCTGTTTCCACCATTTTTGTATAGGCAGGATTTTTATGTAATGCTGCAGGCGATTTTTTCAACACAAAAAATTCAAAATATACTTTTTGAATCAATCTGATAAATTCTTCGGTATCTTCATAGGAAAGACTATCTAACAGCGGCTTTTGCACACGATGCATTTCTAATAAAAACTCACTCCAAGGCCTAAAAACCGTACCAAAAACCATGATGCCTTTACAAGGTTTTTCATGTACAATGAGCGGGGCTATGATACCTCCCATAGAATGTCCCCAGATAAAAAGATTATGCGGGTTAACAAATGGGAGGCTTGAAAAATCATGATATGCTGTCTCAAAAAGGGAAATGTCGGTTTGTAAATCCACGTCTACGCAAGGTAAACATCCTCTGCTATCACCCATACCTGATTTCTCCACTGTATAAACAGTATAACCTTCCTTAACCCAGCCCTCAATCATTTTACCATTAAAATGGCTTGCATAATTTTCAATACTGCTGCAATTATATCCAGGGATAAAAAAAATGCCAGGTGTATTTGTTTTATGTATAGGTTTATAAATGATACTTCTTAATGTACAACCTATGGCAGGTAAAGATTGATAAATCACTTCGGCCCAATCTGTTTGATAATAGGGTTTGCCTTTTGCTTTGCCTTTTGCGTAACTGGTTTTCTGACCTCTTTTATACTGTATGTATACACTTTCATTTTCACGAATCTCATTTGCAATTAAATGAAATTCACTGGATGATTTTACCGATTTTCCCTGAAAATTTAGGAGGGTATCAGATTTTTGCAATTGTAAAATGGCAGCGGTTGATTCCTTTAAAATAGAATCTATCACAACTACCCCCTTTTGTTCGCTTGCATAAATACCTATCAACGCTTTACGAAGCAATGGTTGTGACATGCCATCAATACCAAACATCAATAGCCAAAGCAACATCAATAATACATAATATTTCATGGCGTATTTTTTACAAAAGTATTTCTACTATCAATAAAAGTCATTGTCAATTCTTGCTTATTTTTTCCATTCAACTTTTATTCAAACCATTGATATAATTAAGTTGTCAAATCATAATTCGTATATTAATTTAGTTTCTTCATGGGTACAAGCATTAAAAATAGCGTATTGCTCAATGAGCATAACTGGAATGATATCATTGCGAATATTGATATATTTCCTTTTAGAATTTCTGAAATTAATTTACTCAACAAAGAAATCAAACTGAGTAAAGTATCGTTTAAATATAATATTAATGGCAAAGAAACGTATTACAATGGAAAGCAGGAAGTGACCATTCAAACGGGCGAATATATCGTAGCTACCAATCAGTTTTATGGGGAAGTAAAAATTGCGGAGTACGACAAAAAAGATATTGGTGTATGTGTAGATATCAATGTTTCATTATTGCAACAAGCAATAGATTCATTTTCAAATCCATATCATTATTTTTCCATTACTGAAAAATCGAATTACTTTTTAGAGGATGATTTTTTTATCAAGTATAAATCAAACAAAGCCTTTCATCATTATATGCAAACCGTGTTTCAACAAGTAAAAACAAATTCTTTTTTTTCACTTGAAGAGCTTGAATGCGAATTTGTCAAACAGTTTGTATTTCATCAATGGCCTCATTTAAAAGCTTACAAAAGCATACCAGCTATTAAAAAATCAACACGTAATGAATTGTTTAGCAAAATGATGAATGCTAAAAACAATATACATGATTCATTGTATAGTCATGTTTCAATGACTGATATTGCGAAAGATTTATTAATGTCTGAATACCGTTTTTTTCATTTATTTAAAGAAACTTTTCAAGTGAGCCCACATCGATACATGGTACAATTAAAAATGGATGAAGCAATTCGTTTGTTTGTAGATGGGAAACATTCATGGACTGAGATCGCTGCACTCCTGCAATTTGCAGATGTACAGACCTTTAGTAAAATGTTTAAAAAACACTTTCACATGTGTCCAAAAGCCTATGCTGATCAATTAAAATCTTTTAGGGCATAGCATTTTTTAATCTATGATCTGTTGTTTTCATTGATATCATGTAAACAATTGTCTGTTTTGCCATTACCTTTGCAATCCTATGTTTGCTATTGTAGATATCGAGACGTGTGGGCCAAAATATGCTTTTCAAAAAGGAAGAATCATTGATATATGTATTGTAGTGCATGATGGTTTGCAAGTGGTCGATAAGTTTTCAACGCTGATTAATCCTGAATGTACTATTGGTAGTTTTTATACCAGCTTATCGGGTATAAGCAACGAAATGGTGCAGGATGCACCTAAATTTCACGAGGTAGCCAAAGAAATTCTTCATTATACCGAAGGGAAGATTTTTGTTGCCCACAATGCAAGTTTTGATTATAATTTTATCAAAGATGAATTTGCTTCATTGGGATATAAATTCAAACGTGATACTTTATGCACCGTGCGATTAAGTCGAAAATTAATGCCAGGCAAAAAATCATATTCATTGGGAAACTTATGTGCTTCTTTAGGTATTGAAAATACAGCGAGACATAGGGCAGAAGGTGATGCTGTGGCAACCACCCAATTACTTGATTTATTACTCCAGCTCAAAACCCAAAGTGCACAGTATAAAACAGCAAGTTTAAATCAAATCATGACATCGCGTATAGACAATATCAAAAAGTATATACTCGACAAATTGCCTTCCAGTACAGGGGTTTATTATTTTTTAAATAAAAACCAACAGATTATTTATATCGGGAAAAGTATTGATATGTATCAACGAGCAGTGAGTCATTTTAATAGCGATTTAAAAAAAACGAAACAACTACTTCATGAGTTGACCAATGTCGACTTTGTAGAAACGGGTAGTGAACTCATTGCACTGCTACTAGAATCCGAAGAAATCAAAAAACATAAACCGATATATAATACCGCAAGAAAAAAAGATACGTTTACTCATTGTATCGATTTGATTGAAAAAGATAAAATTCAATCCTTTCAGATTGTACCTCTTGAAAATTCAGTCAATAGTATTTTATCGTTTACGAGTTATGCAGCGGCTCGCGAAAAACTGGAATTTTGGATACAGGAAAACAGTCTTTGTTTAAAATATTGTGGACTCACTACGGAGGAAAGTGTTTGCTTTCATCATCAAATCAAAAAATGCAATGGCATTTGTGCTGGACTTGAAACGGCAGCAGATTATAACCTGCGGGTAAACCAGGTGGTTAAAAATAACTCATTTCAAGCGGATACTTTTTTGGTGTTTGATAAAGGGCGACAAGCAGGTGAACGAGCGTTTATAATGGTTGAAAACAGAAGGTATATTGGATATGGATATTTTGATGAATATGCTGCTATTGCAGATACTGAGGAGCTAAAGTCATACCTTGAAAATAAAAAATATTATCCTGATGCAAACGATATACTCAGGGGATGGTTGTCACAAAAAAGAAGAGAAGTAAAGGTTATTAAGTAATCTTTTAAATAACAACCCTTCTCATTTTAAATGTATTTACTCAGTAGGCTGAATAAGTGCGGTATAATGCCCACACATACCATTTACGCAAATAAAAAATGGATTCTCTTTATGGTGTTGTTGGTATAAAGTATTAAACTCATAAGTATATAATCGTTATTGTAAAATTCAATAAACAGATATTCATGGCATCAAATATGTACAGGCGCTTATATTTTAGGCATTCTTTGATACCTATAAAATGTTATTTCAATTGGCATTTACTATTGTGAGACTTACTTACTATAGGCCTATTTCATAAATCACATGGGTTTAAAATGAAATAGGGGTGTCAATTTATCATCCTTCCCATCCCATTTGTAATTTATTCTTACCTTTTATAAATAATTAAACTTACATATGATATTTGCGATTATTTTTGCTCCCAAAATAATTATTTAAACATGCGAAAAATTCTTTTTTCATTACTAACAATCTGCGCGGTGCAGGGCAGCAGAGCACAGTCTGTAAACATTAAGTTTACCGAATATGATTTGCCAAACGGCCTCCATGTTATATTACATGAAGACCATACAGTACCAACCGTTGCCATTTCAGTGCTTTACCATGTGGGTTCCAAAAATGAAGACCCAACACGAACAGGTTTTGCCCACTTTTTTGAACACCTCTTGTTTGAAGGAAGTGAAAACATTGGTCGTGGTGAATACATGAAGTTGATACAAAACAATGGTGGCGTTATCAATGCCAATACTTCTTTTGATCGTACTTTTTACTTTGAAACCCTGCCTTCTAATAAGTTAGAGCAAGGCTTATGGATGGAAAGTGAAAGAATGTTGCATGCTAAAATTGATGATATTGGACTTGAAACCCAACGTAAAGTGGTAAAAGAAGAAAAAAAACAACGTTATGAAAATACCCCTTATGGTCATTTACTTGAGCAAATATTTAAAAACGCCTATACCAAACATCCTTATCAATGGACACCTATAGGTGAAGCTCAATATATAGATCAGGCTACACTCCCTGAATTTATTGATTTTTACAAAACCTTTTATGTACCAAATAATGCTACATTAAGTATCGGTGGCGATTTGAATATTGCACAAACCAAAGCTTGGGTTGAGAAATATTTTTCTACCATCCCTAAAGGAACTAAACCAATACCACGTCCTAGCATTGTAGAGCCAGCACAAACTGCTGAAAAAAGAGTAACTTATTTAGATAAAGTACAGTTACCTGCAGTCGTATTTGCTTATCATACACCTGCACAAGGAACGCCAGAAGCGTATGCACTCGAAATGGTTGCAAAAATATTATCAGAAGGTAAAAGCTCTCGTTTACAAAAACAAGTGGTTGACAAAGAACAAAAAGCGGTGGCTGCAGGTGCTTTTAACTTACCTTCTGAAGATCCAGGTTTAGCCATGATGTTTGGTATCGGTAATATGGGTGTAACCCCAGAAGCGCTTGAAAAATCGATGAATGATGAAATTGAAAAATTATTAAGCAATGGCATCACCGAAGATGAATTGGCAAAATGTAAAAACCAAATCGAAAAAGATTTTGTCAATCAAAACCAACGCGTATTAGGAATTGTAGAAAACCTGGCAAACTATCATGTATACTATGGTAATGCGAACCTTATCAATACTGAATTAGAAAGATACATGAAAGTGACTACAGCCGATATGATCGCAGCTGCTAAAAAGTATTTTACTAAAAACAATCGATTGGTATTGTATTACTTACCAGATAGCAGCAAAGGTTAATAGAATCATGACCCATCAGTAAGGCCATATATTGAAATATGTTTAAAGCCCTTTATGATGACATTATTCAACAAACAAAATTTTCAAATTATAAAAAACAAATTATATAAAAATGTATCAAAAAATCATATTTTCATTAATCACTCTTTTGTCGATAGGCATGTTGAGCTATGCACAACCCCTCGACAGAAGTATCAGACCCAAAGCAGGTCCTGCCCCTGAAGTGCAAATGGGAACAGCACAATCATTTGTATCAAGCAATGGTATTAAAGTATTTGTGGTTGAAAATCATAAATTACCTGTTGTCAATTATTCAATAGACTTCGACATACGTCCCGAAATGCAAGGCGATATGGTGGGGTTTAAAGATATGGTAGGTGAGCTATTGACCTCAGGTACTAAAACCAAAAGTAAAGATAAATTTAACGAAGAACTCGATCGATTGGGTGCTACACTTGCTATAGGCAGTGACGGTATTTTTATGCAAGCCCTCAAAAAAAATTCAGATAAATTATTAGCACTTGCTGGAGAGGTTTTGACTCAACCAAACTTTACCCAGGAAGAATTAGAAAAACTTAAAAAGCAAACAAAATCAGGACTTGCTCAACAACAAGACGATCCTGAAGCGATGAGTGCAAACATCACCCGTATTTTAAACTTTGGTAAAAATCATCCTTATGGTGAAATCACCACTGAAAAATCAGTAGAAAATATTACACTTGATAAATGTAAAAAATACTTCGAAACCTATTTCAGACCTAATGTAGCTTATATGGCTATCGTAGGAGATATCACTTTGGAAGAAGCAAAAGCACAAGTAGAAAAAAACTTTGGAAAATGGCAAAAAAAGGATGTACCACGTGCGAACTATCCAACACCTAAAAAACCAAATGGCGCTACCGTAGCAGTGGTTAACAAATCAGGTGCTGTACAAAGTGTGGTAGATGTAACTTACCCTATTGACATGAAACAAGGTCATCCGGATGAAATCAAATTGAAAGTGGCTAATGGTATTTTAGGTGGTGGAAGCTCTGGCCGTTTGTTTCAAAGCTTAAGAGAAAAACATGCCTGGACTTATGGCTCTTATTCTTCATTTCGCTCTGATGAATTACCAGGAGCAGGAAGTTTTTCAGCTACATCAAACAGCACAACCAATGCCACAGATAGTTCTGTAGCTGAAATATTAAAAGAAATGAATCGCCTTCGTAGTGAACCTGTATCACAAGAAGAATTAGATGGATATAAAAATTACATGGCAGGTACCTTTGCTTTAGGACTTGAAGATCCCCGCACCTTAGCAAGATATGCGATCAACGAGCGTAAATTTAATATGCCAAAAGACTATTACAGAAATTACTTAAAAAATGTAGAAGCGGTAACTGCTAAAGATGTAATGGAAGTGTCGAACAAATATATCACCCCAGGCGTTGCAACAATCACGGTAGCTGGTGATAAAAAACAAGTGGTTGATAAATTAAAACAATTTGGACCAGTTACGGTATACGATCTTTATGGTAATGTACAAAAAGACGAACCAATGGCCCCTATGCCCAATAATTTATCAGCATCAGACATCATTAAAAAACATATAGAAGTAACAGGTGGTCAGGATAAATGGAATGCTGTACAGGATATGACAATCAACATGACAACGGAAATGCAAGGAATGAGTATCAATATCAAAACGATTCGTAAAGCACCTAATAAAATGTTGCTTGATGTAAATGCAATGGGTCAGTCATTTCAAAAAATAGTGTTTGATGGTACTAAAGGATATACAGCTGCACAAGGACAAAAGAAAGATTTTGATGCTGCAGAAGCAAAAGAATATGCTGATGAAGCCGCTATGATTCGCGATATGGCTTACTTGAAACCTGATCATAAATTAGATTTAAAAGGGATGGAAAAAGTAAACGATATTCCCGCCTATCAAATTGAAATTACTAAACCAAGTGGCGAAAAAGTAAATGAATACTATGATGTAAAAACAGGATACAAAGTAAAATCTGAACAAACAGAAACAAGTCCACAAGGAAGTAGTACCCAAACGACTTATTATATGGATTATAAAGATGGTGCAGGTGGCCTTAAATATCCAAATATGATTAAACAAAGCATGGGACCACAAATGATGGAAATGAAACTAAAAAGTGTAGAAGTGAATACAGGTGTAAAAGACGAAGAGTTTAAATAGTTTTTTTTAATTTTATATTCAATGACCGCCGGTAACACCGGCGGTTTTTTTATAGCTATTCTACTCTATCCACTCTCTTCAAAGGCTGCGCCATTGTAAGCTTTATGTGCTTCAAGCCTTAGACTATTTTTAATTGCTTATTGTCTAAACCAAGAAGGTTTCAAAAACCTTCTTGGTTTAAATTTGCAGTTCCTTTCCATCCACTCTCTTCAAAGGCTGCGCCTTTGTAAGCTTTATGTTCTTGATAGCCTTTGGCTATTTTTATTTCCTTAAAACACAACTCCTTTATTTTAATAGTAGGATTCAAATTGTCCTGGATTGATATCCACTCTCTTCAAAGGCTGCGCCTTTGTAAGCTTTATGTTCTTGATAGCCTT
>OEIV010000296.1_pt1 | contig 29629 bp, 32 predicted proteins | sample 1539231 | NCBI WGS metagenome assembly OEIV01 (sample SAMN03794762, study PRJEB22550) | activated sludge metagenome | feature: wastewater treatment plant; material: activated sludge; isolation source: Wastewater treatment plant of a petroleum refinery complex | place: Argentina: Buenos Aires ... | reverse complement strand
AAGGGTAAACTATCACGATATTCTTGTGAATTATAAAAATCTTTATCGTCTTGTTTTTTGCGACTTAAACTAAATATAAATTTAAAGATTGACTTTAAAACAAAAAAAATAATAAATACTACAAAACATACGACCAATATGCACAACAAAAAAGACAAACCATATTTTAATATAAACTCTGGCCGTTCTGAAAATTTTTTTATAACCTTTAAAAAAGCTGCTTCTAAAAACGATAATAACTCAGAAAATGACGTAAAAGCATCACTCAAAGAATTTAAAATATCTAAAAAAAGTTGTAAAATTGATTGTAATTTTTCTTTAATATATTCTAAAATTTTTTGTATTCAATCATTCATAAAGTTTAAATTTTTAGTAATTATAATTAATAACTGGAAAGTTTTGATAACTCAATAACAACCCTATAAAATTTTTAGGGATTTTTTTGTTTATAGAATAAACATTAAAAAAACAATTTAATGGTATATTTCATTTAAAATATACATCAGGAAATAATGGAAAATTATTTAATTCTGTTAAATTAAAAATAATATTTTTGGTTGAATCAAAAGATAATTTCAAATGTAAATTTCTTCTAATAAATAAAGGAAAATAAAAAATCTGCAATAATAAAATAAAATTATATAATTCATGATTTCGCAAATCTAAAGCAATTTGAAGATTAGACTGTTGATATTTACGTTGAAAAGATTTAACAGTTGATTTAGATTTAAAAAGTAAATCAAATAATAAAAAACATTCAAGAACGTTTTCATCATGAAAAGTACGTAATTTTAAAATATTTGCATTTATTTTTAAATTAGCTTTCAATAAACTTAAATCATAAGTATTTTCAGAAATTAATTTTAATCTTAGATGAGAATCTAAAATTTCAAGATGTTGATCTGTTTTAAACATTTTCATAATTTTTAAATAATAGTTCGAGCTAATGAAACAACTTTAGGAAAGTTTTCATATTTTAATTCTTTTAAAATAGGACCAAAAATACGGGTAGCTAAAGGTATGCTTTTTTGATCAACTAAAACAATAGAATTATCAAAAGACCGAATAAATAAACCGGTATAACGACTAGTATTCTTACGCATACGAATTATAACCCCTTTGCAAACTTCTCCTTTTGTTAATCGTTTACTATGTTTAACTCTACGAGCACTTAAAACCACAAGGTTTCCAGGTTTTCCACCAACTTTCCTCGAAGCTTTAAGTATCTTTACACATTTACCTAGTTTTACACCGGAATTGTCACTAACATTTACTTTACTTTCAGGATACATATATTTTTTAATATAATTATTTAGACACAAATTTAGTTTTAAAAGGTAACTTATATGAAGCTCCACGTAAAGCAGCTTTTGCCAAATCTAAAGAAACTCCATCAAGTTCAAAAAGAATACGTCCTTTTTTAACAGGACAAACTCATCCCGAAATACTACCAACACCTTTACCCATTCGAACTCCTAAAGACTTAGCTGTAACTGGAACAAAAGGAAAACCATTAATTTTTAAACTACCTAAACGCTTCAATTTTCTAGTAATTGAACGTCTAGCAGCTTCCATAACAATAGAAGTTACTAATCCATTATCCAAAGCTTTTAAACCATATTTATAAGTAGATTTAGCTAATGAATTAGTTCTATGATCACTTAATTTATTAACTCTAACTCGTTTACGAATTTTTTTATGTTTATAATTTTTAGGAATAAATTTATTCATATGTTTTTATTAAAGATTTTAAATAATTTAATTTTAATGGTTTAAATTGAAGTAGAAATTTATTTTGAGAAACATTTTTCAATTTAACTTTAGATGATACACTAGGCAAATTATATGTTTTTCAAAAACGTTTTTTAATTAATTTTGAAAACTTAAACATAAAAGATTTAAAAAAATATTTTAAAAAACCATATAGTTTAAATAATAAAAAAAATCTATATAAATCAACACGACGTGTTTTTAAAAAAGAAACTCTTAAATACGTATAAAATCAATAATTTAAACTTAATGTTACAATTTTTGTAACTTTATTTATAGCATATTTAAAAGGTACATATAACGGATAAATAGAAGATAATTGTCGTGGAAAAATCTTTGTATCATTTGAACCATAATTTAACCAAACTTTAATTCCACATGCACCGTACTTCAAACGAACTCTAGATTCACTATATTTAATAACATTTGAAAAATTATTTAAAGGCAAGGGTCCTTTTTTCATTCACATGTATGTAGCAATTTGTTTACGTGTAAAACGACCAGAACATACTATTTTATAACCTAAAAAAGTCTTTTTTAAAATACGCTTTTCTAAATCTTTTATTACAGGTTTTAAAATTCATTCTAATGAATGACGGTGTTGTAATTTCATCGAAATATATGTTGCAACAATATCTGAAGTAACATTAAAAAAATTTAAACTATAGATATTAAAATAATAGTTAAAATTTAAAGACTCAATTTTTGACAAATAAAAAGAAAAAGTTTTTGTCACTAAATATCAATATAAATTAGAAACAATAATCTTAACAAAATATTTATAAAAACCTTTTAATTTAATAAAAGGATTTTTCTTAAAACGCTTTTTAAAAGAATGTTTTTTGAATTTTTTTGTTTTTTTAAGTAATTTACGAAATAATCACATTTGAACTTTATAATTTCGTTCTTCCAAAGCAGCACTATAATAATAAAAATTAACAAAAACATTATTATTTAGACGAAAAATTTTATAATGACTAATAATTATATTAGATTTTAAAAAACGAGAACGTTTAATAAATCAATTTAAAAAATGAAATAAAATATAATCTTTTTTAAATAATGTTATATAATTAAAATTGTTTGTGATACCTCAAGTTGAATTTCAAAAACTATTAATTGATAAACGTGACGAGACTGGATTTATTAAATGACCCATATATTATTTTGATTGAGTTTTTGTTTTTCAAGTTTTTTTTTCATGAATCTTTCCTAATTTACGCGTAAAAGCAAATTCACCTAGTTTATGACCAACCATTCTTTCCTCAATATAAACTTTATTATATAAACGACCAGTATAAACTTCAAAAATCATTCCTATAAAGGAAGGCAAAATTATAGATGAACGAGATCTAGTTCTAATAATTAATCTTTTTTTATTTTTTAATAACTGATTTAATAATTTGTAATGAATAAACGGAACTTTTCATTTTGATCTAACCATAATTAACGAGATTTAACAATAAATTTATTTTTAATTTTCTTATTACGAGTAGGAACCCCTTTAGTTAATTTACCTCAAGGAGAAACACTTGGTCGTCCTGGAGCTGTTTTACCAGCACCACCACCATGCGGATGATCAACTGGATTTTTAGCTGTACCACGGACAACTGGACGCTTATTTAATAATCGATTTGTACCCGCTTTATATTTTTTATTTAAAAAATTAAAAGCATTTGACGGTGTACCTATACTCGTCAAACAATCTAAATCAAATAAACGTTCTTCTCCAGATGGAAGTTTAACTTTTCCATATATTAAATCTCTAGTTAATAAAATGCAATAAGTTCCAGCAGATCTAGAGTAAGTAGGCCCAGAGTTTGGATATTTTTCTAAATTATACAGAGGAATTCCAATAGGAGCGTTTCTCAAAGAAACAATATCACCATGTTTAACCAATAGTGACGAAACACCTGAAACTTGTAAGACTTGACCTACTTTAGCCTTATCAGAAACGGGTCAATTAAAAAAAGCACCGTTTTTATCCTGCAACAAACCTATAAAAGTAGAACGATTTGGGTCATACTCTAAACTTCGAATAATTGCATAATTGACAGATGATTTATTTAAAACAGGACGAAAAATAATTCGGTAAGCGTTTTTAACTCCACCACCTTTATGATCCATAACAATTTTACCATGAGATCTGCCTAAAGCTTTACTTTTTTTTTTCAATAAACGCTTTAAGTTAATTCTATAATCATTTGATGACAATATTATATCTATTTTTTTGCTTAAATGCTTATATTTATTGAAATTCATAAAAACTAACTAACTAATTTAGTTTTGATATAATACCAGTTCCGACAGTAATTTGTCCTTCTCGTATTGTAAAACGTAAACCTTCTTGTAAAGCTAATGGAGTGATTAATTCAACAGTAACATCTACAGCGTCTCCAGGAAATATTCTATCTTTATTTGACTTTAAATTATGAAATTTAGTAAATGTACCAGTAACGTCTGCTGTTCTTATAAAAAATTGAGGTTTATATTCTAATCCAAATGGTGTTCTTCGTCCTCCTTCATTTTCGCTTAAAACATAAATTTTTGCTTCAAATGATTTAGTAACTGCAATTGAACTTGGTTTAGCTAAAACTTGACCCCTAAAAACAGCGTTTCTTTTAACACCTCGTAATAAAATACCAACGTTTTCACCTGCTTCAGCAAAATCCATTTCTTTATGGAACATTTCAATACCAATACAAGTTGTTTTAGTGCTTGTAGTTAAGCCTAGAATTTCCACCTCTTCATTTAGTTTAATTTGACCTTGTTCGATTTTTCCAGTTACAACAGTACCTCTACCTGAAATACTAAATACACCTTCAATAGGCATTAAAAATGCTTTATCTTTTGAGCGTGCTGGTTGTGGAATATATTTATCAACAGCTTTCATTAAGTTTAGTATAGAGTTATAACCTACTTCACTTGCAGTTGCATTAGTTTCTTCTAATGCTTTTTTTGCTGAACCGCGAACAAATGGAGTTTCAGGTGAGAAATTATATTGTTCTAATAAAGAGCGTACTTCAAATTCAACAACATCTAGCATTTCAATTTCTTGAACCATATCAACTTTACTTATAAACACAACTAAAGCTGGAATTCCAATTTCACGTGCTAAAATAATATGCTCTCTTGTTTGCTCTTGAGGTCCATCAACTGCTGATACTACTAAAATAGCACCATCCATTTGTGCTGCACCAGTAATCATATTTTTAATATAATGTTGATGACCTGGGCAATCAATATGTGCATAATGGCGATTAGCTGTTTCGTATTCAACATGTGCAGCTGTAATGGTAATACCTCTTTCTCTTTCTTCTGGAGTTTTATCGATTTCACTATATGATTTAAATATAGCTAATTTTTGATCTGCTAAAACTTTAGTAATAGCAGCAGTTAATGTTGTTTTACCATGATCAACATGACCAATAGTACCTACATTGCAATGTGGTTTTGTTCTTTGAAATTTTTTTTTTTCTGACATAATTAATTTAAAAATTAAATTTTTTATTTGTATCTTAACATGTGTAAAAATGGCCTATTTTGATTTAATGTATCATAAAGAGCCTGTTTTTTTGCAATAGTTAAACCAGTACCATTATAGCAATCTAAAAGTTCTTGAGCTAATTTATCTTCAAACTTTCGTTCTGAACGATTATCAGCACTTTTTACTATTCAGTGAAGAGATAAATTAACCTTCTGCTTTAAAGAAACAACTTTTGGCAAATAAAAAATTTTAGTTGATTTCTTAACTTTTTTTACATGCAAAGATGGTTTAACATTTTCCACTGCCTGTGAAATAATTTCAACTGCAGGAACATTCAATTTTGCTTCTTTTAATTTTTTTAAAACATTTAAAAAAATTTTTAATGCTTTAGCTTTTTTTCCTTTTTTAATTAAAAGATGTAATAATTTTGTTAATACAAAAAAATCTTTTTCCATAAACAGTATAAATATATATATATTAAATTAAGATCGTTTTTTTAAGCCTCATTTAGACCTTCCATGTTTACGTGGTACATTTTCAGAAACATCTAAATCATATTTACCCCTTATAAGTTTATACCTAACACCAGGTAAATCTCTTACACGACCTCCACGTATTAAAACAACTGAATGTTTTTGCAAATTATGACCATGACCTGGAATAGCTGCAGTCACTACTAACCCATCACTTAAACGAACTCGACATATTTTACGAACTGCAGAGTTTGGCTTTTTCGGACTAGTGGTTGTAACCTTTAAACAAACGCCTTTTCTTAATGGAGCATATGCTAAAGCTATTTTAGAAAATTTAACTGTTTTTTTTTTTCGAGCTTTACGAACCAATTGATTTATAGTTACCATATTTTTAATTAAATATTGTTATTTTTTTTATTTTTAATTAACTCTAAAATATTTAAAAATTTACTAAAAGGATCTTTTAAGTGAATAATTAAACTAGAATTAGTTTTTGTTAAAGAAAAAATTAAATTTGTTTTTAAATTTTTGTCTGTTTCACCAATTAAATTATTGTGCAAATTTTTAATATATTTAGAAAAAAATTCATAATTATAAAAATTAGACTGTCAATAAATTGCTAATGGTATAATTTTTTTTTTAGAAGAAAATAAATTAACAAATTCTAACATTGTTTCTATCGAGTTAAAAAAAAAAACACGAGTTGGTCCTTTTAATAAAGATAAAAAAATACTATTTTTAGTCATTTTTTTTAATAAATTTAACTTTCAAGATGTTTGATAAATATCAAATTTTAGACAATAAGCTTTTAAATTATTAAGCTCAAAAATATTCATATGATTAATATGAACAAATAAAGCAAGTTTTTTTGATTGCTCTAAAAAAATTTTTCGAATTTCTGATATATAAATATATTTTTTTTTTTTTAAAGGCATAAATTTTAATCTAATGTGATTTTTATTTTTAATAATTTTGCTGTATGTAAAATATTTCTAAAAATTACATTTAATTTTAAATGTTCAAACTCTTGCTTTTTAATTAATGCAATTTTATAAACATCTAAAACTGTTAAGCTATTTGTTTTTGAAAATTTTAAACTATTTTTTAATAAAAAAGAGTTTGAAGGAGGTAAAATAATAAAATTAAAAGTTTCATTTTTAAAAACAAATACTATAACTCTTAAAGGTAAGCCTAATTTAAATTGTGAAGTAGCATCATTAAATAAAGTACAAAAGTCTTTTACTTTTATTTTAACTTGACCTAAAACAGGACCAACAGGCGGACCTAATTTTGCAGTTTGAGCAGGAATTATTAAACTTACTTTTCTAGTAATTTTAGTAATGTCTAATTGATTATAATTTTTTATTTGCATAAAAGAAAATAGGACAAAAAATTATTAAAAGAGTTAAAAAACAGAAGGGATGGGAATTGAACCCATATCATTGGTTTTGAAGACCATTATTTTGCCTTTAAACTACCCTTTTTTAAAACTCTTAATAATTAAGAATTAAAATTTTTGTTAATAACATTATTTGTCATTAAAATTGCTAATTTAATTAAAAAATTAAATTCACGAGTATACACATCTTTAATAATTGCTTTTTTAAAAGGAGCACTAAATAAAGAAGTATTTAATAATTTATGTAGTTGTTGTTCAAATTTTAAAATATTTGCTAAAGTTAAATTTTCTAAATAACCATTAACACCTGCAAAGATAGAAATAATTTCATTATCTAGAGATAATGGAGCATATTTAAATTGTTTTAATAATTCAGTTAAACATTTTCCTTTTTTTAATAAATCTTGTGTTGATTTATCTAAACTATCTCCAAATTGTTCAAAACCTTCAATTTCTCTAAATTGAGCTAATTCTAGTTTTAAAGAACCTGCAATTTTTTTCATAACTTTGTTTTGAGCAGCAGAACCTACACGACTTACAGATAAACCTGCACTAATTGCTGGACGAATACCTTTATGGAATAAAGAAGTTTCTAAAAAGATTTGTCCATCAGTAATAGAAATTACGTTAGTTGGAATATAAGCAGATACGTCACCAGCTTGTGTTTCAATAACTGGTAAAGCAGTTAAAGAACCTGAAAAATTAAAATTTTCATTTAATTTAGCAGAACGTTCTAAAAGACGGCTATGTAAGTAAAAAACGTCACCTGGGAAAGCTTCACGTCCTGGAGATCTTCTTAATAGTAATGACATTTGTCGATAAGCAACAGCATGTTTACTTAAATCATCATAAACAATTAAAGCACTTGCACCACGAGTCATATAATATTCACCTAAAGCACAACCAGAGTATGGAGCTAAGAATTGTAAAGTTGCTGATTCTGACGCAGTTGCGGCTACAATAGTTGTGTATTTTAGAGAACCATTTTGTCTAAAAATTTCTGCAATCTGAGCAACTGTTGATCTTTTTTGTCCAATAGCAACATAAATGCAATGAACATGAGTGCTTGGATTATAATTATTTTTTTTTTGATTAATAATTGCATCAACCGCAATGGTAGTTTTACCTGTTTGACGATCACCAATAATTAATTCTCGTTGTCCACGTCCAATTGGAACTAAACTATCAACACATTTAACACCAGTTTGCATTGGTTCATGAACGCTTTTTCTAGTAATAATACCAGGTGCTTTTACTTCAATAGGAACAAATTTTTTAGCGTTAATTGGACCTTTTCCATCTAAAGGATTACCTAATGGATCAACAATTCGACCTAATAAACTTGCACCTACAGGGAACTGTAATAAGTTTTTAGTAGCACGTACACGTTCACCTTCTTTAATTAATCTATCATTACCAAAGATAACAGTTTGAATTGTATCAACATTTAAATTTAATGCTAATCCTTTTACTTTGCTATCAATAAACTCAATAACTTCTCCGGCTTTTACATCATTTAAACCATAAATAGTTGCAACACCATCTTTCACAGATAAAACTTCACCAATATCATTTTTTTTATTAAAATCTTTTTTCAAAATCAACTTGTATAACTCCTGTTCTACGTTGATTTTATTTAGCATAAATTTTATGCAAAAAAAAGAAACCTTTTTCTTGTATAGAAGAAAAAAGGGGTTTCCGAGTTAATAAGAATAAAAATTTTTGGTTAGTGGGTAGTAACTAAAAACTTTTATTAATATCATTATCAGAAGCCCAGGGGTGTATTTGTCTTTGTTTAGCTGGTAAATTGTTTTATATTAATTTTCTTAATTTTTACAATATTATGAGATTTGTTAAAAGAAACTCACTAATAGAATTTGTATATCATGCAGCTGTGTCTTATAAACCACCTGCAACTTTATCATATTTTTGAAATTATGGTGTATTAGCTTTATTTTGTTTAGCAATACAATTAATCACAGGTATTTTTTTAGCTATGCATTACGTTGCATCACCAGAAAGTGCTTTTAATAGTGTTGAACATATTATGAGAGACGTAAATTACGGATGATTAATACGTTATTTACATGCAAATGGAGCATCTATGTTTTTCTTAGTAGTTTATGTTCATGTATTTAGAGGTTTATATTATGGTTCTTATATGTATCCACGTCAGATCTTATGAATATCTGGGGTAATTATTTTATTTATTATGATTTTAACCGCTTTTATGGGTTATGTTTTACCTTGAGGTCAAATGAGCTACTGAGCTGCAACTGTTATTACTAATTTAGCATCCGCTGTACCATATATCGGCGATTATATTGTTTATTGATTATGAGGAGGATTTTCTGTTGGAGGGCCTACATTAAATAGATTTTTCAGTTTTCATTATTTATTTCCATTTGTTTTAACTGCTTTAGTAATTGGTCATATTTTAATTTTACATGAAGTTAAATCTAATAACCCAATTGGAATTAATTCACCTGATTACATACAGTTTACTCCATATTATACTATTAAAGATTTATTTGGTGCTGTAGTATTTTGAATGTTCTTTTCTGCTTTTTTATTCTATTCGCCTAATTACTTAGGTCATACCGATAACTATATTAAAGCAAATCCAATGGTAACACCAGCACATATTGTCCCAGAATGATATTTTTTACCATTTTATGCAATTTTAAGATCTGTACCTAATAAATTAGGTGGTGTTATTTTATTATTAGCAGCTATTTTTGTATTGATAATATTACCTTTTTATTCTACATCTAAAGTAAGAAGCTCTGCATTCAGAACTATTCAAAAAATTTCATTTTGATTTTTTGTTTCAGATTGCTTAATTTTAGGTTGAATTGGTGGAAAAAACGTTGAACCGCCTTTTTATTTAATTGGACAATTAGCAACTGCTTTTTATTTTATTTATTTATTAATAATTATTCCATTTATAGTTTATCTTGAAAATGCATTTTGAAGCAAAAAAGCTGATTAGTAAGAAGCATCTTTTTAAAATAACAATTTATGGCAAATAAAAATCAATTTTTAATTGGTGCTTTAACAGCAAAACCATATGCTTTTAAAGCAAGACCATGAGAATTAAAAAGTGTTGAAACAATTGATTTATTTGAATCGCTAAACAGCAATATAAGAGTAGATATAAGAGGTTCAGATGTAATGCGAATTTTACCTTTAAATAATGAGTTCTTAAATGAAGAATGAATTTCAGATAAAACTAGACATGCTTATGATGGTTTAAAACGTCGCAGATTTGTTAATCCAATGTTAAAAAAAAATAATTTTTTTTTAACTACTAGTTGAAAAGAAATTATTTTTGAAATTAAGAACACATTACAAAATCGAATTTTTAATAATTATATAATAAATACTGGTAATTTTAATGATTTTGAAAATTTAACAGCTCTAGAAAATTTTAAAAATAATTTTTCTAGAATCAATATTAATAATAATGATTTGCTTAATGTAGATTTTTCTTCTAATTATTTAATAGATCATTCTTTATTAAAACCTATAGGATCAAAAGTATTTTTATTCATTGGTACTAATTTAAGGTTAGAAAATCCTGTCTTAAATATTAGATTTAAAAAATTAGCTCAAAGTGAAAAAATTTTAATTGGTTATATAGGGCCTAAATATAATTATAATTTAAATATGACTCATATAGGTAATACTATTAATATTTTGAAAAAAATATTTGAAGCAAAACATTCTTTTGCCACTTTAGCTTTAATGTTTTCAAAAAAAACAAATAAAAACACTAAATTAAAAGCGGTTTTAAGAAATAATATTTCACTATTTTTTGGCTCAGACTTTGAAAATCAATTTGAAAAAAATACTATAATATCTTTTTTAAAAGATGTTAAATTTCCAAAAATTACGTTTAACATTAATGTACTTAAAAAATATAACGGAATTATAAACGCAGCTGAATTAGGTTTATATAATACGAAAAAAAATTATAGCGCTAATAATAATTTCGTTTATTTGTGTGGTTCAGAAAGTTATGTTAAAAAAGAAAATGATTTTATCGTATTTCAAGGACATCATAATGAAAAGGTTAAAACCGAATTTGATATAATTTTACCATCTAGCACATGATTAGAAAAACAAGCGTTATTTATGAATTGTTTCGGTGTTATTCAAAAATCAAAATCTATTATTTTACCACCGCTTAATGTTCGAAATGATTGACGTATAACAGAAATGTTAAATCGTGTGTATCATCAAAATTCAAAGTTTTATCAAAACGTTAATGATATTCATTATCGATTAAATCAATTAAGTCCAAATTTAACAAATTCTTTAAACATTTATAAAGATAGTTATCAAAGAGATTTAGATATTGATATTAAGAAAACAACTACACGAAAAATTAGATTTTCTACTATGCCATTTAAAACTATTATTTCAAACTATTATCAAACTTCTGCTGTAGAAAAAGCATCAAAAATAATGCATAGTTGTGCATTGGAATTAAACAACAAAAAAAATAATTTTTTAAAATTTTAATATGACAATTTTTGAATTTATAATAACCTTGTTAAAAAGCTTAATAATTATAGTTCCAGTGTTAATTGCAGTTGCTTTTTTCACTTTACTAGAAAGAAAAATAATGGCCAGCATACAAAGAAGGCGAGGTCCTAATGTGGTAGGTTTTTTAGGTTTTTTACAACCATTTGCGGATGGTTTGAAACTTCTAATAAAAGAAACAATTATACCAAGCAAAGCAAATAAAATAATTTTTATTTTAGCACCAATTTTAGCTTTATTTTTAAGTTTTTTAAATTGAACTGTTATTCCATTTAATAAATTTAATGTTTTCAGTGACATAAATATTGGTATTTTATACATTTATGCAATTTCATCATTAAGTGTTTATAGTATTATTATGTCTGGTTGATCTAGTAACTCTAGGTACGCTTTCTTAGGAACTCTAAGAGCCGCAGCTCAAATGGTTTCTTATGAAGTTTCTATAGGTTTAGTAGTTATTAATGTGTTAATTTGTGCAAACTCTTTAAATTTAACAAAAATAGTATTAGCTCAAACTTATATTTGATATGTTATACCATTATTCCCTTTATTTTTATTATTTTATATCTCAGCATTAGCTGAAACAAATAGACCTCCATTTGATTTACCTGAAGCAGAAGCGGAATTAGTAGCTGGATATTTTGTTGAATATTCTGCAATGACTTTTGCACAATTTTTTTTAGGTGAAAATATAAATATAATGTTTGTATGTACTCTAATGACTGTTATGTTTTTTGGAGGTTGATTGCCCCCTGTGGATCATTGAATATTTTATTTAATTCCAGGTTTTGTTTGATTTATTGTTAAATTTCTACTTTTATTATCAAGTTTTGTTTGAGTTAGAGTAACATTCCCACGCTATCGTTATGATCAGTTAATGAGATTGGGTTGAAAAATCTTTTTACCTTTATCATTAGCTTGAGTTGTATTTATTGCAAGCATAATGCTAGGATGTAATTGATTAGTTTAATTAGGGTAGTAGGAATCGAACCTACGCATAGCGGTATCAAAAACCGTTGCCTTACCTCTTGGCTATACCTCAATTGTTTAAAAATAACAAAAATTATGACAAAATTTGCAAATTATAAAGATTTTGCTTTAAGAAAAAAATTAAAAAGTAATCAAAATAAAATTTTTATTTTGAAATCTTTTCTTCTAAAGGAAGAAATTCCAAAAAAAATTCGCTTTAAAATTATGCTAAAATTACAGCAGCTACACAAGCATTTATTAGGTAACAAATTTAAGAATCGATGTATGTTTTCTACAAAAATACGAGCAGTTTCTCGTGTTTCTAATTTAACTAAAGCCTCTTTTAAAGATAATTTAAAATGAGGCCGATTAAATGGATTTAGAAAAGCAAGTTGATAAAAATAAAATTATTTCATTTTACATTATGGCAAAAATAAATTCCACAGTTAAACTAGTAAATGCAATAAAAACAGCATATAAAACTAAAAATGCTTTTGGCATTTCCCAAGTAACTCCAACAAGTTTAAACATTTTACAATGTTTGTATTTAGAAGGATTAATTTCAAATTACCAAATGCATGAAACAAAAGTAAAATTTACTGTTAAATACGTTAATGACAAACCTTTAATCTATAGAATTGATAGTCTATCAACAGGATCATTAAGAAAGTTTTCTTCTAGGGAAGACATGAAAGAGTATTACAAAAAATATGATTATTTTTTTGTGGCCACTTCTCGCGGAGTTCTATCTTCAAAACAATTACTTCATGAAATGCCTATTGGAGGTCAATTATTATTTGGTTTAAAAATAAGTAGTTAATCAAATTTTTATGAAAGAATTAAATATAATAAAGCAAAAAAAAAATGTAAAAATTTTTTTAAAAGACTCAATATTAACTGTACAAGGTCCATTAGGGTCATTAAGTCAAAAATTACAAATAACTAATGTTAATGATTTTTTATTTATTTCGTCAGAACAGTTAGATTTGTTTGTTAAGATAACTAAAAAATTAATTAAAAGTGTTACTTATGGTTGATTTATTGAATTAAATTTAAATGGTATAGGTTATAAATCTTTTAAACTAGATGATAAAATAGCTTTAGATTTAGGTTATAGTAACTTAGTTTTATATAAACCAAAATCTAATTTAAAAATAAAAAATTTTAAAAATAAATTAGTTTTATTTTGTATAGATAAAGATTATCTTTATAATGTAGCATATTTATTAAGAAATTATTCAGTACCTGATGCATATAAAGGCAAAGGAATTTTATTTAGAAACCAAAACTTAAAATTAAAAAAAAAAGTTAAAAGTTAATATTATGTCATTATTTAATTTACTAAATACTCAAATAAATAAAAAATTAATATTTGCTTTAAAAGATATTTATGGTTTAGGATTAAATTATTCTCAACATATATGTAAAAGTTTAGGTTATGATGTTAACGTTAGAGTTCCACAACTAAAACAAAAAGATCTAAACAAATTAAACTCACTTATTAATATTAAATATAAATATACTATTGAAGCTGAATTAAAAAAAAATACTTACGATAATATTCAAAAAATGAAAAAAATTAAGTCTTATAAAGGAGTAAGGCATTCATATAACTTACCAGTAAATGGACAAAGGACTCATACAAATGCAAAAACAAGAGGATGACGTTAAAAAATAATAAAAATTTGAATTTTGGATATATAAAAATAAGACCGACTTTAAACAATATTTTTATAACTTTAACTGATTATAATGGCAACGTATTAATGACAAAAAATGCAGGTATGTTAGATTTTAAAAGTTCTAAAAAACGAACTCCGTATGCTGCTTCACAAGTTTTAAAAAGCTTGTTAGCAGATATTCAAAAAACAAACTTAAATATTAAATCATTAATAGTTCAAACAAAAGGACATATTAGGCATAAGGCTATAAATAGCACAATGTATCAATTTAAAACGCTAAATTTACCTAATGTATTGTTTGTAGAACATTTAAACGTTAAAGTTCATAACGGAATGCGCGCCAAAAAAAAAAGGCGCTTATAATAATTAATATTTTTGTATCTATAGTTTAAGGGTAAAACGTACCGCTCATAACGGGAAAGATGTAGGTTCAAATCCTACTAGATTCAAAATAATTTAATTATTTAAAATCATTAATTTAATCAATTTATGTACTTATTTTCGAATAATTCGAAAATGAATGATTCTTTGATATTTTATTTATATAAAAACAAAAAAGTCCAACTTTACTCTAAAAGTAACAATAAAATTTATGGTTATTATAGAGATTCAATTTTAGATGATTTTGTTTATTTAGCAAGTAATGGATTAAATGTTACAAATTTTAGAAAAAAAATCATTCATCCCGAAGTGTTTAATGAGTCTTCTTATAAATTTGTTTCATATTTTTCTACTTTAGAAGATAATTTTTTGCGATTAAATTTATATCCTAAAAAATATTCTTATAAATTATTAAAAAAATATATTAAAACTAATAAAGTTGTTTCAATTTGAGAAGAAAGACGTAAAAAAAGTTGACCTACTTCTAAATTTTTATATTTTTTTCCAGTTTTCATAAAAAATTACCAAAAATATAAACATCTAAAATATTTATTAAATAATCATGTAACTTCTTCAAGGTTTCGTTTTTATAAACATAAAGGACACAGATTTTTTTTATCTAAACCAGGTAGATTAATACAAATTTCAAACAAGTTTGTTTATAGAGTTTGGTTCTTTAGATTTATTTCTAAATTTATACCTGCACCAATACGAATAAGCTTCATGCCAGTAATGAAATTAGGCTATTTAATAACTAGGTATTTATCAAGAGTATTTTCAGATAAATTTTTTTCATTTGATTCGTTTTATAATTTGTTAGTTTATAGATATTATTTTAGATTTATTCAACTTATTTTTCGTAAAGGAATGTTTAATAATAAACTAGAAAAAAGAGGATTAAGATGTAGTAATGGAATTGTTTTTAGTTATTTTACTGTTTTAGATAAAAAATTTAATACTTTAACAACTTTTTTATTAAATATTATTAAAGAAAAGTTAACATCTAATAATATTTATAACTGAACCAATTTTTTTATTTATGGAAAAAGTTTAGTAGGTACTTCATTAAACTTAAAGGAAGAAAATGATATTAAAAATTTTGTAAATGCTTTACCAAATGACTTAAAATTATATTTAATTGAAAAACTATCAATTAAATCTGCTTTATATTCATCAAACAAGCTAGTAAATTTTCTTAATACACAAGTTCATAATGTTTATGATTATTTGATATTAAAATCAGTCACTTTTTTACTTTTTACCAAAAATTTAAAATATTTTTCTATTGATTGAAAAAATTTTGAATTTAAAACTATTAAGTTTTATGTTTACAATTTAATTAACAATAAAATTAGAAATTTCATTAAAACATTTCATGGTAATCAAAGAAAATCTTACGCGCTTGGTACTCTTCGCAATAGTTCGTTATATAATAGAACACATAAACAAAAAAAAACAAGTTTAGCTAAAATTTATTTTAAATATAAATATACTGGAAAAATATTTTTATTAAAAAATATCATTCGAAAAATTAAATTATTACGTAAAAATTTAAGATTTGATAAGTTTTTAAAGTTATTTAAAATGTTAAATCTTAAAATTAAAAACATTTTTAGACGTAAAAACTGATGAACCGAAAAGGGAGAATTTACTCAATTTAAACAGTTTCAGGGTTTTTCAAAAAAAGCACGTAGAATTCTTGCTTTAAGATTTGCAAGTGTTAGAAAAGCATGATCTTGAAAAACTTTACCAATTTGAAATAAAAACCGTAAAGCTAGAATTAAATCATGGCGAACAAATGTTTATAAACAAATTCGACATTTTAAATTTAGAACTTTTCCTTTCTTTCGTAATCGTGCTTGATTAGTATATTGAATGTTCAAATATAAGAATAGAGGAGAACTTAGATTATTAAAAAGAATTAAAGGTTATAGAGAAAAATGATGAAATTTTACTGTATTAAAAAGATTTACAGAAAATAATAGTCCATTTAAAGTTATAAAAAACTTGCGAAAAGCCTCAAAGTCTAAAGATTTTAATATCGCAAAATTAATTTGACAATTTAGACCTTTTTTTTCTAGTTATAAAAAAATTCCAAGAAAAATAGTTCGAGGAAAAATTTTTAAAGAATTAAAACGTATAAAACGCTTTTTTAAATTTAAATCAGCAATGTTTTACCCTTTTTTAGTGATGCGACGTGTTTATAAAAAATATAAATATCTTCGTCGTTTTCAATATAGTAAATTAGCTATTATAAAATATAAATTAAAATATTCAAAAAAACCATATAAACATATCCGTTTAACTTTTAAAAGCAGATACGTAAAAGATCCAAATAAAAAACTTATTTTTAGAATTGCTCCAGAATTAGATAAAAAAGCAAAACATAAAAATAAACAAAATTATAAACGTAATAAATTTCGTTTTAATACAAAAAATACTTATAAATATAAAAATTTCAAAAAAAATTGAAAAAATAAAACAAAAAATAAAAAACAATTTTTAGGGTATAAAAAACCTTTTTTTCAAGGAAACAAAAATTCAAATCAAAAAAAACAAAATTTTAAAGGTAAAAAAAAAGTTCAATATGGAAATAATCTTAAATAATTTGTTATTTTTAACATTAGGTTCACTTTTAATTTTAAGTGCAATTATGGTTACTTTAAGTAGTAATCCTGTTCATTCTATTTTATTTTTAGTTTTAGTATTTATACTTACGACAATTTTATTCTTATTAGCTAATGTTGAATTTATTTCAATGTTATTCTTAGTAGTTTATTTAGGTGCAATTATTGTTTTATTTTTATTTGTAGTTATGATGTTAAATATTAGAATAATTGAATTAAAAGATAGATTATTTAGCTATTTGCCAATAAGTATGATAATCATTTCATTATGTTTTGTTCCAATCGTATCGATTATAATAACGGATTTTATAAATCCAACAGGTGATCTGTTATCAGTTAATATGTGACAAAGTATTAATCAATTTTCTTTTGCTAATATATATCCAACAACAAATTTACAATTAATTGCAATGAGTTTATATAAATACTATAACTATCCTTTTTTATTGGCTGGTGTAGTACTATTTGTTGCAATGATAGGAGCAATCGTTTTAACTTTAACTAAATTACATAAAAATAAACGCCAAGATTTTTATTATCAAACAACTAAAGATATTTTTTTAGCTATTAAAAAGCTAAAATAACTTGCAGCTACAAGCCCATAAAAAATGACTCAATTTTTGATGATTTTTTTATATCTTTTTTTCCTTATAAGGGATAGAAAGGGGGTATGTGTGGTAATATGTTATAATTTTTTATAACATAGCCTGCGCATACCCCCTTTTTTTTTCTTTTTCCCTATCGACATGAATGTCCCTATTATTTATATATTAGCGTTATTAATTTCAAAAGAAATTTTTTCTTATGATGGGGAAAAAGTAGTTATTTTATGTATTTTATCATTTTTATTTGTGGCTTATTTTCAAACTAAAAATGTTGTTTCTGAATTATTAATTGCTAAATCAAAAAAACTTGAAGAAGAATATATTCAATTAGTTGATTTAAAATTAAATTTAGAAAAATCAATTAATAGTTTTTGAAAAGCTTTTATTGAATTAGAAAATCAATTGATTGAAATTTTATTTTGAGTAAGAGCTAATGTAAGTAATACTATAATAAGATTAAACAAAAATAGACAAACATTCTTTTTTCATGTTTTAAAAGATTATATTAATTCATTTTTCAAAAATTATTTAGCAATTAAATATTTTTTTCAAAAATTATATATTTTATCTGTTTTTAATAATATTCAATTAGTATTTAATACTTCTTTATTAAAATCTAATACATTATCATTACAATTTGCATTTAATAAATTAAAAAATACTACAATAAATTACGACTTTACGACTTTACTGTTAAATAAATTAAATTTAAACCATGAAACTTGTTTAAATGTAGAGAAAGCTCCTGCTGTGTTTGTTTCTAAAAATGAAAAAGAAACAAGTTGAGTTGATGCTAAAATTAGTTTAGTATGATTATAATTTTTATGAAAAATATAAGCCACAAATTTGTGGCGATTAACTCAATTGGCTAGAGTATCTCACTTACAATGAGAAAGTTATTGGTTCAAACCCAATATCGCCTAAATGGGATAGCTTAACTGGTAAAGTCTTAGTTTGTCAAACTAATGGATGCGGGTTCAAATCCCGTTCCCTGTGTATTAACAATATACACTTTATTGCACTGCAATATTTTAATGTACAAAGTACAAATTTTAATTTTAAACTTCAAAAATTTTTTATGGAATTCTTTTCAATTTTATTTGAAATAACTTACCTACTTATTGGTATATACATTGTATACAAAATTGGCTAATTAAATTATGAACGAGTATTTATTCTTGTTTTTTTACTTAATTTTAAGCGCTTTAATTTCTTTTGTTGTTTTTTTATTATCATATGTATTGGTTAGCCAAACATATGATTCTGAAAAACTGTCAGCGTACGAATGTGGCTTTCAACCATTTGAAGATGCTAGAAGTAAATTTGATATTAAATTTTATTTAGTAGCAATTTTATTTATTATATTTGATCTAGAAGTTTCTTATTTATTCCCTTGAGCTATTTATTTAAAACTTGTAGGAATATTAGGATTTAGTTGAATGATGCTATTTTTATTTATTTTAACAATAGGCTTTATTTACGAATGAATGAAAGGAGCTTTAAATTGAGATTAATTAATTTAAATTATGACAAATCTAAAAGAAAACCAAATGCAAAATTGCATTGATTCTTATAACTTATTGCAATATTTATTAAAAACTATTCCAAAGTATTTAAATAACAAAATAAATTTAAATTTGCAAAACAATACTATTACAATTTATAGTAGTATTGATAATTTTTCGAATTTAATGTTATTTTTAAAAAACCATCAACCTTTAAAATTTAAAACTCTAACTTCAATTACTGCGGTTGATTATCCAGAAAAAGATAAAAGATTTGAAGTTAATTATTTTTTATTAAGTTATAAACTAAATACTAGAATTATTATTAAGTTAATGACTGATGATTTAACACCAGTACCTTCTATTTCTTCCATTTATAAATCAGCAAATTGATATGAAAGAGAAATTTGAGATTTATTTGGTGTTGTGTTTTCAAATCATTCAGATTTGAGAAGAATTTTAACTGATTATGGTTTTGACGGTTTCCCATTTCGCAAAGATTTCCCACAAAATGGTTTTTTAGAAGTGCGATATGATGATGAAAAAAAACATGTTTTATATGAGCCAGTTGAGCTTAGCCAAGAGTTTAGGTCTTTTGATTTTATTAGTCCATGATCAAAAATTAATTAATTTTTTATGTTTACAACTTGTCAAGTTCTTGCCATAGGTTGAACTTATTGCCTTTGACTATACGTCTTAAGCTATCATGTTTAACATATGAATGGTGATAAAAAAATCATCAATAAAATTAAACATTTTAATTTAAATTTTGGGCCGCAACATCCAGCTGCTCATGGTGTTTTACGTCTAGTTTTAGAACTAGATGGTGAAGTTGTAGTTAAAGCAGATCCTCACATTGGATTACTACATAGAGGAACTGAAAAACTAATTGAGTATAGAAATTATATTCAAGCTTTACCATATTTTGATCGTCTAGATTATGTTTCTATGATGGCTCAAGAACATGCTTATTCTTTAGCTGTTGAAAAATTATTAGATTGTGACGTTCCAATTCGTGCTAAATTTATTAGAGTAATTTTTTCAGAAATTACTAGATTATTAAATCATTTATTAGCATTAACCACTCATATTTTGGATGTAGGTGCTGCTACTCCATTTCTTTGAGGTTTTGAAGAGCGTGAAAAATTAATGGAATTTTATGAAAGGGTTTCTGGTGCACGAATGCACGCAGCATATGTTCGACCAGGAGGAGTTCATCAAGATATTCCTATCGGCTTATTAGATGATATTTATATTTTTATTTCTGCATTTAATTCTCGAATTGATGAATTAGAAGAATTATTGACTGGTAATAGAATTTGAAAACAACGTTTAGTTGATATTGGTGTCGTATCTTACAAAGAAGCGTTAGATTGATCATTTAGCGGAGTAATGCTACGAGGTTCTGGTGTTGCGTGAGATTTAAGGAAAAATCAACCTTACGAAATTTATGATAAACTAGACTTTTCTATTCCAATAGGAAAAAATGGAGATTGTTATGATCGTTATCTTATTAGAATTACTGAAATGAGAGAAAGTTTAAAAATTTTAAATCAATGTTTAAATTTAATCCCAGCAGGACCGGTTCGTTCCGATGATAATAAACTTTTCCCTCCAACAAGAGCATTAATGAAGCATTCTATGGAATCATTAATTCATCACTTTAAATTATACACAGAAAGCTTTACTGTTCCAAAAGGTGAAGTTTATGCTGCAGTAGAAGCACCTAAAGGTGAATTTGGAGTTTTTTTAGTATCTAATAATACGAACAAACCTTATAGATGCCATATAAGAGCTCCAGGTTTTGCTCATTTACAAGGATTAGATTTTATGTCTAAAGGCCATATGATTGCGGATGTCGTTACTATAATTGGTACTCAAGATATTGTATTTGGAGAAATTGACAGATAAGACTTTATTATTAGTTTGTACCTTATTAAAAATAATGACTTTCGTCGTCTTTGGATCACTCCATTTGCCGGAATAATAATATATATATTGTTATTATGCCACAATTGGATAAGTATATATTTTTTGAGCACGTAATATCTCTAACAATTTTCTTTTTTTTAATATATGTGTTTATTAGAGGTGTTGCAGTACCAAAGATTAGTACTACTTTAAAGTATAGAAAAAAAAGATTAACATTGTTTAATGAACAATTAGCAAATTATGCTAAAGTGTTAAACTTTTCGAAAGCCGCATTTGATAAGAAAAGTAAAACTTATATTACTGCTTTATCAACAAATTTTACTAAGATTAATAAATTTTATGAATCTGAAGCTATGAATCAATTATTCAAAGTTTATAGCATTGGAGTGAATGTATTAAAAACTGATCAGTTAGATAAAACTTTTACAGTCAAAATAAAAAAAATTCATAAACGCTTAAGTAATTTGTTTTAATACGCTTTTTTTTTAGTAAATTTTTATGTTATATCAACCATTAGAACAATTTGAAATAATTTTTTTTGGTAGTATTCGAAATATTCCTATTACAAATTCTTTAATTTATTTAATTTTTGTTTATTTAATTATACGTTTTTTTTTTGGTTTAGTTTTTTTTGATAATAAATTAATTCCATATAACTTACAAATTTTTATAGAACAAATTTATGCTTTCGTATTTGGTTTAGTTAAACAACAAATCAATATAAGTGGTTATCCATATTTTCCATTAATTTTTACATTATTTTTATTTATTTTAACAGCTAATTTAGTTGGTATGTCTTTATACAGTTTCACTTTAACTAGTCACGTTACAATTGCCTTTACTTTAAGTTTTTCATTTTTTATTTCTATTGTTCTTGTAGGTATTTTAATTCAAAAAGCTTCATTTGTAAACACTTTTATACCTTCTGGAGCTCCAAAAATTTTAAAACCATTTATTATTGGAATTGAAATTGTTTCATACTTCTCAAGGCCATTTAGTTTAGGTATTCGATTATTTGCTAACTTAATGGCTGGACATACTTTATTAGCAATTTTAGCAAATTTTACATTTTTAATTTCTAAAAAAAGCGTTATTATCACTTTAATACCTTTTGTTTTAATTGTTGCAATTGTTGGCTTAGAAGCAATGATTGCTGCATTACAAGCATACGTATTTACTGTTTTAGTTTGTATTTATTTAAATGATTCTATTCATGGATCACATTAAAAGAATATGGCTGTACCAAAAAAAAAAAGATATAAACAAATTGTTAAACAAAGACGTTTTTTACAGAGGCGCACTGGTTTATTAAGAAATAATGTATTTTTAACAAAATTTGCTAATTATACAACTGCGCCAGTAGTAATTGTAAGTCTGTTACCATGCTTCATTTGTAAAAATAAACAATGAACTAGGGAATTATGTGCAAGTTGTTATGTTGAAACGTTTTTATCTCTTTACGTAAAAAGATACGAGTTACAAAACAAAAAATATCGAACAAGAAATTTAGTGTACGAATATTATGTTAACTTATCAAAGACATTTTTTCCATCTAGTGGATCCTAGTCCATGACCTTTTGTAACTGCGATGGGTGCTTTTGTAATGATGAATGGTTCAGTTATGTATTTCCAATCTGTAAAAGGAGGAAGTTTCGTAATGTTTTTTGGATTATTATTAGTTACTTTAACAATGATTATATGATGAAGAGATGTAATTAGAGAAGCAACTTTTGAAGGTCATCACACTAGTGTTGTGCAAACTGGCTTGCGTTATGGTATGATTTTATTTATTGTATCTGAAGTTATGTTTTTTTCTGGTTTTTTCTGAGCTTTTTTTCATTCAGCATTAGCTCCTACAGTAGAAATTGGTTCAATTTGACCTCCAGAAGGCATTCATCCATTTAATCCATGAGATGTTCCTTTATTAAATACAATAATTTTATTAGCATCAGGTGCTACCGTAACATGAGCACATCATGCAATAACAACGGGTTTACGTTATCAAGCTATTTATGCTTTAGTTTTAACTTTATTACTTGCAGTAATATTTACTTCTTTACAAGCTTTTGAGTATTTAGAAGCTTCATTTAATATTTCTGATGGCATATATGGTTCTACTTTTTACATGGCAACAGGTTTTCATGGATTCCATGTTATTATAGGTACTACTTTCTTAGCAGTATGTTTAGTTCGATTAATTAATTATCATTTCACTACCACACATCATTTTGGTTTTGAAGCAGCTGCGTGATATTGACACTTTGTTGATGTTGTTTGATTATTTTTATTCGTATCTATTTATTGATGAGGAACTTTATAATAAAATTATTTTAATATATAATTATGTTTAAATTTTTAGAAGCAGCAAATTGACAAATTGGTTTCCAAGATCCTGCTACTCCAATTGCGGGACGAATTATAGAAATACATCATCATGTATTTTTTTTTTTAGTTCTAGTTGTAGTTTTCGTTGTTTGAAATATCTATAGAATTTTAATTAATTTCTGACAACAAGCTCCAGAACATACAAATAAATATAGTGAAAATGAATTAAATGTATTATCAGATTTATCTGAATTAAAATTAACTCATAATTCAACTATAGAAATTATTTGAACTATTATACCAAGTCTTATTTTAGTTTTAATTGCAATACCTTCATTTGGTTTATTATATGCAATGGATGATATTATTGATCCTGAAGTTACTATAAAAGCTGTAGGACATCAATGATATTGAAGTTATGAATATTCAGATCATGCATCTAATCAAGGTAAAATTTCTTTTGATAGTTACATGATTCCAGAAGATGAATTAACTTTAGGACAGTTACGTTTATTAGAGGTTGATAATTCAATTGTATTACCAGTTGGCGTTTATGTTAGAATAAATGTTACAGCAGCTGATGTGTTACATAGCTGAACTGTACCTTCATTAGGTGTTAAAATTGATGCAGTACCTCATAGAATTAACTCTGGTGTTATTTTTTTAGAAAGAACAGGGACTTTTTATGGTCAATGTAGTGAAATTTGTGGTGTTAATCATGGATTCATGCCTATTGCCGTTAAATCAGTTTCTGTAGATAATTATATTAATTGATTAAACAATAAGTTTTAATTAATAATTTATAGGTATTATTTATAATAGATTGGGAAAAGTTATAAATTTAAAATTAAATTTTTAAATTAATATTTTATGAGTTTGATCCTGGCTCAGAGTGAACGCTAGTGATATGCCTAACACATGCGAGTTTTAATTTATATGAAAAATTTCATATTAATAGCGTACGGGTGAGTAATACATAAGAATTTACTTCGTATTTTAGAAATTAAAATCTATAAAGATTATATTGGATTAATATTAAATATAATTTGAAAATTTAATTTGGTACGTAATTAGCTTATGGAGAATTAGATAGTTGGTGAGGTAAAAGCTTACCTAGTCTACAATTCTTAGCTGGTCTTAGCGGATGATCAGCCACATTGGGACTGAAACATGGCCCAAGCTCTTTTGGAGGCAGCAGTGAGGAATATTGGACAATGAACGAAAGTTTGATCCAGCAATATCACGTGAATGAAGAAGGTTTATTTTATTGTAAAGTTCTTTCGACGAGGAAGATAATGACATTACTCGTAAAAGAAGTCCCGACTAACCTCGTGCCAGCAGTCGCGGTAATACGGGGGGGGCAAGCGTTACTCTACGTTACTGGGTGTAAAGAGTATTAAGGTTGTTTGGTAAGTTTCTTTTTAAATTTTAAAACTCAATTTTAGAAACGAAAGTAAATACTGCTAAACTTTGAGTATATTAGAAGATAGTTGTATGTTTAGTGTAGAGTTAGAATTCTTTAATATTAAAAAGACAATCAATAGGCGAAGGCTACTATCTATAATATTACTGACACTGATATACGAAAGCGTGAGGAGCAAACAGGATTAGATACCCTGGTAGTTCACGCTGTGACCGATGAATATCAATTAATGGAATTATTATTTCATTAGTTTAGTTAACGCGTTAAATATTCCACCTGGGGACTATAATCGCAAGATTGAAACTCAAAGAAATTGACTGAGATTTGTACAAGCGGTGGAGCATGTGGTTTAATTCGATATAGATCGATAAATCTTACCAATTTTTGAAATGTGAATAATTTTTATGTTTTGCATAAAAAAAAATTGAAAAATTTATTTTTTTTCAATTTTTAATTTACACAGGTGTTGCATGGCTGTCGTCAGTTCGTGTTGTAAAATGTTTGGTTAATTGCTTAAACGAACGTAACCCTTTTTCTTTGTTAAATTTTCAAAGAACATTGCCAGTGAAATACTGAGATGAAAGGGAGGATGAGGTCAAGTCAGTATGACCCTTATAAATTGGGCCACACACGTGCTACAAAGGTAAATACAAAAAGACGCAATTATGTGAATAAAAGCAAATCTTTAAAATTTATCTTAGTTCAGATTATTCTCTGTAACTCGAGAATATGAAGTAGGAATCGCTAGTAATCGTAAATCATCAAGTTACGGTGAATACGTTATCAAATCTAGTACACACCGCCCGTCACGCCATGGAAATTAGTTTAATTTGAAGTTTTGACTTTTATTATATTTATAATAAATTATATTTAGTTTTATTTTAAAACTAATGGTTATTTTAGATATTTTAGAATTTACTACTATTGTTAAATTAAGGACTGGGGTGAAGTCGTAACAAGGTAGCCGTAGGGGAACCTGTGGCTGGATTAAATCATATGAATTTTCCTTTCGTCTAATCCGGTCAGGACGTTACATTTTCACTGTAAAAACAGGGGTTCAAATCCCCTAAGGAGTTCGGGTAACTGGCATGTATTGTAAAATTTTGTTGTTTAAATATAATTTATCATCATAAATTATTTTAATAAAATTTTACTTACCTTTTACATATAGATATATATAAGTTTAAAAAAATTATGTTAAGTATTACTAAAAATTTATTTTATAATTCTCGTTGATTTTTTTCAACGAATCACAAAGATATTGGTACTTTATATATTTTATTTGCAGTGTTAGCAGGTGTAGTTGGTACTTATTTCTCTGCATTAATTCGTATGGAATTAGCAGAACCTGGTAATGGAGTGTTTCATGGAGATTTTCAATTATATAATGTTGTAGTTACTGCTCATGCATTTATTATGATTTTCTTTATGATCATGCCAGCTTTAATTGGTGGTTTTGGAAATTGATTTGTTCCTTTAATGATTGGAGCACCAGACATGGCTTTCCCTAGATTAAATAATATTAGTTTTTGATTATTACCACCTTCATTTTTATTATTAGTGTCTTCAGCATTAGTAGAAGTAGGTGCAGGTACTGGTTGAACAGTATATCCACCATTAGCCGGTGTTCAAAGCCATTCAGGTGGTTCTGTTGATTTAGCTATTTTTAGCTTACATTTAGCAGGTGCATCTTCATTATTAGGAGCAATAAATTTTATTACTACAGTAATAAATATGAGAGCTCCTGGAATTAAAATGCATAGAATACCTTTATTTGTTTGAGCTGTATTTATTACTGCATTTTTATTATTATTATCATTGCCAGTTTTAGCAGCTGCAATTACAATGTTATTAACAGATAGAAATTTTAATACTACTTTCTTTGATCCAGCAGGTGGAGGAGATCCTATTTTATATCAACATTTATTTTGATTTTTTGGTCATCCAGAAGTTTATATTATTATTATACCAGGATTTGGTATTGTTAGCCAAGTAATTAGTACTTTCTCTAATAAACCAGTTTTTGGTTATATAGGTATGGTATATGCAATTATTTCTATTGGTATATTAGGTTTTATTGTTTGAGCTCATCATATGTATACTGTTGGAATGGATGTGGATACAAGAGCTTATTTTACTGCTGCAACAATGATTATTGCTGTACCAACAGGTATTAAAATTTTCAGTTGATTAGCAACAATGTGAGGTGGAATCATTCAATTAAAAACTCCAATGTTATGAGTTGTTGGATTCTTAATTTTATTCACTTTAGGTGGAGTTACAGGTGTAGTATTATCAAATGCAGGTTTAGATATAGCAATGCATGATACTTATTACGTTGTAGCACATTTCCATTATGTTTTATCAATGGGAGCTTTATTTTCTATGTTTGCAGGATTTTATTATTGATTTTGAAGAATTACTGGTTTACCAATTAATGATGAATATGGTAAAATTCATTTTTGAACAACATTTATTGGTGTAAATTTAACTTTCTTTCCTCAACACTTTTTAGGATTAGCAGGAATGCCAAGAAGAATACCAGATTTCCCAGATGCTTTTGCACATTGAAATTATATTTCATCTTTTGGATCTGTAATTTCAATTATTTCTTCATTATTTTTCTTTTATTTTGTAGCACAAGCTTTAAGTCATTCAAAACAAGAAGATAAATTTTCTTCTTTAATTACTTTAATTGATAAAGCTGTTGTTATTAAAAAATAAAATTATTTTTTTATTAGTATATTAATTTATAAAACATTATTTTGCTTTTAATTTTAAACAAATTAAAAAAGTGTTTAACGGATATCTAGATATTGAACATTAAGACGTCAAAAAAACGAAAACTATAATGAATTGGAAATTGTGATTTATAGGTTTCTTTGGGAAAACCAATAAATAGACTTAAATCTATTTAAAATAAATAAAAAAAATAATGAACTGAAACATCTAAGTAGTTATTTAATAAATTAACCAAGAGCTCTCTAGTAGTGGTGAGCGAAAAAGAGTCAGATTTTATATATATGATTAATAAATCTTTAATAAATGCGGAATCATTAGCCATAGAAGGTGATAGCCCTGTAAAACAATATTAATTATATATTTAATAAAGTAGAACGAAATAAGATAATTTTGTTTGAATTTTATTGGAGGACCACCTTCAAAATCTAAAATGTTCAATAATCGATAGCGCACAAGTACTGCGAAGGAAAGATGAAAAGAAACTAAACCGTGTTGAAATAATTTTTGAAATTGAACACTTAAAATCAATCAAAGTTTTTATATAAGAATAATGATGTACCTTTTGTATAATGGGTCAGTGAGTTAATTGATTTAGCAAGCTTAAATTGTAAAATGTAGGCGTAGCGAAAGCGAGTTGTAAAAAGCGTGAGTTAAATTAATTAAACCCGAAACTAAGTGATCTAACCATGAACAGGTTGAAAAAATAGTAACATATTTTGGAAGACCGAACCCGTGTCTGTTGCAAAAGATTGGGATGATTTGTGGTTAGGGGTGAAAGGCTAATCAAACTTAGATATAGCTGGTTTTCTGCGAAATTTATTTAAGTAAAGCGTCATGTTTATTAAATTAGGGGGTAGAGCACTGGTTGAATGATGGGGATTGAATAAATTTTACTGAATTCAGATAAACTCCGAATACCTATTTTTATAAAATATGGCAGACAGACTTAAGGTGATAAGATCTTAGGTCAAAAGGGAAACAGCCCAGATTATAAGCTAAGGTCTTTAAATTTTAGTTAAGTGGATAAGGATTTATTATTACTATTACAATCAGGAGGTGGGCTTAGAGGCAGCCATCCTTTAAAGAAAGCGTAACAGCTCACTGGTCTAATATTTGAAAAATGTTTTATAAATCCGAAAATGTATAGAGACTGTTAAACTAAATACCGAAGCTATAAATTGAATTAATAATTTTCTGGTAGCAGAACGTTCTGTATGCTGTTGAAGATAAATTGAAAAATTTATTGGAGGTATCAGAAATGAGAATACTGACATGAGTAACACAAAATAATGTAAATAAACGTTATCGCTGAAAATTCAAGATTTTCTACGATAGGATAGACCTCGTAGAGTTAGCCGGTCCCTAAGATGAAGGTGAAAACTTTAGTTAATGGGTTACAAGATTAATATTTCTAGGCTTGTTTGTTAAAGTGACGAAAAATTTAAAGGAACGTTCCATGCTTCTTGGATGTAGCCCGTCTGTTATTTAATTTTTCCTAGAAAAAACTTAAACAAATGTAAACCGTATTAAATCCGACACAGGTGAATTGGTAGAGAATACTAAAGCGAATGAGATAACAATGTTGAAGGAACTCGGCAAAATGACTCTGTAACTTCGGGATAAAGAGTACTTAACAAAATTTTTATTTTGATAAGTGGCACAGAATCGGGGGTAGCGACTGTTTACCAAAAACACAGGACTCTGCAAAATCGTAAGATGAAGTATAGGGTCTGACACCTGCCCGGTGCTGGAAGGTTAAGG
>OEIV010000295.1_pt1 | contig 29650 bp, 23 predicted proteins | sample 1539231 | NCBI WGS metagenome assembly OEIV01 (sample SAMN03794762, study PRJEB22550) | activated sludge metagenome | feature: wastewater treatment plant; material: activated sludge; isolation source: Wastewater treatment plant of a petroleum refinery complex | place: Argentina: Buenos Aires ... | reverse complement strand
CCATTGTTGTGGCTGTATAACCCGTTGTTCTTGCCATTGAGTGAATATTTGTTTTTTTGTCGTGACGATCCAATAAATTATATGTGTATCGAATTTTCTTTTTATCCTTTTCACCTTCAACAATAATTTTCATAACTGTAAATTCTTCATCGCCTTCCTTTAGTTCCCACATTGGGAAAAGTAGTTTAGCAGTAAAATCAACTGGTTTAATTTTAACTCCATTGATTTCAATTTCATTCTGGCTAAAGAATCCGGACTCACGAAGCACTTGCATTTTTTCTATATGTCCAGGATAACGAAGCGTTTTCTCTTTCATATTTGGCGCATTTATAGTTTCTGCTAACGTTCTTAATCCATCACTGTTAAAAGCTTCAAGAGTGCCAACTTCATCAAAGTTTAAAAATTCAGGATCAGATAAAGCGGGACGAATTACTAACTTACTGTTTTCGATATATCTCGCTGGTCGTGTATATTCTTCTATAACATCGATTGGTGAAAACCCAGCTTTGTATTCATAAGGATACTCACGCACAAGCGGTAACCCACCAACATAGATTAATATCGTTTCAGTTTTATCAAGAATTGTATTAACATATCCCGCTAAAAGATTGCTCATGCCAGGAGCAACTCCGCAATCTACTGCGGCAGTAACATTATTTTGTTTTGCAAGATCATCAAGCTCAAATGGATTTTCTGGAAAGAAAGCAATATCAACTACATTCTTTTTAGCTTTAATGATTTCTTTAAGAGTATTGAATCCCATAAAACCAGGAACTGCATTTACAACAATATCAGCTTTTTTAAACAAGGATTTTAACTGATCAGGATTTGAAAGATCTTTTTGCATTTTTTTAATTGGAAGTGCTGCAGGAATTTTTTTTAGATTTTTTAGATTGATGTCAGCAACTGTAACATTAACTGATTCATCATTAGCAAGATCTAAAGCCATTGGGCGACCGACAAGGCCGCAACCTAATACAAGTACATTCATTTTATTCTCCATAATTTTTGTCTTTAATTACAACAATTCTGTTGTCTTATTTAAATAGATGAAGAATTCTTATAAACCACTAAATCGATTCATAAAATTAACTGAATGATTACTAATATTTTGTTGTAATGAATTCATTTTACTTCAAGATCACTCTCAATGAAATTAATATAAACCTAGTTCACCAATCTTAGTATAGGAAATATTTCCCCTTTCTTAAGAAGATGTTCAAACTGTTTATATGTAACTAAACCTAATTCTGATTTTGGCTCAAGTGCAATTACAATCATATTGTTTCTTAGCTGATTTACCGGAATAAAAATATAATCAGCTTCACATAAATCATTTTTAATTGTTTTTACTTCAATCATTGGGTCTACAATTATATCTCTTTCAAAATCCATTGAATCGATTCCACTTACATAATACTGTTCAATTTTATCATCATCAGATTTTTTGTAATCAGAATATTTTAATTCGTGTCTCTCTGCCCATTCAACAATTTCTATTAAATTCTTTGGGACTAAATATCCTTTTGGCCTTTCAACATCATAAATAGATTTAACTATTGGACGATAATCACTCACTGTAATTACAGTATCTTTATTTGAGTAATATGAAAGCATTGGTAATTCAAGTTTACTTCCATCAGAAAAATGATCTAATTGAATTGCGACTTGATCAGAAACTTTATTTTCGATCAGACTTTTTCTTCCTTCACTAACAAGATTTTTTATTTCATCTTTGTTTTTATATGCAAACTCCAGTAGTCCAAGCATACCAGTCATTTGTCCTTCAGCTCGGTGATGAATGTTATCAATAAAAACATCTTTTCCATTTAAACCTTCTTGTATAAATGAAAAAGTATTTTGTATTCCAAGGCTTTGTCTTCCATCGTTAATATCAAAAGTACTGTGTCTAATGTAATCAATTTCCGGTGGGCCACCAGGACTATATTCAAAATATGAAAAGTTTCTTTCCTCAAAATATTTTTCAATATAAGGCAGATAAACTTTCTTCTGCATTGTTCTGATTTTTTCATCAATATTAATATTCGTATTAACACCGAGTTCTTCATCGTTGTTGTGTCTATAACCATACTGCTTATATGTTTCACCATAAGGAGCATACTCATGAACATCCATCGAAACTTCAAAAAGATATTTGTTAAAAAGTTTATGAAGTCCGATTGTTTCTGGTTCTGTAAGAATTAAATGATTACGATTAAGATCCATACTATTTCCATTGCGTCTCTGATTTTTTTCAGATCCATCGGGATTCATCTGCGGAACAAGTACAAAATCAATTTTATCAAATAAGTATTGGCTCTCTGGTTTCAGTAATTCATTGATCAATAATAATGCACCTTCTTTTCCTGATTGCTCATTTCCATGCTGTTGAGCAAAGATTAATACTTTAATTTTTGATTCATCTATTCCAAAACCAGCTTTAGAAAAGTAAACTGCAAATAATTCTCTGCCTTCAACAGATTTTGTGAGTACTTCACTTTTAATCAAATCTGATTTATCATCAACTTCTTTTATGAATTGTGAAAGTTCTGAATGAGAAGTAATTTTTTTATAATCAGATTTTTGTAAAGGTGTAAGAACGCTTTGTGAAAATATATTCACAGTCGTTAGAATAAAAATAAAGAAAAATATTTTTGTCATTTTAACAGTACCATTGATTTTGTTTCTGAATAGTTTGGAGTTGATAATCTGTAAAAGTAAATACCACTGGATAATTTAGAATTTAGACTGTAGAAGGTAGAATGAAAACCAGAGTCATAATAACCATCAATTAAAGTCTCAACCTCATTTCCAAGTGGATCAAATATTTTTAATGTCACTTTTCCAGGTTTGCTTAATTTCCATTTAAATGTTGTATATGGATTAAAAGGATTAGGATAGTTCTGGTACAATTGAAAACTTTTTGGTTCGAATTTAATTTCTTCTTGATTATCAATTGCAGTAAGATTGTCGAATTTTCCTTGCTCTAATAAATAATTTATTTGCGGATAATTTGTAATTGAAAACCTTACATTATTCATTGCAACAATTTGTCTTGGTCCAATACTTCCACTTGCACGATATGTTGATGAATCTACTTTTGTTGTTTCTCTAGCATCAACAATTATATAAGGCGTCTGAACATTTCCGCATATAGAGTTTTCTAACGATTTTACTTTTACTAAATCATTTCCATTAAGATAAACTCCTATTCTTTTTCTATTACGCATCATTCCCCATAAAACAGAACTCATCCTATTTTCATAATAGTCTGAATTATCAAAAATTAATGGTTGAAATATTAGTTCAGGAAAAATGAATAAGCCTTCATTGATAGTCATTTTACCTCGATATCCGGCATATAAATCTGTATCTGTATTTCCAATAAAATCATGACCGGATATTTTACCAGTGTTGCCAAAAAAGAAAACCGGAATGTTCTGAGCTAATGAATTGTAAAACGCTGTGTTCACCAATCCACCCGGCTGATTCAAATAACTAAGTACGTTTAAAGAATCACCCGCGAAGATGAAACAAGTTGCCTGATTTATTTTACCGGCATCCGCAGCTTCATTTAGATTTGATGTGGTAATGTTTAATAAGTCATAGTTGTAACTATTAGAACTCAAATAATCTGTAATTGTAGTTATCGAGTTACTGAAACCCGGATGTGAAATAACTAAAATGTAAGAATTATTATTCTCAGTTAAGAATGTTGTTAGACTAGTTAAATGCGAAGTAAGATTATTACTTCCTGTTAGATAAAAATCTGTTTGTGGATAAAACCAAACACGGTCTGGATCAACATCTTTAGCTGATGCAGGAATAAATGAAATTTCATTGTTTACAAAATCATACTTCCAGCCTTTTGTTAGAAGATGTGATTTCATATTTTCAATTGTGTACTTGCCTGTATTGATCGCAGAATATTTTGAAAGCGCATCTTTATAAAAAATTGAAACAGCTCCACTGCCCATCACTTCACCAACTCCATCAGGTGTAATGCAGATTGCAGTTCTGTCGTCTATTCCCGTCCCAATTAACTCTCTGCCTGAAGAATAATACTGATTATAAATCATAGCAATTAATCTTCCGTGTCTTGCACGTTCAGTAAAATGTGTATCAAATAAAACATTTGGAATGAGATTCAAAAAATTGTTTTCAAACTTCATTCTGCTGTAAAAAGGATTTTGTAATGCTTCCTCAGGATAAGCTGAACCACTTTGAGCGCTAAAATCAACTTCACCAAGAACTGCGGCTCCGGCACTCGTTCCTGCTATTACTCCACCATTCTGAAAAATAAAATTAATTGCTGAATCGACTTTAGTTCCTTTCCACAAACGAATATAATCCCATTGATCTCCACCGCGAATGAAGATAGCTTTTGCAGTTATCAGTTCATCGTAGGTTTCTTGAAGATTTGCAGCTGCAATTGTAGAAATGGTTTTATTGTAAGCTGTATCAGCACCGAATGACATAAAGTATGTTGGAAGCCATTCTGTTGCACTGCTAACACCCAGAATTATAATTTTTCCACTGTCGGATTTTTGTACAATCCAGGAATAAGGTTCATCACTCCAATCACCATAATCTTCACTTCCGCCGCCAACTGCACAAATATATCCCTGAGCATATAGATTGAGAGTAAGATTAATAGTAAGAAGAAGAGATAGGATTATTTTAGATATTATTTTCACTATGAGTAGTTATCAATTCAATTTAAACTTCGATTTGATTTCACTATAAACTTCATCATCAATCCAACTATAAAATTCTTTAGCTTCTGAATAATTGACTCCAACTTTTCTAAAATCGATTAAAATATTTTTTGCTTTTGCTAAAACTTGTTCTTCAATTGGAATCAATTTTTGGCGAACACCTGAATTTTCTTTATTCATCAATGCTGATAAGTTCAAATAATTTTCACTTGCATCATTTTGTGATGAAAATACTTTATCCTTTAATCTAAGAGCAACATTGCATAATGGCGCATTTCCTGTTTCATCCGCTTGTAAAACTTTAGGCATGGTTCCATCTTCCAGAAGCCAAACCGGGACTATAACCGAAGTAAGTGGAAACCCAAGTATTGTCCACATTGTTGTTAAAGAAGGTGATTCATTTTCTCTTACTCCCTGCACTACAATTGCGGCCGAGCTTGAGTGTCTTGGGATGTAATCTCTAAAGAAAATGTAATTTGCTTCACTCTCATTTGCAGGTAAGGATTTTCTGAGATCAGTTTTAGTAAATGAATGAATTAAACATCTTGGGACATCATTAATTAAAAATTCAAAAGATAGCTTACCCTCTTTAGTTTGATTTTCAAAAAGTTCGCTTGCGGTAGCATACCTTATATAGCCATAGCCTTTGTTGTCTTCACCGGCTACAGAATAATTTGTTCTGATTAGATATCCGTTTGGTGCAACTGAAGGATCATTAGCATCATATTTAATAAACTTAAAATTATCAGTTTCATAATATGCTGCGCCGCCATTTGCATCGATAACTCCAAAGTTCGCTTCAACTCCAAGTGGTTTGGGCAAATCACTCAACAATTTTTCAAAATCTTCTAGTGTTGCACAAGTTTCTAAAGCCAATTTCATGATCCTGCCTTCAAGATCAGCAATAGTTGTTGTGTCGTTTATCTTAAGATTGTAGGAGGCAGAATTCATTATTCCAAAACCAGCAGCATTAAATCCGCACCAAACATCTTTGTTATCTTTATCTTCAGAATTAACAAGCCCGATAAATCTATATTTCCCATCAAAGAAATAAACTAATTTATTTTGCAAAGCATCCGCATCACGATTCTTTAATAGTAATGGTCTTCCATCATCTGTTGCCTTGCCTGATACAACCGCAGTTGTACAAGGATTAATAGAAAAGGTTAAGATAAAAAGAATATACAATGCCAATAAAAATTTTTTCATAAGATGATATATATTAATTAGAAACTTAAATTAACTGAAACACGATGAACACTTGGTAAAATATCATACAATGAGAATGCATAATCAAAATAAATTGCTGTGCTTCCTAACGGAACATTAGCACCTGCACCAAACGTAAAATCCTGGTCATCATAATTGTATTTATAGCCGCCACGAATAAAAAATCTATCAAAGAAAGAAAACTCAGTTCCAAAGTGAGCGCGTTCTGCATTATCATTTGGATGTGTTACATCGATTGCACCTTTCATCTTTACAAATTCATATTCAAAAACATCGAACCCGATTCCCACTTGAAAATTTAACGGCAACGGATATTCATCAGTACTTAAACGGCTGGGTATTAGTCTACTCATTGGATAACTATCATCTTTTCGATATGTAAAGTCAAGATCAGATCCATCATATTTTATATCCGCACCAAAATTTGTCATACACATTGCAATTGTTAGGTTTTGAAAATCCAATCTGTATTGTGTTCCAATATCGAATGCAACTCCTGATGCTGTTTCATTCCATATTCTTTGATTAATATATTTTACAGTTATGCCCACACTGAATCTATCTGTTAAATATTTTGCATAAGATATTCCGAGAGCTACATCCCCAGCATCAAAATATCTTCCTGTTCCATTTGGCTCTTCTTCAGTTGTTATCTCCATTTCATCAGTTGAAAGCAATACCATACTTGCACCAAACACACCCATGTCTCCTGCATTATAAACAAGAGAGGCAGCATTAAAATCAAACAGATCAAACCAGTTCATATAAGAAAAGTGCGCTTGAACATTGTTTACTTTTACGATTCCTGCCGGATTCCAGAATACTGCCGATGCATCATCAGCTAAACCAACAATTGCACCACCCATTGATTCAGATCTGGCTCCCACCGGCAGTTGCAGAAACTGTGCACCTGATGTTCCGAGATTTGGATTTTGTGCAAAGACAGATCCGAAACCAAGTACTGTTAAAAATATTATTATTAATTTTTTCATATAATCTCCTGCATCAGCTTATTTGATTATTGCAAATCGTTCTTTGTACTCGGAATCTTTTGTCTTAACAACATAAATATAGATTCCGGCAGCTAATTCTCTTCCGCCTTCTGTTCTTAGATCCCAAACTTCAGTTCCATTTATAGAACTATGATTTAGAGTCTTAATTAAATCTGCATCAACAGTAAAGATGTAAATGGTACACTCAGGAGGAAGATTTATAAATTGGATTTGCCTTAATGGTTCTTTTCTTAGTTCACCAAACTCTGGTTCCCAAAGCGAAGATACTATATATGGATTTGGAACAACTCGAATTTTATTTAATTCATTTGCAACTACTTGATTATCTATTCTGGAGCCAGCGATCTTAAATGAATATGAATCTTTAATATTGGGCATAACAGGTTTTATCGTTTCAACAGAAAATCTATTTCCTGCCGCGGGAGGTGAATTTGTTGGAAAAATAATTGTGCCCTCAATTCCGTCAAAATAAAAAGTTTCATCAGTATATAATGTATCAAGTTGAATATCAGTTTCAGTTACTGATAATAAGACAAAACCACTACCATTTATATTTCCGTTTCCTTCTATCGAAGCAATGTAAATTTTTTCTAAAATGGAATCAGAATAAAGAACTTCAAAATCCATTTCAACATTATCGGTGCCGCCAATTCTGGAAACACTTTTAATAATATCCGGCTCAATTAATTGAAGAGAAACACCATCAATAGTAGTTTGAATTTGTTTTAATTGATGCGGGCGGCTTTTTATAACAGAGTCAAGTTCATTACGAACAACCGTCATAGCATAATTTATTGTGATAATATCCCCTTGTTCTGGTCTGAATTCCGGTTCAGTTCCAGTAGTATCACGCATACTAACTCTTAAACCTTCACCTGTTATAACAAGATCTCTTCCGCCAGCAGGATAAGGATACCCGGTTCTTATAACTGTGTTTAAAGTAATATTCTTTAAATCAAAAGTACTGGCACTTGTAAACTCAAGAGCGTATTTATAGGGTTTTGTAGCATTTGAATCAGTAACTAAAACGCTAACACTGGTTGCAAGATCACCAACCTCTTTTCTGGGGGTAAAATTAAATGTTGTTTTGTACTCATTTCCCGCAAGAGTTTCATCATCAATTGTTACAGCTTCAAGAGAATAATTTGAGTTACCCGAATTAAGATTTGTTACTTCGAGTGTTGATACCGCTGTTCTGCCTATCGCTTCAGATCTTGGAATAACGGATACAGTATTTATTGCATCAAGAGAATTTCCAATCGGACTTTCTAAACTTTCTAATATAGAACTTCCTTTATCGAATGCAGTTATAGAATACCAATATTCAAATCCGTTTATTACAGTTGTATCAACATAATTATATTGTAATCCTGAATTGCTGCCCGTTGTATTGACCAGATCAAATTCAGCAATTTTATCCCAATTAACACCTCTGTCTTTACTCCTATAAAGTCTGTATCCTTCAAAATCATAACCGGAAAATTCATCATAACTTAATTCAGCTGTGTCATCCCAATATAATGTAGCTTTAAAATCACCATCTGCAGAATAAAGATTAGGACGACTCGGTGGTTTTGGTAAGTTAAAATTTGCATCGACTGCGTTTTGTGCAACAGTAGCTGCATCCTGCAATTCTGATAATGTGTTTCCAGCAACAAAGGCCGTATAAAAAACTAATGTGTCTGTAGGGCCTAAGATATAAGGACCAGATGAAATATGTGCTTGTATATCCATACCAGAAGCAGGAATTGTGGCAGGATCATCGTAATGAAGATTACTGCTGTTACCTATGTGAAAATACTTATTTCCGATAGATGAATTATATAGATCCGGATCCGAAGACATAAACCCATACTGTATTGTATCAATGTCAGATATATTGTCATCATTGTATAACATATAATGAAAATCTGTAATACCTAATTGAGTTCCGTTAATTTCAGGTGTTTTTAACATCATTACTCCGAAGAAACCTGTTTTGCCGTCAGGCCACTCACCTGAAACACCATCATCATAAAAGTATGCAAGGTTCTGGTCTTTTATAAAATTAACTTTATCATCTCCCCATTCAGGTAGTCCGCCGCTTATATCACCAATATCCATATCATTATGGAGCCCAAAATAAAGACTGTCATATGTGTTTTGGCTTGTGTTTGTTATTTCATACTTAAAGTAGAGTGCATTTTTGGCAAAGTTTGTTCCAAATGCATAACCTGTTTGCGCTACCTGTATTCCAAGAATCTGCACAGTGTTATTACTATCATTAAAAACGCAATAACTATCCTGATCTGATAAAATAATATTATTCCCATTTGCATCTTTTACAGGCCAGCCATGTTCAGGATGCCATGAGTTTGGATCATCACTCATTGCAACTCTTGCTGTATCACTATTATGGTAACCAAAAGCAGCTTCCCATTCCTCATTTGTTGTAAAGCGGCCCTGTATTGCATTCCCTGGAATAGCAACGTATTGGTTTACGCGATAGATATAATTTTTTTGGCTGTTGATTGGGAACTCACCTGAAGGGCCTTGCGAAACATTTCTCGGATAAAGTTTACCGCGATTTTCAAAAAACAACCCGATGTTGCTTGCATTATGTATGCCTGCTGCACGATCCTCTATTCTTAAAGTTTTTTGCAGCGGATCTTTATCTTCAACATCTTTATCATATTGTGCGTAAACTGATGATGTAAAAATTAGTAATGCGGTTAATATTTGTAGATATAAAACTCTTCTCATTTTTCTGCCTTAAGATAGAATGATTAATTAAATCTAAATGTAAAACCTAAACGAACAGAACGCGGCGGACCATAGTTTGATGGATCCTGCATATACTCGGTTGAATATCCGCCAACCGTAGTAAAATCAGGGTCGCCAGTATCACCGTATACATAAAGAATATTTCTGTGATCCGTTAGATTTTGAATTTCTGCAAACAACCTTAATCTCATATTATTTGTTAATTCAAACTCTTTACCAATCATTAAATCGATATTATATAAGCCGGGCTGTCTTAAAGAATTTTTTTCCACAAATCCTATGTCTCTGCCCGAAGGTGTGTAAGGTGCACCCGAACTTGCTTTAAGAATAAGACTGATATCCATGTTTTCAAATACTGGAGAATTAAAAATCTTTGGCCCTTCATTATTCGGAATTGTATATGTGCCGCTCGCATTAAAAACATGCGGACGATCAAAATCTAAGTAATAAAGTTGTGTAGATTCTTCGGTTCCTGGATACTGTTCTGTTTCAGATGATGCACTGCCTTTAGCAATAGAATATGTGTAAGTAAGACCGCCGGAAAAATAACTACTTGGTCTAACATCAAGTGTAACTTCAAATCCCTTTATGTTTGCATAATCTTCATTAACATAAAGTGTATATCCTGTATAACGTCCATCAACAAACGGGAAATAATATCGTGTTCCTATCAATCCTGTTATATCCCTGTAGTAAGCGGTAACGTTCATTGCAACGTTATCGGAAAACTGATGGGATATTCCAACTTCGTAGGATATTGTTCTCTGTGCATCAAGATCTGGCTGCCCAAATAGCGGTTCTCTCACATTAAGATCATACAGATTGTTTTCAAATAAATATTCAAAATCAGGATTTTGGAAAAAATGTCCATATGAAAAATGAAGTTTTGTACGGTCTGATATAGGATGTGCGATTCCAAATCTTGGTGATAGTTGTGACCTCGATTTAACTTCAACAATTGAATTTGGATCCAGTGGATCAGACCTGAATTCGACATTAGAGTTTAAATAGTCAAAACGTAATCCAATATTTATAACAAGATAGGCTAATTCAATCTTGTCTTGTATATATGCAGCCCCTTCAAACGGTTCAGTGTTATAATTATCTATGTATGGAAAATTTCTTTTGGGATCATAAATCTCATATAACTTAAGCCAGTGTTTTTTGTACGATACTCCAAACTTAACTTCATTCATTGAACCAACTTGCCAGACTGCATCAGCTTTAAAATCTGCTGTTGCACTTCTGCTATCAACTAATTCCGGAGGATCAGATAATTTATAAAACTCAAAACCATTACCATATTCCTCAAAATATTGTGTCTCGCCTGACGAAAGATATTGTGAAGTATCCTTATCAAGACCAGAATAAAAACCCTGATTAAAGTACGATGCTTTAACATCATAGAAAAAATTATTTTCAACTGTATGTGTTAAACTTAATGAACTTTGCCAGCTATCAGTACGTCTCCTAAGATATTGATCAGGTATATATTTGTAAGAATGACTATAGCTCTGTCTATCACTTAAACTGCCTCTATTTGTAAAGGCAATTTTTACATAAGGTATTGCAGTTGTTGAAAGTTTACTAAAAAAAGATCTTGTATCATTATAACCAAATGGAAGATAACTTCCTCGCCTATCAGTTTCTCCAGATATAAAAAAGTTATATTCAGGAACAATAATTGGTCCGCTAATGCTTCCGTTTATTCTATTTTCATGCAATGATGAATATCTATCAACACCAAACTCACTAGTTCTTGCTTCAAGTTTTGCAGAAAACTTATCTGCTCCATCTCTGGTTACAATATTAACTACACCACTTAAAGCATTTCCATATTCAGCATTAAATGTTCCGCTAAGCAAACTCATTTCCTGAATAGCATCATTGTTAATGTCAGTTGCAAGCCCTCCTAGAAGAGGATCAACAACAATAGTTCCATCAATCATATAAGCAACCTCATTCGATCTTCCGCCTCTAACATGCAGATTGGAACCGCTTCCAGTAACACCTGCTTGTAAGGAAAGCAGTTCAGAAAAATTAGCAACCGGCAACGATTCAATTTCTTCCCGAGTAATAACTGAGATACTGCTCGTTACATCCTTTTGTATAAGAGGAGTTCTGGCAGTAACAATTATTTCATCAACCTGTATTGATTGCGGATTTAAAGTAATCTGCAGAAATGTTGTTTGATCTACCGTTATTGATACATCCTGCATTAGTGTTGTTTCATAACCGATAAAACTGAACTTTACATTATATCTGCCGGGCGAAATATTAAGTATTACATACTCGCCGTTTACATTAGTAGCGGCACCAAAATTTGTTCCTTCAATTATTACGTTAGCACCAACTAATGGTTCACCGGTTTGGGCATCTTTAATAGTACCGGAAAGTTTACCGGTAGTTCCGGAGTAAATAAAAAAGGGTGCAAGCAGAATTAAAATTAATATTTTTCTCATAATTAACTCTCGCTTATTACTTGATTCTGGTTAATCATAATTTCCTCTGATTCTTTAAGAACTTTTTTGGCTCTTTGTTTGTCTTTGATGGCACAAGCCGTTGCAATAGCGTTTATCAATACCGAAATAGCAGCAAACGAATTTGTGTAAAGCATATTTTCACTTTTAACTATAAGATTTGCTTTAGTAAAAAACGTTACAGGTGATGCATGTTTATTTGTAATTGCAATTACATCAATTTTTCTTTTAGAAGCATATTCCGCTGCTTCAATTGTTTCTTTTGAGTATGGTGGAAATGAAAATACAATCAGTAAATCTTTTGGATTTAGAAAAAGTATATGTTCATTAAATAAAGTATGAGAATGCTGTAATACCGAAGAACTGATTCCAACTTGTGTTAATTGATAGGCTAAAATCTCCGCAAGTAAATATGATATTCCTAAACCAGCGGTAAAAACTCTTTCTGATTTAAGAATTCTATCTATAACCAAGTTAAAGGTTTTACGTTCAATCAGATTAAGGGTATCATTAATATTTTTAATATCAAGATTTGCAACCTCGGTTAGTAAGTCTTCTTCAACTCTGCGTTTTTCAAACAGTGGAAAAATCTGTTTGTTAGTCAATTCTTTCTGCAGTGAACCTGTAATGGAATCGCGAAGTTCGCTAAAGCCTTTAAAACCTGCTCGTTGAGAAAATCTTACAATTGATGCAACACTTGAACCCGTAGCAATTGACAGATCCTGTACGTTTTCAAACGGGATTTTGTCAAAATTATTAATAAAGTAATCTGCAATTTTCTTCTGATTCTTTGGAAGAGAATTATACTTACTCGTAATCTTTTCTTTTATTTCTTTGTAACGATCCATAATAACAAAGGCTCACATTTTACTGTGAGCCTTTAATAATATTATTTAACCAATGTCATTTTTTTAGAAATTACTCCGGCATCGGTTTGCAATGAATAAACATAAACACCAGAAGTAAGTTTGGAAGCATCAAAATTGTATGAGTGCGTTCCGGCTTCAAGTGACTCATTAACAAGTACGGCTACTTCCTGACCTAGAGTGTTAAAAACTTTTAATACAACATCAGATCTTACTGGTAACCCAAAGGAAATTTTTGTAGAAGGGTTAAATGGATTCGGATAATTCTGTTCGAGAGTAAAATCTAAAGGAATGCTATTTAAATCAGATTCAATAGAGGTTAATTGATTATACTTTTGTTGTGCTAGCTGCATATTAGCTAACATTTCTGTTTCATTTGCACCAACTGCAACAGCAAAGTAAACTGTTTTAGCTTCATCAGGTTGAAGCGAAGAAGGTGTGCCACCTATTATTCCAACACCACCATCAGCAGTTGTTACAAGGGTATCCGTATCAAAGGTTCCTTCATAAAGCCAGCTATAATAATTAGGATCTGATAGTTCATAGTCATCATACCACATAAAAACCTGAGCAGAGGTCATCGGTTCAGATAATAATTTGATTCCAACATAATGAAGATCAAATTGAGTAAGTACTTGATTGGTAGCATCGAAAAATATATTATCATTTTCCCAGGTAAAATCAACATATTGAACAATGTCCAGTCCAGCTAACACAGGCATCTGAGTTGTTTCTTTATTCGTGATTATACATTTACCCAAACAATAACTTTGATTATTCCAGCCATAAATATTTTGTTCAAGTAAAAAATTTGGCGGGGCAAGCGAATAAGTATTGTCATAGGTTCCTGAAATTTCATAATCACTAAGAGTTGGACTAGCTACTAATTCCGTAGGAACATTTACTTCTAAATCTTTCCAATAATCTATTACCTGATCTGTATTTCCGGCAGCAATAACTGAGATTCTATTAATGTGTTGTACTGTATCAACACCTTCAGTTGTAAAAATTCTTATCTCCCCATACTGTCCTACCCTAACATTTATTTTACTTGTTCCAAAAGTTACTTGTGCTTCAGCTATACTGCTTAGGAAAATAAGCACTAACACACTTGCGAGAACAACGTGTAAATAATTTTTCATAACGTACCTCTTATTAATGATTGAACAATTATTAATTAAAAAATTACTGCCATCCTATTAAGTTTGGTGGAATTAAAAGAATAAATCCCAGTACAAATAAAATTATCATTAAAGGTAAAACCCACTTTGCCCATTTTTCCCAGGGAACTTTTGCCATCGATAGTGCACCCATCGTTACAGCAGAAGTTGGTATAATAATATTTGTATACTCACCAAATTGAAAAGCCAAAATTGCTGTCTGTCTTGATACTCCTGCCAGATCAGCAAGCGGAGCCATAATCGGCATTGTTAAAGCTGCCTGTCCACTACCAGAATGAACAAAGAAATTAATTATTGCTTGTACAATAAACATTTTTTGCGATGCAAAAATTGGCGAAGATGACTGGATATATGGAGATAAATTATATAAAACTGTATCAATAATTTGCCCGTCGCGAGAAATTACAAGAGTTGCTCTTGCTAAAGCGACAATTAGTGCAGTGCCAACTAAATCTTTAGCTCCATCTATAAAACTTTTTGTGAATTCATCTACTTTCAGTCCGCCAATAATTCCAACCACAACGCCCATTATAAAAAAAGCAGCAGAAATTTCTTCTATATACCAGCCAAGTTCAATGACACCAATAACTATCATAATCAAGCAGAGAGCAAATGTAATCAAAACTGTTTTATGTCTTACAGTAAAATGGTTCTCACGATTATAAACATCATCAAAATGTTCGTTTTTTCTTCGTAGTTCATCCTGTTCGTAAGTCGGGCTTATCTTAGAATTTTTTGATAATCTTTTTACATACCATAACAAAAACAAAATGGCTATAAATGTTGAAACGGCCCAACTAATTATTCTATAACCTATTCCTGAAAACAAAGGAACATCCGCAATTCCCTGAGCAATACCGACATTAAATGGATTTAAAAAAGCACTTGCAAATCCCACATGTGCACCAACTAATGGAATAGCTACACCAACAATTGAATCGTATCCTAAAGCAAGACAAATTGGTACTATAATTAATACAAAAGGAATTATTTCTTCATTCATTCCAAATGTTGCACCGCCAAGAGAAAACATTAACATCAAAACTGGAATAAAAAGTTTTTGAAGCAGTTTAGAATTCTTATGAGCTCTTGCAAGTTTGTGGATTAGAGAATTAATTGCTTCAGTTTTTGCAAGCACATTAAAGGAACCGCCAACAAATAATATAAATCCAATTATTAAACCGGCTTCCACAAATCCTTTTAACGGAGAGATGAATAAATCAATAAAACCCTGGGGATTATTCTGAACGTATTTAAAAGAGTTCTGAACAACTACTTCACGTCCGTCTATAACTGCTCTGTCATATTGCCCGCCAGGAATTATCCATGTCATAGCTGCAATCAAAACAAGCAATGAAAAAATTAATAAGTACGTGTTAGGAACACGAAACTTAAATTTCTTTTTAGCTTCGGTCATTTAATTACTTCTCTTGTTTTCATATCAAATTTATCACCGCTAATTAAAACATGAAGTTTCATATCACTAATACCAAGATTGCCTTTTTTATCTTCACGAATATTATTTCCATCAATCGGATCATATACCAAAACCTGATAACTGCCAATCACTTCAAATGTTTCATCTGGATAAACAATGATGCCTGTTGATTCATCAATCGCGATTCCAAAAAGATTAGGATGTTCAATAAGCGAAGCTATTGTACGGTTATGTCTTTTACGTTTAAGAAAATGCTGATCAACAATAGCATTCTTTAAAAATCCAAAACCTGTTTTTACTTCAACATTACCTTTTTCTATTGTAACGAATGACACAGTCGAATCTTTATTAACTAATTCATTTCCCGTAATCATAACTTCACTCATAATAGCAGCGCCGGCACTTGAACCTCCAACAAGTCCGCCATTATTATATATATCAAAAACCTTTTCTAATAATTTTGTTCCCAGCATATCTCTTGCAAGATCGCTTTGATCACCGCCTAAAAAGAAAACCGCGTTTGCCCAATCCATTTTTTTCAGATTAACTTCATCATCTGCTGTTTCTCTGGTGAATAATAAATAATCGGCTTTTGCACCAAATTCCTCAAACTCCTCAACCTGCACTTTGCTCCACCGAACAGGCTCTGATCCGGCATTTGGTATTACAATAATTCGTGCCTCTGTTCCGCCTGCAAGTTCAACATATTTTTTAACTATCTCACTTGTTTGAACACCACCAACAATAACAAGCTTACCTTTTGTTTGAGTAAAACCATTCACTGATAAAACAATAATTAAAACGAAGAGAATGATAAATAATTTTTTCATTTTAGTTAATCTTTCTTAACAAGTTCAAGTGCTATTTCTGCTGATTTAATTAAATCTTCTATATAAATAAATTCATCATTTGAGTGTGGATTTTGAGCACCGATACCGAGATTGATAGATTCTATTCCCCGCCCATTTAGTGAATTTGCATCACTTCCGCCGAGAGAAATTTTGGGTGTTGGCTCTAATCCAACTTTTTTAATTGCTCGAACTGTTTCTTTAAATACAAAAGAGGATTCTGGAATTGTATAAGGTACAAAATCCCAAAAATAATCTATCTCTATTTTTGCACCGATTTTTTCAGCTTCGCCTTTAAAGATATTTGCTAGAAGATTAAAATTATCTTCTGCTTTCTTTAGGTTGAACGATCTAACTTCACCTTCAAGTTCAGTGAGTTCAGGAATAACATTTACAGCCGAGCCGCTGCTAAGTGTTCCAATATTCATTGTAGTTTCATCATCAATTCGACCAAGCGGAAGCTGGCTAATTGCTTTTGCTGCAACCTGCATTGAGTTGATTCCTTTTTCAGGTGCGATTCCGGAATGAGAGGCCTTACCAATAATTTTTATCTTTAAACCAATAGCACCGCAGGCAGAATAAATAAAACTTCCAGGACGATAACCTGAATCAAATATAAAACCATTTTTAATTTCGCCGTTAATTCCAAGGTTCTTCGAGCCAAAGAGAGTTGTTTCTTCACAAGTTGTGAATGCAACTGTAAAATCCTTAACCGGAATTTTCTCTTTTGCAATCTTTTCAAGGGTATAAAGTAAAACTGAAACTCCTGCCCTATTATCGACTCCAAGGACAGTATCTCCGGATGAGATAATTTTATCTTCAAGAATAATCGGTCTGACATTTTCAGTTGGACGGGCTGTATCCATATGGGATAGCATTACAAATTTTCCTCCGCTGCCGATTTTGCAAATAAGATTACCTGAATTGCTTTGTGTAAATTCTCTTGAGTTATCTTCATTAACAGTATAATCAAGATTTGAAAGAAATGTTTTTATATAATCTGCGATAGGTTTTTCATTGCCGGAAAGTGCATTGATTTTGGCAACTTCTAAGAAAAGATCTATTAATCTTTGATTGTCCATCTGTAACTCTAATTACAAATTGAATATTAGTTGTAATAACCGTTACAGAGTTACAAAAAATTTTCCCTTTAGTCAAGACGAACTGAAAAAATAGTTATTGAATTATTCCTCGTCGGAATAAGTTTCTAAATCACTCTTTTTAACGTATCCGTCTTTTATAAGACTATCAGCGGATTTATAGAGTACAACCGTTAACTCATTAGTTTGAGAAAATCCAGTTGATTCAATTTTAATTCCATTAAGTTCTTTACTCACTTTAACTTTTGCAATTAATTTATCATCTGCAATTAATGATTTTTCAAATTTTGCTTTTTTGCCCTGAAGATTCGACAAGGCATAGTAAACACCTTTTTTAGCATTAACTAGTGAAGACTCAATATCGCTTTCAATTTTTGATTGCGAAAAAATAATTTGTGAAAGAAAAATGGTTGGTAAAACGAGCAGATAAAATTTCATAAAGCCCTCTCTTTATTTAATTATATGTTAAATTTTAGAAATATTGGGCTTAAGTGCAAATTTGTGATACTCGTTACCTGATTTAAATTCTTGTTGACAATGGAGCCACGTTGATATATTTTGGAAACCAGAAAAACGAAAATAGTTTCCCAGAGGAAATATGGAAGAAAAAGACAAAATAATAGAACAAATAGAGGATAAATTATTCAAAGAAGGATTTTATAAAACAACTATGGATGAGGTCGCTTCTGAACTTGGGATGAGTAAGAAAACCATCTACAAGTTTTTCCCATCTAAAGATGATCTTGTAATGGCGATCGCTAAACATTTTATGAACGTAATGAAGAGTAAAATAGTCCCTGCTTTGAACACTAATAAAAACGCAATTGAAAAACTTGCCGAACTAATTAATATCCTTGCAACTGCTTCCGAAAAAGTATCACCAAAAAGAATGGACGAAATTAGGAAATACTTTCCCAATCTCTGGAATGAGATAGATAGCTTTAGAACAAAAATGATGTTCGGAAATATCACTAAAGTTATTGATCAGGGAAAGAATGAAGGATTATTTATCGATTATCCGACAACTATTATTATGAACATTCTTGTTGCCTCAATAAGAAATATAGTAAACCCTGATTTTATCCTTAACAACAATTTCTCAATCATAGAAGCAGCACGTTATGCCTTTAAAATAATTATTGGCGGAATTGTAACCGAAAAAGGAAGTAAAGTTTTTAATCAAACAATAAATAAGATGTGATTATGAAAAGATTAATATTTATAACTCTATTGCTGCTGGGTTCAGAATTAGTTACTCCGCAAACACAGCTTACCCTTGAAGATTGTTATGAGAAAGCAAGAATAAATTATCCGCTCATCAAACAAAAAGATTATATTGCTAAAGCTAAGGATTACAGTGTTAGCAATGTTTGGAACGGTTATTTTCCCCAAATTACGATTTCAGGACAAGCAACTTATCAATCAGATGTAACTCAAGTTCCAATGGCATTCCCTGGAATCGTGATAGAAAGACTTACCCAAGATCAATACAAAATTTTTGCTGATGTTACACAGACTATTTATGATGGTGGAATAATGGGTTCACAGTCAGGTATTCAGGAATCAATAAATGAAATAGACAATCAGAAAATTGAAGTAGAATTATTAAAAGTTAAAGAAAGAGTTAACCAGATTTATTTAGGAGTACTTCTAATAGATGCTCAATTGATTCAAATTGAATATGTAGAAAATGATTTAAATGCAAGTATCTCAAAACTTGAAGCTGCTTATTCAAATGGCACTGCAACAAAATCTGATGTTGATGTTTTAAGAGCAGAGTTGTTAAAAACAGAACAGCGAAAAATTGAGTTAAGCTCTTCCCGCAAAACTTATTTAAATATGTTGTCATTGCTGATTAATGAAAATTTAAATGAGTCAACTATTTTATCAACACCAACGCAAATTAGTTTTTTAGCCGGAGAAGAAATTATTCGTCCTGAATTGAGGCTTTATTCTGCACAGAAAAGTCTTATTGAAAATCAGAGTGGGCTGACGGATTCTAAAATTATTCCGAAAGCCAATCTGTTTTTTCAAGGTGGATATTCAAAACCAGGTTTGAATATGTTTAAAAATGATTTTGATTGGTATTACATAACCGGTATTAGATTTTCATGGACATTATCAAATCTTTATAGTTATGGAAATGAAAGTGAAATCAATCAGTTAAACCTGCAAAGTATTGATGCTCAAACGGAAACTTTCTTACTGAACACAAAGATCACAACTAATCAGCAGCTGCAAGACATTGATAAATTGAAAAAACTAATTGATGTAGATAAAAGCATAATCGAATTAAGAACTTCAATAAAACAGTCGGCACAAGCAAAACTTGAAAACGGAGTAATTACATCAAATGATTATATCCGTGAGTTGAATGCAGAAGATAATGCTAAACAAAATTTGGAAATACACAAAATTCAGTTATTACTAGCACAGTATAACTATAAAATCACAACAGGATATTAATATTTATAATAGAGATGAAAATGAAAAATAAATTTTTAAACGTTACTCTCATACTGATCACATCTTTGGTATTTGCATGTTCAAATGGCAATAGAGATTTTGATGCAACCGGAACATTTGAATCAGAAGAAATTATTGTTTCTTCCGAAGCAATGGGAAAACTTGTAATGTTTCAGGTTGAGGAAGGGATGCATCTTGAACAAAATCAAATTGTTGGTATTGTTGATACAATTCAATTACATCTCAAGAAAAAACAATTGTTATCATCAGTTACAGCGGTATTAAGTAAACAGCCTGATGTTAACACACAACTTGCAGCACTTCAAGAACAGATTAAAACTGCGGAGGTTGAAAAAAAGCGAATTGAAAATCTGGTTAGTTCAAATGCGGCAACTACTAAACAACTTGATGATGTAAACTCACAGTTAGAAGTTTTAAATAAACAATATGCGGCAACTAAATCCAGCTTAACAATTACAAAGCAAGCTCTGCAAAGTGAAACTCTTCCACTTGTTGCACAGATTGAACAGATTCAGGATCAAATAAACAAAAGCATCATAAAAAATCCTGTTGAGGGGACGGTTTTGACCCGTTATGCGAAACCTGATGAAATTACTTCGACTGGTAAAGCCCTTTATAAAATTGCGAATCTTTCTGAAATGACTTTACGTGCCTACGTTGATGGGGACCAGTTAGGACAAATAAAACTTGGACAAAAAGTAAAAGTATTTGTGGATAAAGGAAACGAAGAACAGAAAGAAATGAGCGGAGAAATTTATTGGGTTTCTTCAAAAGCTGAGTTCACTCCAAAAACAATTCAGACTAAAGATGAACGCGCAAATCTTGTTTACGCAATTAAAGTAAGAGTGATAAATGACGGCTATCTAAAAATTGGCATGTATGGAGAGATAAAATTCTAATTTTTTATGAATGCAATTGAAGTAAATAACATTACAAAAACTTATTCTGCAAAAAAGAACTTTGTAACAGCCGTAAATGATGTTTCATTTTCTGTTGCTGAGGGAGAACTTTTCGGATTGATAGGACCCGATGGTTCCGGAAAAACTTCAATTTTTAGAATTCTTACAACTGTTCTGCTTGCTGATAAGGGTACTGCTAAGGTTATGAACCTTGATGTTGTAAAAAATTATACATCCATACGAAATATGATTGGTTATATGCCGGGACGATTTTCTCTTTATCAGGATTTAACTGTTGAGGAAAATCTTAATTTCTTTGCTACAATTTTCAACACAACGATTCAAGAAAACTATGAATTAGTTGCTGATATTTACAAACAACTTGAACCATTCAAAACAAGACGTGCAGGCAAACTTAGCGGTGGAATGAAACAAAAGCTTGCGCTTAGTTGTGCATTAATTCATAAACCTAAAATTCTTTTTCTTGATGAACCAACGACTGGAGTTGACCCTGTCTCACGTAAAGAATTCTGGGAAATGTTAAAGCGATTAAAAGCTCAAGGTATAAGCATTCTTGTTTCAACTCCATATATGGATGAAGCTAATTTGTGTGACAGAATCGCACTTATTCAAACAGGCAAGATTTTGGAAATTGATACTCCACAAAATATTGTTAACAGATTTGAAAAAAATCTCTATGCTGTAAAATCAAAAAGAATGTTTAATCTATTAAATGATTTGCGTGCTTATTCAAAAACTGAATCTTGTTTCTCATTTGGGCAATATCATCATCTCGTTTTAAATGAAGAGCATCCGGATATGAATGAATTGAAATCATATTTAAAAGATCACACTGAGCTCGAGATCACTCAAATCAAACCAAACATTGAAGATCGTTTTATGCAGTTGATGAGAAAATAAATTCAAAAAAGATGACATCTGAAAAAGAAATAGTTATAAAAACAGATAAACTCACTAAAAAGTTTGGTGATTTTATTGCTGCCAATGAAATTACTTTTGAAGTTTTTAAGGGAGAGATATTTGGTTTTCTTGGTGCAAATGGTGCTGGCAAAACAACTGCAATGAAAATGTTAATCGGTATTTCAAAACCAAGCAGCGGTAATGCAACAATAGCAGGTTTTGATGTTTACAAAGAAACGGAAAAGATTAAAAAAAGTATTGGTTACATGAGTCAGAAGTTTTCTTTGTACGAAGATTTGACCATCAATGAAAACATTCAACTGTTCGGAGGAATATATGGTCTATCCGATGATGAAATTGAAAAGAGACGCAATGAACTTATTAATAAACTAAATCTGCAAAGTGAGGCTGATAAACTAGTCGCTTCCCTACCTCTTGGATGGAAACAAAAACTTGCATTCAGTATTGCAATCTTTCACACACCAAAAATTGTTTTTCTTGATGAACCCACTGGCGGAGTTGATCCAATTACAAGAAGACAATTCTGGGATATGATTTACGAAGCTTCGCACAATGGAATAACGGTTTTCGTAACTACACATTATATGGATGAAGCAGAATATTGTGATCGTGTTTCTATTATGGTTGATGGAGTAATAAAAGCACTTGATTCACCAGCAGGATTAAAGAAACAATTTAATGCTAATTCGATGGATGAAGTATTTATTATGCTTGCACGTGATGCTAAACGCGGAGAATGATTTTTAATGAAACAATTAATAACATTTATTCAAAAAGAATTTCATCACATATTGCGCGATACCCGCTCTATGCTGGTATTGATTGGATTGCCGATTGTTCAGCTTCTAATTTTCGGTTTTGCTATCACAACCGAAGTTCGCAATGCAAACATTGCAATTCTTGACAATTCAAAAGATGAAATAACACAGGACATTATTACCAAAATAGAAAGCTCACAATATTTTGATATCGACAGAACAATTTCAACTAACGAACAAATTGAAAAATCATTTAAATCTGGCAAAATAAAACTTGCAATCGTTTTTCAACCAAATTTTCAATATGAATTATCACATTCAAACAAAGCACAACTTCAAATAATTGCTGATGCAACTGATCCAAACCAGGCAACTACACTTACAAATTATATTAGTTCGATTGTGATGGATTATCAAAACGAATTGAACCAACAAAATAAATTACCATACACTATCAAAACAGAAATGCGGATGTTGTACAATCCACAATTAAAAGGTGCATATACTTCTGTTCCCGGTGTAATGGGAATGATTCTTTTACTCATTTCTGCAATGATGACATCGATAGCAATCGTAAGGGAAAAAGAACTTGGTACTATGGAAATACTTCTTGTTTCACCAATGAAACCATGGCTTGTTGTCATAAGTAAAGTAATTCCATACTTCGTCATATCATTAATTAATGTTGTAACGATTTTAATTCTAAGTGTTTTTGTACTCGGACTTCCTATCGAGGGAAGTTTGTTTTTGCTGATAGCTTCTACAATTATCTATATTTTTTGTGCATTATCACTCGGGATTCTAATTTCAACTGTTACAGAAACACAACAAGCAGCAATGCTTATTTCTCTGCTAGGTTTAATGCTTCCTGTTGTAATGTTAAGCGGTTATGCATTTCCAATTGCAAACATGCCTACTATTCTGCAAATACTATCTAATTTAGTTCCTGCAAAATGGTACATCATAATTGTAAAAAATGTAATGATAAAAGGAATAGGTATAGAGCAAATCTGGAAAGAATTATTAATTCTTTCAGCTATGACAGGAACTTTTTTAATTATCAGTATAAAAAGATTTAAGATCAGGTTATAATGAGAACATTAAAATTTCTATTACGAAAAGAATTTTTACAAATCTTTCGTGATAAACTTATTCTAAGAATGATTTTTGCCTTACCCGTGGTACAACTTATTCTTCTTCCATATGCAGCAACTTATGAGATGAAAAATATTACCCTAAGCGTTGTTGATCATGACCATTCTGAATACTCAAGAAAACTTATTAATAATTTTACTTCTTCCGGATATTTTAGACTTGTCGACTATTCAAAAACATACAGTGATGCATTAGGCCAAGTTGAAAAGGATAAAGCGGATTTGATTGTTGAAATTCCAGAAGGATTTGAGCGTGATCTTATCAGAGAAGATGAGACAAAAGTTCTGATTGCCGCAAACGCAATAAGCGGACAAACCGCCGGACTAGCTGTTGCGTATGCTAATACTATCATACGAGATTATAATAATGAATTGCGCATCCAATGGATTCAACAACCACGGCTGAATGCAATTCCTGTTATAGATATTACAAGCTCTAATTGGTTTAATCCGCAAATGAATTATAAAATGTTTATTGTCCCAGGAGTTTTGGCTCTACTTGTTACTTTAGTTGGATTCCTTATGTCTTCATTGAACATTGTAAAGGAAAAAGAGATTGGAACAATTGAGCAGCTTAATGTTTCACCAATAAAAAAATATGAATTTATATTAAGTAAGTTGATTCCTTTCTGGGTCCTTGGTTTATTTGTAATGACGGTTGGATTTTTTATCAGCTTTATTGTTTATGGAATTTATCCTGCCGGAAGCTTCTGGGTAGGATATCTTTTTGCGGGAATATACCTGATAGCACTCCTCGGTTTTGGTCTGCTTACTTCTGTCTATGCTGATACACAACAACAAGCGATGTTTATTTCATACTTTTTTATGTTGATCTTTATATTGCTGGGCGGATTATTTTCACCTATTGAAAACATGCCGGACTGGGCCCAATATTTAACTTACATCAATCCAGTTAGTTATTTTATAGAAGCAATGAGAATGCTCGTATTAAAAGGCAGCAGTTTTTGGGATTTACGTTATCACTTTCTAATCGTGATAGTGTTTGCAATTGTGTTTAATGGATTAGCAATATTTAAGTATAAAAAAACTGTTTAGTATTTTAAGATATTACAAAAAAACAATTAATAAGAAACGATTTAAAATCAATGGCTAATAACAGCACAAAACTTTTTGAGGAAATATTTTCTGAAGAGATTATCTCAAATGAAAGTTTCCGTTCAAAAGTTCTTGCAGGTATAGTAGGTTTTCTGATCGTAGTTGTTCTTTTAATTTCATTAACATTCGAAAAACAATTTGCAGAAATATCTCAATTCCCTATTGCATTTCAACTAACGATAATAATACTCTCGGTAATATTTGTTAGATCTTTATTTGTTAGCCGCGGGGCAAAGCAATGGACAAGATATGGGGTCAAGGCCTTTATATTAATTAGATATGTAAATGCATTTATTGAAATAAGTATTCCAACTGTTGCATTGATTATTTATTCATTTAATCTACCATCTGTGTTTCCGCTATTTACTCCGGTTGCTCTGCTTTATTTTCTTATAATCATGCTTTCTGCACTGGAACTCGATTTTAAATTGTGTGTGTTTTCAGGAACAATTGCAGCAATTCAGTTTACTATTCTTGCCTGGTATTTAAGTAATAAACCTTCGCCTATCGAGGCTATTGAATCATTTTCATTTTTTCCGGTGTACCTTGGAACATCAGCACTATTATTTATATCAGGGCACACTGCCGGATTGATAACCAATCAAATAAAAAAAGGTTTGATAAAGCATTATAGAGCACAATCTGAGAGAAATGAGATACAAAAACTATTTGGTCAGCAAATCTCTAAAGAAATTGTTGATGAACTTGTTGATAATAAATATGAAATTCAAAGTCGTGTAAGATTTGCTGCTATTATGTTTTTGGATATAAGAAACTTTTCAATCTTTGCTCAGAATAAATCTCCTGAAGAAATTATCGCATATCAGAATAATGTATTCTCATTTATAATTGAGATAATAAATGAGAATAAAGGAATTGTAACACAAATTATGGGTGATGGTTTGATGGCAATTTTCGGAGCTCCAATTGAACATGAAAATGATTGCCAGCTTGCAGTAAACTCCGCATTTGAGATTAACAAAGAACTTAGTAGAAGAAATAAAGAAGGCTTGATTCCTGAGACCATAATACGAATAGGAATTAATGCTGGTGAAGTTGTTACAGGCAATGTTGGAACAAGTGAACGAAAGCAATACTCAGTTACAGGTCAGCCGGTAATTATTGCAGCACGCCTCGAACAAATAAATAAAGAATTGAACTCAGTTATTTTAATTTCTGATAGTGTGTACAAACGTATAAGGTTAACTGAAGAACCAAAATATCATCAGGATGTTGTTATAAAAGGAATTCCAAATCCAATAACTGTTTATCAGCTCGTTTAGCTAAAATCTCATTTTAAATAAAGATATTATTTCTTTTCTTTATTTTACTGTATACAATTTAAATAAAGAAAATTATGCAGCGAATAAAAATCGATTTACCCCAAAAATTTATTTACACAACCGAAATTTCAGTTAGAGTTTATGATGTAAACTTTGCAGGACATCTTAGCAATGATTCAATACTTTCAATGGTTCACGAAGCAAGAATTTTATTTCTAAAGAACTGGGGATACTCAGAGGTTGATACTTGCGGTGCAGGAATAATTATGTTTGATGCGGCACTTCAATATAAATCTCAAGGGTATCACGGAGATATTTTATTATTTGAAGTGACAGTTGGTAATTTTATAAAGAATGGATGCGATTTCTTTTTTAAGATAACAAACAAAGCAACTGGTATGATGCGGCACTTCAATATAAATCTCAAGGGTATCACGGAGATATTTTATTATTCGAAGTAACTGTTGATAATTTTATAAAGAACGGATGCGATTTCTTTTTTAAGATAACAAACAAAGTAACGGGAAAAGAAATTGCTCGTGCAAAAACTGGAATAGCTTTTTTTGATTATCAATCCAACAAATTAGTCTCTGTTCCTGTAAAGTTTAAATCACTCATAGATTCTCTAATAGTATAATTGCTCAAAGGTAAGCAGGATGTTTGATAATATAGTTTTTACGGCAAACATAGTGGCACCGGTGTTTTTAATAATAGCAGTTGGATACTTTGCTAAAAAAAGAAAAATTATAAACGAAGTTTTTGTTGATGTAACATCAAGGTTCGTTTTCCGTATATCCCTTCCCGTTTTTATATTTTTAGAAATTTCCGCCCTAGACCTTTCACAAGTGTTTGAAGTTGGTCAAATCGTTTTTATTACTTCTGCCACATTCATCACTTATCTGCTTATTTGGATTAGCACAATTCCGTATATTAAAAATGCTGAGGACAAAAGCTCTTTTATACAAGGTGCGTTTCGAGGTAATTATGCAATCGTTGGTCTTGCATTAATTTCTAATCTTTTTGGAGATGATGCATTAGGTAAGGCGACTTTAATACTGGCATTTCTGCTTCCTGTTTATAATGTTCTTGCTGTTATTGTTTTAACTGTACCCAAGCATCAAGGAAAAATAAATTTCAAAACAATGTTGTTGGAGATATTATTTAATCCGCTTATACTTGCTGTAGTATTTGCACTTCCCTTTTCTTTCTTCAAAATACGATTACCGGAAATGTTTATCTCGACCGGAAATTATCTTGCAGATCTTGCTTTGCCATTAGCGCTCGTTGGAATAGGCGGCTCATTAAATATCGAAAATCTTAAAAGAGCTTCAACATTAGCGTTCTCATCATCAATAATTAAGATTGTAGTGCTTCCGCTTATTCTAACATTTATTGCAATACTCTTAGGATATAGAAATGATGATCTGGGAATAATGTTTATCGTGTTTGCATGTCCAACAGCAATTGCAAGTTTTGTAATGGCTGATGTGATGGGTGCAAACTCTAAACTAGCTGGAAATATAATTATGATTACAACTCTCGGCTCAGTATTTACAATTGCAATTGGAATATTGTTACTTAAAAGTTTTGGATTAATTTAATTCTCAGTGCAACTCCGTGTTATCTCCGCGGTTCTCCGTGAAAGTATTGATTAAATTATTACACGGAGCTCCACAGAGAATTCACTGAGAACCACAGAGGGTTTTTCCAAACCACTAAAGAAATTATTTATACAACTTTGATAGAGAAAATGAAAGGATTTAAAATGAAAGTAATCTTAGATCTCTGCGTAGTTCCAATTGGAGTCGGATTATCTGTTTCAAAATATATTGCAGAATGTGAAAAAATTATTAAAAATGCCGGATTAAAATCAGTGCTGCACGCTTACGGCACAAACATCGAAGGCGAATGGGATGACGTATTTGCTGCAGTAAAAAAATGCCATGAGCGTGTTCACGAAATGGGCGCTCCCAGAATATCTTCAACATTAAGAGTTGGAACAAGAACGGATCGAGATCAAACTATGGACGACAAAATTAAAAGTGTGCAATTAAAGATTTCTGAAGATAATATTGTTTGAAACTTTCTCTATAGAAACTGCGTTTATTAAATATTATATTCTATTTAGAAAATATTTATTGAGGAGAAATGAAACAAGATCGAAACAAAACCCCCATTGAAATACTAACATACCCGATTCAGGAATTCCTGCATCAGCAAGCTTCCGGCGGAATTTTATTAATCATTGCTACAATCATCGCATTGGTCTGGGCTAATTCTCCGTTTTCAGAATCCTATCATCACTTATGGCATACATATGTTAAGATAGATGTGGGTGGTGTAGGATTAAATTACTCTTTGCATCACTGGATTAATGATGGTTTGATGGTGATATTTTTCTTTGTTGTAGGATTGGAAATAAAACGTGAACTTCTTGTGGGTGAGTTATCTAGTGTAAAGAAAGCCGCTTTACCAATTGCTGCAGCGTTAGGCGGAATGATATTTCCAGCACTTATCTACACAGTTTTTAATCTTGGCAGCGAAAGTGCTTCCGGCTGGGGAATACCAATGGCAACTGATATTGCTTTTGTTGTTGGTATACTTGCATTACTTGGTAAAAGGGTTCCGCTTGCATTAAAGATTTTTATTCTTGCACTTGCAATTGTAGATGACTTAGGTGCAGTGTTAGTAATTGCAATTTTCTATACATCAAATATTTCAATAACAAGTTTATTTATTGCTGGTGGTTTGATAATCCTATTAATTGCTATGAACAGAATGGGCGTAAGAAGTTTACTGATGTATACACTTGTTGGAGTTGCACTTTGGTTGGCCTTTCTAAAATCTGGTGTGCACGCAACCGTAGCAGGAGTTTTACTTGCTTTTACAATTCCTGTTTCATCCAGAATAAATACAATGAAATTTAAAAGAGAAACTGAAACTTTAATAAAGGATTTTGATAATGCCGGCGAGCATGGAGAGGATGTCTTAACAAATTCTGAAAGATTATCTATTGTTGATAAGATTGAGAATAACTGTGAGAAGATTTTAACTCCATTACAAAGATTTGAACACGGACTTCATCCCTGGGTTTCATTTTTTATTATGCCGGTTTTTGCACTTGCAAATGCCGGAGTAACGATTGGATCAGGATTATCTTCAGCGTTAACACATCCGGTAAGTATTGGAATAATACTTGGATTATTTCTTGGCAAACAAATAGGAATTTTCGGATTCTCTTATCTTGCAGTAAAATTAAAACTTGCATCAGAGCCTGAAGGAGTTAGCTGGAAAAAGATTTATGCTGCTTCTGTGCTTGCTGGAATTGGATTTACGATGTCGCTATTCATTGCGAATCTTGCATTTAATTCACC
>OEIV010000294.1_pt1 | contig 29713 bp, 14 predicted proteins | sample 1539231 | NCBI WGS metagenome assembly OEIV01 (sample SAMN03794762, study PRJEB22550) | activated sludge metagenome | feature: wastewater treatment plant; material: activated sludge; isolation source: Wastewater treatment plant of a petroleum refinery complex | place: Argentina: Buenos Aires ... | reverse complement strand
CGTGTAATCTATCCCGTCTACCTTGCCAAAATTCAAATCTATTTGGAATCAATTTATATCCGCCCCAATTTTCCGGAGTTGGCGGATTATCACCAAATTGTTTTTCTAGATCAGTAAATCTTTTTTCCAATACTTCTCTATTCTCAACAACTTCACTTTGGTTTGATGCTAAAGCTCCATATCTGCTCTTTAGAGGTCGCAGATTAAAATATTCTTCCGACTCTTCTCTGCTGATCTTTTCAATCTTTCCTTCTATTCTAACCTGTCTTTCAAACTCACGCCACCAAAAAAGCAAGGATGCAAAAGGATTATCTAAAAGGTCTTTCCCTTTTCTGCTTTCATAGTTTGTAAAGAATGTAAATCCGGTTTCATCAAAACCTTTAAGCAATACCATCCTTGCAGATGGAATACCGTTCTTAGTGGCGGTTGCAATTGTCATAGCATTTGGCTCTGTAATATTAGCCTTTAGCACTAAATCAAACCAAAACTTAAATTGAATGAATGGATTACTAGCAATATTTGATTCAAGTAGTTGATCGCGTTCATAATTGAGACGCAAATTTTTTAATTCACTGTTTTCTTGCATAGATTTTTTATAATAAAGTCTTATATTTTCAGAACTAAATCCGTTTGAATTAGAAACACAAAATCGTATAGTTGAATAACTATCTGATTGAAAAATAAACTTAATAGAATTTGTAAACAAAAATGAAACCCGAAAAATTAACAAAAAAGCAAAAAGAAGAATTAGAAAAATTTGGAGCGAACACCTGGTTTGTTGAATCGCTCTACAAACAATATGAACAAAAACCTGATGAAGTTTCCGATCAATGGAAAAACTTTTTTGGAAATGTTGAGAATAAGAATAAACCGAATGTTTCAAAAGAAAATGAAAGCGTTGGATTTTTAACAATTCCTAAAAATATAGAAATGCCTAAGCCAAGTGATGAAGATGATGTAAAAGTAATAGCCGGCAGTGCTCAGCGAATTCTTGATAATATGAATTCAAGCTTAACAATACCTGTTGCAACTTCTCAAAGAACAATAGCAGTAAAACTACTTGAAGAAAACAGGATTATCATAAACCAGCATTTACAGAGAAAGAATGAAGGTAAGATTTCCTTTACACATTTGATAAGCTGGGCAATTCTTAAAGGTATTTCTAAAATTCCATCTATGAATAATGGATACACAATTATAGATGGTAAACCGAATATTATTATACGTAAAAATATTAATCTTGGTTTGGCGATTGACATTGAACGAAAAGATGGAACTCGTTCGCTACTTGTTCCCAATATTAAAGCCGCAAATAAATTAAATTTTAAAGAGTTCTGGAAAACTTATGAAGATATTGTTGTTCGATCAAGAAAAGGAACTATTGATCCTGCAGAGTTTTTAGGAACAACCGTAACACTTACTAATCCAGGAACAATCGGTACAGTTTCCTCAATCCCCCGTTTGATGATTGGGCAAGGTGCTATTATTGCAACGGGAGCAATTCAATATAATGCTGAGTATCAGGCAATGTCATCAGCAACAATTTCATCCCTTGGAATTAGCAAGGTTATGAACATAACAAGCACTTATGATCATAGAATAATTCAGGGTGCAGAATCTGGAATGTTCTTACGTGAGATTAATGAATTACTTTTAGGTAAAGATGGTTTTTATGAAGAAATTTTCAGTTCATTAAAAATTCCTTCGCGACCGATGCAATGGGAGTCAGATTATCAACCAGGCGGATTTGATAATGCAATTAGTACTGATGAGATTATTAAACAGGCAAAAGTTTTACAGCTAATTAATATGTACAGAGTTCGTGGTCATCTTTTAGCTGATCTTGATCCCTTAGGAACACGTTCAGTTTATCATCCCGAACTCGATCCGTCATCATTTAATCTTACTGTTTGGGATTTGGACAGACATTTTGTGACGGGCGGATTTGGTGCACTTAAAACTGCAACTTTAAGAGAAGTAATTAATATTCTGCAAAAAACTTACTGTGAGAAAATTGGTGTAGAATACATGCACATTCAGAATCCAGCCGAAAAAGTTTGGCTGCAAAGTAAAATGGAACCATTACAAAACTCTCCAAAATACAACGATGATGTAAAGAAGAATATTCTTAATAAACTGATAAAAGCAGAATTATTTGAAAATTTTGTTCATACTAAATTTATAGGGCACAAAAGGTTTTCACTCGAAGGTTCTGAAACATTAATTCCTGTAATGGATAAAATACTTAATCAAGCATCAGAGCATGGTATTGATGAAATTGTTCTTGGTATGTCTCATAGAGGAAGATTAAATGTACTTACAAATATCATAGGTAAATCTTATGAATCTATTTTTAGTGAGTTTGAAGATATTAAAGATCCCAACACAATTCAGGGCTCCGGCGATGTTAAATATCATCTTGGTGCAACCGGAAAATATCCAACTGCAAATGGTAAAACAGTAACCATCTCTGTTGCATCAAATCCAAGTCATCTTGAATGGGTTGATCCTGTAGTTGAAGGAATTGTTAGAGCAAAACAAACAAGACTTGGTGACAGTAAAGCACATCAAAAAGTTATGCCTATATTAATTCATGGTGATGCTGCTTTTGCCGGTCAAGGTGTTGTTGCAGAAACATTAAACCTATCACAACTGAGTGGTTACAGGACAGGCGGAACAATTCATATAATTGTAAATAATCAAATCGGATTTACTACTACACCAGAAGATTCACGCTCAACAACTTATGCAACTGATGTCGCAAAGATGATTCAGGCCCCAATTTTCCACGTGAATGGTGACGACCCTGAAGCAGCGCTTTGGGTTACACAAATAGCATTTGAGTATAAACTTATCTTCAAAAAAGATGTTGTTATAGATTTATTTGGATACAGACGACACGGACACAATGAAGGTGATGAGCCAGGATTTACTCAGCCGCTGCTTTATGATAAAATAAAATCTCATCCATCTGTTAAAAAATTGTACGAACAAAAATTAGTTAATGATGGGATATTGACAATTGATGAAGTATCGCAAATGCATACATCATTTAATGATGAATTAGGAATTGCATTTGATTCTATTAAACGTAAGAGTGCTGCATTTATTAATGAAGCACCCCTAGCAGTTTCAAAAAGTGAACTTCAATCACATCTGAAAGAAGAAAAAACTGCCATTACTGAAGAAACTTTAAGCGATATTGTTAGTTCTTTGTCCACGCTACCAGAAGAATTTAATGGTCATCCAAAACTTGAAAAGTTTTTAGAGAAAAGAAAAAAACTTATTGATGGATCAGAAGCAGCAGATTGGGCTTTAGCAGAGTCAATCGCATTCGGCAGTTTATTGCTTGAGGGAACACCTGTTAGGTTAAGCGGACAAGATAGTGTGCGGGGAACATTCAGTCAAAGACATATAGCATTTACAGATATCAAAACCGGAAAAGAATATTTTCCATTAAATCATATTTCCGAAAATCAAGCAACATTAGAAGCTTTAGATAGCTCATTATCAGAAGCTGCTGTTTTGGGATTTGAATACGGATACAGCACTGCAGATCCTCTTGCATTGGTATTATGGGAAGCACAGTTTGGTGATTTTGCAAATGGTGCGCAGATCATAATTGATAATTTTATTGTTGCATCATATGAAAAATGGGGATTGCCAAATGGTGTTGTAATGCTTTTACCTCACGGATACGAAGGACAGGGACCTGAACACTCCAGTGCACGATTAGAAAGATTTTTAATTTTATGTGCGGAAGACAATATGCAGGTTTGCAACATTACGACTCCTTCTCAATATTTTCACATCTTAAGAAGACAAATAAAACAATCTGATAAAAAACCATTGGTGATAATGACACCCAAAAGTATGTTAAGATTACCAGAGGCAAAATCACCAAAAGAAAATTTTATCATTGGTAAATTTGAAGAGATACTTGATGATGAAATGATTCAGAATAAATACGATGTTACTAAAATTATTCTAACAAGCGGAAAAGTTTACTATGATTTAATCAAGTATCGGATAAAGAATAAAATCCAAGATACTGCAATTGTAAGAATTGAACAGTTCTATCCTTTTAATAAAGAAAGGTTAGTTAAGATTTTAGAATCATATACGAAAGCAATAAATATTATTTGGTTACAGGAAGAACCTAAGAATATGGGTGCTTGGAACTTTCTACACGGCAGGATAAATGAAATTTTAACCAGTAAACAAAAATTAATTTGTGTAAGTCGTCCTGAAGGTGCGAGCCCAGCAGTTGGTTCTGGTAAGTTATCAAACCAGCAGCAAGTTAATCTTGTTGAACAAGCTTTTAAAAATTAGTCTATAACTAATAAATTTGTATCAAAACATCCTCATATTGAGGATGTTTTAGTTTAATGTAATAATCTGAAACACCAAAACATTTCATTATAGTCCAAAATCGACCGAAACCTGTGGCATATTAATTGGCTAATTAACAGCCAATAAATCTGAGAATGGATATGGAAGAGTTTCAAAGACAAATTGCTAATGGTTTTATAATTGAGAGAGTCAATCTTAGTCAGGCAACAATTTCCGAGGCTCTAAGGTTTAAAAAACATCTTGAAATGGATATAGAACTTGGATACAAAACAATTGTAGTTGATTTGAGCAACTGTAACTCGTTAGATCCAGCATTTATAGGTGTCCTTGTTGTAACTCTGAAACAATTAATGCGACTTGGTGGTTCAATAAAAATTGTTAAACCAGGAATGTTTTCAAAATCAATGTTAAACCTTACTGGAACAATTGAAAAGTTTGAATTATATGAGTCTTTGGACAATGCAATGGCTAGTATGATAATTAACGTACAAAGAACTAGAGATTTTAGCAGTCGTGGATTAGAACAACTTGCTTTGGCACAATAAGATTGACAAAAATTTTAAATTACCATAGTTTTACATTGCAATTTCAAGTTGATTGCGAGCGTAACTCAGTTGGTAGAGTGTCAGCTTCCCAAGCTGGATGTCGCGGGTTCGATCCCCGTCGCTCGCTCAAGATTCTTATAAATGAGTTTGGTTTTATTTTAGAAAAACCACATATTTGTCCACCAAATTATAAACAAATAGTTCATTAGATATTTGGGCGTTTAGCTCAGTTGGTTTAGAGCATCTGCCTTACAAGCAGAGGGTCCGCGGTTCAAATCCGTGAACGCCCACAAAAAATCCCTCTTTTGAGGGATTTTTTCTATCCATTCTGAGGATTACTACCTAAATATCCACCAAAGTGCTAGCAGAACGATTAGTAATAGAATTGAAAATCCAATATTTATACTTTGCCATTTATCTTTTATAGGAGAATTATTTCTTGAATAGATCATTCCTTCAAGTTTATCAGGAGTGGGTTTTGTGGTTGAAAGACTAACAAGAACTAAAACGGCTGAAGAAACAATAAACAAAAATATTGCAAAGTGAAGAAAGTTTATGGATGCTATACTTTGTAAAAATGAATTTGATAAAGGATCAATTTTATTTTGGATTTCAATTATCAATCTAAATGAACCTAAAACTAAACCAGTAATTAAAGATGCCAAAGCGCCTTTTCCATTTACTCGCTTCCAAAAAATACCGAATAAAAATATTGCAGCAATTGGCGGAGAGATATATGCTTGAACACTTTGTAAATAGACATACATTCTATCATCGCTTAAAATCCCGATGAATGGAATCCACAATAATCCTAACAAAACCATTACACCTGTTGCAATTCTTCCAAAAGCTACTGTAGATTTTTCATCAGCATCAGGTTTTATTTTTTTGTAGATATCAATGGTTAGCAGAGTTGAAGTTGAATTGAACATTGCGCTTAGCGAGGACATTAACGCAGCTAATAACCCTGCTACTACCAAACCTTTTAAACCAGATGGAAGCAGATTTGCAACGAGCCATGCATAAGTTCTATCGCCACTTACAGTACCATCAGAAATATAGAATGCAATTATGCCGGGAAGAATAAGAATAAAAACCGGTAGGATTTTTAGAAAACCTGCTAATATAGTACCGCTTTGTGCGTTGGATAAATTTTTTGCACTAAGCACGCGTTGTACAATATATTGATCTGTACACCAATACCAGATTCCAATTATTGGAGCACCAAAAATGATTCCTGTCCAGGGAAAATCTGGATCGCTCAGTGGTTTAAACATGCTCCAGAAATCAACTGGGGTATTTGCAACAAGATTATTCCACCCGCCAGCTTTATCCAGTCCGATTAAAGTAAGGGCAATCGAACCTCCGATTAAGATTACGGTTTGAACGAGGTCGGTATAAATAACTGCCGAGAGTCCGCCCATAACCGTATAAATTCCGGTTATTAAAACGATAACAACTGCAGCAGTAACCATATCCCATCCAACAACAGCATTAAGTAAAATTCCTCCAGCATATAATGCGATAGAAATTTTAGTTAAAACATAACCAATTATTGAGATAAAGCTAAGATAGTACCGAGATGCTGAGTTGTATCTTTTCTCAACAAACTCAGGCATAGTAAACACACCAGATTTTAAATAGAACGGTGTAAACACCCAGCCAAGAAGTAATAGCATTAAACAAGCAAGCCATTCAAAATGTCCGACAGCCAAACCTGATTTTGATCCAGTTCCAGCTAGCCCAATAAAATGTTCACTGGAGATATTAGTAGCAAATAAAGAAGCACCAATTGCAATCCATCCAATACTTCTGCCAGCAAGAAAATATTCTTCGGTGCTTTTACTCCTTTTACGGAAGTAGAAGCCGATGAAAAGCACAATTAAGATATATGAGATGATTATTATTGAATCGATCGTACTGAGATTAGGAATCATAATTAGTTCCACTCTGCTTTATGATTGTAGATTAAATATGGCTTAAGGAAAACTTATTACAAGAAAATTTAGACCTACTAAGGCTACTATTTTAAAAGTATCATTTTTCTTGTCTGCACAAAACTCTGTCCTGAGCTTGCTGAAGGATCACCAACCTGTAATCTATAAAAGTAAACTCCTGAAGATGGATTATGTTTTATAGATGATAGGTTAATTTCTACCTCATAAATTCCGGCGGGTTTTTCTTCATTAACAAGTGTTGTAACTTCATTTCCAAGAATGTCATAAATCTTTAATGTTTGCCAGCCGCTTACAGGTGACTGCCAACTAATTTTAGTAATTGGATTAAATGGATTTGGATAATTCTGTTCTAGTGAAAAATCTGAAGGTATTATCATATGATTTTCTTCAACATTTGTTGGCTCCCCTATCATATTACTATTCATCCAATTTAACCGATTCGAAATCCATGTTTTTAAATAAATAATTTCCTGTGCATAAGTTTGTCCAACAAAATAATTTGGCCAGACCCAAACACCAAGCACTGGCCATTTTTCAAAATTTCTTGTCTTTGATTCATCAAGAAGCACAGTAAGTGAATCGATATAATTAAATATTTTTTGATTGCTAAGTATATCAATTTTTACATTTTGCCAGCGTGCATAAACTTTATTTCTGAATGTTGTATCATCAAATAATTTTCTCCACCAATTAGGAGTTAGAAATGGTTCTCCTGAGGGGATATTCTGATAATCAGTAAGATACTGCAGCTGCCATCCGTTTGTAACCCACCCATCATAGTAATCAGCATTTCCAAAACCAAGATTAAAATCCCAAACCGGACCGGCATTTATTTTTGTGTTTCTACTATCTCTATCTTTATAAAGATAAGTACTTAATCTATAGCCATCCACATTTTTAGCCAATTCATTAACAAGTAAAAAATCAACAAAAGAATCAGTATTTAAAAATTTTGGATAACCCGTTGCAGTATCTGAAATATTAATACTGTTTGTCATCATTGTTTCAAATTGAAAAATTTTATTTTGTATATAATCTTTTTGCTGCAGAACAATTTCATCAGGTTTAGGGATATGATATTGATAGAAAACAGAATATGAAGATTGCGGATACGGAAGGTATGTTGAATACCAGCCATCATTATTTTCTCCATCAGTTTTATCAATCTTAATAATATAACCGCCGGTAACTGCATCACCGGAGATATCCGTCGGTTCCATCTTTTTTATATTTACACGATTCACATCACGCTTTACTTTTTCAAGCAGAACATATACTCCAATATATTCGTTATTTAAAACCACTTCACAAAACTTCGAACGGCTGGCATATCTGCCCATACTGCTTGCTATTTTATAAACCAGGACATCACGCATTAAACTTTTATCGTTATACGGAGCAAATAATATCCAATCACTTTCTTCAGGAAAACCCAGAAGTGAAACATCAAGATCATTACCTAAAGCGTCTCTCGTTTCAACAGCATACTGTTTTTTCGGAAACATTTGTGATGTTGAGCCGCGAATTTCAATTCCAATTTTTCCATTATAATTATTATAAGGATCTGTAAGATTATTCCTTATTCCTTCACCATTATAAATTACTCCCATATCAGCGGTTATTTTTTCATCATCCACAATAATCTGACCGTTTGTGTTTATAACAACAATTGGCAAATTTGAAGATGTAAATTCAATTAATGATCCATCATTAAAAGAAAAAAACGAAACCTTCTCTGTTTGAGAAGATATTACACAGGTAAATGTGTAAAAAAACAATATCGATATGTAAAATTTTTTCATTTTAGTAATAATAATTTTTTTGTATTTATAAAATTATCTGCTTGTATCCTGTAGAAATAAACTCCACTTGATAATTTGCTGGCATCAAATTGTATTAAATATTTTCCAGGGTTTTTAAACTCATTTACTAGGGTAGCTATTTCATTCCCAATTATATCATAAACTTTTAAAGTAATATTAGAAGCTGTTGGAATATCGAATCTGATATTTGTTGTTGGATTAAACGGATTAGGATAATTCTGTAACAAAGCAAACTCAGCTGGCAATGTGCTTTCTTCATTTTCTGCATTTACAAAAGTATCATTTATTTTACCAGGTGTACCGTACCCAACTGAAGCGGCCCAATTCTCCCCAAGTGTGTTATCATAATCCGGATTCTTTAAGGATAATGTTGGCCCATTTCCATCTGGTTGAGTTGGCCACGGAGCAACGTCATCAAAAACTAGTGAATCCATTATAATCATTTCATCATCATAAAGTCTGATCAATTCCCCGCCCCCGCTTAAACCAAACCCTACATTCCCGATAAAATTATTTACTTCAGGAAATTGTGATTTGAACAATGAAGTATCTACACATAAAACTAAATATGAGTTCGAATCTAATACTGTACCTTGAGGGATTAAAAAACTATGGGTATCATCAGAATCTTTAAATATCCATCCTGAAATATTTACAGAATTATTACTATTATTATAAAGCTCAATCCAATCTTCTGTATTAAATGATAATGATGCGTTATAATTAATTTCATTTATAACAATTTTTGGAATGCTAAAGTTTGAATCAATTGCGAATACTGCATTAAGAGTGATCGTACCATTTAATGTAATCAACAAAGAATCATTTGTAGATGTACTCGAACCTTCCCATCTTACAAAACGGTAACCTTGCTTAGGCTGTGCGGAGATATTTATTGGAATACCCAAAAAATATGTACCACTCCAATTGGGAAGATTAATATCTAGTGAATTAATTTGAATATGACCCATAGTTGTATCAGCATTATATAGATTCACCTGTGCAACACCTGCAAGACTAAAGTATTGCATAAAATGGGCTCTCATATAATTCAATCGATTTGAGGCAAAGGTTCTCAGAACTTGAACATTACTTAACCAACCATCATATGTAAATTGATTCCATCTAGTGGAATGTCTGCTGATTTCAGGTGTAATGATTGACGAGATACTATTAATTGTGTTAACAACATCAGCTGGGTTGAAAATAGTATTGGAAAAATCTGCAAAGCCATTAATAAATTCATATCTAAAAGAATTATTAACAAGTAATTTTCTTAGCATTAAAGTAGACCAAGGTGGATTCGGCCAGCCAGGTCCATTTGTTGCTAAAGCAAATTGTAATGTATTATGCAGATAACTATTGGGATCAAGAAATCCAAAACCAAAATCGGTATCGTATAAGAGCCAGCGCCATTGACCATTACTCTTTGTTTTCCAATACTTTATATTATTACCCGGCCAATCTGTATTCGCAAAGTAAATTTCCGAAATTTGATACCTGATAAAATTATCTATTTCCATCTTGGATTTTACATATTCATAATTTGATGGAATTGCCATACTGTTATTTTCAATAAATGAATATAACTCGAGATAATCTTCATCACTACCCTCAACTATCTCAGCATAATTTTCAAGTATATCAACGCTATCAGGATTTACATTATGATGTTGGGCGATAAAGTTTTCATTAATTTTTTCACGAATATTATGTATTCCCCAATATTGTCCATTAATAAAAACTATAGCTGGACGATAATCAGCTTTATCAATATCCACATCATCTACAAGGCTTGTCATTAATGCATCTCTGAACATAGTATTGCCCCAATCGTTTCCAGCATTACGCAGTACAAAAGATTCATACTCAGTAAACGGAAGTTCATCAAACAGTTTATAACTCAAGGTACTGTATCCATACATTCCTCTTGCAAATAGAGCAAGAGATTTTTGAGCATTACCTCTGCTCCAATTTCCAAAAATCTTAACACCCATATCGATACCAAATCCCTTTGAACCATTCTTTTCAAAAAGTTCAACATGAACTGGTCTTTCCCAATCCTGCCAAAAGTTCGCTCCAAAATGCGGAAATTCAGGTTCTGCACTATCACCCATCGCATAAATACCGTATTCTTCATCAAAGAAATTACCAGGATCAGTAGAGAGTGAAACTACAGCAAGTGTGGATTGAAAATTAATAAAGTATGAATTTGTGATCGTTTTACTTGGTAACATCCCTGTGCTAAATGCTTTGATACGTAATACTTTTGTTGAATTGATTTGGATTGGGCTTGTATACGGTGTGGATGTTTCTTTTGGTTCAGAACCATCTAATGTATAATAAATATTATCATTAACTGTAACTGGAGTTATACTAACTGTAATTGGAACAGAATAAAATCCACCGCTTGTTGAAGGAATAGGATCACCTACACTACCTGTAAACCCTTGAGTTGTGTTGCTATCGCCAGGTGTGGCTTCTGAAAATAAAAACCAATTACTGCTTCCATCAGGTTGTCTACCATAAGAAATATCTGGTCCTATAGACCCGAAAGTAACCTCATCAACAGTTATGTTCTGTGGATTAGTTAAAACAATTGTTTCACCAGCAGAACTTAATTTAAAATTTGTGTGAAGATATTTATTCGGCAGTTCTAGAAGCGGATTTACTCCATTTGGATTTGCTGGAATTACATTCATTCCTAATGACAAAAAAGGAATTAACGTAAGATCTGAAGAACCCGTCCCATAATTATGAACCTGCACAGCAAGAACATTATTTCCATTCTGTAAAAGGGATTGAAAATTATCAATAAGATATGCATTTGGTTTTTCTCCATAAACAATTAGTGGTTCTGTATATGTCGATGCAGATTCATCAAAAGTTGGTGGAATATTTACAGTTCCAATATTTGCCCGTGCTATTTCAACTCCATTTAAGTATGCTACAAATGCATCATCATAATCAACATGAAGTACTGCCATTTTTATATCATTTACATTCTGCACAGAAAATGTCTTACGAATGTACACGGAATTCACAGAAGTTGGCACTATGGTTGAATCATCCCCATCACCAAATCCAAATCCACTAGGGCCGGATGTCCAGGATTGATCATCATATCCCAGGTTTTTCCAGCTCGCAGGTGGTTCACTTGTTCCCAATCTATATTTGCAAACATCACCCCAGTCGATTACAGTTTCCCAATGTCTAACATATTCAGTTCTGTTTTTATCACTTGCAAAAATCAGTAGGTGATCTTTTGGTGCTATAGTTAAAGATGGTAAAATCCATTTGTACGGTGTGCTTATATCATCCGATAGTCCGTATCCTGAAAGATCAACAGAAGTGCTTTCTGAATTATATATTTCTATCCAATCCGAAAAATCTCCATCCTCATCAGCAATAGTAAAACTATTTGAAGACATCATCTCATTGATATAAACTTGTTGAGCATATGACACCTCAACAAAAAATAATATTATAAAAAAACTCAGTAATTGAACAATTTTTTTCATTTGATTTTTCGACTAATTAAAAGTTCTCTTCATCAAAAAAGAGATTTACATTATTAACACCTTTAGTGGTTCTTAATTGATTAACAAATTCTGCCGTAAACTTAACATCCTTGAGCACTATATGATATGATAATTCAAGAGAATCACTTTCCATCAAGGCTTTTGTATTTATGAGCTTACTGTTTTTACAGTATTTTTGAAAAATGGAAATGAAAGGCGCTTCTTCGTAACCTCCATTAGCATTAAACGAAAACTGAAGCAGAAAATCTTTTTTAGATGGACTTGTCGCATGAGTTTTAGTTAAGACATACAATATCAAACCAATAAATATAGTACTTGCTAAAGCTAAAGCATGTAGGCCAACTCCGCTTGCCATTCCGATTGCAAGTGCAAAGAAAATAAATATTATATCCTGAGTTTCTTTTATAGCTGTTCTGAATCGGATTATGGACATCGCACCAACTAACCCAAAAGCACGAGCAAGGTTATTACCAATTACCATAATCACAACAGAAGTAATTAGTGCAAGCACTATTAACGAATTAATAAATGAATATGACATGCCCGGTCCACGATACGTTAAACGATAAAATAAAGAAATTAGTAGTCCGCAAATAAGTGATACTACCAGATTTTCAAATACCTCACCAATCGAAAGTGACACACTTAGTACATTTTGGAAATCATCCAGCATTTTTAATTACTTCTTTCAAGCTTTTGATCATAGATCGAGTAGTAATCAGTGGGATTACCAGATCTTTTTTATTAACAAATCTGTTTAACTCATTATGACTATCAACACTAATAGTGTATTTGGAAATTGCACGCCTGCTTAATTCAAATCTTCTTACAATTTTTTGCAGCCACGTTGGAAAACCACTAAAAAATTTTAATTCGAGAATAAAATTTCCTGGCATTGAATATTTTAAGGACTTATCATCATATAACTCTGAGATCCTTGGTAATGGTTTTGATCTTAAATTTTTATCAAATGTAATTCTTAATGTTGAATCGTGTTTGGAGTAAAAAGCTTCTCTTTCATAGGTAACCAATGCTATAGGCGAATAATTCTTGGTTTTAAGTAAGAAGAAGAATTTATTCGCATCACTTTTTGCATCCAGAAAGTTTTTTTTCTTTAATAAGTATTTTTCACAGTCAGCGGTTTGTAATAAAATATCTAGATCTGAATAAAGTAAGGGTGCCCGGTTTTTATAGATATGATTTTCATATTTCCTTTTTATTTCAAGAAAAACCGTGCTGTCAGATTTTTTAAAATTATAACCTCTAATTCTTAATTTTTTTCTGATTTTTATACCAGCAAGTTTGTCTCTATAATCATCTAATCTCATAGTATCATAATAAATACTTTTTACAGTATACTCTTTATCGTTCTCTCTTTCAGCATATTCATCAATAAAAACAAAAGGATATATTGCATCTCGAAGTTCATCTAACTTATCTAAAGGAACAAGAAATTTATATTCAAGCCGCATAGATTTCATTTTAGTTTACCATTCTCTGCCAAATACGTTCAAGATACTCTAAAGGAGATAACTTTCCGGTTTCAATGTAACAATCAACAATAAGTGAAGGAATTAGTTTATCGCTCTTTCCTTCCACAGAGGATGTTACTGTAACAATTTGAATTCCATTTATTAGTTGTACATTGTTATCAACTTCATAAACAAAAGACTTTACATCTTGTTTGCCTCCATCAGCATGAATATCAACATTTGCAGAAGTCTGAATATACTTTTTATCATTCACTTTTACCGGACATAATAGAACATATTCTGATATATCGGATATAATCATTAATGTATCGCTATTGGTTTTTCGACTAACTATTCCGTTGATGGGCGCCGTGACTGTAAAACCTTTAAAGCGTTTTTGTAAAATTGCTAATTCATTTTCCAAAGAAATAATCTGCGTTTTTAAAAGTCCTATCTGTTCCTGCTTAGCACCAGTTTCTACAGTTTTTAGTCTAGCTTTTGAAATTGAGATATTTATTAAATATAAATCATAAGTACCTTTGGCAATTTCGTACTCTTCCTGAGATGCAAGTCCTTTTTCGTACAAAGCACTAAATCGATCCAGGATTTTCTTCTGTTCATCAGCTTGTTTAACAGCATAGTCAAGATTTTTAATTTCTTGATCAATCACAGCTTCTTTCTCACCGGTAAGATTAAGTGATAAGGATGCTTTAGCTGCTATTATCTCACCTTTTAGATTTTCGATCTGTCTTTCATTCTCATTTGAATATATTACTGCAATGGTATCATTCTCCTCTATTGCTGTACCTGATGCTAAAGATGGATTAAATTCAAATTGCATAGCATCACCACGGTCAAAAAGAGTTACATCATAAGATTGGTTTATTCCAGTCTTATAGTTTATTAACTGAGATGTCAAACGCCCATCTGTACCCTTATAGATAATCCACTCGTTAGCAGGAAGAATTTTTCCTCTTACGAATAAGTTATAACTAATCTTTATAGGAAGAAGTAGAATAATAACAATGATGGATATAACGGCAATCCATATTATTAAAGATTTTCGCGAGGTTTGAGTTAACATTTTTATAAATACTTTTTCTAATCTTTTTTCATCTTATAGAAAAAAAATTATATTTAATAAAAAAGGAAGACTAAGCAATTCTAATCGCTATAATCTTCCCTCAAAGACATTAGAACAAGTTTGTTTATTTTACGAAAAATAATCAGTTACCTGTTTTAACAATATTATTTCTGCTTCCCCAACAAAAGCAAATTCTATGCAATAAAATTCAAAAAATTACAGCTTTATTTCAATCCAAAATTTGCTGTATGATTCTCAATAGTAATTACAAAATCACCTGGTTCCACTATTCTTTTATTTTCCAAACCAATGAATGATAAATGTTGTTTATTAAGCTTAAATTCAATTGTCTTAACTTCTCCTGGATTTAACAAAACTTTTTCAAATCCTTTTAGCTGTTTGTTTGGTCTTGTAACAGAACCATACATATCTGTTAAATATAATTGAACAACTTCTTTGCCAGCCATTTTTCCAGTGTTTTTAACATCAATTTTAACTGTTAATTCCTCATTTTCGGTAATTTCCTGAGAACTTATCTTAAGATTGGAATACTCAAAAGTTGTAAAGCTTAATCCGTAACCAAATGGCCAAAGCGGATTATAATCATTACCATCAAATTTTTCTATTGGTTTATAATCGTAAAGCGTTATTCCATTTGGTGTTTTAGGATATGTTACAGGAAGCTTACCACTAGGGTTGACATCTCCAAATAGCACATCAGCAATTGCATTGCCTCCTTCCATTCCGGGTAAAAATCCAATTAAAATTCCTTTTGCTTTTTGAGTAATATCAGTTATAACTCTTGGTCTGCCTTCAAGCATAATTAGTATTACAGGCTTACCTGTTTCCATAATTTTATTCGCTAAATCTAACTGGGCTTTGTTCAAATTAAGATCAAAAATACTTCCGGGTGTTTCACAATACGCGGCTTCACCTAAACAAATAATCACAACATCAGAATTTCTAGCTTCAGAAACTGCTTTGTTTGTATTTATGTCTTTATCGAAACTGCAACCTTCCACATAGTTTACATTTTTTGGTCCGACTTTGTTTTGGATTGCCTCAAGAACAGTGTTTTTTTCTGCAGGATAAAGTGATTCTTCATTTCCCTGCCACGTTATAGTCCAGCCGCCATTTAAAACAGAAAGCATATTTGCAGTTGGTCCCGTAACAAGCACTTTAGTTGTTTTGGAAAGAGGCAAAATATTGTTTTCATTCTTAGTGAGAATTATTGATTCTCTTGCAGCATTTAAATTTATTGTGGTAAATTCATTTTTTGCAAAATCTTTTAATAATTCTTTATTTGGATATGGATTATCAAAAAGTCCAACCTGCATTTTAACAGCAAGAATTCTGCTAACAGCTTCATCAATTCTCCAAATCGGAACAGTACCTTCTTTTACAAGTTCTAAAAGATAATTGTAAAAACTAAAATCGTAAGGCACCATACTCATATCAACACCAGCCATTACAGAAATTCTTACAGCTTCTTTTGGTGTTGAAGCAACTCTATCTCTAGTATGTAATCTTTTTATATCCTCCCAATCAGAAACAACCAGACCTTTAAAGTTCATTTCGTTTCTTAAGACTTCCGTGAGTAAATGATAATTTGCGTGACCAGGAATTCCATCTACTTCGGCTGAGTTAACCATTACCGAAGGAGAACCAGCTAATATCCCTGCTTCAAATGTTGGAAGAAAATACTCTCGCATCATTCTTTCAGAAATCCAGGCTGGGGTTCTATCAAGACCATTAATTGGAAAACTATAACCAACATAATGCTTTAAGCAAGTTGCAAGTTTGTCAGGAGCACTTAAATCATCGCCTTGCGCTCCATTTATATAAGATGAGCCCATCTGTGAGGCCAGATAAACATCTTCACCAAAGGTCTCCCACAATCTGCTCCAAAGTGGTTGTCTTCCAATATCCATAACAGGATAAAAATTCCATGCGATACCAGAGGCTTTAGTTTCTAGAGAAGTTATTTCACCGCTTTGCTTTGCAATTTCTGTGTTCCAGGTTGCAGCCATGCTAATTGACTGCGGAAACAATGTTGATCCTTTTGTATATGTTACACCATGAATTGCATCAATTCCATATAGAACGGGAATACCAAGACGAGTTTCTTTTACAGCGATAGTCTGTATTTTATTTATTACTTCGTGCCAGTATTCTGCAGTATGTGCTACATCATAAACGTTCAGGATAGAACCGACATGATATTTTTTTATTGCTTCTTCCAGCTTTGTTAAATCTAATTGATGATTTTGATCTTTTGTACCTTGAACTTTTGAAACTGCTTGAATCGTAACTTGAGTCATCTGTCCAATTTTTTCTTCAAGTGTCATTTTAGAAACAAGTTCTTTTACTTGTGCGTCAACTTTTGTAGTGGTGTAAATTTGTGCTACAACATTTACATTTATAAAAACGATTGAAGCAACGAAAAAAGCGAAACATTTAATAAATAATTTCATGATAAATCCTATTAGAAATCTTTATGAGAATTGTTGAATATTTTTTATGAGTAGGGATGTATTTTTCTTTAAACAAGTAAGAAGTTATTTGACAAAATTGTATTTGATATTGATAAATAAATTGATTCATTAATCTATTTAGTTTAATAAGACCAGTTTTTTTGATTGTCTCTGTACTAACCCGGTAAATACATAAAAATATATTCCTGAAGTAAGCGGACTTTGAATTAAAGCCGTAGTATCCAGTTCAAACTTATAATTACCAGGCTGAATAAACCCCAAGTCTCTGTAAAAAATTCTTTCACCTAAAATATTGTAAAGTTCAAAGCTTAAATTATCTGTTGATTTTAAGCTGTAATTAATTATTGTTTTACCGTTAAATGGATTAGGATAATTCTGTTCTATATTAAATCCCTGCTCATTAAAATATTTTGAGTCTTCAATTCCATTTGGGTCTTGATTTATTACGATGCCGCTGATTACCGCTAAGTTAACTTGTGCTGCAAAGTAAATATTCAAAATGCCATCTTGAACGAGAATATTTTCAAATTCAACTTCGTAAGCATTCTGTATTCCAACCTGATTAAAAATATCCAGATTCTGAATTACCCGGTTCTGTTCGATATATACATCAAATATTCTTTTACCAGATGAGGTAAAATAATTTTCTGCAAACATAAGCTTAACCTTGTAACTTCCATTTGGAACGCGAGTATTATAATACACCATACCATATTTTTCTGACTGATATATCTCATCCTCCTCAGTTCCTCCAAATGATTGACCAGGATATAAAGTATTGCTTCCGTCTTGTACACCGTACTCAGTTTGATAATTCCATTTTTGATCAGCTGAGAAGTCGAGTGCAGCAGAATCAGCACAATTAATTTTTAAAGGAAAAGTTAGTGGATTCGGAACCATATGAATTGTCTTTACAGCGCCAGTCATTATGTTTGGAGATGCAGCACGATCTCTAACTCCAATTACGATAAGATTTTTAGCTGAATTAAGATCTAGACCGGTAACTGAAATTAATACAGTTTTAAGATCTCCCTGAAGTTCAACACTGTTGATTGTTACACCGGGGATTGTATAATTAGTTTTTGTTTCTGCTGATAACTCCTGCACTTCTTCAGAAAAAATTGCCTCAACTATACCCTCGGTTGCTCTGGCCCAAAGTAATGTTGGAGCTTTCACATCAATATATCCTATGTTAGTATTATTAGTTAAACATAGAACAAGTTTTCCATCATTAAATACAGCATTTTCCTGAATAAAATCACAACCATTTCCAACAAAAGTATGCGTGGCTTTATCCCATCTTGTTGTATCCCAATCATTAAATTCATCTGTCCAGTTATGAATGAAATTATTTCCCGTACCATATGAACCGCTGTCGGGTGAATAAGAGTAATAACTTACCCAATCGTAATATGCAAAAGCCGGAAGCGCTTCAGGATAAAATGTTCCAACCCAATTATCATATGTTGGGTTCCAGATATTCATCATAATTTTTTGAGGAAGTGTTAGATTTTGAATATGAGTATCTGTTTGTTTTAGAACTTCTATTCCATCGACAAACCATGAAACATATTCCGGTGTCCACTCAAATGCATAGGTGTGGTAATCATAATGAGGTGATGTAGCCATTTGATAATGACCAACATGATTAGTTTGACCTTGTGTAATTGTGTTCATTTGAAAATCATTTGAATATCTTCCAAGGATTTCAATATCAATTTCATTCCATGTGCCAATACCACCGCCATCATAATAAGTAAAAAATGATGTCAACATTCCTTCTCTATACGAAGTTTTCATACGTACCTCAAATCGTCCGTATGTGAATGCCTCTTTAGTTCGGTATTCTGCTCCTTTATAGTCTTTAGCAATTAGTGAATTGTGAGATGAAAAAAGAATTGTGAGGATGAAGAATAATAAAAATGCTTTCATGGTAATACCGCGTTTAAATGAATAAAAACAGCTCTCTCTCAAAAAGGAATAAAGAAAGAGAGCTGCCGTTATGATCAGAAAGTTATACCAAAAGTGAATTTCTGAATACTGCTTAATCTACCAAAATCCTGATAAGCGTAATCAACTTTAAGAGCAATATTACCCATTACTAATTGTTTCAAACCAAATCCTAGCGAAAATGATTCTTCGGAATCAGGTAAGAAGAGTGATTTATATCCTGCTCTTAATGAAATAAAATCATCATAACAATATTCAGCTCCAACATTTAAACTTTCATAGTTATCACTTAAATGTAATGCATCCAGTGAAACCGTTATTGTGTTGTCTTCAGTTTTAAGCGGCTGATAACCAACACCCACTCTAAATGTAAGTGGTAAGTCCCATGTATCAGTCTGAATATTAGCTACAATGCTGCTGTTGTTACCGGATGTATTGGGATCAGGATCGTACAACACCTGTGTTGTAGCTCCTGATAACTGCATTTTGGGTCCAAAGTTAGTTATAGACATAGCTAAAATTGCTCCATCAAAAGGGGTAACGTATTTAACACCTAAGTCTAATGCTATAGCAGATGCAGACATTCTCCAGATACTTTGATGAATATATTTAGGATTAAATCCAATTGAAAAATTATCTGTTAAATCAATAGCCCATGCCAGGCTAAATACTGCATCAGTTACTCCGAAGACTTCCCCTGTTCCATCAGGTTCTTCAACAGTTGTAACGCTCATCTCGTCAACGTCAGAAATTGTAAAACTAGCACCAATTGTCCCAAAATTTCCAAGGTTATATGTAAGTGCCATAAAATTATAATTTATATCGGCGATCCAGGTAGTATGATCAACAACAAAACCGAAGCCCTGCACTTTTGTAATACCAGCAGGATTCCAGTAAAGTGCTGTAGGATCATCGGTTATCGCAACAAATGCGCTACCCATTCCGATTGCTCTTGCACCTTGTCCAATTGAAAGAAAAGGTGCAGCTGTTGTACCGCGTTTTGAATTTTCCGAAAAAACCTGAGAAAAAACATTTGCGGTAAATAAAATTGCTATTATGCTTGTTATAATTATTTTCATCTTTATTCTCCGCCTCTACTTTATTAACGCAAATTTGCCGACTTTTTCACCAACACCCGGAGCATCAACATGATAAATATAAAGCCCGTAAGCTATATCCATTCCATCATCTGATACTAAATTCCAGATTATACTACCATCTATTGGTGAAGAGTCTTTGTACAAAGTTTTAACTAATGCCCCCGTAACAGTATATATTCTAATTGTGCATTGAGCTGGCAAATTAATAAAGTCGATTCTTCTCTCGCCTCTATCAGAAGCATTTAATGATCTTCTTTCAAGCACATTTGCACCGATATAAGGATTTGGGACAACGCTTATCTTATCCAGTTCGGTAGTTGCTTGTTCTAAATCAATACTTGCTGCTGTTGTTGAAAAGGTAAAATAGTCACCGCCCATAAATGGTTTATTTGTAGAAACTCTAAAAATATCACCTGCCTGAGGATAAAGCGTAAATGGATCCGTTGGGGTATAATATCCAATCAGGTATGTAAACTTAGCTTGGTTTCCCTGCATTTCTAGAATACCTATTTTATCTCCTAAAGTTAACTGACCAGTTGGAGCCGTATCATATATGTAGGCATTTGTGTAATAACCTCCGGTAACATTTTTAACTTTGAAATCAATTGGAATACCGTTTGAACTTGTCTCGGTATATGCACCAAGAAATTCAAGATCGTAATCAGCCGGCCAGGCAACAGTTCTTGTTCTAAAATTTGTATCCAATATTACAGGCATTGTTAAAGTACTAAATCCTTGCAGCCAGCCAGTGTTTGCTTGATCAACTCCTACGGTTAAATCGTTATTTACCATAACTGAGACACCGTCGAACATTGGTCCTAATGCACCGCCACTAAAAGTTGATGAATCAACTTTAGCAAGTACAGTATCAACAAATCCATTATAATCTCTAATAACACGGTAAGAAACTGTTTTGTAATTTGGGGTTGTCCCTGCTGAATCAAATTCAACTTTGTAGTTTGCGTTATTTAGAACGCTGTCAGAATTTAATACTATCACATCAATTGTTCCAGAACCTGAACCTGACGTGACTTTACTGAAATCACCAATTACCTGAGAAGGTACGTAACCAGCTACAGGAGCATTTGGTACAACCACAGCACAATTAATATCAACAAACTTAAGTACACCGCCTAGATCCTCAGAAATAATTTTTGTAGTTTCTGATGGTAGCAATCCAGTAGTTCCAAAATTCGGATCTCCCTGATCATATGCTACGCAAGCGTAATAGTACTTTTTGCCATTAATAACATTGGTATCTATCAATGAGTGTTGTAAACCCGTATCATTACCTCTCCAGAAATGGGCACCGTTAATTCCTATTGGATCTGGTCCTTTTATTCCATTTTTAAGATCATATTGTGCAATAGGTTTCCAGTATTTAGGTTCACCTTTAGAATCAGTAATTACTTTAATATCCTGAAATTCTGCTTCTTCACTTCGATAGATTAAATAACCTTCAAAATCTTTTTTGTAACCAAGAGTTGGATCACCTTGTTCATATCCTAAGAAAGGATCACGGGACTCTTCAGAAACTGCATCCCAAAACAAAAACACTCTTTTATCACCCGGAATTGCAGTTAGAGTAGATTTGTAAGGAGGTTTTGCAAAATTGTAATTTGCGTTATATATCTGCTGAACGGTTTCTTTATTAAAAACCATATCTTCATAATCACTTCCAAAAACTAGAGCAACAGAAAATCTTTCTCGCAAATTCTTTTTAAGAGGAAATGGACCTGATCCAAAAAGTATCTGAATGTTTGCATTTTGAATTGTTGTATCAAAAGTTCCTGGCTGCATTTTTTCCCAGATAACATTATCATTTTTTGGCCATATAGCCGTTGGACCTTTGTTTGATAAAATTTCAATAGCTAAGCTTGTTAATCCAATTTGATCTGATTCATCTTTATCAGTGGCATCAAAGTTTGGTTCGCCAGCTGTTGGAACTCCATCACCTTCACCGGCATCAGGATTTATATACTGAGGATCAAACGGACCTACACCATCGGCACCAACATCATTATTCAATGGTTCATTTTCATCAGGATCCCAAACACCATTTAGATTTAAGTCAACATAACCAATCCAGTCTTTATCATTATCAATTCCATCATCACGTCTTTCATCTATCATTGGAGCACCAAGTAAATCAAAATCTTCGTCATCATTAATTCCATTAAAAGCATTACCCGGACTTTCCAAAAATGCATAACCAACATATCCGCAGTTCCATTGCGGAGGAGGATCATTAGAAACACCATCGGTATCAAAAGCATATGCAAGATCTAACAATTGGTTAAAGTTTGCATTGTCAGCACCATCGCTAAGACCACCGACACCTGTATCACTATAGAATCCAAATAAAGTACTATCATAGTCAGTATCGGAAATATTAATTATATCATAATGAAAAAAGATTATATCTTCAGCTAGTACGTGTGACCATTGAAAAGCTCGAACTTCCATTCTCAACCCAAGTCCGCCTCTTGTTGCATCACCAAGTATTGGTTGATAAGAATATGGAGGTCGATACCACTCTCTATCCTGTGAATCATCCATAACAAAAAATGTTTCAACATCAGCATTCAATACACCTCGTCCAAAATAACCAAACCAATAGCCATCCCATTCGGGTGTAATTAGCGGCAGTGCACGAGACCATTGTTCCGGCCAGGTTCCTGGTTTTGTACTTTGAGCTGGTTCCTCCGAGCTTGGGAATGCATATCCAGGTACAGGTTCCATAACCCAAAGTTGACCAGTAGTTAAATCTTTATCCACTTCTTCTCGATATGATGTCTGAGCAAAATATACATATTGATTATTACCAGGTGCTGTTAACCTGGTTGATACAAGTGGCGTACAACCATCAAGATAATTTTGACCGGTTCCTTTTGGCCATTCACCTGAAGGTCTGTCTTCCCAATAACCTATCTGTCCATCGTTTCTAAAAAGAGTTCGGACAAGATTCCCATCCATAATTCCTTTTTTACGATATGTTTTGTCTCCAACAGGTTCATTTCGATAGAGCTGAGTTTGGGGATCTACCTGTGAATATGAAATACTTGAAATAATAAAAAATATTATAAAGTATGTTATTTGTTTAATCATTACAAAAACTCCTTTAAAGATTAAAATCCTACTCCAAATCCTATGCGCACTTCTCTAGGACCTGAGTAATCTTGTGGGTTTAAAAGGTATTCATCAATTGTATTCATTCCATAAATGTAACCGGCTTCATCTGTATTCAAGTCTATACCTGCGCGACCTGATGTAGCATTAACACCATATTCATTCTTGAAATCAAACAAGTTATAGACAATTAAATAGGTATTAAAATCAAATCCAAAGACCTTAAAAGTTTTAGTTCCTTTTAGATCAAATTTTAAACTTGTTGGTTTTCTACCGTTATTTTCAATTCGAATTCCTCCGTTATATCTTTTATCAATTGTGTAGGGCATTCCTGATTCATAACTGAATATAGCTCCTATACTCCAGTCAACTAAATCTCCAACAGTAAAAGAGATGTTTAAAGTTGAAAGTTGATCCCAGCTTAATGGTAATAGTTTTTTCGTTTCTTCAACTGGAGGATCGCTCTGATTGTTATAATAAACCTGTCTTGGATCAGATGCATTACCTTGAGCAACTTGATAAGTATAATCTAATTTTGCACTAAAATAATCTGAATGTCTTTTTTCTAGTGTTAATATTAATCCTTTAGCATTGCCGTAATCTCTATTTGTATAACGACCAAATTGGAACCCCTCGTAAGTATCGATAATTTCCATTCCCAGTAAATTTCTAATATCACTGTAATAAATTGAAGCGTTTATAGAAACGTTTGGAAATAAAACCTGCTGTATACCGATTTCATACTTAATGGTTTTCTGGGATTTCAGTTCAGGATTACCAATAATTCCATTTAATCCGGTTGTTTGATCAATCAAGTAATCATTATTTGCATATAGGTTTTCAAAACTCGGAATCTGGAAAAAGTGACCATAGGAAAAGTGGATTGCACCAGCATCCGATATAGGAAATGAAACACCCAGTCTTGGACTTATCTGTGATTCGGAAACTGCCTCTCTTGTTTGACCAGCGCCTGGGAATAATGGATTGTTGAGTGGATTTCTCAAATCAGCTGGCAAATCAGTGTTGGAATCAAAATAATCAAATCTTACACCTGCATTTATAATCATCATATCATATTCCATTTTGTCCTGGAGATAGAGTGCAAACTCATATGGATACTTTGCATAAGCTTGATTGTTTTGAGTACCTAGATTTGTGTAACCCCAGGTAACAACTGGATTTTGTAGTGAATCCAACTGACCTTCTGTAAGATTTACTAAATTTTTATATGAATTTAAAAGTTCGTGGAATCTTCCTTCAGCACCAAATTTAATTTTGTGTTCTTTTGATATCTGTGATTCTGCACTGAACAAAACTAAATTAGATTTAGTTGTTCTATCTGATCTATCTGTTTCATTACCACCATGTCTAAATGTATAACTATTTATTGTTGTGCTGTTATTGGGATCAACATATCTCGGGTCATATTCATTCTCCCAGAGATAATTTTTATACTTATTTGTGTTTAAACTATATTTTAAAGTAAAAAAGAGATCCTGTGCCGGGTAATATGATAATTGAATATTGTTAATTGAATTTGTTGCATAATGGTTTTTAAGTCCATCCGGGGCCAAACGATAATTGTGATTATAGTAACGGTTAAAATTATCATCCCAGAATAAACTGTAGCTTAATTTCCAGGTTTCTGCACTATAAGTAAGCTTAGCATTTATAGATTTCTTTTCATAAGGATTCATCCCTACATATGCACTATCACCAGTGTTTGTATTAATAAAAAACTCTGGATGGCCTTGCGGATCAGGAACAAAAGGAGTATGATCTTCAATGTTATAATATCTCTGACCATAGTAGTTACCACCGTCTTTGAAGTATCTGCCGGTTACAAAAAATGTAAGGCCGCTTACAATTGTGGTTGGTCCGCTCAAACTAAACTGTAAGTCTTTTGGACCATCAAAATTAACTTTATCAAGATTCCAAAAAATATCAGTATTTGATGTTAAATAATTTCCAACATAAGCAGAAACAGATCCTTCAAATTTTTGTGAACCTTCCTGAGTTACAATATTAACGACACCGGAAAGTGCCTGACCGTATTCTGCATTAAATGTACCGCTTATAACCTCTAATTGTCTAACAGAATTATTTTCAATTTGAAATGAATTTCTACCATCAAAAACATTATTTATTGGGATACCATCAACAAGGTATGCAACTTCATTATCTCTTCCACCTCTAAAGTGACCGCCAACAACACCAGCCTGCAGATTTATTACCTGGCTAAGGTTATCGACAGGCATCATTTTAATTTCTTCAGAACCTACAATTGCTGATGATGAAGTTAAATCATTTATAATCATTGGTTTTTCTGCCTGCACTACAACTTCTCCAAGTCTAACAGCCTCTGAAACCATTTCGACATTAACGTCAGTTGTTAAGTCTATTTTTACACCAACTTTTTCAATAAAGACTTTGTTATAACCCACTGCACTAACTATTACTGTGTAAGTGCCGGGTGGAATATTATTTATATAATATTCACCTTCAATATCTGCAGCGGCACCAAAATAAGTACCATCAACTATAACATTTGCACCAACAATCGGTTCTCCGGTATCTTTATCAATAATTTTTCCTCTGATCTTACCGGTTGTTCCTGCAAATGAATAATCACTAATCATTAATACAGCAATTAAGCAAGTTAATAGTGTATAACTAATTTTATAATTTGTAAAGAGTCTCAACATTTTTTTACCAATCATTATATTTTAACGTTTTAATAAAAGATTAGCATCTTTATAAAAAAAGAGGCAGCCTTTAATTAAGGCTGCCTCACTACTAATACTATTTAACTAAGATCATTTTCTTTGCTTCTTGATAGCTTCCACTTTCTATTTTGTACATATATACGCCGGAAGATAATTTTGATGCATTAAAATTGATATCATAAGAACCTGCTGCTTTTTCTTCGTTCACAAGTTCAACCACTTGACGACCTAAAACATCATATACTCTTAAAGTAACTAAGCCCGGTTGTGCAATTGAGTAACGAATTATTGTAGCAGGGTTAAATGGGTTTGGATAGTTCTGTGATAAACTAAATGTATTTACTGACATTCCATTATCTTCAACATCTGTTACCCAATCGGTAATCCAGGTATGTGACCATACTGAAGGATTGTTATGTCCAAGATCATTATTACGTGGAGAGTAGAAAAGTAATCCTTCTCTGCCTGTTCCATCATTATCGTTAATTCCAAAATCAATCGGAATTCTGTCACCATAACCAACACTAATTGTATCAGTAATAGCATCAGGTCGTTTTCTTAGCATAGCCATATCATTTAAAGATATCTTGGCTTCTACTACATAACCAGTCGGGAATAACTCGCCATAAAAATAATTAGGACCCTCAACTAGTAATGAATCATACTCATTTGTATAATCATCATTACGGGCAACACCTTCATTAAATCTGATTTGATAATCCGGTTCTGAACCTCTTTGATATATAGTGTGCATTGCCTTTTTCCAGTCATAAAGACCGATGAATAGATCTGGAGAATCTAATTCATAAGATTGAAATGTTCCGGTTGGAGTTAATACATCATCATTTACTTTAAATGCCACATAAAGATAATTAGCATCAATGGCTACCCAAGCATCAGCAGAACAATCCGCATCATCAGTAATTGTAAAATTAGGTCCAATTGTACCTGTACCATCTGATGAATACATCCTGAATTTAGGAAGGCTTTGCCATTCAGCTAAGTTACCATCAGCAACAAAAGCCGGTACAACTTCGGAAATTACGGCAACACCTTTTGCTGTATTAGAAACTGAAGCTGAATAACCTGGTAAACCAATATTACCTGCAAAATCTTTACAGACAACAGCATAATAGTAAGTTACGCTTTGATTTGTAGATGGTGATAATAAAAGATGATCAACAACTTGTATCCCACCAAGAATGTTTGAAGCAATAAGGTCAACTTTTGGTGAGGTAAGATCTGTTATTGGTTCTGTACTTGCATACACATAATATTTTTCACCAGATTCAAGCGGAACATCTTCCCAGGTAACTAAATTTGTGAATGAACCAGGTACAACAAAAATATTTGCTGGAGCATTAGGTGCAACATCATCAGCAAATTGGAAACCGGAGGTTTGCAATATATCAAAGAATAATGAGCCGTCAGCTCTTAGGGTTGTTGCAAAACCATCTTCAGTTCCTCTTCCGAAAATTTCTATTCTAACTTTTGTAATAAATTCTGGATTAAGCTCTAAATCACCAACACCGTTTTTAAGAGCAAATCCATCTTTAGGAGGGAATCTATCATTAACGCCCATTGGTCTCGGTGTTAAAGGCAAATAACATCTTGTCCAATCAAAGGCTTGGCTTAAATCAACATCAGCATCTATTATCCACTCTTCAACAGGGCCAGAACTATTTTCCATTACAAAAAACCTAATAAAGGCTCTGCCAGCATCAGCAACAACCGGAGTAAGATTTTTTACATAAAGAACTAATGCAGTTCTTTCAGCAATTGTTGAATCAACAGTTACTGCAGAATCAATAGCTACAAATCCGCCCCATACAAATGGAGCACTTAAAGTATAATCAACTTTTAATGAACCAAGGCCTTCTGCTTTAATTATACTTTCGTCTGTAACTGCAATAGCGCCTTTATCTGTACCTGCCCATTCCATCCAATCTAAACCCCATCCTGCTGATGAGTTATCGAATGTGGTAAGTGGTGTATATCTACTACCGGATAATTTTAAATTGTCCCAAAGTACAGCACCTGTTGCAACTGGAGGATTAACTGGACCGCCTGATGTTAGATATACAACAGCAATTTCATAACCTTTAATATGCTCTAATTGAAGTATACCATCTCCATCCTGAAATTGAGCTACGAATCCAAGAGTGTTATTTGCATCTTGTCTTAGTGGTATATTGATTTCTAACCATCCACCAGAAGCATCGGAAAGATCAATAGCTGTATGATGTAACCAAAGGTCTCTAGCACCTTCATCATTATACTCAGCTAATTTAAGTTCAATAAAAGCCGTTCCGGTAGCTGTCATATTAACAGGTGTAACAACTTTGTAACTGAGTTTAAGATCTGTTCCGGCACTCAGATCGAGGTAAGGAATAGTATCAAAAGCGGAAGGTGAATAAGTAGTTCTAACAACATAACCACCCCAACCATCGTAAGCTTCAATTCGGTAATCCAACTTCATAGAACCGGTACCTTGCATATGGTCTGGATCATTAGTTAGATTGAATTCAGCTGTAGGTCCGTTTGTATAAAAATTTGAATTCAATACTGGTGGATCTGTAAATAGTGGTCCGACTGCGTTATCGAATGTTTCGACAACCCATTGTGCGTGCATTAGCGGCACAAGTGCTAACACGAAAAGAAATGTTAGGATTTTTTTCATATACCTCTCCTTTTGTTTAAGGTTTTATTAGTAACAGTAATTAGCATTAAATAAAAAATCATATTAAAATTATTAAAATATTCTAGAATAAATATTAACAAGAACAAGAATATACAATGTAAACGTTTACATACGCTATTTAACTTATATTATTAAAATCAAAATGTCAAGAGTTTACAATTATTAAAGATAATTAATACCAGATACTCCATAGACCAATAATAATAATTACGATGAATGCTGACAATACAAAATTGGATTTTAATCCATGCACTGTTCGGACACTAGCAAAATTGTTTTTCAGTTCTAAAAAACTTTCTGAAACTGAATTTTTTATCTCAAAAATGAATCCACTTTCAATTTTCACGGAGGAGTAATTTAGGACTAAGATAATTGTTACACTTACCGTAAAAAGAAATATTGCAAAGTGAAGAAAATTTACACCTAAAACCCAGATGAAAATTGGATGCAGTTGTATACCAATATTATTTATCATCTCTAATAATAGTCTGCTTATTCCAATGGATTCACCGACAATCAAGGTAATGAAAGCAGTTCTGGAATTTATTTTCTTTGAGAATAAACCAAATAAAAACACTGCAGTAATAGGAGGACTAACGAATGCCTGCACACTTTGAAGAAATAAATAAACTTGTGAGCTGATTAGTTTTACAAAAGGCACGATAATTATTGCAGCAACAACTACAGCAGTTGTGGATAATCTTCCAACTAAAACTAGTTTTCTTTCATTTGCCTGAGGGTTACGAATTTTATAAAAATCATTTGTAAACAATACAGCTGTACTGTTAAAAGCTCCGGCAAGTGATGACATTATGGCGGCAAGTAATCCAGCAAC
>OEIV010000293.1_pt1 | contig 29776 bp, 37 predicted proteins | sample 1539231 | NCBI WGS metagenome assembly OEIV01 (sample SAMN03794762, study PRJEB22550) | activated sludge metagenome | feature: wastewater treatment plant; material: activated sludge; isolation source: Wastewater treatment plant of a petroleum refinery complex | place: Argentina: Buenos Aires ... | reverse complement strand
GCGATCATGGGCCGTCACCCCCGCTCAGAGAACGTGGGGGCGGTGCACCGCTTACGTTGGTTTGCTGGACCCGACCGTTCAAGTGGCAGGCCCCTCCCCTGCCCCGCTGGCACGAACGGTGTCGCGCCGGTCGGTCGAGTGTTGCACGCAGCAATGATGCGACCGACGGCGTCGTGGCGCTGAAGGCAATGCACATAGGCGCAAATTTCGGCCAAGGCCCTCCAGCTTCCCAACTAAGTCGCCGTTGGATAGTGCAACGGCCCTATAAAAACACGTTTATCCACATCGCCGCAATTACGATTATGCATTTAGGCGGATTGATGCAAAACTTTGTTTATGATTATAGGCATTCTCAATCAAAAAGGTGGCGTTGGTAAAACTACGCTGAGTATTAATCTTGCCAGCGCATTGGCGCTGCGCGGTGAGCGCGTGCTGCTCGTCGATGCGGACCCGCAAGCAAGTTCGCTTGCATCGTCGGCCGTGCGATCAGCCGAACCGCTCTTCCCGGTTGTGGGGATGGCGAAGGCATCGTTGCACAAGGACCTACCCGACCTCGCGGCCAAGTATGATCATGTCATCATCGATGGCGCTCCGCGCGTGAATGAGATTGCGCGCTCTGCGATCATTGCATGCGATCTGGTGCTGATGCCGGTTCAACCATCACCCGTCGATGTGTGGGCGACGGATGAGATTGTGCGGCTCATTGTCGAGGCGCAGACGTTCCGTCCGACCATCAAAGCCGCCTTTGTGGTGAATCGCAAAATCGCAAATACGGCGATTGGACGGGATGTGGTCAAAGCCTTCAATGAGCACCCCTTCCCTGTCATTTCGGCGTCCATCTCGCAGCGCATCGGCTTTGCTGAAAGCTTTGCTCAGGGACTGAGCGTCTTTGAGGCAGCGCCAGGGAGTGCGGCAGCGTCGGAGATTGACGCAGTCATCAAAGAAGTCATCGGAGCCAAGAAGAAAAGGAAAGTCTCATGAGTCAGAAAAGCATCACGATCTCGCGGCCCAAGGCCCCTACCCCCGAAAGCTGGGTGAAGGAGAAGGTAGAACCCACTCAAGGGCCGAGCAAGCGGCTAACCCTCGACGTACCCGTGGATCTTCATCGCCGCATTAAAATTGGCTGCGCATCTCAAGATCGCCTGATGGCAGACGTGCTCCGCGAGGTCCTTGAGGCAGCGTTTCCGAAGGTGGCGAAGTAGAATCACAGGACCGCATCGCTAGCTAGGCGCATACACGACGATGTGCCTTTTCAGAAATACGATTGGAATAGATAGACGGAAATACAGGGAAGCGGTGAATCGTATCGGATGAAAGCCGCTGAATCGCAATTGTGAGTTTGTATGTTTGAAGGTGATTGTGATCTGACGGCGGTGGTTCGAGACGACGATCTACGTGCTCGGTTGGAGAGTGCGCGTGGGAAGCCCGGCTATGGCACCATGCGCGACATCATCATTCAGCAGCAAGCCGAGCGCGATGCAGAGCGCTTGATGACGCCGGTCGAGCGTCGACGTGTCCAGACTCGCAAAGAGCTTCAGAACGAGAAATTTGAGGAGGAAGATCGGCACCACATCCATAGCGTTTTGGCGTTGTGCGGTCTGCCGTATCGGGAGCCCAAGGATGGTGCACGCGAGTTCGTTCGCGAATATGGGCGCAATTCGTTAGCCGTCCAGGCCGGGTTTCTGAAGAATCCGGTGACGGGAAAGATGGACCCGCAAGGACTGCCATGCGGCCCAAAGGCCAGACTACTGCTACTGCATATCTGTACGATGGCGGTACGGCAGAAGAGCCCACAAATTGAGATTGCCGATAGTATGAGCGCATTCATCCGCGACCTTGGCTTCCCCGTGACGGGCGGTCAGAAGGGAACGCTGACCCAATTCAAAGAGCAATTGAACCGGCTCGCAGCAGCTCGAATGCAGATTGGTGTGTGGCGCGGTGAACGGTCTATGACGATCAACTCGCAGCCGATCCGGGCATTCGACGTGTGGCTGCCACGCGACGCCGATCAACGGTTGTTGTGGAGTTCTGAGCTGCGGCTCGATCAGGAATTCTACGAGTCGCTGCGCGAGCATGCATTGCCGGTCGATATCCGCGCACTGCGTGCATTCTCGCAATCTGCAAAGCAGATCGACATTGTGCTGTGGCTGGGTTACCGGATGCGGAAAGTGGAACGCCGCTACGTGATCACGTGGGAGGTTCTGCAAGAGCAGTTTGGGGCAGGGGTGAAGCGGGACCGGAAATTCCGCGAAATGTTTGCGGATGATATCCGGGCAGTTCAAGAGGTCTTTCCCAACCTGCCAGTAGAGATCAGCGAAAATGGGCTGGTCTTGAAGCCGTCGGATCCGGACAAACTCTTCGTCACGGCGCGGAAGCACAAGTTTATCACTGCCGGCTAGACCAAGCATCTGATTTTCAAAGCTAAGAATACGCAGACTTGTGGGCGCTTCGTCGCGAAGCTCTGGATCAATCGATACTGCAGCGCTGGCGCTGCGGCTGAAAACCTCCTTCGGTGGCCGGCTAATGGGATGGCTACGCAGACTTGGGGGCGTTCTGTGGATTATTAAATTGTGGATCATCAATGGATTGTCGCGCCGCAACGCAGAGTTGGGGGCGTTGCTGCGCAGACTTGGGGGCGCTTCCTGGCGGAATGCACGCAGACTTGGGGGCGGAGGTACGCAGACTTGGGGGCGCTTCCCACGCAGACTTGGGGGCGCGTATCAGCGGGACGACAGCAGTGACAGTGGGATTGGCATTGCCGCATATAAGAAGACCTATAACTATCCTATAAAGAAGTTCCTATTATTAACTTATATATACATAATAGAGGCATTCTTGATTTTTGAATGGACGGATTTGCGGACTGCCGTACATGCTTCTGAACAGTCAGCCACCAGAAGGCAGGAAACTGCTATTTGAGTGGTAAGAACGCGCCAGCAGCTAGGTGGGTAGCAAAAATCAGAGAAACGCTTGTAATGCGATTTATAGTCCATTGAGCGACTGCCATCTGACGCCTCTTTCTAAAGATCGATGTTCGCGTGTCGCCTAGCGGGTGGCCGGGCGCGGCGAGACACGCAGCCGCGATCACAACACGCAGGCAGAGGGGCCGCCGGCGCGCCGCTCTCATGCCTGTTCGGGGCGGGAGATCTTGTGCAAGGCTGGGTCGCGTCGTGAGAAGACGGCGCCGAGGTCTTCACGGGCTGCATTTGGCATGCGTCGCAGATAGCTGAGGAATGGTCTCGGGGCCTTCTTAGGCTTGGGGGCCTTCATGGGTCCGGCTTCCAGCGGCAGGCTCCCATGGTTGAGATATCCAACGCAAGCCACGATGAAGAAGGCGCCTGCGCTGATGCCGGTGATGGTCATCGAGATCGGATCGTGGGCTGGGCCGAAGGTGCCGACATAGACGGCAAAAAGCACCCAGCTGATGATCAGGACGTCGGTTAGCAGCGGCCATCCGCTCCAGAAGTGAAACGTGCCCGTGCTCCATGGGGAGATGCGAACAGCCCGATCTGCCATGAACCGCGACATGAGCTGGTAAATAAAGCCGAGGAACGAGCTGATGAAGAACCATTCAGCAAGTTTCGATTTGGCGAAGCTGGTGAGGAATTCGGGGAGCGGCACCAGGCGCTCCGCGAACACGAACGCGACGGACAGGACCAGGGCGAGGGCGAACACCAACACCTGATAGAACCGCTTGCCGTGGCTGCTTCTGGCGCACATCCAGAAGGGCAGACCGAGGATCAAGAGGAGAAACAGGAATGATCGTTTCATGCGAGGTGCCGCGAGAATTGAGTGTGCAAGAAGGTTTCCCGGTTGGACCAGACGCGTCCGGTGCGGAAGATGATGGCCTCGCTTAGACCTCGGTCTGCGTCTGATCCGCTGCGCAGGCTCGTGAAATGGTGGGCCTGCAGCACATCTTCCATCGTTGTCGACGTGCTGTAGCCATTGGTGACGGATTGGCTGTCACCATGACCGATCGACCAGTTCCAGTTGCTTCCCGAGGAACTGGTCGTCTGCCCCTGACCGGCACTGAACGAGGACGACATCCCGCCACCTGAACCGTAGGATGTATTCATTCCGGCGGTCCAGCTGCGGCTATCGTTGGTGCGGGTGATTTCGCGTTTGCCGAACAATGCCTGCGCATGTTGGATCGTCTTCGGATCGGCTTGCGCGTGAAAGATCTGGGTCTGGAAATAGCCGAGCAGTGCATTGGTAATTGCTTCAGCATTCTTCGCGGGCAGACGGTGGTGATAGGCGCTCAGATTCTGAGTCATGTAGACCGTCGCCGCCTTGGTGGCGCGGGCGAGGGACTGGAAGCTAGTGTCATATGGTGAAACGAAGAAATGTGCTTCGTCAGCCCACAGGAAAATTGGTCGCGTGTGCTTGTCGACCGTAGCCATGCGGCGGAGTGCAGCTTGCTGCCAAACCACTTTGAAAAGCGTCTGCGCGACCGCGTGGGTGCGGCTTAGCACTGCCGGCAAATCGAGCACGATGATGGCGCCTTCGTGCGTGTCCTCCGGAAAGAAGTTGGAGCCCGTAGAAAACAATTCTCGCATCGTCCCGATCTGCAAATCCTGCAGAATGGTGGAGAGGGTGAAGGTGATGCTCGACCGCGTGCGGTCGGCAAGCCTTGGGAATTGCACAAGCCAGTAATTCTGTAGAACCGCAAAATCGTGATTGCGACCGGCGGCCTCAAATGCGGCCCTAGCAGCATTCAGATAGCGTGCGCATTCAGACTGCTGCCAGTCACTGCCGGACGCTTGCGACTCCGATAACGGAGCCGTGTCGATAAATTTTTGGAGGTCGAACAGTGAGAAGTGCCACTCGGCGGCGGCGAGGATCATCAAGGCGTTCCGAAGCAACAATTCAGCCGCCTGCTGCCAGAAGGAATCCTCCCCGCTGCTGCGTTCGCGACCGGTCTGCTCCAGGATGTTCATCAGCGTCGAAAGAAGGTTCTCGACGCGGGTGGCTGGATCGCCGGGGCGGCCCAATTCGTATTGGATGAAGTTGAAGCGCCACGGGCTATCGGGTGAGACGATGATGAGCTGTTTCGATCGCCCGCATTCCTTCGCGTAGCGTTGCCAGTTCTGCCGTTCATCGGGCTTGGCACAGAGCACTAGGCCCCCGAAACCTGCTCGCAGGAATGCCTTGGCGATTGTCTGACCGGAGCCGGTGGTCTTGCCTGATCCATTGCCGCCGAAAATGTGGGTGCCGGCAACCGCATCGCGGACCGTCCAGTCGTCGTGGCGGGAGAGCCGGACCAGTGGCGCATCGAGATGTGAAAGAAAGGAGGACCGGTTGACGGATCTTGGTCTGCGAGGAATTTTAACGGGAGCCGGCACGGATGGAATGGCCGGTGGCAGGGAGATGGGATCGGGAGGAATGTTGGACGTGCTGGAGTGGTGTGGTGACGTAGGCACGCCGGACAAGCGTCGAAGAGCACGATCAAGTAGCGCCATGCAATGGGACCCGTTTCGTGTTAGGGTTTGCGCATGCTGACAGATGACCAGAAGCGAGAAATTGAGCGGTTGGCAGCGGAGCAGCTCCGTCGCAACTGGGGAGTTGTGAAGGCGCGCCCGCTTGCTGCTGCCATAGATGATGTTCGAGCCCGCATTATTGAAGAGGGGTGGTACGGCCGTCCGCTAAATCAAATTGCGGACGATGTTCAGCGCTCTGTTGCCCAGCATGAATTGTATGGGCGAGTAAAAAATGAAGAAGAGCGTATCGCGTCGCTCGACGCCGACCGCGATCGGGCACGCGGGGATGCTGCCGAACGCTAGTGAGAGCGGAGCAGCCAGACAATCAGAGCTGCGATCAGACCGACAGCCACGACGCTCAATCCGAAGGCACGTAACCAGATCTTTCGGATTAGATCGGTCGAGGGGACGCCAGCGCCGGTTGCAGATCCCGCCACTTTTCGCTCAAGCTCTTCGATGGCGCGAGTGGCGATTCCGACTTGCCCTGCCAGGTGCTCAATCGCCAGACGCTGCTCGTCACTGCGGCCCCGAACCTCCACGAGAACTTCCGTCAGCAGCGCGACGGCGTCGAGACGCTCGCGCTCGTCGTCATCGAGTTCTCGCAGGGCGACACCGTCGGGCTGTCGCAAATATTTCAGATAGCGCGACAGCGTGCCGGGGGTCGTTCGAAGCTGGTGCTTGTCGAAGAGGTGGTCGGCGATCTCGGACAGCTTTTTTTGATGCGGACCGGGCCGGCGAAGCGCCAGGATTTCGTCGCGGAAGGGTTCGAGATTTTCGAAGGCCATGGCGTCGGTTCGGCGTCGAGGTCTTCGTTGCAGAAATTTCCAGCGGAAAGTCAGACACTTGCCGGAACTTTTGCGGCAACCTAAGCCCTGCTTAGGGGAGAGGTACACTCTCTAATTTGCCTAGAAATTTCAGGCACTTTGCAGTATACTCAACAATACATGCTTGTCATCCTGAAAAGCAGTTCAGCTCTGGCAGCGCGCAACTATTTCGATCAGTCGTTGCGCATGGGCGACTATTACCGTGAAGGCGAGCAGGTGCTCGGCCGATGGCACGGTATCGCCGCTGCACGGCTCGGCCTTGTCGGCGAAGTCACCCGTAAAAGCTTCTGCGCCCTCATCGACAACCGGCACCCCACAACCGGCGAACAGCTGACGCCTCGGATGAAATCCGATCGGGTGCCCGGCTTCGATTTCACCTTCACAGCGCCCAAGAGCGTCTCGGTCCTTTACGCGATGACGGGCGACGAGCGCATCACCGATGCGCTTCGTCAGGCCGTGACGGACGCCATGGCGGAAGTCGAGCGCGAAATGAAGACGCGGGTGCGGGTGCGCGGCAACGATCGTGACCGCGTCACCGGCAACATGGCGTGGGCGGAATTCCTGCACCATACGGCACGCCCAATCGGCGGCATCCCCGACCCACATTTGCACATACACGCCTATGCGATGAACCTGACTTACGACGATACGGAAAAGCGGTGGAAGGCGGCGCAGATCGGTGACCTCAAAGGCGAGGCGCTCTACCACGAGGCGGTATTCCATGCTTCGCTCGCCAAACGGTTGTCCGAACTCGGCTATGGCATTGAGCGACGCGGGCGCTTCTTCGAAGTCGCCGGCATGTCGCGCACGGTGCTCGATAAGTTCTCGCAGCGGCGGGACGTGGTGGAGCAGGCGGCTGAGGCTGAAGGCAACGAGAATAATCCCGAGGCAAAGCGGACGCTGTCGAGGCTGACGCGTGAGCGCAAAGCCGAGAACATTACTGTCGCTGAGCTGCGTGATGTGTGGAAGGCCCGCTTGTTTCCGAAGGAGCGGACGAACCTCGATCAGGTGGTGCAATCCGCACGGCATGGGCTGTTCAAGGCCAGCCGCGACGACGTCCGGCAGCTAATGGGGGTGGAACTGGGCGAGGCGCTGCGCAGCGAAAGCGCCGTGTCAGAAAAATCCGTCCTGACGCAGGTGCTGCGGCGAGGCTTCGGTTCGCTGGTGAGTGGCGATGTGAAGGCCGCCCTCGAATCCGTCGGGGTAATCCGTGGCGAGGTAGGCGGGCGGAGTTGGATCACAACACGCGCAGCACACGCCCTCGAAGCCAAGGTCGTGGCGTTTGCGCGAGAGGGGCGTAACAGCTGCGCACCATTCGGGTCCGGGCGGTATCAGATCCAGTCAGAGGTTCTCAATGTGCAGCAGCGGGCAGCTATTGCGCATATCTGGCGGAGTACCGATCGGGTCTTGATGCTGCGGGGCGGGGCAGGGGTCGGCAAGACCACGCTTATGGGTGAGGCGGTGGCAGGGCTCACTGCCGGCGGTCACAAATGCTTCGTCTTTGCGAGTACCGTTCCGGCAACCGAAGTGTTGCGTGCTGAGGGGTTCAAGGGCGCGCAGACAATCCAAAAGCTGATCGCCAGCCAGCAATTGCAGGAAGAAGTCGGACGCGACGCGGTGATCTGGACGGATGAGGCCGGCCTGATTGATATGGAGACAATGGGCAAGCTGTTTGATTTGGCGGGCAAGTATGGCTGGCGGGTCGTCCTGTCGGGGGACGAGAAGCAGCACAGCCCCGTTCGTCGCGGCGACGCCATGCGGCTACTGCGCCAACGAGCCCATCTGCCGGTAGCCGAAGTGAGCGAGATCGTCCGGCAGCGCGGTGAATACAAGCGCGCGGTCCAGTCGATCGAAGGCGGCCTGGTTCAGGACGGCTGGAAGCAACTCGAAACCATGGGCGCCATTGTCGAGGCGAGCGGCGCGGAGCGCATCGAGCGCCTCGCGGCCGATTATCTGCACGCGCTGAAGGCTGGAGACAGCGTGCTGGTCGTGGCCCCCACGAACCGCGAGCGGTTGGCGGTGACAGAAGCAATCCGGTCGGTGCTCCAGCGCGAAGGGCTATTGGGGCGCGACGAGCAGGACCAACTGTTCCTGCGCAATCTGTATTGGAGTGTCGAAGCAAAGGCGGATGCCAGCCGCTACTATTCGGGATTGGTTGTGCGTTTCCGCCAGAACGCCAAAGGGGTCGTGGCGGGCGAGCAATTCACCATTGAAGGCGTCAGCGACGAGGCCAAGCTGTTTGGCCGGGACGCTGCGGGCAAGATCCGGGAGATACCACTTGGACCTGCCGACCGGTTCGAGGTTTACCAGCAGGAGCGCCGCAAGCTGGCCGTTGGCGATCGCGTGCGGATGGTCGAGCGATGCCCGACGACGGAGGGCGGCGAGCTGTCTAAGGGGTCGTTCCATGTGGTGGAAGGATTCACGCGTGATGGTGATGTGATGTTGGAGCGCGGCCATACGGTGCCGAGAGCGTTCCCGTTCCTAGATCACGGCTATTCCTCGACCTCGGTGTCGGCGCAGGGTTTGACCGTGAACACGGTACTTGTCGCGATGGGGACCGAGTCCTTGCCGGCGATGTCGCGCGAGCAATTTTATGTGTCGGTCAGCCGTGGAAAACGGCGGGTGCATCTCTATGTAGATGACGTCAAGGCGGTGCGGGAGGCAGTCCAACACTCATCGGCGCGTCCCAGTGCTCACGATCTTACGGAGGGTCGCATTTCTGCAAATGCGACGCGCGACCAACGACTGCGCGTGTGGCGCAGGCGACTGTCGCGGACGGCGGAGCGGATGGTGCGTGAGCGTGGAGCGGAGCTGGATGCGGACCTGCTCCGCGAAGCCCGTGATGAGACGCTGATGCAGTATGAAGGGAGGTTGAGCGAACGTGCGCCGGTCATTGGGGAGTGAAGATAAGCCCACGGCCGTGGGTCCCGCCGCGTTCCGGGTGTTCAACAACCGCAAGATTGGCTTTGCCATCGATTTCCGCTTCGAGAACGGCCATCGCAAAGCGATGAGCTATGCCGATCTCGTCGATGCCGAGTTCAACCCCGATCTCGGTGGCATCATCCTCGAAGGCATCGGCAAGCGGGTGACCATCCTTGGCGTCAACCTGCAAGGGCTTTACGAACTGATCATCGACCACGAAATTGGCGAGGTGGTCGAGCGCCACGAGCCGGAGCATTTGATGGCCGACGTCGCCAAGCGAGGCGAGGCCTATGTTCGCGAGCTGATGTGGGAGAGGATATAGCCGATGACGGGATTGTCAGTGACTGGCCCCTCCAGCATGTTGATTGCATTGCTTGGGCTACTTTACAGTTGTCTTAGCTTGGCGGGTTCTGCTTGGGCGCAGCCGTTGTCTTGCACTGCGGAAAACACACTGGATTATCGTCAGGCGATCCGAAACAGCAAGAATTTGGTTGCAACCACAAACGCCTGCTTTGTCGGCAACGCAACTAGTGAGTTGGAAAAAGATCAAGCAGTGTTAGCAAAATCAAGAACCTGCTTCACCAGCGATTCACTGGCTTACTGCGCACAAAGTATGGCTGCCCTCGCCATCAGCACGCAATTTACAGCGCCCTTCGATGCGCTGGCCAACGAATTAAGCCAGAAGACTGGTAAGGAAATTAAACCAACTGGTATCATGACCGCGATAGTTCGGAATTTCGATGCGTTTGATCAGGGGAAAAGTGATTTGGTGATGACTCTGGATGGTTATAGCGTCACTTTCTCTGCGCGTGATGTGCTGTATGCCCATCTGGCGCACTCGTTGCGCACGAAAAATGCCTCCATCGCCGAACAACCGGTCCCGCGTGATGCTAAGGATTGCTTTGACGCATCAGCCGGATCGTTGGCAAAGGCTTGCCGTGATCTGGGCCGAATTATTGGCGGACGTGCGCTGCAAGGCAAAGAGACATCGCTGGAGGACCTGGAAAAATAGGCGCTTCGACGACCTGGGCCTATCAATGTAGCGACCGACGTCAACGATGTGTCGGGAAGCCAAGCAGGGCTTACATGCGCGAGTTTATGTGGGAGAGGCTGTGACAATGCGGGGGCACTGCAAGCGAGGTTTGAACGTCTTCAGGCACGCTGTAGCGTTCGCATTCGCCTTTGTGGGCGCGGCGATACCTCTTGCGACGTCATCGCGTGCTCAGACCCCGCCTCTGGAGATCACTACCGGCCTTCAAGGCAAGTGCAACGGCAAGATTGTTGAAAGGCCATTCTCGATCCAATTTCAGGTCGACGACAAGAACTACGAGAAGCAGATCGAGGGGGTCTGGACGACGACAAATACTGGCGACTGCCGATTAACACCTGATGCTAAGGCCCATTTGACGAAGGCCATCGATATCAGCCGGAAGGCGCTCAATGGCGATTTCTACGTTGCCGTGAAGATGATGATGTATGGGGCGCAAGAGCCCTGGGCAGACGTACATTTTGGCGATGAGTGCCTGCGGATGAAGGGCGGCGACACCTATGCATATCGAAAGAATTACCTTCAGGCGGTGACCGATATCAATGAGTACTCGGCGAAGCTCAGAAAGCTACCACTGTCTAATCTTGAACGCATTTCTATCATTGGGCGGATGGATGTCATTAATGGTCGGCTCGGATATTGCGCCGCTGCGGGCGGCGACGACATCACCCAAGCGTTGATTGACGATTCCGAATTCATGGTACGCCAAGCGAAGTCCATTATCGAGCGTGAACTCGCCGGACGCCGCGCCGAATCCGATCATGTGATCGTATCGTCCCAAAAAGGCGGCGGGAGTTCGCCACCGTTCTTTCCAAAAGGATTCTTTAAGCGGTAATCAAGTGCAGCTGTTAGGACTAGAGAGACGCTATTTCGTGCAAACGGTTCGGATGGGGCGGCAATCTCGCGACTTTTTATTGCAGTTCGCGACCGCTTCTCTTTCCGCTTGTCCCTGAGAATTTGCGATGGATACCGCGTAGACAAAAGTTTTGTCACCCATGGCGAGGGTGCCGCAACCATTGCCCCACGAGACCATGCGCTCGCAATCATCAGAATGCTGCGCGCATTGGCTCACAGCGAAGGCTTCTGCCGATTTCTGCGAATCCTGGCCGTGGGACCAGCCAAGCGCGCCGGTGGTCGGCGACAAGGCAATTGCTCCATAGATGATGCGAACGGGTGGCGAGTTGGGGCGCGTGCTTCCAGTTGGCGCGCTTCTGCGCCTTCTTTCCCACTCGTCATGCTGTTGCATCAGATCATCGCCGAGCTGACGCCGGCCTTGTTCGTATGAATTGAGCTGCGCGTATGCGCTTGACGCCCAGAACAGGAAAGACAATCCGAGCGCTATTGCTCTGGCAAACATTTCGGCACCAAATGCTGCGACGGCGTGAGGCACGCGAAAACTTTACGCTGACGTGTGCGCCAGAACAAGCCGCTTGAGAAGTGCATCGGAGCGGAACTTGACGATGGCCGGCTAACACTTCGACCGGCCAACACCTGTAGAACGGGGCGACCTCAATCATATCGGTATTCGGGATGGTCTGACCATTCTCCGCCCCATCGGTGACGGCAGTGCACATAGCCAAGCGGGTTCGCAAAGTGAAAGCCGGCGGCGAGGTAGAGGGAGCCTGTCATCGGGTCGAGGATGGTCCACCAATGTCGGGCGTCCGCTCCACGCGGAACGTCCCATGCCTCCCAGATCAGCGAGTCATCATCGCGCATGATCGGTGCAAAGCGGCGCTCGAAGAGCGACCAAGCGCCCGCACGAGTGTACGGGCGGGCAGGGGGCAGAATCAGTTTGGGCTTAGGTCCGGCAAGAAGAAGGGGGTTCGCTGTCATGTTCGCCCCCTACGCCTGCTTGTGCGTGAACAGCGTCGCCTCGTAGAGGGCAAGCGCGTTCTGCAGCAACGGCTTGACGTCAATGAGCCAGCCTATGGCCTCGTTGGCGCTGCCGGCGCTGATCGCAATCTGTGCTTTCAGCGTGGAATAGGTAGCGTCGTCGAGCAGCTTCCGGATGTAGGTGATGTTCGTTTCGAGGACCTTTTGCTTGGGGTCCGCAGGCTTGCGTGGTGTCATAAAAAACTCCTTAGTTGAAAATGGTTGGATTGCTTTCGGTAGCGTCACGGAATTCGCCCGTGGATAGCCACCAGAAGGTAGGTCGGCCGGAATGGCCGGGTCGCCAGACGAGCCAGCAATAGCGATGTGATGCTGTCTTGCTTGAAGCGAACTTCGGATCGCCGTGCGGCCAGCAGACGAGTTCGTCGAGGCCATAGATGGCGGAGGGTGGGTGCTGCAGATACCAGCCGTGTCGGCTCGGATGGCAGAGTGATGCGAGATTGATCAGCATAGCCACGCTGCCGCCGGTCTTGGCGGTAAGCGACAGCGCATGCATCGCAAACTTGTCGGCCAATCCGAACCCATAGGGTGGGTTGGTGATGATGTTCACGCCGAGTGGTTTGCTCTGCTTGAGGAAGTCGGTGCCTCCTGCGCCATAGCCTCGATAGATGAGATCTGTGGCCATCACACTATAGCCGGCACGCTTCAATTCGGTGGCGATTGCGCCATCGCCGCAGGCGCATTCCCAAATCGAGCCGGAGAACTGTTCGACGCTCAGTAGAGCGCGCGTTGCCTCTGGCGGGGTCGGATAGAAGTCGTGTTTGGCACGTCCCAGTTGCCGATAAGGCTGCCTCCGTATGGCAGCAGGAGGTGTATTATATGGAGTGATCACCATGGCTACCTCCACCGCGAGAGGTAAGCGATTTGTTTCACCAGCTCGTGATCGGTCTGCTCGTCCGCATAGCGAGGTGGACGGACTGAAACTTCTCCGATGACCACAATAACAGGCGGTGCGGCGCTTACGCCTGCTGGATCAATTTGCTCGATCCGCCACACGCCGACGGCGTCCGCGATCAGCTTCACAAAGTCTAGCTGCTCTTGGGCACATAGGTGCCCCAGATTGCAGATCAGGTCGCTAATCGCTTCCGAGTAGACATCTGCACCGGTCTCTTTGGCGAAGTGGTCTACTGCCGACCGCGCCCATTGGGCGCGATCAGCGTTGATAGAGGTCGCATTGGTCATGCTGCACCTCCCTTGCCGGTATCGGCAGGGCGGTCAGCCCAACCCGACCATTCACGGAATACGGCGGTGACCGAGGTTTCCTCGGGCTCGACGTTGCGGCCGAGCCGTTGGGCGGCCTTGGCATAGATGGAAAGGGGCGCCTTTCCTTCAAAGTTGCGGTCGACTTCCATCGGCATGCCCGCATAGCCCTTCACTCGTCCTAGTTCGTCGAGGCTGACGCTTCCTAGTTCGGGATAGCCGAGACCGAGGTCGCATAGGCCGAACGCGATGTGCGGATTCTGCGGGTCGATTTCGGCTAGGAACCAGCTGGCGTTTCCGTCCGGATCGTAGATGCGGACAACCGGATAGGGGTCAGCATGTGGGTTCCCGGCGCTGCGCCTGCCGTTCTCCAGCAGGCGCTCGCGTTGAACGATGGTGAGGTTGAGCGTCATGCTGCAGCCTCCTCGGAGGGGTGGGTCTCCTGTGGCGGGACTTCGGCGTCACCTTTGCTCGTGATCTTGCGGATCGTAATGGTCTGCCCGGCAGCCGGTAGGACATGGGGCACGAGCGAAAAGCCCTCGCCGTCTTTGTGGGTCCAGACGGGACCCAGTTCGTGCCAGCGACGATTGTCGCCCTCGCCGGTGACGAGATAGGCGCGATGCGTCGGGCGGCTGGAAGTTCGGTTGGTCATAAGATTTCTCCTTTCGTGTTCGGAAGCCACGACCTCCGCGGCTTCTGTCCCTCAAAGGAGCGCGTGGACGGCCGCCAGCACCCGCACGCTTGCGTGACGGGCCGCAACGAAGAGAAGGACAGCCTGCTGTTGCGGGCATAGGCCGGGCACAGCGCTAGAGGGGCAGGACAAAAGCAGCGATGGGAGTGGGTGCAGCCACCAAAAGCGAAGGAGGTTGAGACCCACAACGCACGGAGCCGCTTGCCTGCAAGGGCCAGAACCAAGGCGGCGGAGGGATGCGGACTCGCGCGCTGCTCAACGCACAGGAACCGCGCTCGAAGGCGGCGCAGGACGGGGATGATGAAGCGGTGAGAGTCGCTAACACATCGGGGGGCCGGGCGGCGGCAAGACATTATTCGCCGGCAGAGAGCCCAGCAATTTCGGCGCCTTGGCCAATACCGACCCAACGCATCAGTGGTTGTTCTTGATGTGTTTCAAGCACGCTCATTTTTCAGGCCAACGTAGAGCCCGGCATACTGCGCTCCATGTCTCGCGCCGCTAGTCAGGCGGCACGGAAGTGACTGGCGAGTAAGGGGCTCATCAACCCTGTGAAGCACCTCAGGAGAACTCAAATGCGGTTCAGTTGCGACAACTTCGATGCGAAATCCCAGAGCTATGAGCGACAAAAGCAGTCGCAGTTTACTCGGCGGCCCCCATCGCTGTCCGACCCGATGCAGGATGATCAAACTCACTTGTTCCTAGCAGTGCCGATGCCGCTGGTTCGAGCTCTTCTCGGAAGCAAACGACAATCTCCTCAATATGCATTGGCAAGATTACCGGAAGTTCATCTGGCTCAAAGACTGACGGATCTTGACCGGACAAAAAGTCCTCCCACGTCAGACTAAATCGCCCCGTTCAACCCGTTTCATTCGAAAAAGAGGAATGACGCACATGTTGCGGCAATCGATGACGCTTGTCTTGGCTCTTACGCTTGCAGTTACGTCGCCAGCGTTCGCGCAGAATGGCCAACTCGGAATAGAGGTAAGCCAACATCAGCATGGAGGCCTTGAGGTACGGCGCGTGCTTGCGGGCACGCCGGCCGAAATGCTCGGACTAAAAGAGGGCTACCGGATCTTAGCGATAGGATCAGAACCCGTGCGTTCGTCCGACCAATTCATTGAACGGATCAGGCGCATCAGGCCTGGAACCTGGGAGACCCTCGACGTTGCCGCACATGGCATTCTCGTGCGCGGCTTCGTGACGACCCATGATCGCACGATGATTGGGAACGGTCAGAAATACGTGCTCCCGCAGCGCGGTGTTCTGGACATCGGAATGGAAGATCAACGGCGCCACGTGATCGGGGCTCGCGTGGCGGCTGTCGAAGTGAATGGAGCCGGTTGGCGTGGCGGGCTTCGGCGTGGCGATGTCATTGTCGAAGTGAATGGCATCCGGACGGAAACCACTCAGGCAGTGCTGGTGGCGATTGCGAACCATGCTGGACGAGAGGTGTCATTGACGCTCGTTCGTAACAAACAGGTTGTCTCCCAACGCGTCAAACCCGAAGCCGTTGAGGACACGGGTCGTCTCACGGTGCCAGCAGCTTTGGCGTCCAGCCAAACGACAGGGGATCAGAGCTGGTGCGATGAGAATGGTGTCAGGACGGTTGCGTGCGTGACAGCGGCAATCATCGTGGGCGGAGTAATTCTTGCGCTGCTGAGGGATGACACAGGCATGCCCGGCACCAAACCAACGAATGCCGAGCGAGAAGCGGCGAAGGCCCGAGAGCGGCAGGCCCGACGAGCATTTGAACAGGCCATTGATGATCAGGCTCGGAGAGAAGGCCGTCTGCCGAACTAACCACCGCCGACGCAAAGCAATCTTCCACCACCACCAATCCGACGAACGCGGCGTCTGCCGCGAACGGGAAGTCGTGTCCATCATTCACCAGCCAGTGAAGGCATCCATGACACAAGACATCGCGACCAAACCTGCAAACACTCTGTCCGCTTCGAATCTTCCTCCCGACATCGAGGCAATGCGCAAGCGGCTCTTGCAAGCGAGAGACGAATTGATTGACTTTCGGCGATGGGCTGATGGGCTCATCTTCGGCAAAGTTGGACTGGATGCTGGGATCGGCATGATCCCGATCGTCGGAGAGGCTTATTCCCTCTACGCCGCGACGGTTCTGATGCAGTTCGCAATCCAAGCGAAGTGCAGATGGTCGACCATCCTCGGCGGTCTGGTCATGATGGCAATCGATTTCGCTATCGGCATGCTACCCGTCGTCGGTGACGTGGCCGATCTGCTTTTTCGCAGCCATGCCTGGTTTGCCGGCATGGTGATCAGCGAGATCGATGAAAAGCTGGCGCATATCGATGAGGCACATCGCATAGTCGACGGATCTGCAGCGACCTCTGAGGGTCTGAGTCTCACTACGGTCCGTGATCAACTGTTCAGGGGCGGTCAGACGCAGCAGGCCATCTACGTCCGTATCGTTGCGGTGGCCCTTGTCTGCATGTTCATGATGCATGAATGCAGGCGAGCCCATGAGGCGCGACAGGAAACCATCCGCGCCTGCGAAGCACGGGGCGGATGGTTCTGTGGTGTTAGAAATTAGCCGCTTCGCCAGAACTCTCGCCGTCCGGCGCAAGCTGGGCGGCATCGCTCGCGCGGCGGTGCAGAGCTTTCCAGCGATAGACGGTCGCCTCGTGAACGAGGAAGCTCTTTGCGACCTCCGCCACCGACATGCCTGCTGCGAGCGACTGCATCACCATCTGAATGCGCTCCGGGGTGTGCTTCGGTGGTCGTCCGAATCTAACTCCACGCTGCTGCGCAGCAATCCGCCCGGTGGTGGTGCGCTCCAGGATGAGCGATCGCTCGAACTGGGCGATACCGGCAAATATGGTCATCACCATCGTGCCGGCGGCTGATGTTGTGTCAGCCCATGGCTCGGCGATTGAGCGCAATCCCGCGCCGGAGGCCTTGAAGCGATCTGCGAGCGCCAGCAGGTCCGTCGTCGAGCGGGCGAGACGATCAAGTCGTGACACGACCACAATGTCGCCTGCGCGAATGTGCTCCAGCAACCGGCCCAGTTCGGGGCGTGCCGCATTGGCACCCGATGCCTTCTCGCCGAAGATCCGCTCGCAGCCATCCGCGAGCAATTGCTGTGTCTGGATCGTCAGGTCCTGATCGTCGGTTGAAACGCGTGCGTAGCCGATTTTCATGCGTACTAGATCGACTGGATAATGATCACGTTGTTGCATCTCGTGGAGCATCGAGCATCGCCACGACCTCCTTGTGCGAGACGAAGGGCCCACCGTTGTCTGCTTCTGCAATGGCAGCGACGACTGAAGAAATATACGAGTCCTGGTAGTCTACGTAGTGACTGATCGCTTCGGCTGCCACGAAGGATCGCGACCTCTTCATTGATTTGGCAATCCGGTCCAGCCGACCGACGAGCTGATCGTCAATATTTAAAGAAATTCTCATGAGGCACCCCCGTTTCGAAATCCAATATATCTGTCGGTGTTTGTCCTCGCAAAACATATTGCAAAACAATTCACTTGTGCGAGCGACTTTTGCGAACAATATCGACGCGGCTTGTCGATCCATTCACACGACTCGCAAAACCCCTAATTTATGCCAATACACATCAGCATGCATATACTGTTCGTATTGAGCGTCAAAAAGAGTTAATATCTACGGATTGCATGGGAGGCATTATAATGAATCGAAGTGAAGCAATTCTTTTGAGCGCATTGCTCGTCGCAACACCTACTCTTGCCACGAACGCAATGGCTGCGTCAGACAAGAAGCCGTCCGCTGGACACAAGGCCGAACGAACAATCGATAGCCGCGACGCAGATTCGCCCTCGCCAATTCGGGTCGAGCTTGATGCGCTACAAGCCGAGGTCGGTAGCTTGCGCGCCGAGGTCGCCGCTCTCGGTGAAACCGACGCACCCGATGCGGCTCCCATGAATAACGCGATGACGACCATGCGGATTGCGCTGGTGATCATGGGGCTGGGACTGGGCGTCGCCCTGTTCGAGATACGGAGATTGAAGAAGGGGCTGGCAGCCCCACAAAAGAATAATGCGTAGCAGGGAGGATGTATGCGTCGTGAAGGATTTTCGCTTGTAGAGATTTCGGTGGTGCTGGTGGTGGTGGCGACGATGCTGGCTGGTGTGCTGCCGGCGATCACGGAAAGCCAAAAGTCAAATGCGTCCAGCGAGACAGCGGATCGCATGCAAGAGGTGAAGCAAGCACTGCTGACGTTCCGTGCCGCCAATGACCGCATCCCGTGCCCCTCAGACCTGACGCTGGGCGTGAACACCGCAAATTTCGGCAAGGAAGGGGATGCACTGGGCGACTGTAAAGACGCGGCAGGCACCGTCGATGCAACCTTTGAGACGGCGGGCAACGTGGTGGCAGGAGGCGTGCCCACCAAAACACTGGGCCTGCCCGATGAATATGCCTTTGATGGCTGGGGCCGGCGGCTGGTCTATCACGTCGATAAACGCCTGACGCTGGACACCACCTATGCGACGACCACAACAGGAAGCATAACGGTGAAAGACGGCGCTTCGACGCCGAGCGACCGGACGACGACCGCCGCCTATGCATTGCTGAGCCACGGCCCCAACGGTCATGGCGCCTATACACGGGCGAACTCGCGCTTTAGCTTTGGCACCACCAACACCCGCGAACTAGAGAATTGCGATTGTACGAATGCGGCTGCAGCGGGAACGTATAACGCCACGCTGCATCAATATATGAATACCCCCAACACTGATCCTAAGCTGACGTTTGACGACATCCTGATCTATGGCTCGCGCGCCAGTCTTGATCTGTTGGCGGGTGGAGGTGGCGGCGGGGGATCGACCTCGGCAATATCAACTCCATGGCCAGATGCGATTGTCTGTGGCCTAAGTGGCACCACTTCAGATTATGTGTTTATGCTGAAGGTGGATTACCAAAACAATGGTTCGAATGGACCCGTATATGAATACGACTACGGGTTGACCTGGAACAAAATCATTGCGTTTACAGATGCGGGCGCATTTAGCTCAACATCGGGATCTGGTGCAGCATTGAACTCCGGTGCGCAATATCATCCATGCCAAGGCAAATCTATTTCAGATCTCACAACTGCTGGGCAGGCGATATTTTTCAAGAGCACTGGCGGTGGCGGTGGATCCAGCTTCTGGGCCGATGCGGGATCGAACAACATCAACAACAACAACAGCGGAAATGTGGGTATTGGGACGGCGGCGCCGGGATACAAGCTCACTGTTGCAGCGAGTTTAGCAAACAGCAATCCCTTGGCAGTCTCTTGTCCGTCGGGCGGATGGTGTCAGCAGTTACTTTCAACTGGAACCGAGTCCGTAACTATTGGCGCGAGTAGTTTAGCACCAGATGGTGGCGCTGCTGGTGCGGGAGGATATATCGGAACAAATACCAACCATCCACTCTATCTTCGTGCAAATTCGTATTCACAAATGGTTTTAAGTCCGAGCGGCAATGTCGGCATCGGGACGGCGACGCCTCAAGCAAAGCTTGACGTTGCGGGCGGAGTAAAGGTGGGTACGACGGCTGCTGCATGTACGGCGGCGATTGCTGGGACGTTACGCTACAATGCCGGCGCAATTGAGTTGTGCAATGGAACCTCCTGGTCGCCTTTAGGAGTGGCAAGTTCTGGCACTGTAACCGGCGGCTGTATTTTCGGCATGGGTTGGGGTACGGCGACAAACTGTGGGCTTAGTGCTGGCATATCTTGTGCGGCAGGAAATACTGCTCGCGATAGTACCTACCATGATCCCGGCGGTGTTGGGCAATATAACGCTAGTGGAACCTACGCTTCCGGCTTTTGTATAAAAAATTAGCGAAGGCCGAGGCCATTGCGATAAGGATTGAGAAGCGGGCGCTGAAGCGCCCGCCCCATTGACGTCAACACTTGTCCGGATTTGCCTTGCAGTAGGCAGCCCGTGCAGCGGCTGCGCCAAGGATGCCGAGGATGATCTTGCAGCCCAAGTCGCACCAGGCGTCGTCATCGGCCTTCGACTTCGGCGATGTCTCCGGCAGATAGCATTTCGGATATTCGTAGCGACCGCCAAGGCGACGGCACTCGTCCTTCTGCTGCTGGATGATGAAATCGCGCGTGGTATCCGCTCTCGCCGGCAAGCCGTGCGCCATGAGCAGCGATGCCGTGAGCACATGAGCGATGATGCGGGAAGTGCGTGTCATCTGACGTCTCCATTGTTTCGAGCCGCCTCGCGGCACTTTTGACGCCAATCGGTCCGCCGGGGGCAAAGGCATGGACTGCACCCGCAGGGCATCGCCCAAGGGCCGAAACAAAGTGGAGGAGGCGGCACGCCTTGCGGCCGATGCCGAACCCGGCACGATGGCGGCAATCAAAAGGGCAGGGCGGATCAGGGTGGAGACGGATGGCAGCGCATTGATCGATGATGCAGCGCAATCAGTGAGAGCGCCCACTACCGTCACAGACGGCACTGTGCGGACGCTCTCTGAGCAAAGCCCCATCCCAGTGATGACGGCCTGCAATCGGGTCGCGTGATGAGCAACCCATTCGTGCGGGCGCCTAGACGCTGATGCCTTCGCCCTGACCGGATGAGCGGCTATCGGTGACCTTCTCCGCGAATGAGCGATTGGGAGCACGCAACCGGTCGTTGGCGATGGCAGTAGCGATGGCGCTGTCCACGATCGCATCCGAGAATTGTTGGTAGCGCGCGCCATCGGCAGCTTTGTCGATGCCGGCATGCTGTGCCGCTGCTGCGGCCAACCAGCGTGCATCGTCGCGCAGCGCCTTCATGGCGTCGGCAGGGGCGGCTTCCGGCGCTTCTTTGGTTCGGTAGAGCTTGCCAAGGCCAATGGCTGCGCCGATGGCGCCGGAGACCATCTGGTCGGCGTAGGCCTGATACTCGGGTGAGGATTTGTCGGCGCCGGAACCGGCGGCAACGGCGGTGAAGTAGCGCGCATTGCGCAGCACGTCTTTGATTTTCAGATCGATGGCAGATGGCCGTCTTGCGGCCGGTTCAGCGGTGTCATTCATAGCATCTCCCTCATTGTTGCTGTTCTGGTTATTGTATCAGCAACAGATTAAGAAATCGTAAATGCGTGTTTGTGGCGGATAACAAGTAAAGAAATGCGATTTCAATCAATTGCGTGAAACCACACATTTACCTCCAAGGATAAATGGGAGTTTCTCCAATGCCTTGGATGGTCCGGTTTGTCGGCGTGATCGTGACACTTGGTCTGGTCGGCGTTTCGCTGATGATGAACTTCCGCTTTGGTCAGTCACTCGGCAAGACGGAGTGGGACGGGCTGGTCTATGGCATCGCCAGCGCCTGCGCCGATGGCTTCAAGGTCATCCTGCCGTTCGCCATCATGTCTGCATGGACCTCAAAACGCCGGTTTGCCTCCGCTGCCGGCGCGGTGCTGTGGATGATCATCACCGCCTATTCGATGACATCGAGTCTCGGCCACTCGGCGGTCAATCGCGCCGAGACGTCGGGCACGAAGCGACACCAGGTCGCCACCTATCAGGATTTGCGCCGCGCGATGGAGCTGAAGCTCCAAGAGCGAGAGAAATTGCCGGCGTTCCGTGCGCAGGGAGCGCTGGAGACTGAAGTCAGGACGCAGCAGCGTCACTGGTCATTCGAGCAGACGTCGAGCTGCACGGAAGCGATCGGACGCCACCGATCCTTTTGCGACACCTACGCCAAGCTGACGGCGGAGCTGGCGACGGCCAAGCGCGCTGCCGGTCTTGATCGCGAGATTTTAGAGCTGCGCGAACAGATTTCGGCAGCGGCAGAGAAGGGGAGCAGCGGCGAAGCGGATGCGCAGGCTGCCATCTTGAAGCAGATTTCCGGCCTCGCCGATGACTATGTCCGACTGGGTCTGACGCTCCTGGTCAGCGTAATGGTAGAGTTGGGGTCAGGCCTTGGGCTTTATGTCGTGCTCGGCCACCGGACAGGCGCCGAAGCGGCAGCCGATGAATTGATCGAGCGCCCCATGGCCCAGCTTCGTCTTCCGCGTTTGCTGGCCGGACCGTCGCAGGAAGCGATGTGGCGTAAGCGGCGGCTGGTCGCCGCAGTGGGCGAGCATGTGGATGAACTGAGCCTGTATCGGGACTATTGCGGCTGGCTGATCGAGGAGCGCCGAGGTCCAGCGCTCACATTGAGTGCATTCCGCACGTGGCTCGCCAGTGAGCGGGTCGGAGAGGTCGTTCGTAAACGCGGTCGGACCTATTATACTGGCCTGCGCCTGCGCTCGAGTGCGGGCGGCGGCGAGACGGGCATCGCCAGGATTGGATAGGGCTTCCCGCTGATTTGAGGTGGCTACCGCCCGGACAACGGCGGATTTCCACAGCTTCCACCACGCCTGGCGGCCAGTCGCAGGTTCCAAAACGCAACGAATCGTGCCATCCGTCCTATCAGACGCAATTGAGGGACCGGGCATGGCCGCCGAGACGGTGAAGCGGATTATCCGCGAGGATGTCAAAAAAGACCAGCTGATTGACGTCGCGGACCTGCTGCGATCCACACGCAAGCTGGCGGGGGATCATGCCGGCGCCATGGGACTGGCGGGGCGGTCGGCCCTCAGGATCGCAGGATTCAGCGCCTACGAGATCCAGACCAAGCGTCTCCCCGAGCTTACGCAGCTTCAGGGTGGGATCGTCATCGAGGGCGAGAATTTTCCAGGGACGGAGCTGCGCAGTTTCCAGCCGATCAGCCGGTACGGCCGCGTTCTGTTTGGCAAGGCGAGCATTCCCGATCCCGGTGAGCTGCCGACCCAAAACGTCACGCGGGCCAATGGCGCCAAGGTCAATGTGCGGCATGGAACTGCTGAGTTTCTTCCGGGACTTGCGCCACCGGCGCCGTCCGAAGATGTCCTCTATGTCCTCCTGCTGACCTGCCGAGATCGCAATGATCCGGCGAAGTACCAGCACGTGGCGATCGCCGCGCTTGAGCCGGACTTTTCCGGATTCATTTTCTACGAGTCGTTGGACGGGTTCATTGCTGGATATGGCGAAGTAGAAGCCGGCGCCAGCGCCCCGGCCGCACCTGCGCCCGCGTCGCTTGGCCTCGAATTGAAGAAGGGCGTTGCGCCCTTCCAGGGCAGCGAAGCTCCGGGTAACGCCTCGGACGCCACAGGCAGCGACAACAAATCGCCTTAACGGTTCGTTAAGCGAATATTAGCAACTTCGATCTTGCGCTATACAGGATGGCGCGCGGAACTAGTTGCGAGGATATAGATGCGCTCTGGCACCCCCGGGTTCGTGGCGTCCCGGCTCAAAGAGGCTCGGGATGCGCGCGGTATCAACACGCTGATCTCACTTGCTGACCTGCTCCAGGTCGATACCAGCACGGTGTCGCGGTGGGAGAGTGGCCAGAGTGCGCCGTCGCCGGAGACGCTGATCGAGCTGGCGGCGGTGTTACGCGTGCGGCCATCCTATTTCCTGCGGGCTCCGTTTCAGCACGGCCCGGCACCGATCTTTTTCCGGTCGCTCGCGAGCGCCCGAAAGCAGGACCAAGCACGTCAGCGGGCGCGCCTACGGTGGGTGCAGGACATCAGCATCGTCATCCAGCACTATGTGAACTTCCCGGCCGTGGACGTGCCGGACGTGTTGGCGGGCGCCTCCTATCGCCAGTTGCGCGACGAGGATATGGAGCGAATTGCAACCGACCTGCGCAAGCATTGGAAGCTCGGTGATCAGCCCATCACCAATGTGCTCGATGTATTGGAACGGGCGGGGTTCGTGGTCGCGGCCGATGAGATGGGCACGACCGCGCTCGACGGCCTGTGCAATTGGTCGGCCCATGACAAGCGGCCGTATCTTCTCTTGGCCACCGACAAGATGTCATTCTTCCGGCGGCAGATGGATGCGGCGCACGAGATGGCGCACGCCATTCTGCATCGCGACGTGAGCGAGGACGGCTTGAAAGCCGACTTCGAGATGATCGAGAAGCAGGCTTTCCGATTGGCCAGCGCATTTCTAATGCCGGCACAATCTTTCTCATTGGCCGTTGGGGCGAGCCCGACGCTCAGTGGACTACTCGCGCAAAAGGACCGAATGCGCGTTTCCGTAAAGGCGATGATACGGCGATGCAGAGATCTGGAGCTTATTTCGACCGACGATGAGCGGCAGCTCTACAAATACTACAGCGGCAAAGGCTGGACACGAGAAGAGCCTTTGGACCGCATGGTTCCCGTTGCGAAGCCACGACTACTATCAAATGCGATAGGGATGATCGTAGATGGCGGGGTTCGGAGCAAAGAAGATCTCTTGGCGAACGAATTCACGATACCGGCGCGAGACATCGAAGAATTGCTCGGACTCGATGCCGGCTGGTTCAGTCACATGACCGGACAGGTCGTTCACTTGCGCGGAGCGCGAACCGCGCGAATGGCATCGCAGCCTGAAAGCGCGGAAGTCATCGCGTTCAGGCCACGACAAGGGGCGGCAGATTGATCGCTGCCGAGAGATCGGCGGCCTAGCTGGCCGCCGTTACCTCAGTCGGCTGCAATCCCTTGATGAAGTCGAAAGCCTTGGCGGCTTGGGACGCAGCGGTGAAGATGGCCTTCTTATCGGCCTTCATGACCTTGAGCCAGTGATCGATATACTGGGCGTGATCGGCCGGAAGTTCGGCGGTGATGCGGATGTCGGTGCAGAGAAATGCGGCACCTAACTCAGCGACCAGCTCTTCCATGGCATAGGCATCTTTGCCGAAGCGATCAGCGAATTGGCGGTCGCATCGCTTTTCATGGCCGGTCCAATGCGTCAGCTCGTGAAGTAGCGTCGCGTAATAGCTTTCGGTCGCCGATGAAGTCGCGGAGCCGACGAAGCGCTCTCGGTCCGGCATCTGGATGTAGTCATCGGATGGGCGGTAGTAGGCACGTGTCCCACCGTGGCGGATGTCTGCGCCTGTGGCATGGATGAACGTCTCAGCGGCACCGATTGGCTCGGCTTGGTGGGCAGGCGGTTCGACGGCGGTAGCTTCATAGCCGTCAACCTGATCGGCGTTGAAGACCCATGATGCACGGGCGAACAGGACAGTGTCGGCTTCGGTCTCACCAGCGTCGGTTTGGCGCTCCACGTCCATCTCCTTGTAGAAGACGATGAGCGAAGCCTTCTCGCCTTTGCGAACTTGGGCCTTGCGATTGCCCCACTGGCGATAGGTGCCCCATGTACCGGTCGAGAAGCCGCGCATCTGAGCGGAGGCCCAAAGTGCGATCACATTGACCCCGCGATAGTGATTGCCGGTGTCGACATTGACGGGGCGGTTCAGACCCTCGCCGGAGCGGTGCCATGGCATCTGCCAGGTTCCCGCGCCCGCTTCGATGGCGGCGATGATTTGATCGGTGACGGCCTGATGAACATCGAGCTTCTTCTGCATGGCTTCCTCCTTGCTCGAAGGCCGCCAACCGGCCTTCCGATGGCCGGCGGAGAAGCAGGGGAAAGCAGGCGTGCGCACCGCAGGCCGCAACGAAGTGGAGGACGCGGAAACCGCGTTGCGCAGGACGGCGGCCCTGCTAGACGGCCCAAGGAAGAGGAAGGCCCGGCGGTCGAGGGCAGGTCGAAGTCAGAAATTGTGAGCGATGTTTGAGGGTAGAGAATCCTCGGGAAATGCCGTCGCGTTGCGGCGGGCTACGGATGCGCTCCGCTCGGATTACACCGTGAAGCCGGCGACGAGGCTTGCTCGGATGGCTAATTTCGGGATGGAGATGCGCGATCCTTGGCAGCGGCGCAGTAGGAGTGAATTGGGCTTGGCATCTCGCCGAGGTCGACCGTACCGGTCATAACACCAACGAGGTCCTTGAAGCCGGCGGCTTTGATCTGCTGCTCCAGGGCGACCTTATCGAAATTCACCACGTAGCCTTCCTGGTGCCCATTGGCGCATGTCGTTGACCACGCGCTTGCTCTGTTGCCGTGGTTGTCGGTGATTGAGGCAAGGCTCTTGTCGAAGAGGGCCCAGCCGATGATTGGTGTCATGAATAGTTTGTCGGTCATTTCGCTCATCTGCTAATCGAGATTTGAGCGAAGCATAGGGTGCAAAGGGCGCGCCGTGTGTGACAGTTTGATGAAGATTCGCGACAGAGATTCGGCGAAGCGATCGTCACCCGCATGGGACGAGACACCGCAGATCGGACAGGGGCCGTCGAGGAGGCTCGGTCGAGGGATCACCGAGATAGAGCGCGGCTCCGATTGCGGAGCGCCCCAATTCAATAGCTGCGACTGACAGCGATTAGAAAAAAGGGCCAATCCAAGATCGACCCTTAAGGTTTTGGGGATTAAACGACACATCGTTTAACCGTATACAGATTATACGCAATGATTGAAACCTAGTCCAGAAGTTACGCGTCTGCTTCAGCTGATAAAGAGCTTGCGATCACGGGCTTTGACATGGTCTCGGACGTAATAGGTTGACCACCAGGGGCGGATCTCGTCCGACGTCGGGGGCCCCTGAAGCTTCAGGACGAACTTTGACGAGTGGGCCTTGGACCTGAAATGGAAGTGATCGAACATCCGAAGGGCCTCGATCGCGTAGGAGATGGCGACGCGCCGATCTTCAATCAGGATCAGATTGTCACCATTGGCCTTCTCACCTCCGGCGGCGAGGTTCGAGGAGCCGGTGAAGACTTTGGGCGACGAACCATTGAAGTCGGTGACCACGAACTTGTGGTGGACCATGTTGCCATCGCCGCCCGACCATTCCTGATCGAACGGATAGGGTGCGTTCTTGGCGAGATAGTCGAAGGGGACGAGGCCGGTGGAACCATCGGGCTTCTGGACGGATAGTTCACCGGTACGCTGGGCGACCCCGTAGGAGAACAGCGTGCGATTGACGACGTCGTCGAGGGCATTGCGCACCTCGCCGGTCAACTGGCTGAGGAACACGACTGAATAGAGAACTGAGCCCCTCGCATTGTTGATGGCCTCAGCAATCGGGCTCAACGAGAGGGCCGGGTCGCTGTGCGGGGAGAAGCAGAAGGAGAAGCGCGAATCTTTCTTGTCGCGCATCAGGTGCCATTGCTTGGCGAGTTCGTTCGAGCGGAATTTGCTGGGGGCGGTCCAATAGGCTTCGAAGACGTTGGCATAGAGTTCGGCGATGTTGTCGTCTTCGAACAACAGCGCATTGTTGGCCTGGATATACAGCCCCCGCAGGGAGAAGTTGGTCGAGCCGCTGAGCACGCGGGTCGGCACGTTCTTTTCTTTGATGATGAGGACCTTGTTGTGCTGCTGGCGGCCGAAGTGACCGCGCTTCACTTCGGCGCCGGCTTTCTCCAGCGCGGCGGCACCGATGGATTCCGGGCTGTCCTCGGCGCCGTAGTCCTCATGATCGTCGATGAAGATGCGCAGACGGGAGCCTAGCTGCTGGAACATCCGGAAGACGGTCGGTTCGCGCAACTCATAGACGAGCGCATCGACGGTCGCCTTGGGATTGTCGATGGCGGTTTGCAGCGTCTGATAGATCAGCGAGCGGGCCTCGAAGCCCAGCCACTCATATTCTTTCTCGAACGGCTTCATATCGAAGCTCAGTTCGCCTTTTCCCTTGTCTGCGTCGGGCGGGATGATCTTCGGGTTGTTCTTGAACCTGTCGTGGTAGGCCTGGGAGGAGGCAAAGCCGCGTGTGAAGCCGATATTGAGGATGCCGGCATGCGTCTCCGGCTCCAATGAAATCTCGTTCTTCACCACGGCGCCGGCTTTGAGCGACCCCTCCGGATCTTTAGGGTCGGTCGCATACATGGCAGTGAGGCGGTAGCGGTATGTGCCCTTCTCGACGTCGCGCGGCACGTGGGTCCAGCGGAATTTCTGAAGTGGTGCGCGGGTCGTCGGGAACCGTTCTTTGCCTTTGTTGGCGCCTTCGTAATGGAAGGCAAGCCGGTTGGTGAGTGTAAAATAGTCCGCTGCGCCGGGCGGGCGATACTCGACGGCGAAGCCGACAAACGAGTCATCGACCTTGGCCTTGTCGAGATCGAAGGCGGCCAGCGCCATCCCTTCACCGCGATAAAGCTTGAAGGTCAATCCGTCCTTCTGTTCGGTATTCTCGAACGTAATTGCCATGCAATAGCCTCCCGTCCGCTCAGAGCAATATGCCTCCGGATGCGGCCAGCATGCCAGCGGTGCCACCACGCGTCGAGTGCCATCAATGCATAAGGACGGCCTGCCACGGCCATTCAGCTTCATGAAAGTGTCATGCTTCAGTCGCCCAGTTCGAGATCGTGCCCTCTGGTCGGATCGATGAAACGACCGTCCTCTTCCAGCAGACGGATGCAATCGGCCGGCTCGACATGATGCGCGGTGGCGAAGCTGACGATACCTTCGGGACCCTGCATTTCTTCGATGAGGCGGAGCGTGCTCAGCAGCTCGGTTTCGCGTTCGAGTAGGGCGTCGAGCGCAGCATCGCGGGCGAAGACGCGCTCGGCATGGGGCTCGCGGCGGAGGGCATCGGCATATTCGGAGAAGGTCGGCGTATTGATCGTGCCGCTGGCGACACGATGGGACAGTTCTGAGACGAGGTCGCCAAGCCGCCGGGGATTGACGCGCCCCCAATTGAGGCGCGTGTCACCGGCGGCCTGCTCGGCGATCAGTCGCTTTTGCTCGGGTGTCAGCATGGCCTTGTCGATCGGTCAGTGATCCGTGCCGTCACGGTGCGGTCTGGTATTCGGAGGTCGAGTGGAAGCTCCGGCCTTGCAGCCACGCATCGAGGTCGGCCAGCCGATACAGAACACGCGAGCGGGTTCCGGCTCCGGCTTTGAGGTACCGAGGACCGGTGCCTTCGACGCGCATACGTTCGAGAGTGCGGATGGAAATTCGCAGGATATCGGCGGCTTCCTGAGAGTTGAGATAGGGCTTGTGGGGCGGTGCGGCGCTCTGCATCGTCGTATCTCCGTGGATGCGGTGTTGCGATGATGATGGGAAGCGCATTGGCGGATGGGAAGCCGAAAGACGTTGCCGCACGCAATTTCATTTTTGACAAAATTGCAGACCGGCGACTGCGCCGCTGCAACGAATTTCCGATGACTCGACAGCGACTTACCGGCTGGTTGGCGGCGGCCCGTTCGAACATCTTGCAACGGGCCTGAAAGCGGCCACTACGCGTTTCCGCGCGCTGCCGCGAAATGGCGTCGGGAAGTGAGTGGGGAGGGCCGAAGCCCTCCCCGGACGGCTACGATCGGCCGGGGTCATCGAAGCCCCACGGAGCATTGTTGTAGCCGGGCAGGTCGTGGCACGCCGCATCGCGAAGCAGGCGCATGATCTCGGCGGCCCAGCTCTTCGGGTAGTCCGGCGTCTCGCAGGCTTGGTAGTCGAAGCAATGCGTTGCCTTGATGACGCCGATTGCACCTGGTCGCGGCATCAGTCCGCGAGTGTCGCACGTGAAGCGATAGGTCGCGAGGTAGCCGTCTTCGTTGTCGGCGTTAGGGATGAAGCCGTGATCCGTGCCGTAGCGATGGGTGAGAGAGCGCAGGTTCTCGCGAAGCAGTTCGCGACCGAAGAGGTCGGCCATCTGTTGTGCCTGCAGGTCGACGGAGCAATGCTCGCGATTGTGGGGATGTGGCAGGACGAGCCTGTTGTGACGGGCGTAGGTGAGCAGCACATTGATATGGGCGTGAGAGACGAGAAATGCAGACATGGAAGGCTCCTTAGCTTTCCGAGCCGCATCATCGCGGCCCGTGGGCATCGGAGCGGCTGGGAAGAGCCGGGAGCGGAAAGGCCAGTTGGCCGGATGCCTTCCTCGGGAGACCGTGGCACGCAGTG